>Ga0247773_1000079_pt1 | contig 43302 bp, 29 predicted proteins | sample UWRJL092311B6_FD_179934 | JGI IMG/M metagenome (GOLD analysis project Ga0247773, IMG submission 179934) | Plant litter microbial communities from Arlington Agricultural Research Station in Wisconsin, United States - UWRJ-L092-311B-6 | ecosystem: Environmental > Terrestrial > Plant litter >... | reverse complement strand
AACCCGCCGATGGAGTCGAGCGCCGCGCGGCGGATCACCGCGCTGCAGCCGCAGAAGAAGGTGCCGTTGATGCGGTCCTTCCCCGGCTGGATCACGCCGAAGAAGAGGCGCTGCTCTTCCCAGATGCGGCGCGACGCCTCGTTCACGTTGTAGGTGAACGCGTCGGTGTTGTAGAAGTCCTGCGGGGTCTGCACGAAGGCGAGCCTGGGGTCCGCGCCGAAGAAGCCCAGCACCCGGTCGAGGATGTGGGGGAGCGGCACGTGGTCGGCGTCGAGCTGCAGGATGAACTCGCCCGTGGTGTGCCTCAGGGCGTGGTTCAGGTTGCCGGCCTTGGCGTGCTCGTTGGTGGGCCGGCGCAGGTAGTTGACGCGCAGCTCGGCGGCGAGCGCCTCCACCTCGTCGCGCTTGCCGTCGTCCAGGATCCAGGTCTGGTGCGGGTAGCGGATGGCGCGGGCGCCCACGGCGGTGCGCCGGATCACCTCCAGCGGCTCGTCGTAGCAGGTGATGAACACGTCCACCGTGAGGCCCGCCGGCGCCGGCAGCGGCTGCCGGTGGCGGATGCGCCACACCGAGTGCACCATGATGAACCCGCTCACCAGCCCCCACGTCTCGGCCAGCGCCAGCGGCACGCTGAACCACCAGGCGTGCCAGTTGAGCGTGTACCCCCAGCGCCAGACGATGTAGTACGTCCAGTAGGCCAGGGTGACCACGGCGATCAGGCGGATCAGCCGCTCCTGCCCCTCGGACAGCTGGGGGACGGCGTTGGGCGGACGGCGCCGGAGCACCGGCACCACGGGCGGTAGGCTGGGCGGGACGTGCGTGGACTGCTTCATCATCGACTCTTTCACCTTCGGCGGCTGGGCGGTCTCCGTTCGGGCGCGGAGACCCCTGGCTCTGCGGCCCCGCCTCGCGGCGGGTGTGCTCTTCTCGGGTTCCCTGGCAACGACTTCCGGTTCGGCGCCGGCCCGGAACGGCCGGGGGTGGTCGCCGCACCCTGCTACATTTTCGCGCATCAGGCGACGCGCGGCCCTGTGCCAGATCCGTGCCGCAAGAAACGCCTGTATTCGCCCAAGTCGAATGGGCCCAAAACGTTAGCGCGCACGCGGAATCTCGCCCCGCGATCGCGTGCCGCGGGGCGCTTCTGGAGAGCCTGGCCGGGTACCGGCGCACCGCCCCGCTTCGGGCGAGCGCCGCACCAGAATGCGCCGGCTCCCGGCGCGCGGCTGGTGGTCTCAGCGGGATGACGACCGGGGGCGCGCCCGCGTCACACGGATCGGTGGCGTGGCTCCACGCAGGGGGTCCGGCGTCGCGGTCGCCGGTCCTGCAGGTGCAGCAGGCAGGAGAGATCGGGTCGTGGCGGCGAACGTCGCTAACGGCGTGGATCAGGGAGGATGCCTTTCGTCCGTCTGCTCTCACGCTGGGGTCGGAGGATGTGCGGAAGGAATGAGAGGCTGGGATGAAGTGATACCGATTCTCTCATTCGATTGTGCATTCATCGGTCCGCAACTGAAATGGCTCTCACAGAGGTGATGGAGGACACGGAAGAAACCCGGTGCAGTTCCTCCGTGTCCTTTGTGAGAGATTCTTTTGTCGAGGGGCTGTCGAATGCACGGTCATACAATCTCACCGAACGTAGTTCTGGATGAGATTACAAACTGCACCTGGGATCACACAGGGCCAACAGGGCTGACAGGTAACTGCAGCTGTTCCTGTTGGCCCTGTTGGCCCTGTGTGAGACGTAGTTCTGGGGTTTCGGATTCGATATCGAACTCCCGTCGAGAAACCAACGAGAAGATTGCCTCGATTCCAGAACTCTTCCCAGCAACGTGGTATCAATCGACGAAACGGTATGAGATGATGGATGGGCATGACGATGGCCCCCGGCGGGAGCGTGTCCGCCGGGGGCCGTGTTCGATCGACGTCGATCGCCTCGCCTCAGTTCGACGCCAGCTTCCCCTCGCCGGGGAGCAGGTTGGCGCTGGGGGCCACGGGGGCGAACGCGGTCTGCACGCCGGGCTGGGCCATGGCCGCCTGGAACGCCTGCAGCGAGGCGGGCGACGACTCCACGCGCCAGTCGGCTTCCTTGTTGGCGTTGAACCACACGGCGCCCACCACGCGCGGGTTGGCGCGCAGCTTCGCGTAGGCGTCGGTGATCCACTGCGCCTTGGCCCCGGCCGCGCCCTCCTGGCTGGCGAACTCGCCGATGATGATCGGCTTCGCCGGGTAGCGGGCGGCCAGGTCCGAGAGCATGCGGTCGGCGGCGGCGCCGTCGGTCATGGTGCCGAAATCCTGCCAGGCGGTGTTCCACACCGTGGGGCCGTTGAAGCCGTGCGCGCCCACGTAGTCCACGTATGCGTCGCCGGGATAGTAGTTGGCGTACCAGTTCCAGTGGCCGGCGCCCGACGCGGTGTGCGTCATGGCGTTGCCCACGTTGGGGTTGAACACCCAGCGCACGTTGCCGGCGCCCGCCTGGCGGAAGAGCGTGACGATGCGGCGCCACGCGGCCGCGTACTTGGCCGGCCCCTCCGCGCCGCCGTTGGCCACGCCCTGCCACGCGAATGCCCAGTCGCCGTTCATCTCCCACCCGGGCTCCAGCAGCACCAGCGAGCCGACCGACCCGATCCCCCGCGCTACCGCGGTGATGCGGGCGTCGGCCTGGCCGGCGTTGATCGCGTCGAGGAGGCCGGCGGCGGGCGCGCCGGTCCACTTCAGGTCGAGCGCCACGTAGTTGGTGGCGCCCGTGGTGGCCGCCTGGCGCAGCACCTGGCCACACCAGCCGGCGGCCGTGAAGTCGCAGTCGAGCGAGTGGAAGGTCTTCACCAGCGACGGCTGCCGGCCGGTGAGCTGGCCGAACTCGCGGATCGCGACGGCGATGCGCTCGGGGGTGCTGTTGGCGGTGCCCAGGTACGCGCCCTGGTAGAAGGCGCGCGGCGCGGCGGCCGGATCGGCCGGGGCCGCCGGCTTGGGCGACTTGCGCGCCTCGATCGACGGGTCGCTGGGCGAGGTGGCCATGTCGGAGCAGGCGGACAGCACGGCCAGGGCGGCGCAGGCGAGCGCCCCGGCAAGGTTGCGGCGGTTGAACTGCATCGTGGGCTTCAGCACCTTCTTCGGCGGCCCGGCCGACCTGGCGGCGCCCTCGCTGGGAGAGCTGCTCGCGTTAGCCCCGTGGCTTTGCGCCCCCGGCTTTCGCGCGGGTTTGCCGTTTTTCGGTGGTGCCCGGCGGCGGGGGATGCCTCGGGCGGGAACAGCGGCCGCGGGGCCGCGCCGTGATCGGCCGCCCGCGTGGGCGTGGGGAAGGGCAGGATGCATTCCGCCTGCACCGCATCCTCTAAGTGATTGTGAATCGTCTACTTAGCGGAATCTCCGGATAGGGCGGGAGGGCGAGATCCCGTGCGAATTGCAGGGGTTGGGGAAGATTGCACGGAACAGATGGAGTGCCGTAGGCGGTGTATGTGGCTGCGGCGCAATAGGTTGTGGGTGGCGGAAGTGACGGGGCGAGGCCGGCGCGCGTCCACCTCTTCCATGCGCTGGAGGGGGAGCGCTCGATTCCGGCGGCGAAAATCCGGCGCGCTCCCACCCGCCGCGCGTGGCCTGCGGCTTGCGCAGGGGCGATTCGGCCAACCGGCTTCCATGCTGCCGGAAGTGGTTCTCCCGAAACAACTTGAATCCGATCTCGCGGCCGTTTCCGGCTGCGGGTCGCACGCGGTGGTAGCCGATGATGAACCGCATTGCAGCGCTGCTGACACTCATGGTGGCGCTCGCCGGCCCGGCGCTGTGCCAGGACAGCGGCGGGCGCGATTCCACGCGCTCCTCGGCCCGGCCGGCATCCGGCGGGGCAGCCACCGCGCGCTCACCGCGCCCGGCGCAGGGCCAATGGGGCACGGTGAGCGACCGCGACGTGTTCATGAACGCGGCGCGCACCGCGTGGACCTACGTGGACGGCCAGTACAACGCGCAGACGGGGCTGGTCAACTCGGTGGCCAACTACAAGTACGCCACCGTGTGGGACATCGGCAGCACCGTGCTGGCGCTGTTCAGCGCCAACCAGCTGGGCCTCCTCCCCGACGCCGACTACGACACGCGCATGCGGCGCGTTCTACAGACGCTCACCGAGACGCGGATCTTCGACAACGGCGCCTTCAACAAGAACTACCACACCGAGACCGGTCGCATCGCCGGCCGGCCCGGGCAGGAGGGCACCGCCGCCGACGGCTACGGCTGGTCGGCCATCGACGTGGGGCGGCTGCTGGTGGCGCTCAAGGTGGTGGCCGCCAACCAGCCGCGGTTCGCCTCGCAGGCGCAGGCCATCGCGCAGCGGGTGGACTTCGCCCGCATCGTGCGCGCCGGCTACATGCAGGGCGAGGACCTGAGCCCCGAGCGCGGGCGGCACCGCGCCTACCAGGAGGGCCGGCTGGGCTACGAGCAGTACGCCGCGCTGGGCTACGCCGCGTGGGGCCACCCGCCCGAGAAGGCGCTGGACATCCGCGCCAACGCGCGGCCGGTGACGGTGCTGGGCGTGCCGGTCTATGCCGACACCCGTGGCAACGACCTGCTCACCAGCGAGCCGTTCGTGATGTACGGGCTGGAGGTGGGGTGGACGCCCGAGGTGCGCGAGGTGGCGTGGCGGGTGCTGGCCGCGCAGGAGGCGCGCTACCGGCAGACCGGCTCCATCACCATCGTAAACGAGGACGCGCTGAACGGCCCGCCCTACTTCCTCTACTACTCGGTGTTCGGCGACGGCAAGGAGTTCCTGGTGGCCCCGCCCGACGGTGCGCCGCCGGGGCCCACCCCGCGCACGGTGAGCACCAAAGGCGCCTACGGCTGGCACGCGCTGCTGCCCAGCGCCTACACCTGGGCCGCGGTGCAGAAGGTGGAAGGCGCGCGCACCGCTCGCGGCTGGGGCGCCGGCGTGTTCGAGGAGAGCGGGCGCCTGAGCGGCGGCGAGAACGTGAACACCGCCGCCGTGGTCCTCGAGGCCGCGCTCTTCATCCGCCGCGGCGGCCGGCCCCTGCTGGAAGCCGGCGGCGCGGCGTCCGCCATCCCCGGCCTGCGCTGACAAGCGCGTCTGGCGAGAGATCGTCGAAGTCAGGTAACAATGGACGGCCGGGAGATTCGAACGATGCGGAGGCAAGGCGAAGATCGCCGCGCCTCCGCGTGTTTTTCCCTGGTTCGATGATCCAGATTCGGGAAAAGACTTGCCTCACGCAGAGTCAGCAGAGTCAGCAGAGAACAACGGTTTTCTCTGCTCACTCTGCTGACACTGCGTGAGAAATCGCTGTTGTTCTTCGGTCGTAGCATCCAATGATTCACGCGGATCGGGGTATGAAGGCGATTGCCGCGCATCCGTCGTTGCAGCCTGGTTGCGGCGACGCTACGTTGCCGGCGTCGGAAAAGGCAGACCCGGTTTGGTAAGCCCGGGTCCTTTCGGAAACGAAAGCTCTGGTCGCCTGCCTCGCGCATGTGATCCCCACGACGAATATCGGACGCTTCCCCGGCGCCCATTGTTCGTCCGTGTGGTTCACGAGCCCCGATGAACCGCTCCGGTCGAACACCGACAAAGGAGTGGTTCATGCACGACCCCCACCCGGCTCCCTACGACGTAGTGATCGCCGGCGCCGGCCCCGTGGGCCTGTTTCTCGCCTGCGAGCTGCGCCTCGCGGGCCGCGCGGTGCTGGTGCTGGAGCGAGCCGAAGACCCGCGGTCGCCCCTGAAGCGGCTTCCGTTCGGGCTGCGCGGCCTGTCGATTCCCACCATCGAAGCCTTCCACCGCCGCGGTTTGCTGGACGAGGTCGCGGCACCGCGGCTTGGCGAAGGCAGCACGGATGGCGGCGGCCCCAGCGCCCCGCACTGGATGCGGCAGCGCCGCCGCCCGGGCGGCCACTTCGCCGGCATCCAGTTCCATCTCGACAACGTCGACACCTCCAGGTGGCCCTATCGCCTGCCGGGCCCGGCCGGCACGACCATGGCCGTGGAGATGGAACACCTCGAATCGGCACTGGCCGCTCGCGCGAGCGCGTCCGGGGCCGAGATCCGGCGCGGCCTGGGCGTGGACGGCTTCGACCCGTCGGACGGGGGCGTGGACGTTCACGCGGGGGGCGAGACGTTTCGCGGGCGCTGGCTGGTCGGGTGTGACGGCGGGCGAAGCACGGTGCGCAAGGCCGGCGGCTTCGAGTTCGTGGGCACCGATCCCGAGTTCACCGGCTATTCCGTCCAGGCCGAGCTCGCCGACCCCGCCAAGCTCGAACCCGGCCGCCACTACACGCCCACGGGCATGTACACGTTCCAGCCGCCCGGAACGATCGCGATGGTCGACTTCGACGGGGGCGCCTTCCACCGGGCCCAGCCGGTCACGCTCGACCACGTGCAGACGGTGCTGCGCCGCGTCTCCGGCACCGATGTGACCGTGACCGCCCTCCAGCTCGCCACCACCTGGACCGATCGCGCCTATCACGCGACCGCCTACCGCAAGGGGCGGGTGCTGCTCGCGGGCGACGCCGCGCACATCCACTCCCCCCTTGGCGGCCAGGGCCTCAACCTGGGGCTGGGCGATGCGATGAACCTGGGGTGGAAGCTCGCCGCCACCCTCCGCGGCCACGCGCCGGCGGGGCTGCTCGACAGCTATGCGAGCGAGCGGCACCCGGTGGCCGCGCAGGTTCTCGACTGGTCGCGCGCCCAGGTGGCGCTCATGCGGCCGAGCCCGAGCTCGCGCGCGCTCGAGGCCATCATCCGCGACCTCATCGACACGCGCGACGGCGCGACCTACTTCGCCGAGCGCGTGTGGGCCGTTTCGCTGCGCCACGACCTGGGCGGCGGCCACCCGCTGGTGGGGCGCAGCGCCCCCGAGTTCGAGCTGGCGAGCGGCACCACGCCCGGCGCCCTTCTCAGGAGCGGCAGGGGCCTGCTCCTCGACTTCGATGCCCGCGCCCCCCTCCGCTCGCTGGCGGACCGCTGGGGCGGCCGGCTCCACTACGTAGCCGGCGACGCCGCCGACCGGCTGGGGTTGAGCGCCGTGCTCGTGCGCCCCGACGGGTTCGTGGCCTGGGCGTCGGATGGTGCTCCGGACCCGGGTGAAGCCGGGCAGGCCGCGGCGCGCTGGTTCGGCGAGCCGGGCCAAGCCGCATGAATCCGCCTCGTCCGCCGTTCGTGGGGATCCGCCAGATCGATTGCGGTAAATGATCGTGCATTCCCCCACGGACGAGCTGGATCACACGGAGCAACGGAGGGAACGGAGAACTGCTTGTCCTTCCTCCGTTTCCTCCGTTGCTCCGTGTGACATTCGTCCGTAGCGGTCCTTCCGGATGCACGGTCGATTGCCGTATCCGGCACCGGATCAGACCTTCGGCGGGTTCGGCAGATAAAGGACGGCCGGGAGATGCGAAGGATGTGGAGGCACGGCGAAGATCGCCGGGCCTCCGCTTCTTCTTTTGTCCACCCTTCCGCAGGCGATGCGGAATGCACGATGGATCCGGAGAACCAGGTATCACCTGATCTCTGTTCGGCGTTCCGGACGGGCTGCCCGATTTTTCCTGAAAAGACGCGGGAATGCCCGGGTGGGGTGGACGAACCTGCGACATCCACGTGTAGCAGCGTGGCCCCCGCTTTGCATGGCGCCCCCAAACGTTTGTTGCGCGCGGCGCTCCCTGCCGGTGCGCGAACTTCTCCGTGAAGCACGGATCTACGCCATGGTTTCGTCGGGGGTCGAGGCGCTGGACGAGCGTCTTGGAGGGCTGGTGCCTTCCCGGTACTACATCGTTTCGGGCGCGCCGGGAACGGGGAAGAGCTCGGCCGCGCTGCAGTTCCTGGGTGCCGGGCTGGACGCGGGCGAGCGCTGCGCCATCCTCACCCAGGACGACCCCGACGACCTGATCGCCCAGGCCGAGTTCCTGGGCTACGACTTTCGCAGCGCCGCCGAGCAGGACCGCCTCTCCGTGCTGCAGTACCGGCTCGACTTCGCGCACAACTACGCGCGAGTGGCCGAGCCCGCGCGGCTGGTGGACGAGCTGCACGAGCTGCTGGAGAACGAGCCGCAGCAGCGCTTCGTGATCGACTCGGCGGTTCCCTTCCTGGATGCCGAGACGGCCTCGGGCGACCCGGCGGGCACGCTGGCCGGGCTGCTCGAGCGCATCGGCGCCACCAGCTACGTGACGCTGCCGGGCGATGTGGACCAGCCGCAGTACTGGCGCATCTACGACCGCATCGTCACCGGCGCCGCCGGCATCTTCCACTTCGACCGGGTGGAGGGGCAGCTGCGCGAGCTGTCCATCCGCAAGCTGCGCCAGACGGCGGTGAGCACCGAGCCGATCCGCTTCACCCTCGTGCCCGGAACGGGCATCGTGGAGCAGGCGCCGCTCGCACAGCGTCACCAGGTGCCCGACGAGGCGCGCCGGCGCGTGGTGGTGCTCAACCTGGAGCGCACGCTGCCCGACGACTTCGCCGCGGGGCTGGAGCGCGCCTACGAGGTGCGCACCTTCAGCGCGGTGGCCGCCGCCTTCACCGAGCTGGCGCGCGGGCACTTCGGCGCGCTGGTGGTGGCGCTCGACCCGCGCACCCCCGAGGCCGCGTTCGACCTGGTGCGCCAGATCCGCGACCTGGGCATCTCGTCGGCCATCGTCTTCGTGTCGCCCAGGAAGGCGCTGCGGGCCACGGCGCGGGCGCGCGGCCTGCGCGCCGGGGGCGACGAGTTCCTCACCGAGGAGCTGCACCCCAGCGAGTTCCTGGAGCGAGTGGAGGCCTCGCGCCGCCGCGGGCACGGGCAGCCCGAGGGCTCGGCGGCGGCGGAGAGCATCATCCTGCAGCCGGTGGGCGACGACGGCGCGCCGCTGCCCATCGAGGAGGCCGAGCTGCGCCGCGCGGTGGACAACCAGATCCACGCGGGGAGCAGCCATCCCTACTTCGCGCTGGCCACCTTCCGGCCCGCCCCCGCGCACCTGGACGCCACCTGGCGGGCGCTGTGCGGCCAGTTGCGCGTGCGCGAGGGCGACCTGGTGGCGCGCACGGAGGACGGGCGGATCACCGCCTACCTGCACGACATCAACCGCCGCCACGTGAAGGAGCTGCTGGCGCGCATCCGCAAGGCGAACCCGCGGCTGCGCGCCACCGACGACGTGGAGGTGCTCACCTATCCCGGCGACCGCGCCGAGGTGGAGGCCTGGCTGCAGGCGTCCGCCGAGGTGGCCGTACCCTGAGGCCCCAGATGAAGCCTGCTCCGCGCGCCGGCTACGGCGCCCTGCTGGCGGTGATCGCCGTGCTGATCCTGGCCGGCTCGGGCGCCGCCGTGGCCACGCTGCTGCGCCAGGGCCCCGCCCTGCAGGTGAACGTGTTCGGCGTGGCCGGCCGCGGCGACCGGCCGCGGGGCGCCGCCGCCGAGATCCGCGCCACCGGCAGCGGGATCGCGCTGGGCCGCATCCCCGGCGACCTGGGGATCCCGCTGGCCATGCGCCCGCGCGTGGGCCCCGCCGGGCCGGCCACGCCCTACCCCGGCTGGACCACGCTGGGGCTGGGCACCGGCGAGAGCATGATGCTGGACCGGGCGCGCAGGCTGGCGCAGGACGGGCAGGCCCAGGCGTCGCTCGCGACCTACGACTCGCTGCTGGCGCTCGCGCCGCGGAGCGACGACGTGGCCGTGGAGCGCGCGCGCGTCCTCTCCTGGTCGGGGAGCACCGCCGCGGCCGGTGACGCGCTGGCCGCCGTGGCCGAGCGCCGCGACGACCCCGCGCTGCGGCTGGAAGCCGCGCGCAACCTGTACTGGGCCGCCCAGTTCGCCCGCGCCGACGACCTGCTCGACCGCGTGGCCGCGCCCTCCACCGGTTCGGGCGCCGCGGGGCTGGCCGACGCCGCTCCAGTCGACGCCGATCCGTCCGCGTCGTCCGCCGCCTTGCCGTCCGCCGCGTCTTCGGTCAGCGCGTCTTCGGTCGACGCGACCTCATCCGCCGCAGTATCGCGCAACGCCGCTCCGTCCGCCCGCCGGGCGACGCTCGCCGCGGCGGCGCTGGCGCTGCGCGACTCGATCCGCCGCGCGGACAACCCTTCCGTCGAACGGGCGCGGCGCTGGGTACGCGAGCGCGGCGGGGCGATGGAGAACCTGGCGCTGGCGCGGGCCTACCTGCGAGAGCGCCGGCCCGCCGCGTCGCTCTCGCCGTATCGCGCCGCGTTGCGGCAGGGCGGCGCCGACTCGCTGCGCCTGGAGCTGGCGTCGGCGGCGCTCGAGGCCGACTCGCCCGCCGTTGCCGCCGTGGCGCTGGGCGAGTGGCTGGGCCGCCACCCCGGCGACCGCGCCACGCGGCTGCAGCGCGCCCGCGCCCTGGCCTGGAGCCGCGACTACCCCGCCGCCGCGGGCGAATACGCGCGCGTGCTGGAAACGCGCGACGACGCCGTGGTGCGCTACGAGCTGGCCGAGGCGCAGACCTGGGCGGGCGATTCGCTGGCCGCCGCCGCCAACCTGGAGCGCGTGGTGGCGGCCGACCCGCGCAGCGCCCGCGCCTGGCGGCTGCTGGGCGACCTGGACCGCTGGGCCGGGCGCTGGGCACTGTCGCTGGAGCGCTACGAGCGGGCCAAGGAGATCGATCCGTCGCTGGAGGGGATCGACGCGGCGATGGTGGAAGACCGCGAGGGCGTGCGGCGCCTGCGCGCGGCCCGGCTGGCCGGGATCCCCGCCGCCGCGGCGCGGGTGGAGGGGATGGGCGACAGCGAGGGCTTCCGCTGGAGCTCGGTGGAGGGGAGCAGGCAGTGGCTGCGCGAGCGCGACCTGGCAACCGTGGCCGTGCGCGCGCGCGTGGAGCAGGTGACCGCGTCGGGGCCGGGCGACGACGGGCAGGGGGTGATGGTGGCGGTGGACGCCGCCCGCCCGCTGACCCCGCGCCTGCGCGCCGGCGCCTCGCTGGGCGCCGAGGCCATCGCCGGCCGCGTGATCCCCGCCGCCGCGGCGCAGCTCGCCTACGTCGCGCCCGAGGGAATGTCGGCCGCGCTCAGGATCGTGACGGAGCCCGCCGTGCGCAGGACGGCCACGCTGGCGGCGGTGGAGGCGGGCGTCGTCTCCAGCCGCATCGAGGCGTCGGCGGCCGCACCTGTCCGCGGCGTGAACGTGGACGGCGCCGCGTCGCTGGAGCGGCTGGGGGCGAGCGCGGGGTCGACCGGGCGGATGGAGGCGTCGGTCGCCGCGACGCGCGCGGTGACGCCGGCGCTGCGCGTCTCGCTCTCCGCGTCGGGGATGACCACGTCGCGAGCCGCGCCCACGTTCGAGGGGCGGTCGCTGTACTGGAGCCCGCGCGGCTACCTGCAGGCGCAGCTGGGCGCCGCGGCGCGCCGCCGGTTGCACGAGCGGCTGGAGCTGGAGCTGCGCGCCGCGCCCGGCGTGGCCTGGGTGGACGAGCGGAGCGCCGCGCGGCGCTTCAGCGGCGGCGGGGTGCTCCCGTCGCTGGCCGCCGGCGGCGAGCTGCGCTACGGGACGGCCGCCTGGGCGGTGGTGGGCGCGGTGGACTGGAGCGGGGTGGGGCTCCGCGGCTACCGCTCCACCGGCGCGCGGGTCTTCCTTACCCGTGCCGTGCGTGCGCCGTGAAGCGCGGCACCTACACCGCCACGGCCACCGGGGCCGCCATCGCGCTGGGGGGGCTGGCTCTCCTGGTGCTGGCCGTGGCCGCGTCGCTGCAGCTGCCGCTGGGGCTGCAGACGGGGATGGTGCGGGGCACGGTGGTGCTCTTCTTCGCCTTCATGTTCCTGCTGGTGCTGCGCTACCTGTCGCTGCTCTGGCTGGGCTACCTGCACTTCCTGCACGACGGCGTGCACGAGGCCGACGACGGCGCCGAGTTCACCCCGCCGGTCAGCATCATCGTCCCGGCCTACAACGAGGGGCCGGTGATCGAGACGTCGATCCGCTCGCTGCTGGGCCAGCGCTATCCGCGCTTCGAGGTGCTGGTGGTGGACGACGGGAGCACCGACGACACCTACGCCCGCGCCGCCGCCTTCTCGGGGCGCCAGGGCGGGGTGAACGTGCGCGTGGTGAGCAAGGGCAACTCGGGGAAGGCGGGGGCGCTCAACACCGGCATCGCCCTGTCGCGCTACCCGTTCGTGCTGTGCGTGGATGGCGACTCGCGGCTGTCGGAGAACTCGCTGCGCCGGATGGTGCGCCACTTCCGCGACCCCGACGTGGCCGCCGTGGCGGGCAACGTGAAGGTGGTCAACCGCATCGGCTTCTGGGCGCGGCTGCAGGCGCTGGAATACATCGAGGGGCACAACATGGCGCGCCGCGCGCAGGGCTTCATGCGCGCGGTCAACATCATCCCCGGCCCCATCGGGATGTTCCGGCGCGAGACGGTGCAGCGGCTGGGAGGGTACGACACCGACACCTATGCCGAGGACGCCGATCTCACCCTCAAGATCCTGGCGGCCGGCTGGCGGGTGGAGTACGAGGACTCGGCGCAGGCGTTCACCGAGGCGCCCGAGTCGCTGAACGCGCTGATCAAGCAGCGCTATCGCTGGACGCGCGGCATCCTGCAGGCGCTGCGCAAGCAGCGGCGCGTGCTCTCCGACCCGCAGAGCTTCAACACCTGGCTGTCGGTGGTGATGATGCTCTTCGAGGCGCTGCTTTGGCCGGCCATGAACGTGGCCGGGAGCATCTTCTTCGTGACCATCGCGGTGGCCTTCGGCGCCAGCGCGCACCTGGTCGCCTGGTGGGTGCTGCTCACGCTCCTCGACCTGTCCGCCGCCCTGTACACGGTGGCCATCGAGCGGGAGGAGCTGGGGCTGGTGCCGCTGGCGGTGGTGTACCGGTTCGTGTTCGTGCTGCTGATCGACGTGGCCAAGCTGTTCGCCACGGTGGAGGAGTTCCTGAAGGTGGAGATGAGCTGGGGCAAGCTCGAACGACTGGGGAGAATCTGATGGACATCGTGCAGCTGGTGGTGGTGGGGATGGTGCTGACCATCCTGGCGACGCTGGTGCTGGCCACCGTGAGCTATGGCGCCTTCAAGGTGCGCGAGCGCCGCGTGCCCGGCACCGCGCGCGGCGCGGCCGACTCGGCGCCGCTCTTCTTCGAGCGCGTGCGCTTCGTGGCGCGCGACGCGTCCGGCAAGTAGGCTCGTCCGCTGACTTCGATGCGATCCGGGCCCCGGTTCACCGTCGCCGCCTTTTGCGTGGCCGTGCTGGCCGCGCTGGGCGGGCTGGGCACCGTGGTGTGGCGCTCGCTGGCCAGCGAGGCCCGCGAGGAGCACGGCGCCGAGAACTCGAGCGAGTACGTGGCGCCGGGCGAGCTTCCCACCGTCCTCGCCGAGCCCTCGCTGGCCGGGGTGCGCGCCGCCGTGTGGGCCGACCCGCGCAACGCCCCGCAGCGCGCCCCCGGCGGCTACGACGCCGAGGTGGCGCGCTGGCGGGGCTGGCTGGCCCAGGCCGGCGCGTCGCTGGTCGCGCCCGGAGACGCGCAGGTGCTGGTGCTGCCGTATGCGGCGTGCCTGGGCTTGGCCGAGCGCGGGCGGATCGCCGCGATGCTGCGGGCGGGGAAGGGGATCGTGACCACGGGGATGCTGGGGGCGCGCAACGAGAACTGCCACGCCCTCCCCGACACGCTGCTGTACTCGCTGCTGGGCGGGGCCGGCGGCGGGGTGCGCCCGGTGCCGCGCGCGCCGCGCACCTCGTACTACGGCGTGATCCTGGGCGAGACGGCGCTCTCGGCCGGGCTGCCGCCGGGTGCGCGCTTCGAGGTGCGCGCGGCCGACCAGGTCACCTTCCGCGACCCGGGCCGCGCCGTGTTCTGGACCAACTTCATCCGCGAGCCGGTGCGGCCGGGCGGGGCGGACCACTTCGACGCCGCGGTGGTGCGCTCGCGGGTGGGGCCGGGGCGGGTGGCGGCGTTCGGCTTCGGCGTGAGCCACGTGGTGCCGGGGTGGAGCGAGCAGGTCGTCCGCCGCCTGGCGATGAACTCGGCGCGCTGGGCCGCCGGGCACCCCGCGGTGCAGCTGGCCGCATGGCCGGGAGGGAAGCGCGCGGCCGCCGTGGTCGCGCAGGACGTGGAGGCCGACTTCGGCAACGCGGCCGGCGCGGTGGACGTGCTGCGCAAGGAGCGCATCCCCGCCACCTTCTTCCTGGTGGGCCGGCTGGCCGGGCGCGACCGGCGCACCACCGCGCGGATGCGCGACTACGGCGAGATCGGCACGCACACCTTCGACCACGTGGCGCTGGACGAGCAGCGCGGGCCCGGCCTGGTGAGCGGGCTGCGCAACTCCAAGGAGCGCGCCGAGTCGCTCTCCGGGCGCCCGGTGCGCGGGCTGCGGCCGCCGGCCGAGCGCTTCAACCTGGAAACGCTGCGGGCGTGGGCGGGGCTGGGCGGCGACTACGTGTTCGCCGCCAACAACGCGCGCGCGGCGGCGCCCGAGCTGGTGCCGCTGGGCGCCGACACGGTGGTGCTGCTGGCGCGCGTGGTGGACGACGACTTCCAGGTGCTGGCCCGCGCCGGCGTGCGCGACCGGGCCACCATGTCGCGCAACCTGCTGCGCGAGCTCGACGAGGTGATCGCCGAGCACGGCCTCTACATGTTCAGCTACCACTCGCACCTGTTCGCGCGGCCCGACCTGCGGCCTGTCCTGCAGTCGCTGGCCGGGGCGCTGCGGGCCACCCCCGAGGTGTGGGTGGCGCCCGCGGGCGACGTGGCCACCTGGTGGCGCGCCCGCGCCGCAATCCGCCTCACCCCGTCGGCCGACGGGCGGTCTGTCGCGGTGAGCAACACGGGGCGCACGACGTTCACCGGCGGCGTGCTGCTGGTGGACCTGCCCAACGGCACCCAGCGCCGCCTGGCACTCCCGGCGGTGGCTCCCGGCGCGACCATGAACGTCCAGATACCGGCGCGCTGAGCTTCGGCTTTCCCGCCTCCGGCTCCACTCGCGAACTGCTTTTCAAGCGGAGTCAACGGAGTCAACGGAGTCAGCGGAGTCAGCGGAGTCAGTGGAGTCAGCGGAGTCAGCGGACGAATCTTCGTTGGGGACGCCGCACCACTGCCTCACCAAGAGGTCCAGGGAACCAGAGGACCTGACGACCGGAAGGACGGCCGATTCTCGCGCGCCTGTACTCACGCCTGAGTTGATTGTCACGCCGGAGCCAGCAGTCGAGCCTCGCGCAGTTTGCGAGGCTTTTCGTAGTTGTTGCTGCGGCCTCAGCCGCCGGACGGAACCGGCCCTGCCGATTTTCGCTTCAGGCCGCCGCACCTTCGCTGCCTCCAACATTCTCTCAAAGCGCCCAGATCAACCGCCGAGACCAGTATCAGATTCGGACACAATGATGTTGCGGCGGGGTCGCGGCTTGGTGATCTTGATCCCGTCGATTCATCGCGATCACGAGGAGGCGAGCATGCGCAAGCTGAAGCTGGACGTGAGCCGGCTGCAGGTGGAGTCGTTCGAGATCGCCGCGGGCGGACGCGTGGCCACCGTGCGCGCGCACGACAGCGCCGAGACGTTCGTGGGCGACACCAACTGCGGAACCTGTCCGGGGCATAGCGCGGGTGGCACCTGCCAAGTGTTCGGCTGCGAAGGCTCACCCAACTGCACGGCGGTGTGCACGCAGTGGGGCTGCACCGACGCGGAGACCTGTCAGACCTGCGCCACGTACAACTGCGGCTGGGGATGCACCCAGCAGGAAACCTGCGTCTTCAACTGCACCCAGGCGTATCCCTGCGAGATGTAGCACGGACTGGCGTGCGAGATGAAAAATCGACCGGCTCCCGTTCGTGCGGGAGCCGGTCGTCCTTTGGATGAAACGGTGGCCTTGCGGAGCTGGATGTTGCGGAAGCCTCGCGCGGCGGGCGATGTTGGGTGGAATCCTCCGCATCACCTCGAACGTCGATTTCCAGCTCCGCCCACGCATGCTCCGCGCGCCCGTCGCCGTCGCCCTCCTGCTCGCATTCTTACCCCGTGCCGCGCAGGCGCAGATCCGCGGGAGCGTGGTGGATGCGGCGGGCGCGCCGGTCCCGGGCGCCGCCGTGGAGGCGTGGGCCGGGCTGCGCGCGGTGGGAAGCGCGCGTTCGGGTGAGGACGGGCGGTTCGTGCTGCCGAACGTGGCTCCCGGGGCCGCCACCGGGCTGGTGGTGCGCCGGATCGGCTACCGCCGGCTGGCGCGCGGCCTCGCCGCGGCCGACAGCGTGGTGGTGCTGCGCTTGGCGCCGGCCACGACCGGGCTGGAGGGGATCACGGCCACGGCGGAAACCCGCGGTTGCCCCAACCGCGAAGACCCGCGCGCCCGCGCCGCGTGGGAGGCGGTCCGCGCGAAGTATCCGCCGCCGACGGACTCGGTGGTGTTCCACTCGCTCGCGGATTTCCGCGACGGCTACGCGGCGCGCGGCGCGATCGACTCGCTGGCGGCGGCGGAGGGGCGCCGGGGGTGGAGCGCGGTGCCCACGCGGTCGTGGGAGCTGTGGCGGCGCCAGATCGCCACCCATGGCTACGCGGCGCGGATCGCGCGGCCCCTGGGCGAGCGCTATGCGCTGTGGCGATACGTGCCGCTGGAGATGGAGTTCTCGCAGCACTTCGCCGATCCGCTCTTCGGCGAGCTGCACACGCTGAGCGTGGTGGCGTCGGGCGGGGGCGAGACCGTCCTCCGCTTCTGCCCGCGCGACGGGGGGCGCCGCGGCGGCCGCGAGATCGAGGGGACGCTCACGCTGTCGGACGGTGGCGCGCTGCTGGGCGGCGCCTGGCGGTACCGCACGCCCGGCCCGGTGGAAGACGCGGGCGGCGAGGTGGACTTCCTGCCGCCCGAGGTGACCGCGCGGTCGCTGCTGCTGCCGTCGAGAACCCTGTTCTGGCGGCGGATGGCCGGCAGCAGCACCCGCTACTTCGTGGAGAGCAGGACCTACCACGAATGGCGGCTGTCCCCCGGCAGCGAGGTCCCGCCGCCGCCCGCCGAGATCTTCCGGTAAATACCCGATCTGGTTGAACTGCGGCTCACATAGATGCTCAGAGACACGGAGAACTGCGGATCTTTCTCTGTGCCTTCGTGCCTCTGTGTGATACCGGATCCCGCAATCGACTGTGCATTCGGTAGGACCATCACGAAAGAATGTCACACGGAGGAACGGAGGGAACGGAGGAAAGACAAGCAGTTCTCCGTTTCCTCCGTTCCTCCGTGTGAGCCAGTTGGTCTGTGGACGAATGCACAATCATTCAGCGGAATCGGTATGACATTTCGACCAGGTCCTGCTGCCGCGATGCTGTTCCTTCGCGCGACGCGCTGCCGGGTAGAGTGGAAAAGGGGCGGAAGCCAGGTTGGTTTCCGCCCCCTTGGTCCTCGCCGCGCCCGTTCAGGCGGCGCGGTCGATGGAGATCATGGACAGTTCGCGCTCTCGTAGCAGTCGTTCGTCTGGTCGCACCCGAGCGTCTGGAAGTCGCAGCCCCCGCCCCCCGAGATGACGTAGCAGTGGGAGAAGCTTGCGTCCATGTTCCCACGGACGGTGCCCCGGCGGGCCGAGGCAGTCGGCGCGGTGGTGAACGAATCCACGCGCAGGTCGTCCAGCTTCATCGTGAGCTTCTTCACGTCATCCTCCCCGTTGAGATGTGTGCGGATGTTGCCCGGGGAGGAGACGTCACGTCTCTTCGTCTACCTTTCCGGACACCCTTTGGTGTCGTCACGATACTCCATCCAGCGTGAATCCACAATAGCTGAATCCACCGATAAAATGTCGAATAACAGACGGTGGCATCCCAGGCGGATGTTGAACCTGCGTCAGGCCCTAACCATGGCGGAGGTAGACGGCATTCCGCGAGTTTCGCATTTCGGTTTTCAGAAATGCCAGTGCCCATTCGGGCCGGAAGGCGCATCGATCGACACAAACGTTTTGCCTGCGGTCCGGATGTGTCGAAGATGCCGCCCTGTCCAGCTTCATCTCTCCCGGGAAGGCGCGGGCCGCTGGAAAAGGACGGTGTACACGCGGATGCGCTCCACGTAGTCGCGCGGCTCGGGGGGGAGATGATCCTTCCATGCGGCGCCATGCTCGCGCACCAGCGCCCACACCTCGGGATAGCCGTGGTTGTAGCTGGCCGTCACCAGGTCCAGCAGCTGCGCCTCGGTGAGCGGCTGGCCGCCGTTCAGCCGCGCGCGCGCCGAGTCGCCGTACATCCCCGGCCACGTGCGCTCCGTCCAGGTGACCTCCAGCAGCCGCAGCCACAGCGTCGCCGCCCGCGCCGCCGTCCGCGGGTCGAGCAGGTACTCCGTGCGCGAACGCAGCTCGCCCGACGCCACCATCTCGCGTACCGCCGCCGCCCCCGCGGGCGCGTCGTGAAAGCGCGGGGCGCGCCGCCACCCGCGCACCTCGCGGCACATCCACCCCGAGAGCGAGTCGGCGCGGGTGATGATGCGCATGTCCGAGTCGGCGGCGAAGGTGAGCTGCGCGTAGCCCAGCGCCGCCTGCGAGCTCACCGCGCGCGGGTCGAAGCCGCTCTCCTTGGCGATCAGCGCCGCCACCAGCGCGGGGTTGATGCCCAGCCGCGGGTCGCGCGCCCACCGCTCCAGCAGCGGCGCCACCTCGCGCCGAAAGGCGCGGTACGCCGCCGTGTCGATCCGCGCGGCGCCGGCGCGCACGATGCGGGGCGTGCCCTCGGGGTCGGCGTTGCGGAAGGCGCCGGGGCCCGGGTCGCTCAGCGCCATGCCCGGCGCGGCGTGGAACCAGGGCACCGACGCGTCGGCCGGGCCCGGCGGCACGGGCGCCAGACGCGCCGGATGGCTCGCCCACGGGCAGGCCTCGGGCGGCACGGCCACGGGCCGCGGCTGCGCGCACGCGCTGGTCGCGAGGGACGTGGCCAGCAGCGCCGCCCCCGCACACGCGAGCACCGGCCGGGCATGGCTGCCCGGCCGGTGCTTCGTCACCCCCCCGCCGTATCGCCGCACGCTAGCGCGGGTAGCGCGCCATGTGCGCCTTCACCACCGCGCCCATGGGCGAGGGCGTGCCGCTCCAGTCGATGATCAGCGCGGCGAAGCTGCACAGCAGGTCCTGCCGGTCGGCGGGCGGCGCGTACCAGGCCCAGCTGATCCAGGAGATGTTCTTCTGGTCGGCATAGTCCATCACCCAGTCGTAGTAGGCCGTGCCGCAGTTGGTGGTGCCGAACTCGCCGATCATCACCGGCACCCGCGCGGCCAGGTAGCCGAAGTCCTGGTCCCAGCGCGCGGGCTGCTTCTCGGGCCAGTCGTACACGTGGGTGCCGTAGATCACGTTGTAGCCGTTCAGCATGTGCGTGCCGGCCTGGGCCATGTCGTAGCCCCAGTTCAGCCCGTTGACGATCACCAGGTTGCGCGCGCCGGTGGAGCGCACCGCGTCGTAGAGCTGCTGGTAGCCGGCGGTCTGGTAGCCGTCGCCGCTGGGGCCGCCGTTCAGCCAGGTCTCCCAGCTGATGTCGTGCGGCTCGTTGTACAGCTCGAAGAGGACGCGGCCGTCGTTCTTGTAGCGCTCGGCCACCTCCTTCCAGAACACGATGCCGTGGTTGGCGTCGGCCATCCGCTCCAGCCGGTAGGCGCGGTTGGCCGGGTCGCCGCGATCGGAGAAGTGCATGTCGATCACCACGTCGAGCCCCTGCGAGTGGGCGCGCGCGATCGCCGAGTCTACCTGCGCCGGGTAGCCGGCGTCGTAGTGCGAGGCCGTCTTCACCCAGTAGGCCGGGTTGAGCGGGATGCGCACGATGTTGGAGCCCCACGCGCGGATGCGGGCGAAGTCCTCGCGCGCCATGACCGGGTCGAAGAGGCGGTCGTCGCCGGTGGGCCAGCTTTCCAGCCCCGAGCGTGCCAGCCCCACGAAGCGGTGCGCCTTGCAGCTGCGCGTGTCCACCAGCGTGGGCCCCGCCGCCGCCACCCCGCCCGGCGCCGCCGCCACCGCCGAGGCCGCCAGGCTCACCTGCGCCGGCGTGCGGCTGCGCAGCGACGCCTGCAGCGTGTGCGCGCCCGCGGCGTCCAGCGTCCACGGCACCTGCACCAGACCCTGCGCGTCCGACGCCAGCTTGGCCGCCGCCACGTGGCCGCCGCCGGCGGTCACCTCCAGGTACACGCCGGCGTTGGCCACCGGCGCGCCCGACGCGTCGGCCACCCTGAGCACCACGGGCGCCAGCGGGGCGCAGCCGGCGGCGGTGATCTGCCCGTTGCCGCTCACCACCGACAGCGCCGTCCCGGGCCCCCACGCGGCGGTGGCGGTGAAGGCCACCGGCGCTGCCGAAGCGAACGCCGGGAGCGAGGCGCTGAGGGTGTTGGCGCCCTCGGCGCCCATCGTCCAGCGCGCCTTCGCGATTCCCTGCGCGTCGGTGGTGGCGGTGGCGGGCGACACCGAGCCGCCGCCGCCGCCCACCGCGAAGCTGACCTGCGTGTTGGCCAATACGGCGCCGGTGGAGCCCGTCACGCGCACCGCCACCGAGTCGTCCAGCGCATAGCCGGGCGAGCCGGTGAACTGCGTGGCGCCCACGGCCGCCAGCGTGGCCGTGGGCGACGGCCCGGTGGGGGTTCCACCCCCTCCCCCGCCTCCGTCTCCACCGCCGCAGGCGGCCAGCAGGACACTGGAGGCGAGCGCCAGCGCGAAGGGAGCAACGCGCGCGCGCCCCGCGGGGCGGGGCAGGGTGATGCGGTGCGGCATGATGTTCGGTGTCTGGGCACCGTCGCCGGTGCCACGTTTCCTCGTAGCAGAACAGGCGGTGGCTTTGGCAACCCCCATGCCACGAATCACTTACGGAGCAGTTGGGAAACGTACGTCGTATCTGCGGCAAGCGGGTGCCGGGGGGCGGCTTGAGTGAGCGCGGCCGGTCGGGGAACGGGGTGAGCGCAAGGTGACGGACACGGACGACGGGGCCGGGGGGGAGCCGTGCGCAACCGGGTGAGCCGTGGGACAGCCGGTGCGGGCGGCGGAAACCAGGACTCGCTGTCCAACAGAGTAGGATGCGCGCCTTCGCGTGATCGGCGGGAGGTACCACGCCGGTGGTGGCCCCGCCCCTCCGAGAGGGCCGCGGCCTCGTTATCCCGGCCGCCCGGCCGGTCGTTTCATGCTTCACATTCACAAGGAGCACACCATGAGCGGGTCCAGCTACAAGCGCGGTCTCCTGAACGACGACGAGTCGGACGGGCGCCAGCACACCGGCCGCCAGCTGGTGCTGTACGATCCCGACGCGGGCGAGGAAGTGCTGGAGTCCATCGGCGGCATGGCGGGCGGGCGCGTGGCGCGCGCCAGCGACTTCGACGGGAGCGCGGTGGATGCCGGGCAGGTTGCCGATGCGTCGGTGGTGGTGTTCGAGCGTCTGGGCGTGGCCGTCGTCTCGGGCGAGCCCGCAGGTGTGTCGTCGCTGCGCGCGGCGGTCGACGCTCCCGGGCCCATCCTGGCGATGGAGCCCGAGCAGGTGATGTGGGCGGTGAAGGACGACGTGCTTGACGTGGCGGCCGGGGCGGAGGACTACGCGCGCGGCTACGGCGACGGGGTGGACAACCTGCTGCGCTCGCTGCGCCTGAAGGTCTTCGCCGGCGGCCAGCAGCGCGACGGGGTGGAGGAGGCCGCCGCGAGCGACGAGTCACTGTTCACCTGGGGGCTGCAGGCGACCGGGGCCTCGGTCTCGCGGTTCATGGGCACGCGGGTGCCGGTGGCGATCCTCGACACGGGGCTCGACCTGACGCACCCCGACTTCCGCGGCCGCGCCATCACCTCGCGATCGTTCATCGCCGGCGAGCCGGTGCAGGACCGCAACGGGCACGGCACCCACACCGCCGGCACCTCCACGGGAACCGCCAGCGCCTCCATCCACCCCCGCTACGGGGTGGCGAGCAAGGCCGGCATCTTCATCGGCAAGGTGCTGAGCAACGGCGGCAGCGGCGCCGATGCCGGCATCATCGCGGGGATCGAATGGGCGCTGGCCAACCACTGCCGCGTGGTGTCGATGTCGCTGGGGGCGCCGGTACGGCCCGGCGAGGCTCCGTCGGCGGTGTACGAGGCGCTGGCGCGGCGCTGCCTGCAGCAGAACCTCCTGATCGTGGCCGCCGCTGGCAACGACAGCAACCGCGCCGCCGGCATCGTGAAGCCGGTGAGCCGGCCGGCCAACTGCCAGTCGATCATGGCGGTCGCGGCGCTCGACCGCGCGCTGCGGGTGGCGGGCTTCTCCAACGGTGGCGTGAACCCGGCGGGCGGGCAGGTGGACCTGGCGGGGCCCGGCGTGGACGTGCACTCCAGCTGGCCCATGCCCACCCGCTACCGCCGCATCAGCGGCACCAGCATGGCCACGCCGCACGTGGCGGGCGCCGCGGCGCTGATGATGGAGGCCAACCCGCGCGCCACGGCGTCGGAGATCTGGGCGCTGCTGGTGCGGCACGCCCGGCGCCTGCCGCTCCCGGCGCGCGACGTGGGCGCCGGCCTGGTGCAGTGCCCCTAGCACCCTGGCCCACCCTCTCATAGCCGGAGACGTGATCCGATGCCGAACGATGCCGACGAAGTGGAGGTGATCGTGGCCGTGGCCGACGACCATCTCGAGCGATTCCCCGAAGTGGCGGGGGGGCTGCGCGCCGCGGGTCTGCGGGTGACGGGCGAGCAGGCGCACCTGGGCACGCTCACCGGGCGCATCCACCCGGCGCGGCTGGGGGAGATCGGGTCGCTCTCGGGTGTGCAGGCGGTGGAGCAGGCGGGCACGTTCCAGCTCCCGCCGCCCGACTCCGACGTCCAGTAGAGACGCTGGCCCGGCACGGCATGCCGGTTCCGGGGACCGCCGCCCCGGGACCGGCCTGCCGTGGTGACGCCGGGGGGCGCGCGGTCGTCTTCATCCCACACGCCCAACCATGGCCGGGGTGAATGAGCGATACGGGTGCGCGGTACGTGCTGGTGGTGGACGATCTGGCCGAGCAGCGCGAAATCTATCGCACGATCCTGCTGCACGAGGGCTTCCGCGTGCTGGAGGCGGGCGACGGCGACACCGCCCTGAGCCTGGCCCGCGCGCACGTGCCCGACGTGGTGCTGCTGGACATCTGCCTTCCCGACGTGGACGGCTTCGAGGTGATCCGCCGCCTCAAGGCCGACCCGCGCACCAGCCGCATCCGCATCGTGCTGCTCACCGCCACGGCCGTCGCCGAGGACGCGGTGGACGGCGCGGGGTACGACGAGTACCTGGCCAAGCCGGTGCAGCCGAGCGAGGCGCTGGAGGCGGTGCGCCGCCATCTCCCGCCGCCGGGCCAGCTCGCCCGGTAGCGATCGGCGGTGGGTTGCGACACGGGCGGGCACCCTCGCGGCGCCCGCCCGTTCCGCGTCGAACGGCTGTGACCGGCTCTCGTCGAGGACGGTGATGCCCAGTTTCGGGCCTGCGGCGCGCCCGCGGGCCGGGAAGATGAGGCGCGTGGAGACGTGGCGGCTCGCGGGCGGAAAATCTCCCGCACGCCTGTCATTCCCGGTCCGCGACCCTGTCCCGGGACACCTTCGCGGAGCCGCCGGGGCGTTGACCCGAACCGGCCGCACCCCCATTCTTAACCGCGGGAATCGCAAGCGTTTTTGCCGAGGTTGGAATGGAGCCAACGGTGCCGGCCACGGAAGCAGCGAACGACGCCGCCACGCGCCTGCGCGAGGTCGCGGCCATGGTGGAGCAGGGGGGGCGCATCACGGCGAGCGACGCGGCGGTGCTGTGGCACCACGCGAGCGACGACGAGCTGAAGCGCCTGGCCCAGGCCGTCCGCGCGCGCTACCACCAGCCCGGCCGCGCCACCTACATGGTGATGCGGATCATCAACTATACCAACGTGTGCGTGGCGCAGTGCGACTACTGCGCCTTCTACGTGCTGCCCAACCAGGCCGGCGGCTACGTGCTCACCCGCGACGACGTGTTCGCCAAGATCGACGAGCTGCTGAGCGTGGGCGGCGACCTGGTGGCGTTCAACGGCGGCTTCAACCCCAAGCTGCCGCTGCACTTCTACGCCGACCTGTTCGCCGCCGTGCGCGAGCGCTACGGCGACCGCGTGGAGTTCTACGCGCTGACCATCGCCGAGTTCATGTACCTGGCCGACCGGGCCGGGCTGTCGTACCTCGACACCGCCGCCCGGCTGCGCGACGCCGGCGTGCACTGGATCACCGGCGGCGGCAGCGAGATCCTGACGGAAGACTTCCGGAAGCGCCACGCCAAGTTCAAGTACACCGTGCGCGAGTACCTCGAGGCGCAGCGCGCCGTGGTGGAGGCCGGGATGCGCACCACGGCCACCATGGTGATCGGCTTCGACGAGACCTTCGAGGAGCGGCTGGAGCACCTGCAGCGCACCCGCGACTTCCAGGACGCCGCGCTGGCCGACGGGCTGGACGGCCTCTTCTCCTTCCTCTGCTGGACGTACAAGCCCTACGGCACGGCGCTGGGCGGGCGCGAGATCACCCCGCGCGAGTACTGGAGGCACATGGCGCTGTGCCGCATCTTCCTCGACAACGTGAAGCACTTCCGCACCAGCGTGCTCACGCAGAACGAGGACGCCTTCCGCGCGCTGGAGTACGGCGCCGACGACTTCGACCTGCCCATCGAGGACGAGGTGACGCAGAAGGCCGGCGCGCGGGTCGACCTCGACCTCGACCGCCTGCTGGCCATCCCCCGCGCGCTGGGGTATACCGTGGAATACCGCCACGCCGAGCGCCCGCCCGCGCTGGCCGCGGCCTGAGCCTCGACCCTGCAGGACCCCCGCGAACCGTGACGCTGAAGGACATCATCCTGGACCTGTTCGGCCCCGCACCGGAGCCCGACAGGTCCCCATCCCCGCGCCCGGAACCCGCGTCCACCGCGTCCACGCCGGCGCAGAGGCCGCCTCCGGGCGCGCCGGCGCCGCGCCGCTATCCCAAGCCGTCGCCGTCGGGCCCGCGCCTTCCGGCGGCCCCAGGTCCACCGGCGGATCCGGGGTCACGGACGGATCCGGGGTCGCCGACGGATCCGGGTCCGGCGTCGGGCTCTCCGCAGGCCGGTCCGGCTCCGCCGGCGTCGGCGCAGTCCGAGGCGCCTCGCCCGCGTGATCCCGCGGCGCGGACGGAGCAGGGGGTGCTGGCGGTGCTGCGCAAGCACGGGGCGCCCTATACGCGCCTGGCGTTCACCAACAACCGGCGGACGATGGTGAGCGTGGGTCGCGATCCGTCGCTGATCCGCATGAACCACGCGTTCGCCACGGCCGACGAGGGCGTGCTGGCGGCGGTGGCCGTGCTCTACACGCCGGGGCTCAAGGCCAGGAAGAAGGCCGACGCGAAGGCCACCGTGCAGCGCTTCATCAACGCCATCCCCGCGGGCGACGCGCCGCCCCGGCGGCCCCGGCGCCGGGCCACGCACCCGCACGACCGCGTGCACGTGCAGCGCATGCAGGACGAGTTCGATCGCGCCAACAAGCTGTACTTCGGCGGCAAGCTGCCGCGCGTGCCCATCCACCTGAGCCGCGCCATGCGCCGCCGCAACGGCCACTTCGCCTCGCAGCCGCTGGAGATCGTCATCTCGTGGCGGCTGTGCACCCACGGCGAGGAGGGGCAGGCCGAGGAGACCATGCGCCACGAGATGATCCACCTGTGGCAGTACATCGAGGGCGCGCCGGTGGACCACGGCCCCGCCTTCCGCCGCATGGCACACCGACTCGACGTGCACCCGCGGGCGACCCGGCCGGTCAAGTGGAAGCGGGGCGACCCTAGGCCGTGATCCCAATTCGGCTGAATGATTTGTGGAGTCCTCCAGAATCCTGCAGACGAACTGGCTCAACCAGATCCGGGAAAAGACGTGTCTCACGCAGAGTTAGCGGAGTCAGCAGAGAACAGCGGCTTTCTCCGCTGACGGTGCGAGAGACTTCGCTGCTGGTCCTTCTGATGTTTCCCTCAACGTTCACGCAGACCGGTATCGAAATCAAACGGAGGAAACGGCGAACTACTTGTCTCTCCTCCGTTTCCTCCGTTCCTCCGTGTGACATCCCGCCGTAGCGGTCCTTCCGCATGCACGGGGTCCGGCGCGCGAGTGATGGCCCTCGTGGAGAACAGAAAGACGAAAGGCGGTCCCGGAGAGGGATCGCCTTTCGCCGTTCGCGGCTGGTCAGCCGGCGCGGAAGCCGGTCCGGGCCGGGCGCACCTCGCTGAGCTGCTGCATCAGCCACGGCACCTCGTGGGGGATCTCGCGGGCCAGGTAGCCGATCGTTCCCCGCGCGGCGGCCAGGGCGTTGCCGGCCTCGCCGTGGAGGTAGACGGCCCACGCGGCGGCGTGCAGCGGGCTCGCCCCGCGCGCCAGCAGGCCGCCCACAATGCCCGCCAGCACGTCGCCCGAGCCCGAGGTGCCCAGGCCCACGCCGCCGCCCGCGTAGCGGTACGCCTCGCCGTCGGGCGACACGATGAACGTCTCGGGGCCCTTGAGCGCGACCACCGCGCCCAGCTCGTCGGCGGCGCGGCGGGCGACCGCGAGCGGGTCGCGCTCCACCTCCTCCTTCTCCACGCCCAGGATCGTGGCCATCTCGCCCGCGTGCGGGGTGATCACGGCGCGCCCGTCCAGCCGCAGCAGCGCGTCGGGGTTGGCGGCGAGGTACGCGAAGCAGCCCGCGTCCAGCACGATGCCGGGCCCATCCAGCCCGGCCAGGACGGCGCGGGTGAGCCCCGTCGCGCTCGCCTCGTCGATCATCCCCGGCCCCAGCACCAGCGCGTTCGTGCCGTTCGCCATGCGCACCACGTCGTCGCCCGCGGCGGGGGCGATGGCGCCGGCCTTGGTTTCGCCCAGCGCGAACACGCGGGCCTCGGGGATGGCGATGCCCAGGGCGAGGCCGATGGATCCCACCGTGGCGATCTGCAGCTTGCCCGCGCCCGACCGCAGCGCCGCGGTGGCGGCGAGCAGCACCCCGCCCGGGTTCTCGCGCTCACCTCCGACCACCAGGACGCGGCCGCGCTCTTCCTTGCTGCCGCCCTCGTCGGGCTGGGGGAGGGGGATGCGGGCCAGCGTGGCCGGCGTGAGCTCGATCGCGTCGCGGGCGCTCAAGGGCGGCTCCGTGGGTGGCGTGTGGAACGACGGGCGATGCCGCGGCGGCGCGCCGCGGATGCCTCGGCCGCCGCGGAGCGTTCGTGACGATGCGGATGGGGAGCGGCGGACGTCAGAATGCCCCCGCCTCCGCCCGTGGCTCGGACCGTCCGCCGGCTCACTTGGCGCCCACGGGAACGTCCTTCGCGGCGGTGACGCCGGCGCCGGCTTCCACCAGCGGCGCCACGAAGTTGAAGGCCTTCAGCTCCATCTTGCCGCGGCGCCCGAGGCTGTGGTTGAACTCGTAGCAGGTGACGCCGCAGTTGGCCACGTCGTGCTCGCGCTCGATCCCCAGGATCTCTTCCTCGGTCATGCACTCCAGCAGGTAGCGCAGGCAGAGGACCACCACCTCGTGGCAGACGATCAGCACGCGCTCGCGCGAGTAGTGCAGGTTGATGGTGTCGAGCGCGCTGCGCAGCCGCAGGATCACGTCGGCCCAGCTTTCGCCGCCGGGGGGGCGATGGTAGAACTTGCCCAGCAGGCGGCGCTGCTCGAACTGCTCGGGAAAGCGCTGCTGCACGCCCAGCGCGGTGAGCCGGTCGAGAATGCCGAACTCGCGCTCGCGCAGGCGCTCGTCGATGATCAGCGCCTCGTCGGGCTCGTCGGCGCCGCCCTGCTCGCACACGATCTGCGCGGTGCGGCGGGCGCGCACGTAGGGCGAGGTGAGCACCACGCTGGGCCGCTGCCCCGGCGGCATCTCGGCGAACCAGCGGCCCAGCGCCCACGCCTGCTCCTCGCCGCGCGCGCTCAGCGGCACGTCCACGTCGCGCGTGGCGATCTGGATCATGGGCGCCGCCGCGGCGCGCGCCGCCTCGGCCGCCACGTTCCCCGCACTCTCCCCGTGCCGCACGATCCACAGCACGTCGGGCCACGTCTGCTCCATCCGCATCATCCTCACCCGGTAGGTTGACGGGGCGACGGTCAAGAGGCGTACCACGGGCGGTGGGCGGATGGACAGAGGTTGCGACGGCGCGGGATCCGCGACCCCACTCCGCCCGTTCGATCACCTCGCCCGGCCAACCGTTTCGGGCTGGGGTCGCCCACTGGGACATCCCCGGTATGGCTAAATGCCCCGCGAAACGCCATCGTGAGGAGTCCTCCCCCTCCACGCCTGGAGGAGCGGCCGACATCCTCCCGCCGCCACTCCGTCCCCACCGACCCACCCGTCCACCACCCCCATGGCAAAACCCAAGGCAGGGAAGAAGCCCCCAATGGCGCTGCTGGCCCATTTCCCCAGCTTCCGCTGGCGCGACGCTCCGGAGTCGCCGGAGGGGTACGACCCGATTCTGTACGGCGACTTTCCCAAGGACCTGAAGGACCATTACGCCTCCGACTTGGCCGTACTCAAGCAGCACCTCATCCCCGCCTACGAGCAAGAAGATCGCGAAGCGCTGCGCGCGCAGAACGAGTTCCGGCGCGACCAGGTTGTGCTGATCATCGGCGGCGTGATAGCCACGGGGCTAGCGGCGCTTCCCGGTGAGGCGCACGGGCCGGGATGGAAGGTGCTCGCGGCCATTGTCGCGGCGGGGCTGGCCGCGTGGGCCACCCGTTCGCGCGACCTGAACGCCCAGGAGCGCTGGCGCACCAGCCGCCTGCGCGCCGAGCTGCTGCGGGGCGAATACTTCCTTTTCCTTGGGCGCGTGCAGCCCTACCAGGACGAAAGCTGCCGCACCCGGAACCTGCGCAGGCGCGTGGCCGAGATCCGCAGCGGAGGTGCGTCATGACCGACGACGAACGGCGCTTCCTGCAGTTCTACGAGACGTACCGGCGCCAGAACCAGAGCGACCACTACCGCAAACGCTACGAGACCTACGAGGAGGCACACCGGCAGAGCGTAAGCCTCACCGCGATCGTGCTCTTCCTGTCGGCGGTCGTCTCGATGCTGTCGGCCGTGGTGAAGGACGTCGCCTATCCGCCGTTCGGCTACCACATCGCGTGGTCGGTGTGGGCCGCGGTGCTGGCGGCGGCGGGCACCGCCATCGCGGCCTACCGCACGCTGTACGGGTTCCAGGAGAACGCGGGGCTGTACCGCGACGCCTACAATGCGCTGGCGTTCGTGGGCGCCGACTCGCCCGACGCCTGCGAGGGGTGCCCCCAGGCCACCGTGCGCACCCCGGCCGATTACCTGCCGCTGGTGGAGCAGGTGTTCCGGCGCGAGCAGGGGCAGTGGGGGCAGCTCGTGGCGCAGACCCGCGCCGTAGGAAAAGCGCCGGAAGCGCCGGGCGCAGCGTTGCCCCCGGGCGCGCCCGCACCCGGGCCGGCCGGCGAAACGCCCCCGAAGCCGGCGGATGAAACGCCGGCCGCGCCGGGCCAGGAGACGCCCGCGAATGACGAATCTGCGGATGCCACGCTTGAGGGAGATGCGCCAGGCGCCGCAGACGGCGAGGTCGAAAGCGTGACGGGCTCGACCGAGGTGTTCACGGCCGGTCCCGCGGTGGACGGCGTCGAAACGTCAGGTCCCGTGGATCCCTCGTCCACGCACGACATCGGGGACGGCGCCGCGGATCCCACACCCGGCGAGCGGCCCGACGACGGATGACCGGCCCGGGACCGATCGCGGCTCGGGTCCCATCGGTCCAACACGGCGAGGTGGGGTGGGGCCTCGCCGTGGGGACGGGAATGCTTAGGTTGTCGGGTTCACGCCGCCGTGGCCCGGCCGCCGCGGCGCTGTCTCACGTCCCCGTGGTGGATCAAGAGGGTCATGGATCTGGAACTGAAGGGAAGACGCGCGGTGGTGACGGGGTCCACCGGCGGGATCGGCTATGCCGCGGCGTGGCTGCTGGCGGCGGAGGGCGCGGCCGTGGTCGTCAACGGCCGCACGCAGGCGCGAGTGGACGATGCGGTGCGGCGCATCCGCGAATCCGTCGCGGGCGCGGAGGTGCGCGGGGTGGCGGCGGACCTGGGGACGCTCGCGGGGTGCGACGCGCTCGCGGAGGCCGCGGGCGAGACCGACGTCCTGGTCAACAACGTGGGCATCTTCCAGCCGCTGCCGTTCGAGGAGATCCCCGACGGCGACTGGATGCGCTTCTTCGAGACCAACGTGCTGAGCGGCGTTCGCCTGTCGCGCGCGTTCCTGCCGGGGATGCGGGCGCGCGACTGGGGGCGCATCGTCTTCGTCAGCAGCGAGTCGGCCCAGCAGATCCCCGCGGAGATGATTCACTACGGCGTGACCAAGACGGCGCAGCTCGCCGTGGCGCGCGGGCTGGCCGAGACGCTGGCCGGCACCGGCGTCACCGTCAACAGCGTGCTCCCCGGCCCCACCGCCAGCGAAGGCGTGGGCACCTTCGTGCAGCAGATGGCGGATGCCAAGGGCGTGGATTTCGAGGCGATGGAGCGCGAGTTCTTCGAGACGGCGCGCCCCTCCTCGCTCCTGCGCCGCTTCGCCACCCCCGACGAGGTCGCCGCGATGATCGTGTACGTGTGCAGCGGCCGCGCCTCGGCCACCAACGGCTCGGCGCTGCGCGTGGACGGCGGCGTCGTCCGCTCCATCCTGTGAGCGCGCCGGTGAAGCAGGGCCCCGTGGACGGCGAGCCGCTGTGGCGCACCGGCTCACAGCACGAGCGCCTGGCCGAGCTCACGGGCGAAGACGCGGAGCTGAAGGAGGCGCCGCTGCGCCGCGACGTGCGCTCGCTGGGCATCCTGCTGGGCCGCGTGCTGCGCGAGCAGGAGGGCGAGGCGCTCTACGCCGCCGTCGAGGAGCTGCGCGGGCTGCTGATCCGCAGCCGTGGCGGCGATGCCGACGCGCGGGCCGACGCATCCCCATCTCCCGAGAACCGGTCGGCCGCGGGCGGCGCATCCTCCGCAACCGGTTCATCATTGAATGCCGGCGCATCCTCCGAGAGCGACGCGGCGGCCGGAGAAGCTGCGTCCGTCCGAAGCGGTGCATCTTCCGATGACGATTCGAGTTCCCGTGACGCGGGGGACGAGGGGACCGGGCGGGCCGAGCGCATCGTGGCGGGGCTGGGCGTGGAGGAGGCGTACCGGCTGACCAAGGCGTTCTCCATCTACTTCGAGCTGACCAACCTGGCCGAGACGGCGCACCGCGGCCGCCGCCGCCGCGCCGCCGCGCTGGACGCCGCCCAGCCGCCGCAGCCCGGCACCTTCCGCGGCACCCTGCTGCGCCTGAAGGAGGCCGGGCTCACGGCCGGGGACGTGATGAAGCGGCTGGGCGAGGTCACCGTGTTCCCCGTCTTCACCGCGCATCCCACCGAGGTGTCGCGGCGCACGGTGCTGTTCAAGCGCGCCCGCATCGCCCGGGCGCTGGAGCGGCTCGACCGCTTGCCGCTGACCGATGCGGAAGCGGCGAAGCAGGAAGACGCCATCGCCGCCGAGATCACCGCGCTCTGGCAGACCGACGAGGTGCGCCGCAGCCGCCCGTCGGTGCGCGACGAGATCCAGATGGGGCTCGACTACTACCGCCGCGTGCTGATCGCCACCGTCCCCGGCCTCTACGCCGAGCTGGCGGACGGCTTCCGCGCGGGCTACGGCGAGCCGGTGGCCGCGGCCGCGCTGCCGCCCGTGGTGCGCTTCGGCAGCTGGATCGGCGGCGACCGCGACGGGAACCCCTACGTGACGCCCGAGGTGACCCGCGACGCGCTGCAGTTCGCGCGCGAGACCATCCTCGACCGCTACGTGCAGTCGCTCGAGCAGCTGGTGGAGCGCCTCAGCACGTCGTCGCTGCAGACGCCGGTGAGCGCCGAGCTGTGCGCGGCGCTGGAGCGCTATGCCGCCACCGCCACCACGCTGGACCCCGTGCCCGAGCGCCGCGCGCAGACCGAGGTCTACCGCCGCTTCCTGGGCTACATGGGCGCGCGGCTGCGCTCGGCCCGCGACGATCCGCGCGACCCGCACGGCTACCCGCGCGCCCGCGACTTCGCCGCCGACCTCCACCTGGTGCGCGACAGTTTGGTGCAGAACCGCGGCGAGCGCTTGGCCGCGCTGCTGATCGACCCGCTGCTGCGGCAGGTGGAGACGTTCGGCTTTCACCTGCACACGCTGGACGTGCGCCAGCACGCCCGCATCCACGCGCAGGCCCGCCAGGAGCTGCTGGGGCTGGCCTCCGACGAAGCGACGACGCTGCCTGGGCCGCCGGGCGACGAGACGCGGATGGTGCTCGATACGCTGCGCGCCGTGGCCGAGCTCAAGCGCACCTATCCCCCCGAGGCGATCCAGATCTACGTGATCAGCGGCGCCACGGGGGTGGACGACGTGCTCACCGTGGTGCGACTCGCCGAAGTGTGCGGCGTGCGCGTGGCGGCGGAGGGCGACGACCCGGGGCTGATGCCGGTGCCGCTCTTCGAGTCGATCCCCGACCTGCGCGCGTGCCCGGAGATCTGCCGCGAGCTGTGGGCGAGGGACGACTACGCGCGGCTGCTGGACAGCTGGGGGCGGCGGCAGGAGGTGATGCTGGGGTATTCGGACAGCAACAAGGACGGCGGGATGCTCACCAGCACCTGGGAGATCTACAAGGCGCACCGCGCGCTGCACCGGGTCGCCGCCGACGCCGGGGTCACGCTGCGGCTCTTCCACGGCCGCGGTGGAACCGTGGGCCGCGGCGGGGGGCCCACGCACCGCGCCATCACCAGCCAGCCGCTCGGCGCCTTCACCGGCCAGCTAAGGCTCACCGAGCAGGGCGAGGTGCTGAACTGGAAGTACAGCGACACCGTGCTGGCCGAGCGCAACCTGGAGCTGATGGTGGCCGCATCCCTCGACGCGCTGGCCGAGCCGTCCACCGTCGACCCGGAGCGCGTGGCCGTGTGGGATGCGGCGATGGAGGAGATGTCGGCCAGCGCGTACGCCTTCTACCGCGAGAAGATCGCCGAGAACCCCGACATCCTGCCGTACTTCGAGGAGGGGACGCCGGTGGCCGAGCTGGAGCACGCACGCATCGGCTCGCGTCCGTCGAAGCGGGGGAAGACGAGCGGCCTGGGCGACCTGCGCGCGATCCCCTGGGTGTTCGGGTGGATGCAGAGCCGGCATGTGCTGCCGGCGTGGTTCGGCGTGGGCCACGCGCTGGAGGGCTTCGCCGCGCGTGGGCCGGAGCAGGCCGCGCTGCTGGTGGAGATGACGCGCACCTTTCCGCTCTTCAACGACCTGGTCCGCAACGTGGAAGTGGGCCTTGCCAAGGCCGACCTCTCCATCGCCCGGCGCTACGCACAGCTGGTGGAGGATGCGGCGCTGCGCGAGCGGGTGTTCGGGATGGTCGAGGAGGAGTTCGAGCGCACGCGCGCCGCCGTGCTGCGCATCACCGGGCAGGCGCGGCTGCTGGAGGAGAACCCCGTGCTCGCCCGCTCCATCCGCCTGCGCAACCCCTACGTGGACCCCATGAGCCTGGTGCAGGTGGACCTGCTGCGCCGCAAGCGCGCCGGCGAGGAGAGCGACGCGCTGAACTACGCCCTGGCCGCCACGATCAACGGCATCTCGGCCGGGTTGCGCAACACCGGGTGATCTCGAGAAGGAGTCATTGCAGCGGCTCCTTCGGATGGACATCCGTCGGGTTTCGGGGATGCCCGATCCAGCTCCCATCCGGTGACGCCCGCCCGCCAGCGAAAACGGCTCCCTCCGCGAAGCGCGGAGGGAGCCGTCTGGTCTTCACGGGGCTACGTGGGCCCCGTCAGGGGGCAGGCGTCGGCGCCATGTCGGCGCTGCCGCCGCCGCCGCCGTCGCCGGGGCGCGTGCCAGGCCGCGTGCCGGGGACGAAGAAGCGGTAGGTGAGCGTCTTGGTGACGGAGCCCGCCGTCACGATCAGGGTGGGCTCGCCCGCGCCGAGCGCCTTGATGTAGACGTAGCCGTGCAGCGGATCGCGCAGGTTGACCGAGGTGATCTGCAGCAGGTCGGGGCGGTCGGTGGTGAACGAAAGCGAGGCGCCGTTGGTCACCGGCTGCCCGTTCACCCCGTTGGCCGAGGCGTAGAGCTGCGTCGTCTCGCCGATGTCGAGCCAGACGCGGCCCACGCTGAAGTTGATCGACTGCACGTCGCCCCCGGAGATGGCGACCGCCGTGAAGGTCACGCTCGCGCCGCCGCCCGTGACGGTGAGCGTCTGCGTTCCCTCGGTGGGACCCAGCACCCACGAGGCGACGGCATAGCCGGGCCCGTCGGTCACCGAGCGCGGCGCCGAGACCGTTCCGCCGTTCGAGGCGGTGAAGGTCAGGGGAACGTCGGCGACCCCGTTGCCGTTGGAGTCGACCGCACGGATGGAGATCCCCAGCGGCACGTTGTGCCCCGGGAGTGCGACCTGGTTGTCACCGCCGGTCTTCTGCAGTGTAATCACCGGCAGCGGCTTGGTGGCGGTGGCGAAGAACCCCACCGTCGGGCCGCCCGGCACCGTGGCCGTGACCGACTGCGTTCCCACCACGTTCCCCAGCGTCCACTGCGTGGAGGCGACGCCGTTGGCGTTGGTGACCACCAGCTCGGGGTTCACGGTGCCGCTGCCGGACGAGGGCATGAACTTGACGCCGACGCCCGGCACGGGCGCGCCCGCGTCGTTGGTGACCCGCACCACCAGCGGCTGCGGAAGCGTGGTCCCCACCGTGGCCGTCTGGCCGCTCCCGGTGGGGCCCAGCACCATGAGCATGGCGGCGGCGGTGAACGACACCGGCGTGGCCCCCGGCCCCGCAGCCGTCACGGTCTGCATGCCGGTGCCGGTGCCCAGCGTCCAGTGGGCGGCCACGGTGCCGTCGGCGCCGGTGACGCCGGCCATCGGCGTCACGACTCCTCCGCCGCTGGACACCGACCAGGAGACCGGCACCCCGGCGAGCGGCGCGCCCGTGCTGCTGGTGGCCTTCAGCACCAGCGGCGCGGTGAGCGGCTGCCCGGGAGGAGCGGCTTGTTCGGTGCCGCCCGCGGCGGCCAGCACCGGCGCCGGGCCGGTGACGGTGACGTTCACCGTGGCAACCGTGGCGCGCGAGGCGACGGTCACGGTGGCCGGACCGCCGTAGGAGCCCATCGTCCACACGGCGCGCGCGGTGCCGTCGGCGCGGGTGTTCGTTTCCACGCCGGCGAGCGTGCCGCCGCCGCTGGACACCGACCACTTGAGCGGGACGCCGGCGAGGGGACGGCCGTTCGGATCCAGCGCCTGGACCACCACGGGCGAGCGCAGGGTCGCTCCCGCCGTTCCCTTCTGCCCCGTGCCAATCAGCACCTTCAGGCTGGCGGCGCTGGGCGCCGTCACGCCGGGCGTGGGCGCGGCTGGCGCGCGGCGGTCCTGCTGGGTGGGAACGTCGTGGCCGCACGCGGCCAGGAGGGGGAGCACCGCGGCCGGGAGCCGCAGCCACCGCAAGGGAAGAGCAGCCATGTCGTTGTCTCGCGCGCACAAGCGTGGCATCGGACCGGCGCCATCGCCGGAACATGCGGCGTGCTCCACGCAACCGCCGGACCAGCAGTGACAGGCATTGGGGGGGTGGTCCGAGCGTGTCAAAACGCGCGGATCGCGCGTGCTTGCGCCCCTGCACGCCCCCGCTCGCGGCCAGGGTGGCGTCCCCCGCGGCTCGCACGGCGACGCGAGGCGCGTGGCGGGGCGGGGTGGAAGGCGGCGTGGCGGGGAATCGGCGCGCTTCGGTCCAACCAATCGAAGGATGGGAACGACCGGGCCGCGGCACGGCGGTCCGGATCACGACGTGATTGACGGATCCGCTTCGCGGCGGCACTTTCGCTGTGCGGCCGCGCCGGCTCTTTCCGCCATGCCCGGCGGGCCCGTCGGAGCCGGCGCCCCGCGCTCCCGCTTCCCACCTGCAGTACCCACACTCATCTCCCCGCTACAAGGAAGACCGCCATGGCCTGGAAGGGAATCGTAGGCAAGAGCTTCAGCCCCGCCGACTTCGACTCGTACTGCCACACGCTGCAGTGGACGGCCTGGCGCCCGTCGTTCATCGTGCTGCACAACACGGCCATCCCTTCGCTGGCGCAGCGGCCCAACGGGCTGAACCAGAGCCACATCAAGGGCCTGGAGGAGTTCTACCGCGACACGCAGAAGTGGAGCGCCGGCCCGCACCTGTTCGTGGACGACAAGCAGATCTGGGTGTTCACCCCGCTCACCGTGTCGGGGGTGCACTCGCCCAGCTGGAACAAGGTGGCGCTGGGGATCGAGATGCTGGGCGACTTCGAGAAGGAGCCGTTCGACAGCGGCCGCGGCGCCGAGGTGCGCAAGAACGCGGTGTCGGCCATCGCCACGCTCTCGGCCATCCTGGGGCTCGACCCCAACACCATGCGCATCCACCGCGAAGACCCGCTCACCACGCATGCCTGCCCGGGCAAGAACGTGCGCAAGCTGGAGGTGATCCAGGAGGTGAACGACACGATCATCCAGCGCCACGCCGGCGAGCACCCCATCAAGCCCCCGGTCTGATCGGCCGATCCCCGTCGCCCCGGCCGGATATCGACCTCGGAACGGCGGGCATCGGTGTGGACACCCGTCGGCGGGAACAGCGGCGGCGTCGGTGTAGACACCCGTCGGCGCGAACCGCGGGGCGCCGGTGAGGTGGGGTAACCCCGGTCGGCGCAAACGGCGGAGCGACGGTGTGTGGGACAACACCGGGCGGCGCGAACGGCGGGCGTCGGTGTGTGGGACGATGCGACTGAAGTCGCGGCTACAAGGGCACGAAGTCCGCCTTCGCGGACTGCCGGGGCGGCATCGCCGCGATGTGCCAACGATCGATCGAGACGGAGAAGGGCGCTCCTCGTGGTGAGGGGCGCCCTTCTTCAATCGATTGACCCCAGATCCCGCGCCGTTGAAGTCCGCGAGGGCGGACCGTGTACCGTTGTAGCGGCGAGTTCACTCGCATATTGGGAATTCTTGGGATCTCGACACCTCCAAACGACACGGGGCGCCGGGCACGTCGCCCGGCGCCCCGCGCCCCGTCCGCAGTACAATCTCCATCCCACCGCGCGCCGAACCTTACCGGCCCGACCAGCCCTGGCCACCCTGCTGGCGGCCCTGGCCCTGGCGGCCCTCGCCGCGCTGGCCGCGGCCCCACTGGCCGCGCTCCTCGCGGAGGCGGCGGTACTCGGCGAGCTGGGTGCGGTTCAGCACGCGCTCGATCTGCTGGTCGGTCTGCTGGCGCAGGGCGCGCATCTGCTCGAAGCCCTGCCGGCGCTGGGCGTCGTTCTGACCCTGCCGCGCGCCGTTCTGCCCCTGGCGCTGCCAGTCGCGGCTGCCGCGGAACTGCTGCATGCGGGCCTGCTCCTGCTCCAGGATGCGGCGGACCTGCGTCTGCTGCCCACCGTTGAGCCGCAGGCGCTGGGTGAGCTGCGCCACGCGCTGGTCCAGCCGCTGGCGGGGGTCCTGCCGCTGGCGCTGCCCCTGCTCCTGGCCGTATCCACGCTGCTGCTGCTGAGCCGAAGCCGGAAGCGCCACGCCGAGCGAGAGCGCGGCGGCCAGGGCGAGGCGAGAGAACGTCATCTTCATCTTCGGGTTCCTTGCTGGTTGTGTCCGTCCGTGCGGCTTCCGGCGAGCTTCGCCGTTTTCCCACGTACGCAGCGCCGGGTGAGCGCCGCGGATGGATCATAGTGCAAACACCCCCCGCGCGGTCCTCCCCGGCCGACCATCTGCACCCGGATGATCCCAACTGCACCGAGGGCGACACGAACGCTTCGGAACCGTTTGCGGCGCATGGGGATGCGGCGGAGGCGGCCACCATCCGGGGGCATGTAGCAGCTGCCCCCGAAACCGCCCGATCCGGTGCACGCCGGGCACCGGCCTTGCCTTGTTTCGGGTCCGAACAAAATCCTCATGTGATCGACGTGCACGAGCGACGTCATCCCCGGGCAACCGAATCGCCGGCCGCTCGGGGAATCGACGCTGTTTGGGTTGGAGACAGATGCGGAGCCGGTCGCCCACCGAGGCGGCGAAGACGAGACGGACACGACGGGAGATAAAGACGGTGGATTACAAGGTATTGCCGGGACGGCGCTCGCCGCTGGGCGCCACGTGGGACGGCGAGGGCGTCAACTTCGCCGTGTATTCCGAGAACGCGACCGCGGCCGAGGTGTGCCTGTTCGACGCGGAGGACCCCGCGCGCGAGACGGCGCGCCTGCGCCTGCGCGACCGCACGGCGCACGTGTGGCACGGCTACGTGCCGGGGCTGAAGCCGGGGCAGCTCTACGGCTTTCGCATGGACGGGCCCTACGAGCCCGAGCGCGGGCTGCGCTTCAACCCTTTCAAGCTGCTGCTGGACCCCTACGCCAAGGCCGTGGCGGGCGAGGTGGACTGGACGGAGCCGGTGTTCGGCTATCCGTTGGGCGGCAGCGATCTGGAGATGGACGACCGCGACAGCGCCGCCGGGATCCCCAAGGCGGTGGTGGTGGACAACGCCTACGACTGGGAAGGCGACCGCCCGCTGAACACGCCCTGGCACCGCACGGTGATCTACGAGGCGCACGTGAAGGGGCTCACCATGCGCCACCCCGCGGTGCCGCCCGAGCTGCGCGGCACCTATGCCGGCGTGGCGCACCCGGCGGTGATCGAGCACCTCCACTCCATCGGCGTGACCGCGCTGGAGCTGCTGCCCGTGCATGACTTCGTGGACGACAACTACCTGCTGGAGAAGGGGCTGAAGAACTACTGGGGATACAACACCCTGAACTACTTCAGCCCCGACGCGCGCTACAGCGGCAGCGGCGACCGGGGCGGGCAGGTGCGCGAGTTCCGCGACATGGTCAAGGCGCTGCACCGCGCGGGGATCGAGGTGATCCTGGACGTGGTGTACAACCACACCGCCGAGGGGAACCACCTGGGGCCCACCCTCAGCTTCAAGGGGATCGACAACCCCACCTACTACCGCCTGCTGGCCGGCGACCCGCGCTACTGCATGGACTACACGGGCACCGGCAACTCGCTGAACACGCGGCACCCGCAGGTGATCAAGCTGGTGAACGACTCCCTGCGCTACTGGGTGCAGGAGATGCACGTGGACGGCTTCCGCTTCGACCTGGCGCCCACGCTGGCGCGCGAGGAGCACGGGGTGGACCGGCTCTCCTCCTTCTTCGACGTGATCCACCAGGACCCGGTGCTGTCGGAAGTGAAGCTGATCGCCGAGCCGTGGGACATCGGCGAGGGCGGCTACCAGGTGGGCAACTTTCCCGTGCTGTGGACCGAGTGGAACGGCGAGTACCGCGACAGCGTGCGCAGCTACTGGCGCAGCGACCCCGGCACGGTGAGCGAGATGGCCTACCGCCTCACCGGGAGCAGCGACCTGTACGGCGACGACGGCCGGCAGGCGCACGCCAGCATCAACTTCGTCACCGCGCACGACGGCTTCACGCTGCACGACCTGGTGACGTATGACGAGAAGCACAACGAGGCCAACGGCGAGGAGAACCGCGACGGCCACGGCCACAACCTGTCGCTCAACTTCGGGGTGGAGGGCGAGACCGACGACCCCGAGGTGATCCATCAGCGCGAGAAGCAGAAGCGGAACCTGCTGGCCACGCTGCTCCTGTCGCAGGGCGTGCCCATGATCTGCGGCGGCGACGAGATCGGCCGCACGCAGGGCGGCAACAACAACGCCTACTGCCAGGACAACGAGATCAGCTGGTTCGATTGGGAGCTGGACGAGCGCCGGGCCGACCTGTGCGCCTTCGTGCGGCGCGTGTCGGAGCTGCGCCGCGAGCACCCCATCTTCCGCCGCAGCAGGTTCTTCCAGGGGCGCAAGATCCGCGGGTCGGAGCTGGAGGACGTGAAGTGGCTGCAGCCCGACGGGCAGGAGATGGACGACGACGCCTGGGGAACCCACTTCGTGCGCAGCTTCGCCATGCTGCTGGGCGGCGACGCGATGATGGAGTGGAACGATGCAGGCGACCGCGTGACCGACGACACCTTCGTCCTCTGCTTCAACGCCGCGGCCGATCCCGTCGACTTCGTGCTTCCCGGCACGCCGCACCCCATGCGCTGGCGCGTGGCGCTCGACACCGCGCACCGGGCTGCGGCGCAGCCCGAGACGGAGCTCGACACCGGCGCCACCCTGCAGCTCGCCGGCCGCTCGATGGTGGTGCTGCGTAGCCTGCAGGACGGCGACACCCCGCACGTGCCCACGTCGTAGGGGGCTCGACCGACCCGGATGGGCGAAAGGCCCCGCATCGTCGCACGATGCGGGGCCTTTCGACGCGGGGAAGCCACGCTCACCGGATCGGGCCCGCGGCTCTGCCCGTCGCCCGACCGGACCTGGCGCCCGCTACGGTGCAGTCGGCGCGCCGGATCCCGGCCGGACCCAATAGTCGCGAACCGCCCCCCAGAGCACGACACGCCCAACGGCCCAGCTCAAGCCGGGAATCGGATTCACCAGGTGGTATTCCTCTCGGTGCGTCTGCCGGCGGGGGCCTCTCGGTCCCTCGGTCTCTCACCTGCTACGTCCGTACGACACCTCCGCAGGTGGCGGCACGGATGTGCGTCGCCGCGCCTTCATCCTCCGGTCACAGCACCGGCACCACCTTCCCGTCGAAGATGCGGATCTTCTGGCCGTCGAACCTGGTCAGCTCGAAGAATCCGTCGTCCTCGTTGAAGCCCAGGCTCATCTCCTGCAGCAGGCCGATGGCGATGGCCTCGCCGAAGGGGAGACTCTCGGTGTAGTCGCTGCGCCAGTGCACGCCCGCCGCGTTGCGGAAGAGGGCGATGTTGCCCGCCAGCTTGTTCAGCTCGCCGCCCAGCGTCATCTGCCCCGCGTCGGAGCCGGTGTACGCCACCAGCGACAGGCCGTTGGCCGCAGCCTGCACCGGGTTCTCGATCACCGTGTCCTCGTCGAAGAACGCCTTGAGGATGGTGGCCAGGGCGCCGGAGCCGGTCGCGTGGCCGGCGCCGTACGCCGGGTGCGTGGGCGCGCCCTCGGGGTACGCCTGCGGGAGCAGGTACGAGTCGGGGAACAGCCCGCCCGGGTTGAACACCTGCAGCAGCTCACCCGTCTGCAGCGAGCCGGTGATGCTGGGGTCGATGGGGTACGAGCGCCCCGCCGTGCCGCCGCTCTGGTTGTAGATCACCTGGTTGTTCACGCGCCCGCCGTACTCCTCGGGGCGCAGGCGCCGGTGCACGCCCCACTTCTGCCACCACACCGCCCGCAGCGCGCGGCCCAGCGCCTCGCCCAGCACCTGCAGCAGCTGCGGCTGGCCGAAGGTGGCGAAGCCCACCTGCGTGCGGCTGTCCATGGCCATCCCCGGCGGGTCGTAGGGGTTCCCGTCGTTCTTGGGAAACTCCAGGTCGATCTGCGGGCGGCCGGTGCGCCCGGCGTTGGTGAGCTGGTTGCCCGCGGGCTCGCTCATCAGGATCCACGCGGCGTTGTACCACGCGTCGAGCACCTGGTCGAAGTGCACCAGCGTGGTGCCGGCGCGCAGGTTGTAGATGAACCGCCTGGTGCTCTCGAAGGTGCCCGTGCCGCGGGTGTCGTAGCCGTTCTGCACCCTCAGCCAGTCGCTGAAGTCGGTCAGGAAGTCCACCCCCGGGGTGGCCGAGTACAGCCGCTGGTCGATGGTGCGCGAGCCGTACGAGATGAACCCGTCGGTGGCGTCGCGGCCCTGGCCCACGGGCTTGCGGCTGTCCACGTTGCCCTTGAGCAGGAACTGCGACACGTACGGCCCCACGTCCTCGCCGGGGTAGATGCCGCGGAACAGGTCGCGCCCGCTGGAGGGCAGCCTGCCCCCGTAGCGGGGAAACTCGGTGATCAGCGAGCCCAGCGCGGCGTCGATGAACCCGCTGCCGCTGTCGTACTCGATGAACGGCACGTCGCGGTTGGCCGCCATCCAGTACAGCTCGCCTGCCTCGTGTGCCGTCACCTCGCTGTCGAAGCGCGGCGCGGGGGGGAGGGTGCGCTCCTGGGCGTCGGGCCCCTCGATGTCGAACGCCAGCCCCGCCTGCGGGTTGGTGAGCTTCACCGGGTTTTCCTCGGGCCCCAGGATGATCTCCTCGAAATCGTGCGGGTCGCGGCTTTCCAGCGCGCGCAGCAGCGACGCGTACGACACCGGCTCGGGGTCGCCGAAGCCGTCGTGCCGCAGGCTCTTGGAGTACACGCCGGCCAGCTCGCGCCCGGTGTAGGTGGGGTAGTTGGTCTCGTCGTTGTTGTTGAAGTGCTCGTCGTGCACCCTCGCGGCGTCGACCTCGGCGGCCTGCTCGCGGACGCCCAGTGCGGAGAGCCGGCGCTCCTCCACGCGGCGCGACAGCGAGCTGTTCAGCACGTTGAAGTTGTCGAACACGGCGAAGCCGGGGGTGGGGTGTGCAACCAGCACCGACGCCCCGATGGAGAGCCGCACGGCGGTGAGGGTGATCGGGTTGGCCTCCTGGTACAGCACCTCGTAGCGTACGCCGTCGGCCGAGACCTCCCAGCGGGTGATGCCGCCCTGCTCGCTGATCTGCAGCCAGCGGTGAGCGTCCGGGTTGTACGCCACCACCCGCCGCACGTCGTTTGTCCCACTGATCCCCTTGGCCGCGACCAGCCGGCCGTCGTGCACGTACAGCACCACGTAGTTGCTGGCGTCGACCGCCACGGCGAGGCTCACCGACGTGCTTGGCCCGGCACGCAGCGCACGCACCAGCTCCACGCGCGCGAACGAGTCGGTCAGGTCGTAGGTGGACACCGACGCGTAGGTGTACGTGCCGGTGGCGTCGCTTACCGGCCGGATCTCCACCCGGCCGTTCACCTCGCGGATGGTGTCGCTGGCCGCCGGGGTCACGGTCCAGAGTGCCGCGTTGATCACGTCGTCGTTGAAGTTGTCGACGAGTGTGCTTGCCTTTGCCATCTGCTTCTCCGCTCTGCGTTGTCCGCCGCGCGTGGCTGGCGGACGGTGTGGGTCGGGCTGGCGCGCGGTCGCGCGGCGCCCCGGATGGTGCCCGCCGGGAGTGCCCGCAGCGTCCGTGGACGGCGGCACGTGGGGCGGTGGTCGATGCGGCCATGGCGGCCGGTCCGGGCGCTCTGCCGGGGGCGGGCCTGCGGTGGCCCGGTCTCGTCGCGTGGGTGCGGGAACGCAGAACGCCCCCGGCCGCCGCGTTGGCGGGCGGGGGCGTCCACACATCCCCGGGTCTTCCGTTTTGATCATGCTGGCGCGAGGGACCTCTCCGCGCCGGTCCAACGTCCTCGCCGCCTCTCTCGCGACGCCTGAGTACCGTCGTTATCGGGACGGTGTGCGTCGAGGCGGATCCCTCCTCGAATTCACGGACGATGAAAGGCTCCCTCCGGCATGGTGCTGGGGGAGCCTGGGTTCAGCCCGTGTGGTCGACTTCGGCGCGGCGACGCTCGCGGCGCGTGAAATGATGATAGCCCAACGATCGGTTCTGGGCAATACTGTCCGATAAAGATGCGCAGCGAGTCCGGGCTGTGTCTGCGATCGTCGCCCGACAATCACCTCGCCAGACCCCCCCGATGTCTCGGTGAAG
>Ga0247773_1000077_pt1 | contig 43917 bp, 27 predicted proteins | sample UWRJL092311B6_FD_179934 | JGI IMG/M metagenome (GOLD analysis project Ga0247773, IMG submission 179934) | Plant litter microbial communities from Arlington Agricultural Research Station in Wisconsin, United States - UWRJ-L092-311B-6 | ecosystem: Environmental > Terrestrial > Plant litter >... | reverse complement strand
CCGGCCGCGGGAGTTCTACACGCGGCTGTTCGGGTGGGAGGCGGTGAACAACCACTACGGGCCCGACGAGGGCGACGTGTACGTGATGTTCAAGCTGCGCGGCCAGAACGTGGCCGCCACGTACGCGATGGATCCCAACCAGGCGGCGATGGGGATTCCATCCGCGTGGCTTTGCTATGTGGCGGTGGAGAGCGCCGACGCCAGCGCCGCGCGCGCCAGGGAGCTGGGTGCCACCATCATGGCCGACTCGTTCGACATCATGGACGTGGGGCGGATGGCGCTGGTGCAGGACCCCGGCGGCGCGCTGGTCGCGCTCTGGCAGCCCGCCAGCCACCCCGGCGTCGGCATCCGCGACGAGCCGGGCGCGGCCGGGTGGTGGGAGCTCGCGACGCACGACACGGCGCGCGCGGGCGAGTTCTACGGCGGGCTGTTCGGGTGGAAGGGGCGGGCGATGGACGGTGCGCCGGGGCTCGACTACACGGTGCTCAGCGGCCCCACCGGGATGGTCGGCGGGATGTACGCCATCACCGAGAAGATGGAGGGGATGCCGCCCTCGTGGATGCCCTACTTCATCGTGGAGGATGCCGACGCCGCCGCGGAGCAGGTGACGGCGCTCGGCGGGACCGTGCTGCACGGACCGCTCGACGTGCCGATGGTCGGCCGCGTGGCGCTGATCCGCGATCCGCAGGGCGCGATGTTCTACATCATCACCTACACCGGCGCCCAGGCATCGCGGGAGCGATGATCCCGTTGTATGTCTCCACCATACCATCACTTACGTCGTCATCCCGAGGCCGGCCACGCCGCGTTTCGGCATGGTACCGGCTCGCAGGCCGAAGGATCTGCCGCCCGTCACTCGGAACCGGCATCTGGAACGCACCGATCCACTCGCTCATCTTCGCGGATGATAGCGCGAGCGTCGGTTATAGATCCTTCGGCGCCGCCAGGCGTCAGCGTGACGACGATGTATGTGCGGCGGCTCCTCAGGATGACATCGGGGGGCGGGGTGTAGGCCAGGAGGACGGAGGGCGCAGCAGTGACCGGGAATCGCGGTGCCGCTCGCGAGGGGAAGTCCGCGATGGCGGACTGCGCGCCGTCGTAGCCGCGGCTTCAGCCGCAATTCTCGCGGGGAAATCGATATCCGGCCGCCTCGAACATCGAAGCGCCCGCCGCACTCGGAGTGCGGCGGGCGCTTCGGCGTTCGGCGAGCGGCCGGGGCGGGCTACTCGATCTTGCCGAGGGCCCAGGCGGCGGCACGGCGGACGGTGGGGTCGGTGTCGTGGGCCAGGAGCTGGGCGAGAGTGGGGATGGCGGCGCCGTCTTCCAGGCGGCCGAGCGCGCGGGCGGCGGCGCGGCGCACGCGGGGCTCGCGGTCGGCGGTGACGCGCATCAGCGGCTGGGTGGCGTCGCGGCTCTCGACGTGGCCGAGCGCCCAGGCGGCGCCGGCGCGCATCTCCACCGCATCGTCGTTCAACAGGCCGATGAGGGTGCCGGCGGCGCGCTTGTCGCCGGAGTAGCCGATGCCCAGGAGGGCGGCCTCGCGGCGCGGAGCATCGCCCGAGCGCAGCGCCTCGAGGAGCGCGTCGGCGCCGCCGGGAACGTTGTCGCGCGCCAGCAGCCGCGCCGAGACGCGCCGCACGCAGGCGTCCGGATCGCCCAGCCCGCCCCGCAGCGCGGCGACATCGGCCGCCGTGGCCGTGCGCGAGCCGGCCCATTCCAGCATCGCGCGCATCTCGGCGCTGGGCTGGGCGAGCGCGGGGGCGTCTTCATCATCCCCCATCGCCCCTCCCCAGCCGTTGCCGAGCGACTGCACGGCGAGCGCGCACAGGGCCGGCGAGGTGCCGCGCGCCGCGGCCAGGAGGGCGCGTGCCTCCCCCTCCTGCGCCGCCGCGGAGGCCGCGAGCGGCGCCTGCACGGGCGCGGCGGGGCCCGGACCGCGCGGGAGAAGGGTGGCCGGGAGCAACAGGAGGGCGAGCCCGGCCATCGCGGCGGTCCCCGCGGGGTGGCGCCGCGCGAAGCGTTCGATGGTTGTCATTGGAGTCGTCCTCGCTCAGAGCATGGGACGGGGACGGGGCTGCGGCCGGGGTTGCGGCCGCGGCTGCGGGCGAGGGTCCACCCAGACGCCGCCATGGCCCGCCATCGCGGCCGCGGCGGCGGCGCGCACCTGCGGGTCGGAGTCCTTGAGCATCTCGGCGAGCGCGTCGGCCGCGGCGGGGTCGCCGGTGCGGGCCAGCGCGCGCACCGCCATCTGCCGCGTCGCCGGGTCGCTGTCGTGGAGGACGGCGCGGAGCCCGGGGAGGCTGGACGAGTCTTCGATCTGCCCCAGCGCCCACACCGCCATCCGGCGCACCTCCACGTCGCCGTCGCGCGCGGCGGCGACCAGCGCGTCTGGCGCGCGGGCGGGCTCGATCTGGCCGATCGCCCACGCGGCCTGCATGCGGACGGCGGGGGTGCGGTCGCGCAGCGCGGCGCCGAGCGCCGCGAGCGCGGACGCCTTCTCGATCTGCCCCAGCGCCCAGGCGGCGGTGGCGCGCACCTCGGCATCGGCATCGTTCTGCAGCGTGGCGCCGAGCGGGCCGACGGCGGACTCGGACTCGATCTGGCCCAGCGCCCAGGCCGCCTGCTTGCGCGTGGCCGGGTCGGCGTCGCGGAGGAGGCCGGTGATCGCCGGCACCGCCTCGGGCGATTCGATCTGCCCGAGCGCCCACACGGCGGTGGAGCGCACCCTGGCGTCGCTGTCGCGCAGCGCGGCACCGAGCGCGGCGGCGGACTCCTTCGCCTCGATCTGCCCCAGCGCCCACGCCGCCTGCGCGCGGATCTCCGCGTCGCCGTCGCGCAGCGCGCCGGTGAGCGCGGGAACCGCGCGGGCGTCTTCGATCTGCCCCAGCGCCCACACGGCGGTCTTGCGCACCTCCGCGTCCGGGTCGCGCATGGCGCGGGTGAGGCCATCCACCGACGACGGGTCCTCGATCTGGCCGAGCGCCCAGGTGGCGGTGCGGCGCACCTCGACCGCCCGGTCGCCCTGCATCGCCGCGACCAGCGCGGGAACGGCGGAGCGGTCTTCGATCTGCCCCAGCGCCCACGCGGCCACGTTGCGCACGCCGGCATCCTGGTCCGTGCGCAGCGCCTGGATCAGCGCGGCCACCGAGCGCGGGTCCGCCAGCTGCCCCAGCGCGCGGATCACGGTGGCGCGCACCGCCGGGTCCGCGTCGCGCAGCGCGCCGGTGAGCGCCGCCAACGCGCGCGTGCGCTGCGCCTGGTCGGCCACGGTCTGCCGCGTGGCGCCCGCGGCCTGGGCGAACGCGGCGGCGTAGGCGGGCGCCTCGGTCGCCAGCGCCTGGCGCGTCTCCTCGGCGGCGGCGCGGGCGGCCTCCCGCGCGGTGGCCTGGCCGGTCGCGGCGTCGGCGAGCTTCACGCCATCCTTGGATTCCGTACCCTTCCCATCGATCCACGCATTGGCGCTGACCGAGGGGACGCCGCCGAGGAGCGTGGGCGCGTCCGATCTCCCCGCGCCGGCGGATGCAGCCGCGGCGTGCGGAGCGGCCGGGCCCATGGCGCCGAGGACCACGACGAGGCCGAGGATGCCGGCGGCGGTGAGCGCGGCCTCCCCGCGGCGCACCATCCCGCGCTCCACGCCGGGCTCCAGGATCGCCAGCAGGCGCCCCTCGAAGGTGGAGCGCTGCGCCATCGGCATGGCCAGCGCGGCGGGAACGCGGGCGCGGCCCACCACGCGCACCATCTCCAGCAGGTGCGCGGCATAGGTGGACGCGCGCATCCCGCCCCGCAGCACGTAATCGTCGCAGCACTTCTCCGCCTCGGCGCGCACCTCGCGCAGGGCGATCCAGGCGAGCGGATTGAACCAGTGCAGCGCCACCGCGATCTGCGCGATCGCCAGCGTCAGCACGTCCTTGCGTGCCACGTGCGCCAGCTCGTGCGTCAGCACCGCCTCGCGGCGCTCCCGCGGCCACTGGTCCGCGTTCTCGGGGAGGAGGACGACCGGGCGGATCACGCCCCAGGTCATCGGCATCTCCGTCCAGTGGCTGCGGATCAGGCGCACGGCGGGGAGCGAGTAGGCGCGCGTGAGCCGGTCGGCCAGCACCACCCACCCCTCGTCGCCCTCGCGCTCGCCGCGGCGGGCGAGCCACGCCACGGTGCCCATCCCGACCAGCAGCCGCAGCACCAGCACCGCCGCGCCGATCGCCCACACCGCCAGCAGCACCGCCACCCAGCCGATGCGGTCGCGCACCGCCACCACCGGCGTCTCCGCGGCTGCCGGCGCGACGCTCGGCGCGGCCGTGGACGCCTGCGCGTTCGCGGCAGCCGGCGCATCCTCGGCCGCCACGGGCGTCGTGAGATGGAGCGCGGGCGTGCGTTCGGGCGAGCGCGGGGCGGAGGGCGTCACCGTCCACGCATCCGCTACGGGCGCGACGGAGAACGACGGGAGGATGGCGACGCGGCGCGGCAGCAGCGGGGTGAACGCCAGCGCGACCACGCCGATGATGGCCGCCGCCCACACCATGTGCCGCGCCGAGGCGGAGGCACGGCGCAGCGCGCGGGAAAGGAGGCCGGCGGCGGCCAGCACGAGCGTGGCCTTCAGGAAGAGCTCGGGGAGCACGCGGGGCGCGGCCTCGAGCAGCTGGGCGATGGTGGCGGGCATCGTGGGTTATCTCCCCTCGTCGCGGGCGGCGTCGACCTGGCTGGCGAGGCGCTCCAGGTCTGCGGTGGACAGGCGGGACCTGCTCATGCCGAGCAGCGCCGCGGCGGCGGCCTCGGCGCTCCCGCCGAAGAAGGTGCGCACCAGGTGGCTGAGTGCGGCGCTGCGGGCACTTTCCTGCGGAACGGCGGGCTTGTAGAGGTAGCGCGGGCCATCCTGGTGATGGACGATGTGCCCCTTCTCCTCCAGCACGCGCAGGGTGGCGCGCACGGCGCTGTAGCTGGGCGGATCGGGGATGCGCTCCAGCACCTCGCTCACGGTGGCCTGCCCCATGGCGAAGAGCACGTCCATGATCTGGCGTTCGCGGCGGCTGAGGTCTGCGGTCGGCTCGGGACCCATGCGGGGTCTTCCCTGGTTGGTGAGGCGATGTGGATGCGACGGTACGGCGCCGGACGCCATCGATGGAGCTCTGCTGGAAATCCAGCACCGTGCTGGAATTCTAGCAGCGGCTCCGGAGCATGTCAACGATCTTGATTTTCAAACGGGGAGATGCGGAGGTTCAGCACTTCGGCGGCGCGCCTGGGGGCCCTCGTCCCCGCGCGAGCTTCGCCGCGCTGCTCCTCCCCCAAAACTGCCTGGGGGAGGGGCGGATCCAGGTGGCCTGCGAGCAAGGGCGGGGGGCGAACGTTCTGTGTGGCGGATGAGAACGCGAACGAGGTTCTTGCCGGGGGCGCGTCTGGGAATCATCCTTTTTCGTGGAACCGTTCGTCCGCGAGATGCCGGACGAGGTGGCGGACGTGATCGAGGAGATGGGATGACCGGGTACGATTCGCGGAGATTTCGGTGGGCGGTGGGAGCCGCCGCGCTCCTGGTGGGGTGCACGCCCGCATCCTCGGCGTCGGTGGCGCGCGGGATGGGGGCGCTGAGGCCCACCTGCGGGCCGGCGGACGAGCCCGGGGTGCTGCTGGAGGTGCCCGTGTCCGCCGCGGCGTTCCCGCAGTTCCGCCTGCGCGTGGATGGAACGGTTGGCGATCTGATCGGCCGCCACTACGAGGTACGCGGCGCGGAGGGCGAGACGGCGTTCGCGGACTGGTGCGGCGACGCGAGCGACTGCCGGCCCGTTCCCGGCGCGGTGACCACGGCGGCGTTCGGGCCGATGACCGCGGACACGTCGGTGGCGGTGCGGGTGCGCAGCACGGCGCCCGGCGGGGAGCCGTTCGCGTGGAGCGGCGTGGCGAGATGGCACGGGCAGACCATGATGTGCGGGTGAACTCCAGGCTGTGGAGGCTGCCGGTCCCGCAAAGACTCACTCGCCATCACCGGCCGGACGGCGTATCTCAAGACGGAGGGACCGGACGCCGCGGCAGGGACCGACGCCGCGGCCCCGTGAAGAAGCATGTCTAGTGTAGTGAGGCTAAAGTCCCTTTCCTTTTCATCGGACTAGGAATCGAAGCGTTGCGCCGATTCCATCAGCATCGATAAGGAAAGGTTCTTGTGACGCACTACACTAGCTCGTATCCAAGGGGAGGAAGGGATGATCCGTGTGGTGCACCTGTTCGACCTGAAGCGCGGCGTGGACGCGCAAAGCTTCCTGGAGTGGCTCGATGCCAAGCTGGACGTGGCGGCCCGCCAGTTCGGCTGCACCGACCGCAAGACCTGGAGGGTGCTGGACGGCTTCACCGGCAGCTACCTGATGCCGAACGAGGTGCGCGACCGGCCCACCTACGTGAACGAAGCCTACTGGAGCGACCTGGACGGCCCCCGCCAGTTCCGCGAGTGGCTGCTGAAGACGGTGGAGGGGCGCGCCGTGCACGACCGCTGGTTCAACTCCATCGAGAACCACACCGTGCTCCGCTACGTGGAGGGGTGGAACAAGGTGCAGTCCGACGAGTGAAGGGAGCGACAACCCATGCGAGAGACTCTGAATGACGACATTTCGCTCGGTCCCGGTTTTCATCTCGAGCGCGCACCATGGCCTGGGAGACCTCCGCGGGGAGCTTTCGTCGTACCTGGAAGCCATCGGGGTGCAGCCGCTGGTCAGCTCTGAGCGCGGCTTTCCGGATGGACCCGACCTCCCGCCCTACGCGCAGTGCCTGCGCGTTCTGGAGCGGACGCTGATCGTGGTAGGGATCCTCGACCGGCGCTACGGGGCGGCGTTCGAAGAGTGGGGCCCCTATCCTGAATACCGGGGGCTGTCGCCGACCCATGCCGAGCTGCGTCACGCGCTGAGACTCAAGAAGCGCGTGATGATCTACGTGCGCGCCGACGTCCAGGCCTACTACGACCTTTACCGGAAGAACCCGGAGGAGTTCAAGGCGCTCAAGCTCCCCGCCGGGCTCGACATCTCGACGCTCGAGCTCTTCCAGGAGCTCAAGCAACACAAGCCGGCGCCGTGGATCGAGTCGTTCAACGACGTTCGCGACGTGAAGGATTCGATCCAGAAGCGCCTGCTGTACGATCTCTACGAAGCGCTCGTTCAGCGGGAGGCGGTGATCCGGGCAGGCGCCGAGAACCTGATCCAGAGGATTCTGGCCATGGATCCCGGCTTGCGCGGACGGCTCCTGGCTGCTGTATCCCACCTGGAACGGGGCGAGCGGGAAGAGGTCCGCGATCTCCTCGATCCGCGCCACGAGGGGGCGCGGTTCCTTTCCATCGGCGGTTCCGCGCCGGGGCACGACCAGCCGACGCTTGCACCCGACACGCTCGTGGACGTGATCCACGCGGTGTCGGACCTGACCGACGGACCCGCCCCACCTGCCGCAACCGACTGCGCTGTATTAGAATAGGGCGCCTCACCCGCGGCCCGCGTGCGACGACGCGGATCTGCCGCAGCATTCCCCGCAGTCGCTCTTGGAGGTACCCATGCGCATTCCGGTGGCGCTCGCCCTGGCCGTTCCGCTGATCGTGGTCGGCGGGGGCATCGCGGTCTACAGCTACGCCCGCCCCGCCGTCCCCGCCGTCCGCACCTTCTACATCGCGGCCGACGAGACCTCGTACGGGCCGGCCGGCGCGCCGGCGCCGGCCGGCGGGAGCGCGGGCACCTTCCGCGCGGCCGTGTACCAGGAGTACACCGACAGCAGCTTCACCCGCGTGAAGCCCCGCCCGGCCGAGTGGCGCCACCTGTCGTTCCTGGGCCCGCTGATCCGCGCGGGCGTGGGCGACACCATCCGCGTGGTGTTCCGCAACCGCGTGAGCTTCCCCGCCAACGTGCACCCGGACGCGGTGCTGCACCACGCGCAGGCGCAGGCCGCGCTCTCCGCCGCGCCCGCGTCGTCCAGCGGCCTCGGCGCCGAGGCCGACGCCACGCCGGTGCCGCCGGGCGGCACGCACGTGTACACCTGGGCCGTCCCCTCCACCGCCGGGCCGGGGGCGGACGACCACGGCTCGGTGCTCTGGCTCTACCACTCGCGCACCGGCACGCCCACGGGGGTCGACGCGGGGCTGATCGGCCCGATGATCATCTACAAGCGCGGCGCCCTGCGCAGCGAGCTGGTGCCGCGCTGACCGGCGGTATCTGGGGCTGCCGGTCGCCGCGCTCCCCGGGCATCGATACAGGGGGCGCTTCGCGCGAACCACGATGGAGGGAACGGAGCAACGGTCGCACCATCGCAGGCCAACCGTTGTGGTTCCGTTTCCTCCGTTGTCGTTCCGTGTTCTCTTCTTCCGTCCCCATGTCTCTCGCCAGGGCAGGAAGCGCCATGATCACGGCGTGACGTGGCCGTTTCGCTTCCCGGCGAAACTCGCGTTTCCCTGCTCGCGTATCTGTACGCCGGCAGCGTGGCCGGGCTGCCGCGGGTGGAGGGCGGAAACTGGCTGCGGCGGGGCGGCACGCCTCGTCCGTAGCAGTTCCGTCACCGCCCGACAGACTGGCGCCGCCCGAGAGAGGCGGCTACTTTCGTTCGGCGGCGCCGCCCCGGCGCCGTGATCCGAACCTCCCCGTGGTACCCACAGAATTCACGAGGTCCGCCCGATGTCCGCTCCCCTCACACGCCGAACCTTTGCCCTGCTCGCAGCCGGCGCGCTGGTGAGCACCTTCGCCCTTCCCGCGCACGCGCAGCTCGGCGGGCTGGGCCGCGCCGTGGGTCGCGTGGCGCAGCGCGCCAACGTGGGCGCGGTGCTGCATGGCGACGCGCCGATCACCACCAGCCTCCCCGACGCGCGCTGGGCGGTGGACTCGCTCGACAACTTCACCCCGCGCGACAGCAAGCGCTCGCTGATGCAGCTGCAGCGCACGCCCAACGGCGGGTTCGTGCTGCAGCCCGGCTACTACGAGTTCCACGACCAGAGCTACTGCCTGAAGGCCGGCACGCACGGCCCGGGCGGCGGCGACGGCTACATCTACGCGCCGCCCAAGGGCCCCGCCGAAGACGCGGTGATGACCATCGTGCGCGGGTCGGTGAACAAGCCGCAGATCGACCAGCACGACATCCAGGTGCTGCTCTGGGCGATCATCGCGCGCACCAAGTTCGAGGACCTGGACAGCCGCCTGAAGGCCACCGCCGCGCAGCTGCTCACCCCGCGCCAGCTGGCGGCGCTCAACCGCACCGCGCTGGACCTGGTTCCCGGCCCGGCGCTCGACGCGGCCACCAACTCGCTGCCGCCGCTGGTGAGGCAGGTGTTCCAGGCCGAGGCGCAGCTCCGCCAGATGCTCACCAACCCGGGCACGCCGTACGACCAGCTGGAGCGCGTGGCCGTGCTGGCGGGGATGGCGCCGATGGGCGAGGGGAGCCGCGCGGTGCCGTCGGGCCGCTGGAGCCTGCACCCGGATGGCTACTACGTGCGCTACCTGCCGCAGAGCTACACCAACACGGTGGTGCAGATCTGGGTGCCGCAGGGGAGCCCCGCGGTGGGCAAGGAGTACGACCCGGCCACGCACATCGCCGTGCCGGGGAACACCGCTCGCCAGCGCCTGATCCAGTCCGGCCGCCCGTACGCCGCCCGCTGACCGGGTTCGCCCGGCTGGGCAGGTCATCGAACGCTCGAACGACGTGCGCCGGGTCCCGCGGGGGATCCGGCGCACGTTCGTTTCCTCTGGCATCCTGAACGGCCGGCTTCGGGGCGCGTTCGGCGCTGGGGCGCCGAACCGGGCTGCGCGCGCGGTAGGGCACGATACAACCGTGCCCAACCGCGCCGGGCCATCGCCGCGCCACGGGGATCGCGGCGGATCCTCGGCCGGTGTCCGGGCGCGGCGCCGTCCCGGCCCTCCGGGCGCGCATCCCTCGCGCATCGTGCCGATCCTCGACCTTGATGCGCCCGCCTCCCACCCCCGCGTTGAAACCGAAGCTACAACGGTCCAAAGTCCGCCAGGCGGCGTCTTCGCGGACTCCCTCCCCCGCATCCCTGCGTTCAGACCGCCCCTCGCGCAGCCCCAGCGATCCCGGCCCCGCGCACCGCCGCCGCGCCCACCCAGGCGCCGGTAGTCCGCGCAGGCGGACTTCTTGTAGTCGTTGCCGCGATTTCAATCGCCCGAGGAATCCCTGCCGGAGAGCCTCTGTCTCATCCCAGGCACTTTGCGGAAGTGTGGGGGAAGGCTCGGGGAGAAAGGGCCCGTCCGTCACCAGTGCCCGGCATTTGCATCACCGCCGGGTAACGGCGCGCGGCCGGGGTGACCGCGCGCCGAGGTAGACCCTGCGCGCCATGGGGGATCATCATGCGCACGCTCGCCCGCACCGCCGTGCTCCTCTCGCTCGCCGCCGCGCCCGCCGCGGGGCAGGCGCCCTCCGCCACGCCCGGCACCGTTCTCCCGCGCGTCGCCACCGCCGCCGACCCGGCGCAGAGCTACGCGCTCTACCTGCCGTCGCGGTGGGAGGCGGGGCGGCGCTGGCCGGTGCTGGTGGTGATGGACCCCGAGGGGCACGCCGGCGTGCCGATGGAGCGCTTCCGCGCCGCCGCCGAGCGCAACGGCTGGATCGTCGCGTCCTCCTGGAACACCGCGGCCGAGACCGATTCGGCGCTCGCCCTCAACGACCGCGCCGTCGACGCCGTCGTCGCCGACGTGATCCGGCGCTACGCGGCAGACAGCACGCGGCTCTACTTCGCGGGGTTCTCGGGCACGGCGCGGTACGCGTGGACGCTGCCGGGGCGGCTGGCGCGTCCGGTGGCGGGGATCATCGGCGTGGGCGCCGGGCTCCCGCAGCAATCCGCCGTGGTGCTCCCGCGGATCCGCGAGACGCGCCCCTTCCCCTGGTTCGGCGCGGCGGGCGGCACCGACTACAACCTCGACGAGATGGCGCGGCTCGACACCTCGCTCGTCGCCACCGCGCTTCCCCACCGCTTCGAGCCGTTCGACGGCGGCCACGAGTGGCTTCCGGCCGAGCTGGCCGGGCGCGCGATGGAGTGGATGCAGCTGCAGTCCATCGCGCTGGGGCAGGCGCCGCGCGACACGGTGTGGATGGCCACGGCCTATGCCGCGGGGCTGGAGCGCTGCCGCGGGATGGAGGCGCGCGGCGACCGCTACGGCGCATGGGCCGGCTACCACGCGCTGGTCGGCGACTACCTGGGGCTCCGCGACGTGTCGGCCGCGCAGGCGCGCGGCAGCGCGCTGGCGCAAGACGCCGCCGTCCGCCGCGAGCGCATCCGCCGCGGCGAGCAGGCGCTCGAGTTCACGCAGTTCCGCGCGGTGATCGACGCCGTCTTCACCGAGCTGATGATCTCCGGCTCCGGCAACGTGGAGCGGCGGCTGGTCAACCTCCTCGACCTCGACAAGCTGCGGCGCCGCGAGGCGGACGCCGGCGGCAGCGCCCAGTCGCGCCAGATGGCCACGCGCATGCTCAACACCGCGTTCGCCGTCGGCACGCACGAGGCGGAGCTCTCCATGCGCAACCGCCGCTACCGCCACGCCGCCTCGGCGCTGCGCATCGCGCGGATGGCGCGGCCGGCGGGCGCGGGCGTGTGCTGGCCGCTCGCCCGCGCGCTGGCGCAGGCGCACGACCGCGACGCCGCCATCGAGGCGCTCGGCTGCGCCCTTCAGCGCGACGCCGTCACCGCCGACGCCGCCGCGCGCGAGCCCATGCTGGAGCCGCTCCGCGCCGACCCGCGCTTCGCCGCGCTCCTGGCGCGCCCCGCGCCGCCTGCATCGTCCGGCTCCGGCTCCGGCGGCATGCGCTGACGCACCGCACGGCGCCCCGGGTCGCACGGAACCATCCGCGATCGTCGTTTCGCGGCAGATACGGCGTTCTCATCCGATGCGTCCCCTCGCCCGGGCTGCCTTGCGAGCATTGGCCGGGGCGCCGTGCATCCACCGCGACGGCCGCGCTGCGGCCGTTCTCTCCATTCTCCGCGCCTGCGTTCGCGCACGGCCTCGGCTCACCCGCCGGACACGGGACCGTCAACGGCGAACTGCGTCATCGGGAGGATACGAGGCGGCCCGGGCTTCTTGCCCTTTCCTCTGCTTCGCGCCCTTCTTCGATACGAGTTGTCCGGTTCTGTCCATTTCAAAAAATTTCGATACTTCGCCCCGATGCCGCCTCGGCTGCCGAGCGCCGGGAGAAGCACCCCCATCTCCACCGCCGCGAACGATCATGCAAGCGAAACGGGGATGCGACGCGCCGTTCCGCGGTTCCCTCCGTTTTTCCGCTTCTCCGTGTGAGCCCGCCGTTCGGCCGCGGAGAACGAGGATCCACCGCTCGCCGCCATAGCGGGACGATGCAGCGCCGCGCATCTCCCGGGAAAACGCGGATCGGCCGGCCCCGATGATCTCGGAGCCGGCCGATCCGGCGATTGGGTGCCCTGACTGCTCCGGGCCGCCCATCCCATCCACACACAACCGCAACAGCCAGGGCAAGGCGCCGAATGTACGCAGCCGTCCCGGCGCCGGCTACCCTTGCGGCCGGTGTTCGGTCACCCCGTTACCGGCGGGTCACGTTGCCGCCAGAGGACGAAGCGAACACGTCCGTTCCGCTCGGGCCCCAGAAGCCGTTGATCAGCGTGGCGACGCCGCTGCCCTCGTGAATCCAGTCGGCCCCGTCCCACCGGTACACCTGACCGCCGCTGCCGCCGATGTACACGTTGCTCGCCGACGTCCCCCACACGCCGAAGATGGTGTACGTGGGGTCGATCGGGGTGCTCACGGCGCTCCAGCTCGATCCGTTGAAGTGCAGCAGCGTGGCGTTGGCGCCGCCCACGTACAGGTCGCTCGCCGAGCTCCCCCAGATCCGCTCCAGCGACTCGCTGGTCGGCACCGTCACCGTCGACCAGCTCGACCCGTCGTAGCGCAGCAGCGTGCCGCCCGCGCCCGACACGTACACGTTGCTCCCCGAGGTCCCCCACACGCGGTGCAGCTCGGCCGTCGTCCCCGTGGTCATCTTGCTCCAGGCGCTGCCGTTCCAGTGCAGCACCGTGCCGCTGTCACCCACCGCGAACACGTCGTTCGAGGCGCTTCCCCACACGCCGCGCAGGTAGATGTTGCGCGACAGCGACTCCCAGTCGTTCAGCGGGTGCGCGAAGATGCTGTCGCCGTCGTAGCGCGTGTTCCCCCACGCGGTGCCGTCGTAGTGCAGGATGCGCCCCATGGGGCCCACCGCGTACACGTCGCTCGCGCCGAAGCCGTACACGTCCAGCGTGCCATGCCACTGCAGCTCGCTCACGGCCGACCACGCGGTGCCGTTGAAGTGCAGCACGCCCACCCAGTTGGCCGCGTACACGTCGCTCGCCGACGAGCCCCAGATCCCGCCGTTCCCCTGGTCCGTGCCCGTCCCGGCGGGCGTCCACTGGCGCAGGGTCACGCTCAGCTGCGCGCTCCCGCTCAGCCCGCCCGCGCTGGCGGTGATGGTCGCCGACCCCGAATCCAGCCCCTTCGCCAGCCCGCTGGACGACACCTTGGCCACCAGCGTGTTCGACGAGCCCCAGCTGAACGTGTAGCCCGAGAGGGTGTTGCCGTGCAGGTCGGTGACCGTGGCCGTGTACTGCTGCGTGCTCCCGGCCACCACGCTCGCCGTGGCCGGCGTCACCACCAGCGCCGCGGGGATCCCGGTCTCGATGCGGAACTTGATCGGCAGCGTGCGCCCGTCGATCAGCGGGATGTACTCGTTGGTGTCGATCTCGCGCGCGGCCGATCCGTTCTCGATCAGCACCACGTCGGCGTGCCCCAGCTTCTTCGTCCCCACCGTCACCGCGATGCGGAAGGTGTCACCGACGGAGACGCTGTAGTTGCGCGTGTCCCAGTTCACCACGTAGTGCGACTGCGACGACTTCACCTCCACCCGCTCCGCGTCGCTCCCGCTGGTCATCGTCCACTCGGCCACCGTCGTGCCGCAGCCGGTTCCCTGCGGCACGCAGACCGTGACCTTCGGCGCCAGGTTCGCATCGAAGGTCCCGCTCGTGGTCGGCTGCGCCAGCACCGGCGGAAGGAAGTAGAAGCCGGCCAGGCCGCCGTGCGCGCCGTCGCTCAGCTGCGCGCGGCCGCCCGCGGGCGTCGTGAGCGTGGGCGAGGCGCCGGGCTCGGCGCAGGCGGCGGCGAGCATCGCGGCAGGGATCATCAACCATCGTCCGATCGTTTTCATGCACATTCCTTGGGGCGGGGGTGGGGCGTTCGCCCGGTCGGGGTGGCCGGGCGAGGTGGGTGGCGCTCGCGGCACGCGCGGCGGTTCGCCGGCGGCGCGGGTCCACGTGGGGACGGGGGTGCTGTAGTGGGATACGGCCGTGCGGCGGAGAGGTTTGGACGCGCGACAAAGTGTGTGGAGGCCGGCGGCGGAACGGCGAGAAAACCCTTCTTCTACGATGGTGCGGCGGCGAGTATACGGCCCGGGCCGAGCGCCGGTCAACGCGCGTTGGACAAGCTGATGCCGCGCCGCGACCGTTCCGCCATCGCATCTCCCGACCTGCTACGAAGAGGACGCACCCATCGTTGTGATCCACCGCTCGCCCGCTTCCCCGCACGGCATCGGGTCATCCACGGTGGAACGAGACCGTCAACCACGAACTGCGTCATCGGGGGATACGAGGTGGCTCGGGCTCCCTGCCGTTTCCTCTGCCTCGCCACCTTCTTGATGCGCGTTGTCCGATTCTGTCCATTTCAAAAAAATTCGATACTTCGCCCCGATGCCGCCTCGGCTTCCGAGCGCCGAGAGAAGCACGACCCTCTCCCCCGCCGCGAACGACCATGCAAGCGGAACGGGAATGCGACGCGAACGCACCGCCGCCGCCTTTCGCACTTTCGCACTTTCGCACTTTCGCACTTTCGCACTTTCGCCGGGGTACGTGTCCGCCCACGCATCCGCCGCCGCCACTTGTGCCGTGACGTGGGCGGTGGCAGGATGCAGCGGGTTCCGGCCGCGACGGACAGGCCCGTGGCGGCGCGCGTTGTCTCCATCCTCCCGGTGCACCTTGGACCGACGGCTGTTCTTCGTGCGGGGCGCCTCGGCGGCGCTCGCGTTCGGCATCCTTCCGCGGCTGGAGCGCGGCTCGCTGGCGGCCCAGCGGCTGGGCGATTTCAGCCCTTTCACGCAGCTGCGCGACCGCTACTTCGTGCGCGTGCTGTCGCTGAACCCGGTCACGGGCACGTACCTGGGCGGCGATGCGTACGCCCCCGCGCTGCGCGACATCAACACCCGCCTGCGCGACTGGAGCCCCGCCGCCCTGCAGCGCGAGCTCGCCTTCTACCGTGAGATCAAGTCCGCGCGCGACGCCATCTCTCCCGCGTCGCTCACCCCCGGCGAGCGGGTCGACTGGGAGGTGCTGGGGGCGCAGCTCGACTTCATCATCCACCAGGTGGGCGAGCAGAAGTACTACCAGCGCTCGGTGGATACCTACGTGGCCGAGCCCTTCCGCGGCGTCGACTGGCAGATCCAGCAGATGACGGACGCCGGCAACGGGCTGCTGGGCACGGAGGAGGAGTGGGCGATGGTGGCGCGGCGGGTGGAGGCGATCCCCGCGTACATCCGCGTGGCGCAGACCAACCTCAACGCCGGGAAGGCCGCCGAGAACGTTCCCGACTGGCGGATGGTGGAGCGCGACGGGGTGAGCGGAAGCCGCTCCAACGCGGACTACTTCCGCACCACGCTGCTGGAGCAGGCGCGCAAGTACATCGGCTCGCGCGCGTTCGGCGGGGCCATGCTGGCGCGGCTGCAGACCGCCTCCACCCGCGCCGCCGAGGCGTGGACGGGCTTCGCCACCTTCCTGCAGCGGACCTACGCGGGCGACCGGCGCGACCGCTTCGCCGTGGGCACGCGCGAGTACGAGTGGCGGCTGCGCAACAACCTGCGCGAGAGCCGCACGGCGGCGCAGCTCGGCCAGTACGGCCAGCAGCAGGTAGGCCTCTACCAGGGCCGCATCTACGAGGTGGCGCAGAAGATCGCCAGCGACAACCAGCTGAACCTTCCCTTCGGCACGGTCGACGAGAAGAACGCCAGCGTCCGCTCGGTGATGGAGTTCCTGGGGCGCGAGTCGCCGAAGAACGACGACGAGCTGCTGCAGTGGTACATCGACGCTGGCCGCCGCGCGGTGACCTACGGCCGCGAGCGCAACCTGTTCGACATCCCGGCCGACTACCGGCTGGACGTGTACCCTACCCCGCCCGTGCTGCGCAGCACCATCGACGCGGCGTACTACGCGGCGCCGCCATTCAAGAAGACGGGCGTGGGCCGGTTCTACCTCACCCCCACCGGCAACTCGGCCGCCGCGCTGCGCGAGAACAACCGCTCGTCGGTGGCCGACACGGCGGTGCACGAGGGGTTCCCGGGGCACGACTGGCACTACAAGTACATGACGCAGCACGCCAGCGAGATCAGCAACATCCGCTGGCTCACCCCCGGCGCGGTGGAGGACTCGTCGTCGATGTGGGAGGACTCGCCCGCGGCCGAGGGGTGGGGCCTCTACGCCGAGGAGCTGATGAGCGAGCCCGCCGAGGGGCGCCCCTACGGCTTCTACACGCCGGGCGAGTACATGTACGAGCTGCAGGGCCAGCTGCTGCGCGCCGTGCGCATCGTGGTGGACACGGGGATCCACACCGGGCGGATGACCTTCGACCAGGCGATCGACTACTTCACCGCGAACGTGAACTTCTTCCCCGGCGCGCGGGAGAAGGCGGCGGGCGACCCGGCGGCCAGGGCGGTGAGCGAGGGCGCGCTGCGGGCCATCTACCGCTACAGCAAGTGGCCGACGCAGGCGATCACCTACAACCTGGGGAAGACCGCCATCCAGTCGCTGCGTGACGCGTATCGCCAGGCGAAGGGGAGCAGCTACACCGCCAAGGAGTTCCACGAGCGCCTGATGCGCCAGGGAACGATCCCCGCCAACTACTTCCGCGAGTCGTTCCTGGCCGCCGCGCGCCAGGGCTGACCCTCGGCCGGGAGTACGCGCAGAGGCAGGAAGATGAGAGAAGACGGAGGAGACGAAGAACCCGCGGCGGTTCGGCGTCTCCTCCGTTTTCGTCCGGCGCCGCGAGGGCCAGCGGCAGGCTCACACGGAGGAGCGGAGGAACGGAGGAGACCCGCGGAGCGGCGCGTCGCATTCCCGTTCCGCTTGCATGGCCGTCCGCGGCGGGAGAGAGGGTCGTGCTTCTCTCGGCGCCCGCCAGCCGAGGCGGCATCGGGGCGAAGTATCGAAATTTTTTGAAATGGACAGTATCGAACGACTCACATCGAGAAAGTCTCGAAGCGGAGGAACCCGGCACACGGCCTGGATCCGCCCCGAATCCCCCCGATGACGCAGTTCGCGGTTCGTGGTTGACGGTGCCACGGCGCGCGACGGAGCCAGGCACTTGCGCGTGGGCAGCCGAGACGTTGGATTGTACCGCTCAACCAACCCTGCCAGACGTTTCCCCACCACCATCCCCCGCCCGTGAGGTACTCGCATGCCCGATCGTGAAGGATTTCTGCCACGCTGGACGGTGAAGGAAGAAGGCGTGATCGCCCCCGACGAGCGGCTGCCGTGGGGACAGACGTTCGCGCTGGGGATCCAGCACGTGTTCGCGATGTTCGGCGCCACGGTGCTGGTGCCGATCCTGATGGGCTTCGATCCGAACACGGCGATCTTCTTCAGCGGCATCGGCACGCTGCTGTTCTTCGTGGTGGTGGGCGGGCGGGTGCCGAGCTACCTGGGCTCCAGCTTCTCGTTCGTGGCGGTGGCGCTGGCGGTGACCGGGTACAAGGGCGTGGGCCCGAACCCCAACGTGCCGCTGGCGCTGGGCGGGATCATCGCGGCGGGGGTGGTCTACCTGCTGATCGGGGTGATCGTGATGGTGGTGGGGACGGCGTGGGTGGAGCGGCTGATGCCGCCGGTGGTGACCGGCGCGGTGGTGGCGGTGATCGGGCTGAACCTGGCGCCGGTGGCGGTGCGCGACGTGGGCGGCGGGCCGTTCCCGGCGGCGATCGGGCTGGTGACGGCGCTCGCCGCGGCGGCGGTGGCGGTGTACGCGCCGGGGATGCTGCGCCGGCTGCCGATCCTGCTGGGCGGCGTGGCTGGATACGGCCTGTACGCGCTGCTGAGCAACGGCCTGGGGATGGGCGGCAAGCCGATCGACTTCAGCAAGCTGGTGGCGGCCCCGTGGATCGGCCTGCCGAACTTCACCACGCCGGTGTTCCGGGCCGACGTGGCGGCGATGTTCGCGCCGGTGGCCATCATCCTGGTGGCCGAGAACCTGGGCCACGTGAAGGCGGTGGGCGCCATGACCGGCCGCTCGCTGGACCGGTGGCTGGGGCGCGCCTTCGTGGGCGACGCGCTGGCGTGCATGGTGGCGGCGAGCGGCGGCGGCACGGGGGTGACCACGTACGCCGAGAACATCGGGGTGATGGCGGTGACGCGGATCTACTCCACGCTGATCTTCGTGTTCGCGAGCGTGGTGGCGATCCTGATGGGGTTCTCGCCGAAGTTCGGCGCGCTGATCGGCACCATTCCGCAGCCGGTGCTGGGCGGGCTGTCGATCGTTCTGTTCGGGCTGATCGCGGCGACGGGCGGGCGGATCTGGGTGCAGAACCGGGTGGACTTCTCGGACAGCCGCAACCTGGTGACGGCGGCGGTGACGCTCACGATGGGCGCGGGCGACCTGGTGCTGAAGTTCGGCAACTTCTCGGTGGGCGGGATCGGCACCGCGACCTTCGGCGCCATCATCCTGTACCAGCTGCTGAGCGGCGGCCGCGCCAAGAGCGACGCCGCCGCGGCGGATGGCGCCGTGAGCGTGGACGAGGCGGAGAACGCCCGCGCGCTCGCCCACTGAGCCGCCGCGCCGGGAATCGGGAATCCGCGGGAGTCGCAGGGAGGAGGGAGGGCTGGGGCCGAACGGTCGGCGGAGAACGGCTCGTCCGCGGGCCCTTCTCCGTTTCTGCGTTCGATCGACCTCGGCGGACGCATGGATCAGAGCGGCGGGCGGACGCCGTTCATGCGGCGGCGATAGATCCTTCGTCGCCGCCAGGGACGGGTGTGGATGCCAGCCAGGCGCGGCGGCTCCTCAGGATGACAAGCGCGCGTGGTGAGATCGCCCCGAAAGAAGCTAGGCGGGCTCGGGCTCGCGCTGGGGCGCGGCGAAGACGCGGTCCTCGGGGAAGGCGGAGATGGCCATCTTCAGGTCCAGCGCGATGTTGCGGAAGCGGTCGGCCGTGTCCTGCGGGATCTCGGCGCGCGAGAAGAGGATGGCGGCGTAGAGCTCGCCATACATGTTCATCCCCCCGCAGCCCAGGACCGAGCGGATGCCGAACGGGCGCACGAACTCGTTCTGCGCGGGGATGGCGTCGCTCCCCTGGGCGCGGGGGACGAAGAAGACGTTGTAGGTCTTCCCCTGGAAGTCGGCGAGAAGGCCGGGATCGGGGGTCAGGACGGTGGTGAGCTCCAGCCCCATCTGGCGGATCAGCTGCGCGATCATCGGCGCGCGCTCCACGATCTCGGGGCTGGGGAGCGGGATGGCCTGGTGGCCGCGCGAGAGCCGGCGCGCGTTCCACGCCGGCTCGTCGCCGGCGGTGGCGAGAAGGACCAGGCACTTCATCGCGCCGTCCGGCTCGTACCCCAGCCGCTCGCGCGCGTACGCCTGCAGGCCGGGCTCCAGCCCGCCGTACATGTGCGTCTTGTAGAAGCGGACCAGCGCGAGCTCGCGCTCGCCGGTCTTCTCGTCCACGAACCAGCCGTGGAGGTGGCGGACGATGGCCTCGGCCGCGTCTTCCATGCACGCCGCGTCACGCGTGAGCCGACGCAGGTCCAGGCCACAGCGCAGCATCTCGGGAAGGTCGAACCGGCGCAGCGAAGCCGTCATCATCCATCCGGCAGAACGGTCGGGGGACCGCGCGCCGGGAGCCCGGCCGCGGGGGATCGATCCGCCCATCCTGCACATCCCGAACCGCTACTGCACGAAATAGCCGCCCACGCGCCACGCGCCGTCGGTATCGAGCATGGTGACCACGGTCTCCTTCGCCTCCTGCTTCTTCTCGAAGCGCGTCTCGTAGGTCAGCACCACGTACTGTCCGTCGGGCGCGCCGGGAACGCTGGTGCGGTGCTCGGTGCCATCCAGCCAGCGCTCCAGCGGCCGGCCGAGAACGGCGTTCACCTTGCCGTGCGCCTCCACCCACTGCGCCTCGCTCACCATCTGCCGGAAGAGCGACGAGGTGTCGCGCCAGCCCGCCGCGTCGTCACCGGCGTCGATGTGCGCCAGCCACGCGTCCGCCGCCGCGGACGCGTCGGCGATCAGGGTCGTTTCGTCTGGTTCCATCATCCCATCCGTCCGGATTGATCCGTTGCCCAAGCGGGAGCGGCCACGTGCACGAGCATGATGGCCGCTTCCTCCGCGAACGGCCAGAAGCGGGCCGCTCCGCATCCTGCGGCTTGGCGTCAGAGGTGTATCCACATCAGGGGTGGATTCGCGCGCGGGAGACGAAGCGGACGCACGCACCTTTGGCGCATCTCCGTTGCGTTCCATGAAACGTTTGCCCAAGTTGCAGATCCATCCAACGCCACCGTCGTTACCCGCTCTCGCCTTGATGGACCTTCCCGGGCCCCTGGCCGAACCCACCCCGCCGGATGCCGTGACCGGGCCCGCCCGCGCGCCGCGGGTGCCGGAGCTCCCCGCCGAGCATGCCGGCGCGCTGCTGGAGCTGCTCCTGCACTCCGCCGGCGCGGGGGTGGCGCTGTTCGACAGGGGGCTGCGCTTCGTGCGGGTGAACGCGGCGATGGCGGCCATCAACGGGCTCCCGGCGGAGGCGCACCCGGGGCGTGCGCTGGAAGAGGCGCTTCCGCACGTGTCGCCCCAGGCGGTGGCGGCGCTGCGGCGGGTGCTGGCGACGGGCGAGGCGGTGACGGGGGTGGAGATCGCCGGCGACACCCCCGGCGCGCCGGACGACATCCGCTCGTTCACCGCGGGATACCACCCGCTGCGCATCGGCGGCGAGGTGCGCGGCGTGCTGGCGGTGGTGCACGAGACCACCGAGGAGCGCCGCGCCCGGGCCGCGCTCCGCGACCAGGCCGCCGTGCTGCAGCCGCTGGTGGAGAACATCGCCCAGACCTTCTACCTGGACGACCCCGCCAGCGGCCGCACGCTGTACGTGAGCCCGGCGTACGAGGAGATGTTCGGCCTGAGCGCCGAGAGCCTGTACGCCGACCCGCGCTCCTTCCTCCTCGCGGTCCACCCCGACGACCGCGCCCGCGTGGACGCGGCGCTCCCGCGGCTGGCGAGCGGCGTGATCGACCTCCACTACCGCGTCGTCCGGCCGGACGGCACCGTGCGGCGCGTGCGCGACCGCACCTTTCCCGTGCTCGACGCGGCCGGCGCCGTGGTCCGCAGCGCCGGGATCGTGGAAGACGTGACGCTGGAGCACGACCTGCTCGAGGCGCAGCGGCTGCTGGCCGATGCCGGGCGCGTTCTCGCCTCGTCGCTCGACGTGCGCGAGACGCTGGAGCGCGCGCTGGAGCTGGTGGTGCCGCGCCTCGGCGACGCCGGCCTGGTGGCGCTGCGGGGGGATGACGGGCGGTTGGCGGCGCACGCCTGGCGCGGAGCGGACGATGGGCACGCCGCCGCGCTGGACGGGCGCGTGCCGGGGTGGACGGCGGATGCGGACGATCCCTCGCTCGCCGCCGAGGTGCTGCGGACGGGGACGGCGGCGTGGCGCGACCTGGAGGGCGCCGCGCCGGGCGGGCCCGACGAGCCCGGCTGGATCGCGGTGAGCCCCACCTCCACCATCGGCGTGCCGCTGGCCGCGCGCGGCGAGGTGTTCGGCGTTCTCGTCGCGGCGATGACGGCGCGCACCGGCCGGCGCCACACCGAGCGCGAGTTCCAGGCGGTGCGCGAGATCGGCGAGCGCACGGCGCTGGCGCTCGAGAACGCGCGCCTCTACGCCGCCGAGCAGGCCGCCCGCCGCTCCGCCGAGGCCGCGGCCGGGCAGGTGCACCGCCTGCAATCGCTCACCGCCGACCTTTCGGGCGCGCTCTCGGTGGACGACGTGGTCCGCCTGGTGCTGGAGCGCGGGCTGGACGTGTTCGGCGCCTACGCGGGCGGCGTCACCGCGCTCAGCGCGGACGGCGCGTGGCTGGAGCAGCTGGGCACCTTCGGCTATCCGTCCGCGCTGACAGCGCCGTTCGCGCGCGTGGCGACGGACGCGGCCCTGCCCATCGCCGAGTGCGCGCGCACCGGCGAGCCGCTCTTCGTCGCCTCGCGCGAGGAGATGGCGGCGCGCTTCCCGGAGGTCGCGCCCCGCTCCGCGCCGGAGACGCGCGCGTGGCTCGTGCTGCCGCTGCGCATCGACGCGCGGGTGATGGGCGTGCTCTCGCTCAGCTTCAGCCGGCCGGCGGAGTACGGCCCGGGCGAACAGGCCTTCTTCGCCACCGTGGCGCAGCAGTGCGCGCAGGCGATGGACCGCGCGCGGCTGTACGAGGCCGAGCAGCGGGCCCGCGCCGCGGCCGACGCGGCCAGCCGCCGCGCCGCCTTCCTGGCCGAGGCCAGCCGCCTCCTCTCCGCCTCGCTCGACGTGGAGCCCACGCTGGCCGCCATCGCCCGCGCCGCCGTCCCCGGGCTGGGCGACTGGTGCGCGGTGGACGTGGCCGTCGATCCCGGCGCGGGCGAGTGGCCGCCCGCCGTGCGCCGCGTGGTGACCGCGCACCAGGACCCGGCGCGCGTGGAGTGGGCGCGCCGGGTGAGCGAGATGATGCCCACCGACTGGAGCGCCCGCACCGGGCTCGCGAAGGTCTTCCGCACCGGCGAGCCCGAGTTCTACCCCGTGGTGACCGACCAGATGGTGGCGGCCGGGGCGCGCGATGCCGGCCACCTGGCGCTCCTCCGCGAGATCGGCCTCTCCTCGGTGCTGATCGTGCCGATGACGGCGAGCGGGCGAACGGTGGGCGCGCTCACCCTGATCCACACCGAAAGCGGCCGCCACTTCGACGAGGGAGACCTGGCGATGGCGCTCTCGCTGGCCCGGCGCGCGGGCGTGGCGGTGGAGAACGCGCGGCTGTACGCCGCCGAGCGCGCCGCCCGCGCCGCCGCCGAGGCCGCGGCCGAGCGCACGCGCCGGCTGCAGGCGCTCACCGCCGCGCTCTCGCAGGCGGCCACGCCGGCGCAGGTGGCCCAGGCCGCGCTGCAGCAGGGGCTGGCCGCGCTGGGGGGCCAGGCCGGCGGCGTCGCCATCCTCTCGGCCGACGGGGAGATGCTGGAGCTGGTGGCCTCGCACGGGCTGGCGCCGGGCGAGGCGGAGGAGCTCGGGTGGGCGCGCGTCGCCGTCGCCGCGCCCCGGGCGGCGTGCGAGGCGTTGCGCGAGCAGACCATGATCGTGGTCCGCACCTTCGCCGAGTGGCGCGCGCGCTACCCGATGGCGGCCCCGGCGATGGAGCGGATCGGCCTCCCCGCCTGCGTGGTGGTTCCCCTCAGCGTGGAGCGCCGCGCGGTGGGCGTGCTGGCGTACAACTTCCGCGACGCGCGCGAGCTCTCGCCCGAAGACGAGGCGTTCGTCACCGCCGTCGCCCGGCAGGCGGCGCAGGCGATGGACCGCGCCCGCCTCTTCGCCGCCGAGCACGAGGCGCGCGCCGCCGCCGAGCGCGCGGCCGAGCGCGCGCGCAGGCTGCAGCAGGTGACCGCCGCGCTCAGCCACGCCGCCACCCCGGCCGAGGTGGCCGGCGTGATCGTGCGCAACGCCGCCGCCGCGATGGACGCGCAGGCCGTCTCCTTCGCCCTGTTCGATCCCGCGCTCGCCGAGTTCCAGGTCCTGGCGACCAGCGGCTATCCGGGCGCGGTGACACGGGCCTACGAGCGCTTTCCCCTCACCCCCGGGCGCCCGCTCTCCGAGGCGATGACCTCGCGCCGCGCGATGCTGGTGGAGTCGCTCGACGAGGCGGTGCGCCGCTGGCCCAGCATGGGCGGCACCATGCGCGACACCGGCTACGAGGCATTCGCGGCGATCCCCGTCCTGGCCGGCGACCGGCCGGTGGGCGGGCTCTCCTTCTCGTGGCGCGAGCCGCGCGGCTTCACGGCCGACGACGAGGCCTTCCTGGCCACCCTGGCCGAGCTCGCCGCGCAGGCCATGGAGCGCTCCGAGCTGTACGAGGCCGAGCGCCGCGCCCGCGCCGAGGCCGAGGCCGCCAACCTGGCGAAGACCGAGTTCCTGGCGGTGATGAGCCACGAGCTGCGCACCCCGCTCAACGCCATCGCCGGGTACGCCGAGCTGCTGGCGATGGGGATCCGCGGCCCCGTCACCCCCGCGCAGGCCGAGGACCTGGCGCGCATCCAGAGCAGCCAGCGCCACCTGCTGGGGCTGATCAACGACGTCCTCAACTTCGCGCGGATCGAGGCGGGCCGCGTGGAGATCTTCCCGGAAGACCTCTCCCTCCACGAGGCGCTGACCGAGGTGGAGCCGCTGGTGGCGCCGCAGGTGATGGAGCGGGGCCTGGCCTACCGCTACACCCCGCCAGCCGCGGACCTCCGCGTCCGCGCCGACCCCGAGAAGGTGCGGCAGGTGCTGCTCAACATCCTCTCCAACGCCGTGAAGTTCACCCCGTCCGGCGGCACCGTGGCGATGGACGCCGCCGCCGACGGCGCCACCGTGCGGGTGCGCGTGGCCGACACGGGGATCGGCATTCCGCCGGACCGGCTGGAGAGCATCTTCGAACCGTTCGTGCAGCTGGGCCGCAACCTCAGCTCGCGCCACGAGGGCACCGGTCTCGGGCTGGCCATCAGCCGCGACCTGGCCCGGGCGATGGGGGGCGATCTCACCGCCTCCAGCACGCCGGGCGAGGGCTCCACCTTCCTCCTCACCCTCCCCCGCTCCACCACGCCCGAGCCGGACGCCTGATCCAACCTCGTTGGAGGTGAATCGACAACGGGATCTCGCGAATCCAGCCCTGAATTCGATCCCGACCCGGCCCGCGCGGGTCTCCTAATCCGTCGTTAATCCGCAAACTCGCTGCACGACGCCTTCCAGGCGCGTGCAACCCGTTGGGAGAGAAGCGCATCCAACCTTCCGGCGTGCGACATCCGCTCTCGCGCCGGTGTGAAACGATTCGTAACTCCCACGGGTAAATTTTTAGCAGATCGGACGAGGTGTGTCCGCCGGCGTGGATCCGGCGCCACGATCACGCCACGTCGGACCATCGCCCGGCGTCTCGCGTCGGCCCCGTGGCGAGGCGGTGTCAGACTCGGCCGGACTCGTTCGTTGATGATCGGCGCTCGCGGCGCGTTCCGCCGCGGTCCGCTTTCCCGCGCATCTCGCGCCGCGGTCCGCATCCCCCCTCGCGCGGACGATCCCGATGACCAGCCCCATCCCCGCGCGCCCCGAGCCCGGCGCCGCCACCCGGCGGTGGCCGCGCCCGCGCACCATCTTCCTGCTGTGGACGGCGTGGGGGCTCTTCTTCGGAATCCGCCCCTACGTCAACTTCGCGATCGTGGACGGCGTGCCGGAGCCGGAGCCGATCTGGGTGCTGGGGAACGTGATCGACAGTTGGTACTGGGCGCTGCTCACCCTCCCCATCTTCTGGCTGGCCATGCGCTTCCGCTTCACGCGCCGTGGATGGCCGCTGGCGGTGGCGGTGCACGGGGCGGGGGCGATCCTGGCGTCGCTCGCCAACATCGCGTTCGACATCCAGGCCAACCTGTGGATCGGCGCGGGGAGCGGCACCTTCGGCGGGTACTTCCGCTCCGTCTTCTTCACCAACTTCCAGTGGTACCTGCTGCTGGTGGGCGCGGCCTACGCGCTGGACTACCTGCGCCGCCTGCGCGACCGCGACGTGCAGGCCGCCCAGCTGGGCGAGCGCCTGGCCCGGGCGCGCCTCGAAGCGCTGAAGATGCAGATCCAGCCGCACTTCCTCTTCAACACCCTGCACACCATCTCGGAGCTGATCCACGAAGACCCGGACGCGGCCGAGCGGATGATCACCCGCCTGGGCGACCTGCTGCGGCTCACGGTGGACAACGCGCAGAGCCACGAGGTGACGCTGGCGCAGGAGATGGAGTTCCTGGAGGCGTACCTGGAGATCCAGCGCACCCGCTTCAGCGACCGGCTGGAGGTGCACGTGAACGTGGACACCGACACCCGCGACGCGCTGGTCCCCAACCTGGTGCTGCAGCCGCTGCTGGAGAACGCCATCCGCCACGGCGCCGCCAGCACCGGCGGCCAGGGGGTGATCCTGGTGAAGACCGTGCGCAGCGGCGCCGTGCTGCGGATGGAGGTGCACGACAACGGCACCGGCCCGCCACCGCCCGAGCGCCCCCGCGCGCGCCAGGGCGTGGGGGTGAAGAACACCCGCGACCGGCTGCGGGAGATGTACGGCGCGCAGGGGCGCCTGGAGCTGTCTCACTGCCCGATCGGCGGCACCGTGGCCGCCGTGGAGATCCCGTTCCGGACCGCGGCGGCCCCCGCCGCCGCGCCCACTCCCGTGGAGGTGGCTGCATGAGCGAGCCCATGCGCGTGCTGGTGGCCGACGACGAGCCCCTGGCCCGGCGCCGCGTGCTGCGGCTGCTGCGCGAGCACGACGACGAGGTGGACGTGGTGGCCGTGTGCGAGAGCGGGAGCCAGGCCGTTGAGGCGATCCGCGAGACCCGCCCCGACCTGGTGTTCCTGGACGTGCAGATGCCCGGGCTCGACGGCTTCGAGGTGCTGGAGCGGCTGGGCGGCGAGCTCCCCGCGGTGATCTTCGTGACCGCGCACGACCGCTACGCCCTGCGCGCCTTCGAGGTGCACGCGCTGGACTACCTGCTGAAGCCGTTCGACGCCGAGCGCTTCCACCGCGCGCTGGAGCACGGCCGCGCGCGGCTGGGCCAGCGCGATGGCGAGGGGCGCGAGCGCCTGGCCGCGCTCCTGGAGCAGCTGGCGCGCGAGCGCGGCGGATCCGCGGAGCCCGCGCCCCCCGCGCCGGCACGCCGCCACCTGGACTGGGTGATGGTGAAGGTGCGCGGCAAGGTGGAGTTCCTGCGCACCGCCGACATCGACTGGATCGAGGCCGAGGGGAACTACGTGCGCCTGCACGCCGGGAAGAAGAAGTACCTGGTGCGCGAGAAGATCGGCGCGCTCGAGGAGCGGCTGGACCCCGAGCGCTTCCTGCGCGTGCACCGCTCCGCCCTGGTGCAGCTGGACCGCGTGGCCGAGCTGCACCCCATGGCCGCCGGCGACGGCATCCTCGTCCTCCGCGACGGGAGCGAGGTCAAGCTCTCGCGCGGCTTCCGCCGCCGCCTCCTGGAGCGGGTGCCGGAATACGCGTAGCTGCGGCCGACCCGCCGCATCTTCTCCATCCGCCAGAAACCCCCGCCCGCCAGGCCGGCGAGCGGGGGTTTCGCGCGTTCGTGGTGACGCGGCGGCCGCGTTGGACCACTACTGCACCCGCACGACTCTGGACGCGGTCACGGGAGCACGGCTGCTCCCCGGCGCGGGGTTGCCGGTGAAGGTCACGGTCACGATCCCCGGCGCGAGCGCGTCGAGCTGCACCGGGAGGTTGCCGAAGTTCGCCACCGGCGCCAGCACCTGGGGATTGGACGAGGAGACGGCCCACTGGTAGGCGTTCGCCTGGGGCTGCCCCGTCTCATCCACCACCTCGGCGCCCAACTGAAGGGTGGCACCCACGGACGTGACGAGGGTGTCGGGCGACGTGGGGGTGACGCGGGCGGTGTACGCGTGGACCGTGTAGCCCACGTTCACCAGCACCGCTCCCGCGCCGGCCACCGTGGCGCGGAACTGGTTGAAGCTGTTCGCGGCGTCGTACGCGCCCGCGGTGAAGCGCGTGGACGCCTTGCCCACGCTGTCGGTGGTGCTCTGCGCCGGCGCCACGGAGCCGGTGCCCTGGCTCATGCTCCACGCCACCGCCGCCCCCGGCACCGGGTTGTCGTACTGGTCGGCGACCTGCACCGTCACCGGCACCTGCACCCCCACCGGCAGCTGCGCGAACAGCGGCCCCGATCCCGGAACCGGGAGAAGGAACCTGGCCGGCGGCCCCGGGTTGGCCGTGAAGTGGAAGGCGCCGGTCACGCTCCCCGCCGTGAACGGCATCGTCACCGGCCCGGCCCGGGTGGGCAGGGCCGGGTGCAGGAGGAGGATCCCATCGAGCCCGGTGTCCATCGTCTGCCCCTGGAAGGTCACGGGCGCGTGGCTCACCGGGCGCCCGTCCGGGAGCGTGACCCTGACCCCGGCAGGCAGCTCGAGCTGCGCTCCCACCGCCGCGCTCTGCCCGTCACCGATCAGGGTCACCCGCAGGTCGGCGGTCCCGGCCGTCACCTCCGCCTGGAAGGTGGCGGTGGCGCTTCCCACCGTGGCCGTGGCCCGCGCGATGCCGACCGCGGAGCCCATCGTCCACCGCGTGCGGGCGGTGCCGGCCGCGTCGCTGGTGGCGGTGGCCGGGCTCACGCTGCCGCCGCCCGCCGTGACCGCCCAGCTCACCTGCACACCCGGCACCGGGTTCCCGAACCGGTCCTTCACCACCACGGCCAGCGAGTCGAGCGCCGCGCCCACCACGCCGGTCGCCGGCAGCGACGCCACGGCGACCGCGGCCGGCGCATCCGGCAGCGCCGTCGCGCGAAAGGTACCGAACACCTGCGCCACGCCGGTGGACGCATCCACCGCGCGCGCCTCCACGCGCTGGCTGTCGGCGGCCACGTTCCCGAGCGTCCAGCGCTCGCGCGCCTCGCCGTCCTGGTTGGTGACCGCGCTGCCGGCGTACACGCTTCCACCGCCCGAGAGAACGCGGAAGTTCACGATCTGGCCTCGCACCGGCTTTCCCTTGCCGTCCACCACCTTCACCACCAGCGGCTGCGCCAGCTCGGCCCCCGCGGTGGCCGTCTGCGCGTCTCCGGACACGATGTCCAGGCGCGCGGCGAGCCCGGTGCGACTCGCCGAGGGCGAACCATCGCACCCCGCCCCCAGCAGCGTGGCGGCAAGAAGGGGGAGCAATCGGGCGATGCGGTTCATGGAAGCTCTTGCGGACGCAGGAATGAGGGACGGGGGGCGGAGCCGGGACGAGCGTGGCCGCACCATTGAAAATACCCGGTCTCGCGCGGAACAGAAGCCGCAGAATGTCTCGCCCGGCGCCGCCGATCCACACGCGCCGTCGCGCCGCCGCGTGCCATCGCGCCGGAGCGGCGGAGATGCGGCCCGCGATCCCCCCGGCCCAGGCACGTGCCGTCACCTGCGGACGGTTTCCCCCTTTCACCCGGCGCTCCCCCGCCGCGGGGCACGCACGATTTCTCTTGGATCCGCGCCACATGGCCCGTAGCTTTTCCGAAACGGGAGAGGATGATGCGCGTGGAGAGGGGAGACGGTGGATGAGCGCGTACGGGCAACGGGGTGGAACGGCGGGCACGGAGGCGGTTCGCGTGCGGCCCGGCGAGGAGGTGGCCAGCGCGACCTCCGCCAAGGCCGGGCGAAGCTCGGGCGCGTGGGTGCTGGCGGCCGCGATCCTGGGCTCCAGCATGGCGTTCGTGGATGGCACGGTGGTGAACGTGGCGCTCCCCATCCTGCAGCAGGCGCTGCAGGCGGACGTGGCGGAGGTGCAGTGGGTGGTGGAGGCGTACGCGCTCCTCCTTTCCGCGCTCCTGCTGGTGGGCGGCTCGCTGGGCGACCGCTACGGGCGCAAGCGGATCTTCGGGGTGGGCGTGCTGGTGTTCGGCGCGGCGTCGGCGGCGTGCGGGGTGGCGCCGGGGATCGGGTGGCTGACCGCGGCGCGCGCGGTGCAGGGCGTGGGCGGCGCGCTGCTGGTGCCGGGGAGCCTGGCGCTGATCGGCGCGTCGTTCCCGCCCGAGCGGCGTGGCCGGGCGATCGGCACCTGGTCGGCGTTCACGGCGATCGCGGGGGGCGCGGGGCCGGTGCTGGGCGGGTGGCTGGCGCAGAACGTCTCCTGGCGATGGATCTTCTACGTCAACGTGCCGCTCGCCGCCGCGGTCCTGGTCATCCTCGCCACCCGCGTGGCCGAGAGCCGCGACGATGGCGCGGGCGCCGAGCCGCCGGACGTGGCCGGCGCCGTGCTCGCCACCCTCGGCCTGGGCGGCCTCACGCTGGCGCTGGTCGAGTCCGCGCGGCTGGGGTGGCGCTCGCCGCTGATCCTGGGGGGCGCGACCGGCGGCGTGCTCGCGCTCGCCGCCTTCGTGGTGGTGGAGCGCCGCGCCCGCGCGCCGATGGTGCCGCCGGAGCTCTTCCGCTCGCGCACCTTCACCGGCGCCAACCTGCTCACGCTGCTGCTGTACGCGGCGCTGAGCGGCACGATGTTCTTCCTCCCCTTCGACCTGATCGACGTGCAGGGGTACGGCGCGGCGAAGGCGGGCGCGGTCTTCCTCCCCTTCATCGCGCTGATATTCCTGCTGTCGCGGTGGTCCGGCGGGCTGGTGGACCGCTTCGGCGCGCGGCTGCCGCTCACCGTGGGGCCGCTGATCGCGGCGGCGGGGATCGCGCTCTTCGCCCTCCCGGGGATCGGCGGCGGCTACTGGACCACCTTCTTCCCGGCGGTGCTGGTGATGGGGCTGGGGATGTCCATCGCCGTGGCGCCGCTCACCACGGCGGTGATGGGCGCCGTGGAGGCGCGCCACGCCGGCGCCGCCTCGGGGATCAACAACGCCGTGTCGCGCGCCGCCGGGCTGCTGGCGGTCGCCGCCTTCGGGCTGGTCGCCGTCTCCGCGTTCGGCGCGGCGCTCCCGGATCGCCTCGCCGCGCACCACGTTCCGGCGGATGTCGCCGCGGCGGTGAGCGGGCAGCGCGTGCGCCTGGCCGCGGCCTCCGCGCCCGCGGCGGCCTCCGCCGGCGACCGCGCCAGCGCCGCGCGCGCGGTGGACGAGGCGTTCGTCCACGCCTTTCGCATCGTGATGCTCACCGCCGCCGCGCTCGCCGCCGCCGGCGCCCTGGTCGCGTATCTCACGATCGATCCGGCGCGGCCCGCACGCTCCGCCTCGTCCGTGTCGCCGCCGGCCGGGTGACCGATCTCCTCTCGCCGATCGCGATCGGGAGAGGCGACAGGCGGGAAGAGGTGAACACGGAGCCACGGAGAACCGCACCGAGTTCATCGTGGGAGGGGCGACCTTGGCCGGCGGGGTGGAGATTCGGGGCAGCAAAACGGCGGGCGCCTCGTGGCCTCCGCCGTTTTCGCATCTCCCCGAGCCGTCAGTTCGCCGGCGTGCCGCGTGGCCGCGGACGGCGGCGGGGGCGGCGGAGCGCCACGTGGGCGCGGCGCGACGCGTCGATGCGGCGGGCGTGCGCGTCGAGCAGGTCGCTGCGCGAGATGATCCCGACGAGGACGCCAGGATCGTCGCGCGAGACCACCGCCAGGCGGCCCACGCCCTCGCCCACCATGTGGTCGGCGGCGTCGCGGAGCGAATTGTCCTCGTACGCCACCACGGGGGCGCGCTTCACCAGCTCGCCCATCGTGCGGCCGGGCGGCACGCCGGGGTCCAGCAGGTCGCGGCGGGTGAGCACGCCGGCCAGCCGGCCGGCCGCGTCCACCACGGGAAAGCCCTGGTGCGTGCTCCCGGGCGCGTGCGTGGCCAGCCACTCGCGCACGCGTCCGGCCGTGTCGTCCGCGCGCACCGTCACCACCTCGCGCGCGCAGGCGTCGCCCACGCGCACGTGGCGCAGGTAGTCGCTCACGAACTCGGTGCCGGCCTCGGTGCCGCGCCGGGCCAGCTTCTCGGTCATGATCGAGGTGCGCGACACCAGCAGCGACACCAGGTACGCCGCGCTGCACCCGGCCAGCAGCGGCAGCAGCCCCAGCGGCTGGCGCGTGGTCTCGAACGCGAACACCACCGAGGCGAGCAGCGCGTGCGACGCACCGGCGAAGATCGCCGCCATCCCCACCAGCCCCGCCACGTGCGGGTCCATCCCCAGCGCCGGCAGCGCCGCCGCCGCGGCCGCGCCCAGCAGCGCGCCCACCCCGCCGCCGATGGTGAACAGCGGCGCCAGCGTGCCGCCCGAGGTGCCGCTCCCCAGGTACACCGCCCAGGAGACGAACTTGAGCGCGATCAGCAGGAGGAGCGCGCGCCCGGCGATCGTCCCGCCCAGGATCGCCTGGATGTTGGAGTAGCCCACGCCCAGCGTGCGCGGCTCGATCCACCCGATCACCCCCACCACCATCGCGCCGAGCGCCGGCCACCACATCCAGTGCAGGGGGATGCGCTCGAATGCGTCTTCGATGGCGTACACCGCGCGCGTGATCCCCGCCGCCAGCAGACCGATCAGCCCGCCGAGGACCACGTAGGCCACCAGCGCCACGCCCCCGGGCTGTGCGGGGAGCGGCATGGGGAACACCGGTCCGCCCCCCGCCAGCGCCAGCCGCACCCCCGTCGCCGCGGCCGCCGCCAGCGCCACGGGGATCACCGAGCGGGCGCGATACTCGAAGAGCAGCAGCTCCACCGCCAGCAGCACGGCCGAAACGGGGCTGCCGAAGGTGGCGGCCATCCCCGCCGCGGCGCCCGCGGCCAGCAGCGTCTTCCGCTCGTCGGCCGTCACGCGCAGCAGCTGGCCCACCAGCGAGCCCAGCCCGCCCCCCGTGGCGATGATCGGCCCCTCCGCGCCGAACGGCCCGCCGGTGCCGATCGCCACCGCCGCGCTCAACGGCTTCAGAAAGAGCAGGCGCGGGGGGATGCGGCTCTCGCCACGCAGCACCTTCTCCATCACCTCGGGGATCCCGTGGCCACGGATGGCGGCCGAGCCGAAGCGCGCCATCACGCCCACCACCAGCGCGCCGGCCACCGGCACCAGCATCACCCCCGCGCCCAGGTGGTTCCCCGCCGGCGACACCATCTCCGTGCCGATCCGCCCGTAGAACGCCAGGTTGGTGATCAGCCCGATCAGCCGCGTGAGAAGCTCGGCCAGCAGCGCCGCCCCGATCGCCACCGCCACGGCGAGGCCGCACAGCCACACGGTGCGCGCGTCCACCCGCGCCGCCTCGCGCGGCGCCCGCACCGACGCGAGCGCCGCATCCATCGACGGGGCCACCGCCAGCCCGCCCGCCGTCGCGCTCCGCTCCACCCGCTCCACCCGCTCCACCCGCTCCGCTCCGCCCTCCATGTCGCCCTCTCCGTGCTCTCTCGATCCGCTCCTTCCCTCCTCGTCCGGGACAATGTATCCGTTCCCATACAATTTTGCTCGGGCGTCATCCGGCTTCGTTCGACGAGCAGCGAGGCCCCGGGCGTGATCGCCCGGGGCCTCGCCGAGATCCCTCGACCGAATGGAGGAGAGGTCAGCCCTCGCCGCCGCCGTCGTCCTCGAAGAACATGGTAACCGGCTCGGCCGAGAAGCCCGATTCGCGCACCACGGCCTCCAGCCCGTCGGCGAGCATCGCCACCTGCCCCGGCGTCAGCTGGCGCATGGCGTGCTGCATCCGCATCTGCGCCGTCCGGGGCGCCGAGTCCACCAGCTTGCGGCCGCGGTCGGTGATCGAGATCTCCATCCGCCGCCCGTCGTCGGCCGAGGGCTCGCGGCGGGCCATGCCGCGCTCCACCAGCCGCGACACCACGGTGCTCACCGAGCTCTGGTGCGTGCTGGTGCGCTCGGCCAGGTCGTTCACCGAGCGCGCGGGCGATTCCAGCAGCTGCTGCAGCACGAACAGCTGCGCGCCGCTGATGCCGATCTCCTTCTCCACCGCGCGGGTGGAGATGCGGAGGGCGCGGACCAGCGCGCGGAGCGAGTTCATCACCCGCGTCACGTCTTCGGCATTCGGGGCGACGGGGGGCGTTTGCGTGCTCATCGTATCCTGCGGGTGGGCAGATCGGTTCCGCGCGAGCGATTCGGCGGTGGCGCGTGCGTCCGGCACGCTCGAGGGGACGTCGTGGTAGCAGTATGGGGCCATCTGTTCCGCCCGCCAAGTATCCGCCTGTAACGCTTGCCCGCGAACGGCGCTCACCGGTAGCTTTCGCGCGGATCGTCCCACCGCACCGCCCCCGCTCCACGGCACCATCGATGTCGCTGCTCCGCACGCTCGCGCGCCTCCCCCGGCTCGCTCTTCCCCTGTCGCTCGTCGTCTTCGCCGCCTGCCGCGGCGGCGCGCGGGCGCAGGCCGCCGCGCACCACCACGCCCCGGCCGAGGCGGCGGGGATCGACTGGTCGCAGGTGACCTCGCGCGACCTGGACATCGCCTCGGTGTTCCTGGTGGCGCGCGACCAGGGCGTGCGGCCGGCGCTCGATTCGCTGCAGGTGCTGGCGCGCGGCGACCACCGCATCGACCTGATGGGGCACCAGATCGCGCACGCCGTGGGCCGCTTCGCCGTGGAGCGCCGCGGCTTCGACGCGGGCGTCTTCGCCGAGTGCCGCCCCGCCTTCCTCTCCGGCTGCTACCACGGCGTGCTGGAGGGGTGGATGGCGGGGCACCCCGGCGCCGATGCCGCGTCGCTGCGCGCCCTCTGCGCCACGCCGGCGATGGCCACCCTGCCGCCGTACGCCTTCCGCGAGTGCGCGCACGGGCTGGGGCACGGGCTGGCGGGGATGCACGGCCACGACATCGAGGCCGCGCTCCCGGATTGCGACGTGGCGCTCACCGGCGCGCTCGCCCGCCGCGAGTGCTACGACGGCGTGTACATGGAGAACGTGGTGTTCAGCCAGGGCGGCGAGAGCCTGAACGTGGGCGACGCGATGGCCGCGCACCACCAGCACGCGCAGGGCGACCGCAAGCTCCTCCGCGTGGACGACCCCTCGTTCCCGTGCGACAGCGTGGCGAGCCCGGCGCACGCGCCGGCGTGCTGGTCGTACCAGCCCGTGGTGTTCCTCAACACCTTCCGCGAAGACGTGCCGCGCACCCTGGCCGGCTGCGACGCGGCGCCGGCCGGCTCGGTCGGCTCGTGCTACCGCGGCTTCGGCAAGCAGATGCTGGGCCGGTACCCGCAGCGGCCGGACTCCGTCGCCCGGATCTGTGCCGGCACCGGGGGCCACGCGGCGGAGTGCGTTGGGGGGATGGTGGAATTCTACGTCGACCAGGAGTGGAAGGCCGACTCCGCCTTCGCCTTCTGCGCCACCGCGCCGGGAACCATCCGCGAGGCCTGCTACCGCGCCGCCGGCGAGCGCGCCGCCTGGATCGATCCATCGCCCGCGGCCCTGCGCTCCGCCTGCGCCGCCGCCGGTCCGTACGCCGCCGCCTGCCTCTCCGCCGCCGAGGCGGAGCACGCCGCCGACGCCCTTCCCCGCGCCGGCATCGCATCGCCCCCCGCGCCCCGCCCCGCCGCGAGCGGATCGCACCCCGCGCCCGCGCCGAGCCCGCCCGCGATGCCGCATCATCACCATACGCCGTGACGGGCGCGGCCGGATCTCACATCATGACAAAAGGCACGGAGCCGCGTTCCACCCGCGGCTCCGTGCCTTTTTCGGCCGATGCGGACGGTGCCGCCGTCCGGCCTCAGAGCGCGATGCGCAGCTGCCTGCGCTGCATCCAGAGCGCGTTCACCGCGGTGATGGCGAAGACGATCGGGTAGATGAACGCCATCCACGTCCGCGACCCCACCACCGAGCCGTCCCAGTGGCCGGTGCGCTGCAGGTAATCCACCCGCGCGTCGCTCAGCACCACCCACTGCAGGTATCCGTAGAAGACGAAGAGGAGAAGCGGGAGCCAGAGCATCGCCGTCCGCTTCCACCCGATGTAGCCGTGCCGGATCGAGGCGCGCGTCCCCACGTACAGCAGCCGCGCGAACGCCAGGTACTTCCCCCACGCGATCACCCGGTAGGCGATCCGCCAGCTGCGCAGCGCGTCTTCGCTGTACACCGTGCCGCCGAGCGTGGTGACCGCCCACCCGGCGAACAGCACCGCGCCCAGCGTGAACAGGATCGCCGCGAGCACGAACTCGCGCGGGTTCTCGGAGAGCCTGGAACGGATGGAGAGGCGGCGCATGGGTGGGAGCGGCATGGGGAGATGCGGAAACCGCGCGATCGAGTACACCGGCCTGAAGCTATCCAGATCGGCGACCCACGCCAGCCCAGGCGCGCGTTCCGGCGATCTCCGTGGAGATCGCGAGGCGGCCCCGGATATCGTAGCCGGGGCCGCGTTTCCGTGCAACGACTCGCGCGGATGGTCAGGCCACCGCCAGGCTCCCCGTGAGCGCGGCGATCTTCTCCTCCACCGTGTCGCGGTCGGCCGCGGCGGGGGTGAGCTCCAGGTAGCGCGCCAGGTCGCGCGCGGCGTCGTCGGGCCGGCCGAGCTCCTCCAGCGCGACGGCACGGTTGCGGTACACGGCCGCGGCAGCGGGATCGTGCGCTACCGCCTGGTCCAGCCGTGCCAGCGCGCCGTGCACGTCACCGGAGCGGTAGAGCAGCACCGCCAGGTTCATCAGCACCGGCGCCTGCGCGGGGTTGGCGGCCAGGGCGGACTCGTAGTCCTGGCGCGCGCCATCCAGCTGGCCGAGCGCCGCGCGCACCTGGGCGCGGCCCACGCGGGCCAGCCCGGCATCGGGGTCCAGGTCCAGCGCGTGCGAGTAGGCGTCGGCGGCCTCGTCGAGGCGGCGCATCTGCCGGTAGCACTGGCCCAGGTTGGTCCACACCTCCTGGTAGGGCGCGCTCAGGCGGATCGCCTCCCGGTAATCGGCGATGGCGTCGTCGTAGCGGCCCATGGCCAGGTACACGTTGCCGCGCTCGTTGTGATACTCGCTGTAGTTGGGGTCCATCTCCAGCGCTTGGCCGTAGTACTCGGCCGCCTTGTCGTACTCGCGGGTGGCGGTGTAGACCTGGGCGATGTTGTACAGCAGCACCGAGCGGTGCAGTCGGTGCTTGTGGCCGCCGAGCCGCGTACGCATCCGGTCGTGTCCGGTGGCGCACAGCTCGATCGCCTCGCGCGGCTTTCCCTGGCGGCTGCGGATGTAGGCCAGCCCGTTGTTCAGGAACACGTGCAGGAAGTCACGGTTCTCGTCTCCGGCGTCTACCCGCTCCAGCAGCCGCAGACCTTCGTTCACGTAGCCTTCGGCGGCCGCGAAGTCCTTCACGTCCAGGAAGCGCGAGTGCAGCATGGCCAGCACGTAGCAGGCACGCGCCCGGTCCAGCGGGTCCGAGATCTTCGCCAGTGCCTCGTCGCGCACCACCTGGTGCGCGCGATCCACCTGGCCCACGGCGATCAAGCAGTTGAACACCGCGCCCACCACGTTCCAGCGGGTAAGGAAGTCCTTGGTCTCCGGAATCAAATCCACGCCGCGCAGCACCGGCTCCAGGAAGAGGAGCGCGTCCTCGTAGAAGCCGTAGTGGTTGAAACGCCCCAGCGCGTAAGCCATCCACGGCAGTGCGGCCACGGGCTGGTCGCCCTCTTCCCAGTAGCGCAGAAGGTCGGGGAACACGTGCTCGGGCGGAAACTCGTGCGTTCCCACGCGCTCGCGCAGCATGTGGCCGAACGCCTCCATCCGCGGCGAAAGCCCCGGCGGGTCGGCCGGCACGTCCAGGCGGGCGACGGCCGAAGGTACGCCCGGGTGGAAGTGGCGCAACGCCTCCGCGGCCCCGCCGGGCCCCACCACGACCACCAGCGTGATCCCCAGCTTGTGCCCTCGCCGCCGCAGCAGCTCGCGGAAGAAGCGGCGCGACAGGGCACCGGCCCGGTCGAATCCGTCGCACACCACCAGGCGCGGCGCGGGCGGCGCCTGCGTGTACCACGCGTCCAGCAGTTCCACCAAACCATGGGGAACGCGGTACGCCCGGTCCATGGCGTAGTTGCGCACCGACTCGGCGCCGGCGGCCTGGTCGGTCAGCGTCTCCAGCCCCGCCGCACGCCGCTGCCCCGGAAACACCACCGCCAGCTCCAACGCGTGCCTGCCGGCCAGCTCCGGCGCCTGGCGCTCGATACGGGGGAGGAGCGAGGCGATCCACGGACCCACCACCGCCCATATTCCGCCATCACGGAAGTCGGATGGCAGGATGAGGGCGTCATTCGAAACCCCCCGCGTCCAAACGGCGAGCGCCTCCGTGCGCGCGGCACCAGGCTCTCCCTCCACAACCAGCACTCCGCCGCGAAGGGTATCCACGTCGGGCGGCAGGGGGATCATCGCATGCATCGGGAGATCTCGGCGGCAGGGTGCGGGGAGAGGACGACGCGGACGGGCCGCCCGCCGAACGGCGGGCGGCCCGCGACCCCATCAGAAGCTGTACGTGGGCTGCAGTTCCCTCGGACCGGGACCCCACGGGTCGTCCGGGCAGGACTCGCCCGGCGGCGGGCAGATCGTGCACCCGTAGAGCGCCGCCTGGGTACGCAGCGTCTCGTCGCCGAAGATCGACACGTCGAACATTCTCCCTCACCCCCTTCCGCGTTCGATCAAGAGTCAGAACAGTGATCCTCTTCATCCAGGGTAATCGCCGCATTTTAATGCGTCAATAGGTAGCATTTCGGCGTGTGACCCGCCGGAGTGACGGAAGGTGGCGTAAGTACTCCTCCCCGAATGGATTGAGCGACCGCAGCCCATCACTCCGTGGCGCCCCATCTCACCGCTCGAAATACGCGCAGGGCAGAAGGGGGGCGTTACGGCGCGTGCTCACGATCAAGCTTCCTGGGAAACCCTGGCCAGCAGGTCTGCTCTCGCCCCGAAAGCGAAAAACGGCCCCGGAGCATCGCTGCCCCGGGGCCGTTCCCGTTCTCCTATCCCGCTACGACCGGCTCATCACGCCGTGACCGCCGCCGCCTCGGTGGCGGCCACGATCCCCGCCACGTCGGCATCCACCTCGGTGCCCACGGGATCGACGCCCCCGAAGCCCACGTCGTTGTACCGGTAGATGCCGGTACCCGCCGGGATCAGGTGGCCGATGATGATGTTCTCCTTGAGCCCCTGCAGGTTGTCGCGCGCGCCGCGGATGGCGGCGTCGGTGAGCACCCGCGTGGTCTCCTGGAAGCTGGCCGCGCTGATGAAGCTCTGCGTGGTCAGCGACGCCTTGGTGATCCCCAGCAGCAGCGGCTCGCTGGTCGACGGCTTGTGGCCGTTGCCCAGCGCGGCCTGGTTGGTGTCCAGGAACACCGTGCGGTCCACCGTCTCCCCTTCCAGGAACTCGGTGTCGCCCGGGTCCAGCACACGCACCTTCTGCAGCATCTGGCGGATGATCACCCCGATGTGCTTGTCGTTGATCTTCACGCCCTGCAGGCGGTACACCTCCTGGACCTCGTTCAGGAGGTACTGCTGCACCGCGCCCGGGCCCTTGATCTTCAGGATGTCGTGCGGGTTCACGGGGCCTTCCGACAGGCGGTCGCCGGCGCGCACGAAGTCGCCCTCGTGCACGCGCAGGTGCTTGCCGACCGGAACCTCGTACACCCGCTCGTTCCCGGTGTCGGGGATCACGATCACCTCGCGCTTGCCGCGCTTGATGTCGCCGAAGCGGACGGTGCCGTCGACCTCGGTGATCACCGCCGGGTCCTTGGGCCGCCGCGCCTCGAAGAGCTCGGCGATGCGCGGAAGGCCGCCGGTGATGTCGCGCGTCTTGTACGCCTCGCGGGCGATCTTGGCCAGCGTGGCGCCCGGCTCGATCACCTCGTTGTCGCGCACCGTGAGCTGCGCGCCCACCGGCACGATGAACTCGCGCAGCTTCACGCCGTTGTCATCGTGGATCTCGATCATCGGGTGCAGCTTCTTGCTGCGGTCCTCGATGATCACCATCTGCCGGCGGCCGGTGCTCTCGTCCAGCTCCTCGCGCACCGTCGCCTCGTCGATGATGTCGAGGAACCGGATGGTGCCGCCGAAGTCGGCCACGATCGGCTCGCTGTACGGATCCCACGAGAAGAGCGTGTCGCCGATGGCGATGGTGCTGGTGTCCTCCACCGCGATGGTGGCGCCGTACGGCACCGCCAGGCGGCTGCGCACCGTGCCCTCGGCCGTGCGCATGATGATCTCGCCCTCGCGGCTGGTCACGATCCGCGTGCCGTCGGGGGTGGTCACGGTCGTGACGCGCTCGAACTGCGCCACGCCCTCGACCTTGCTCTTCCGCGTGGTGGTCGCGGCGATGCGCGCCGCCGTGCCGCCGATGTGGAAGGTGCGCAGCGTCAGCTGCGTTCCCGGCTCGCCGATCGACTGCGCGGCCAGGATCCCCACCGCCTCGCCCGGGTCCACGATCCCCATGGTGGCCAGGTTGCGGCCGTAGCACTTCACGCACAGCCCGCGGCGGCTCTCGCAGGTGAGCACCGAGCGGATCTTCACCATCTGGATGCCGGCGTCCTCGATCTCGTCGGCCGTCTCCTCGTCGATCAGCTGCCCGGCCTCCACCAGGAGCTCGCCGTCGATCGGGTCGAACACGTCGTCGGCCGCCACCGAACCGACGATGCGGTCCTTGAGCGGCTCCACCACGTCCTCGCCCTCCTTCAGCGCGGAGACCTCGAGACCCAGGATGGTCCCGCAGTCGTCCTCGGTGATGGTGACGTCCTGGGCCACGTCCACCAGGCGGCGCGTGAGGTAGCCGGCGTCGGCCGTCTTCAGCGCCGTGTCGGCCAGGCCCTTGCGCGCGCCGTGCGTGGAGATGAAGTACTCCAGCACGGTGAGCCCCTCGCGGAAGTTCGACTTGATCGGGCTCTCGATGATCTCGCCGATCCCGCCGGTCAGCTTCTTCTGGGGCTTGGCCATCAGGCCGCGCATCCCCGCCAGCTGCCGCATCTGGTCACGGCTGCCGCGGGCGCCCGAGTTCATCATCATGTACACGGGGTTGAACCCGCCGCGGCTGCGGCGCAGGCGGTCCACCATCGCGTCGGCCACGTCGTTGTTGGCGTGCGTCCAGGTGTCGATCACCTTGTTGTAGCGCTCGCCGTTGCTGATGACGCCGTTGTTGTACGCGCGGGTGAAACGCGCCACGTCGTCCTCGGCCTCGCGCAGGATCTCGCCCTTCTCGGCGGGGATCTCCATGTCCTCGATGCCGACGCTGATCCCGCCCATGGTGCTGTAGCGGAACCCGAACGCCTTCAGGTCGTCCAGGAACACCACCGTGCGCGCCAGCCCCACCGTGCGGTAGCTGCCGAAGATGACGTCGCCCAGCTCCTTCTTCCCCATCGTGCGGTTCCAGAAGCCCATCTCGTCGGGAACCACCGAGTTGAAGATCACCCGCCCCGGCGTGGTCCGGGTCCACCCCGGCTTGCGCGCCTCGCCCTCTTCCAGCTCGGCGGCCGGGCGAGGGTCGGTCCAGTAGTAGATCGGCGTCTGCAGGCGCACCACGCGGTGCTGCAGCGCCATCTCCACCTCGGCCACCTCGGTGAAGTGGCGGAGAGTGACGGCCGGGTCGCGCTCGGCGAACGGCTTCTTCTGCTCCTCCACGTCGGCCGTGAAGGCCCCGTCGTGCGCCGCGGTCTGGTGCGTCAGCCAGTAGCACCCGATCACGATGTCCTGGCTGGGCGCGGCGATCGGCCGGCCGTTCGACGGCAGGAGGATGTTGTTGCTCGAAAGCATCAGCACGCGCGCCTCCAGCTGGGCCTCGAAGCTCAGCGGGACGTGCACGGCCATCTGGTCGCCGTCGAAGTCGGCGTTGAAGGCGGCGCACACCAGCGGGTGGATGCGGATCGCCTTCCCCTCGACCAGCACGGGCTCGAAGGCCTGGATCCCCAGCCGGTGCAGCGTGGGCGCGCGGTTCAGCAGCACGGGGTGGTCGCGGATGATGTCCTCGAGCACCTCGTACACCCGCGGGTCGTCGCGCTCCACGATCTTCTTGGCGCGCTTCACCGTCTCGGCCTCGCCGCGCTTCTCCAGCTCGTGGATGATGAACGGCTTGAACAGCTCCACCGCCATCGCCTTCGGCAGGCCGCACTGGTGCAGCTTGAGCTCGGGCCCCACCACGATCACCGAGCGCCCCGAGTAGTCCACGCGCTTGCCCAGCAGGTTCTGCCGGAAGCGCCCCTGCTTCCCCTTCAGCATGTCGCTGAGCGACTTCAGCGGGCGCTTGCCGCGGCCGCGGATCGCCTTGCTGCGGCGGCCGTTGTCGAACAGCGCGTCGACGGCCTCCTGCAGCATGCGCTTCTCGTTGCGCAGGATCACCTCGGGCGCGCGCATCTCCATCAGCTTCTTCAACCGGTTGTTGCGGTTGATGACGCGGCGGTAGAGGTCGTTCAGGTCGCTGGTGGCGAAGCGGCCGCCGTCGAGCGGCACCAGCGGGCGCAGGTCGGGCGGGATCACGGGGATCACGTCCATCACCATCCACCGCGGATGGTTGCGCTCGGCGGGCGTCTCGCCCGAGTTGCGGATGGCGTCGATCACCTTGAGCCGCTTCAGCACCATCTTCTTGCGGTGCTGGCTGGTCTCGCCGGCCACCTGCGCGCGCAGCGACTCGGCCAGCGAATCCACGTCGAGCTGCCCCAGCAGGTTGCGCACCGCGTCGGCGCCGATGTCGGCCTTGAACTCGGTGTCGCCCTCCTCGCGGGCCTTCTCGCGCAGCGCCAGGTAGTCGTCCTCGTCGAGCACCTGGCTGTGCTTCACGTCCTGGTTGCCCACCGACGTGACCACGTACGACGCGTAGTAGATGACCTTCTCGAGGTCACGCAGCGTCATCCCCAGCAGGTAGCCCATCTGGCTGGGAAGGGTCTTGAACATCCAGATGTGCGCGACCGGCACGGCCAGCTCGATGTGGCCCATGCGCTCGCGCCGCACCTTGCTGAGCGTGACCTCCACGCCGCACTTGTCGCACACGTGCCCGCGGAAGCGGATGCGCTTGAACTTGCCGCAGTGGCACTCCCAGTCCTTGACCGGGCCGAAGATGCGCTCGCAGAAGAGCCCGTCGCGCTCGGGCTTGAACGAGCGGTAGTTGATGGTCTCCGGCTTGGTGACCTCGCCGAAGCTCCAGGCGCGGATCTCCTCGGGGGAGGCCAGCTTCACCTGGATGTAGTTGAAGTCCTGCGAGCGTGTCTCGCGGGCGCGGGGAAAATCGATCATCGGTCCCCTTGCTGGATCGGGTGTTCCGCCGGCGGTCGTACGCCGTGCGGTTCTATCGTAGCAAAGCCGTCAAGGGCTGAACTGCGGTGCCAGGTGCTGGGTGCGTGAGTGCGGGGTGCTGAAGTTCAGCGGTTCCGCACCCAGCACCCCGCACGTACGCACTCAGTTCCCCAGCGTGACGCTGATGCCCAGCGCCTGGAGCTCCTTCACGAGCACGTTGAAGCTCTCGGGAAGCCCCGGCTCGGGAAGGTTCTCGCCCTTCACGATCGCCTCGTACACGCGCGAGCGGCCGTTCACGTCGTCGCTCTTCACGGTCAGGATCTCCTGCAGCGTGTGGGCCGCGCCGTATGCCTCCAGCGCCCACACCTCCATCTCGCCGAAGCGCTGCCCGCCGAACTGCGCCTTGCCGGCCAGCGGCTGCTGCGTGACCAGCGAGTACGGGCCGATGGAGCGCGCGTGGATCTTGTCGTCCACCAGGTGGCTCAGCTTCAGCATGTAGATCGCCCCGATGGTAACCGGGCTCTCGAACGTGTTGCCGCTGCGGCCGTCACGCATCCACACCTTGCCGCCGGGGGTCAGCCCGGCCGCGGCCATGTGCTCCTCGAGCGCGGCGTTGACCGGGGTCTCGCCGCCCGTTCCCGCCTCCAGCGCCGCGGCGGCCGGGAACATGGTGGCGAAGTCGCCCTCCTTGCGCTCGGCCAGCTCGCGCCCCGCCGCCACCAGGTACGCGGCCATCGGGCGCAGCTTGGCGCTGATCTCCGCGGGCACGTTCTCGGTGAGCAGCCGGTCCACCGGGCGGCCGATCCCCATCTCGGGGCGCGCCTCTTCGTGGGCGTGCTCCAGCGCGTGCGCCGCGTGCGCGATGGTGCGCGCGTCGTCCACGTCGAAGCGCGGCGGCTCGGCGCTGGTCACGCCCAGCGCCTGCGCGGCCCAGGTCACCCCCGCCAGGCGGATCAGCACGCCGATCTCGTCCTCGCTGGCGCCCTGGAACACCGGGGTCTTGCTCTCGAAGCCCAGCACCCGCGAGGCCCACCCCAGGTGGGTCTCCAGGATCTGCCCCACGTTCATGCGGCTGGGCACGCCCAGCGGGTTCAGGCACACGTCCACCGGCGTGCCGTCGGGC
>Ga0247773_1000076_pt1 | contig 44074 bp, 33 predicted proteins | sample UWRJL092311B6_FD_179934 | JGI IMG/M metagenome (GOLD analysis project Ga0247773, IMG submission 179934) | Plant litter microbial communities from Arlington Agricultural Research Station in Wisconsin, United States - UWRJ-L092-311B-6 | ecosystem: Environmental > Terrestrial > Plant litter >... | reverse complement strand
GTTCTCCGCGCTCAGGCCCGAGCTCCGTGCGCGCTGAAGGAAGGGTGTGGCCACCGGATTGTAGATCAGGTCGTAGGCCAATGCGCTCTGTGGGATGTGCTCCCAGGGCACGATTTCCGCCAGTTTCTCGCCATCGTCCGCGCCCGCCATGCCGGCGCTCGTGCAATTGACGATCAAATCGATGCGCGCGATCACCTCACGCAGGCGAGACTTGGCGCGCGCGTCGCTCTCGGGCCAAGCCAAGGGCGTGACGCCCAGGGCTGCGAATTCAGCGGCGTGCGGCCACTCCGCTTCGGGCACGCTGGACACGAATTTTCGCGCAGTGAGCGCGATGCGATCTGCACCTGCGTCTTGCGCCGCCGTGACCACGGCCGGGGCAGATCCACCATTGCCGATCACCAGCACCCGGCGGACCGAGCCCGACAGGCGTCGGAATTCTTCGGCTAGCGCGGGCACGTCGGTATTGTGCGCCACGATCGCGCCGTCGGCGCCGCGCGCCAGCACGTTGGCCACACCCACGCGCTGCGCCGATGGGGCCACCAGATCGGCCATGGTCAGGGCCAGCCGCTTCCAAGGGATGGTCACGTTTGCGCCAGCAATCTCGCCACTGCGCAGCGAAGCTACGACGTCTGCAACCGCCGCCTCGTCTGGACAATCCACGAGCTCGTAGCGGTGCGAAAGTCCCAGCTCCTGATACGCCGCGCGATGAATGACCGGCGACAACGAATGAGCCACGGGGTGGCCAATCAGTACGAAACGTCGGCTTGCGCTGGCAGCTTTCAAGATTCCCGTCCTTCTACGCGAGTTCGCAGGCGCCCGCGTCCCAGGCGCAACGTCAGTTCGTCGCCGACCGCGACCTCGTCCGCAGCCCGAATGGCTCGGCCGTCCGCGCGCGTGGCGATAGCATAGCCGCGGCCCAAGATGGTGAGCGGCGAGAGCCCGTTCAAGCGCGTCGCCGCATCCGAAAGGCGCGCCTCGCAACGGGAAAGGCGGCGGCGGGCCGCATGCTCGAGGCGCACATCGAGCGGGCCGAGCTCGGCGCGGGCGCCGGCTAGAACCGCTCGCGGATGGCGGCTGTACAGGCGGCGGGTCAACAGCTCGAGGGTCGCGCGGTTCTCGGCCACTGTCTCGGTCGCTCGCCGACCGAGCGCGGTCGTCAGCTCATCTAGCTCTTGCTGACGCTCGGCGATCGTGAAACGCGGGTCGGACAAGCGCGCGCGAGCGCGTTCTATCTGGCCACGCCAACGCAGAATGCGAGCCAGCGTCGCGCGCTGCAGCGCCGCGTGCGCGCGCTGCCAGGCTGCCGCGCGCGCGCGCCACTCTGGCACGACCAGCTCGGCGGCTTGCGAGGGCGTCGCGGCTCGTACGTCGGCAGCCAGGTCGGTGAGCGAAAAATCGATCTCGTGTCCCACCGCGCTGACCACGGGCACGCGAAAGCGAGCCACGCGGCGCACGACGCGCTCGTCGTTGAACGCCATCAGATCTTCCCCTGAGCCACCGCCCCGCCCAATCACCAGCACATCGAGCCCAGGATAAGCCTCGATCAAGTCCAGGGCGCGCACCAGGCTCTCCGGCGCGCTTTCGCCCTGCACCAGCGCCGGCGCCAGCACGATCTTCAGCGCAGCACGGCGAAAGGCGACGCTCACGATGTCGTGAAAGGCGGCGCCGGAGGCGCTGGTCACGACCCCCACGACGCGCGGTTCGCTCGGTAGAGAACGCTTGCGCTCACTGGCAAACAGCCCTTCGGCTGCCAACCGCTGCTTCAGCTGCTCGAGCGCCTCGAGCAGCGCTCCTCGGCCTGCCGGGCGAAGCTCATTGACCACGAATTGCAAGCGGCCGCGCGGCGCCCATACCGTCGCTTGACCGCTCAGCTGCAGACGCGCACCCTCGTTCAAGTGGCGACGCGCACGCAGGGCGTTGAAGCGATACATCACACACTCGATGAGCGCGTCTTCGGCTTCGTCTTTGAGAGAAAAGTAGACGTGACCGCTGGGCGCCCGCTTGAGCGAGCTGACTTCGCCCTCGACCCAAACCCGACTCGATGCGTCCTCGACCGAACGGCGTAGCCGCCGGTCCAGCTCGGACACACTGATGACCTCTTCCGGCCCGCGCATCGGGCGGCGTATACCAGCGCCCGGGCGAGCGGGCTCGGCAATTGTTCCCGGCCAGTCGGCTAGCACGGAATCTTCGCTATTCCCTACTGGCACACGGTGGCTGTAACGCGGACATTGTCGATGAAGAAGTCCGTGGTGTTCGAGGAGTCGACGCTCGACCAGAATGAAACGTACGAGTCTTCCCCGGGGTGCGCAGCGGCGTAAGCCGAGACGTCGACGGCGGGGCCAAGGGCAACATCCTTGGTCCAAGCCCGTGCGCTTCCGGTTTGCGCGTTGGCATTCGACGCCGCATACAGTGCCGAGCCAACCTGACCTTTGTCGGACTTCAGCAGGCGTACTTCGATGTAGTCCTTGTTGCTGGTAGACGTGCTCTTGGTCTGAAAGTTGATATCCGCCACGACTTGCAGCTTCACGCTCCCTGGCGGCAGCACGATCAAGTGATCGATGCCGGTGACGGTCGCCCCTTTGGTCCCGCCCAGCCACGCGAGGTAGTCGCCGCCCGTTGAGTGTGTGTACGTCGTGCCGTTGGAGCTGGGGCAGCCCGGGCCCGGGGGCGTGCCCGAGGACGCGCAATTGTAGATCATGATGTAACCGCCGACGTCTGCCCAGCCGGCGGCACTGCTGCCACTCTGCGCTTCGAAGCCGCCGTTGCCCTGCGAAGAGCCGAGGCCGATGACTGGTTTCGACAGGCTGATGTCGACTTGCTTGCAATCCAGAGTGACGTTGCACTTGTTCGGCTTGCACACGTCGTTGCTCGACGAGCATAGGCTATCGGTCGCGACGTGCGAGCAGAGGTGGTTGCTGCACGTCTCCACCGTGCAGCTCACGTTGTCGGTCGCACAATCAGTGTTCGTGAGGCACTGGTAGCAAGTGGGCGTGCCGCTCGCATCGCACACCGGATTGGCGGAAGTGCAGCCCGCGTCTTGCGCCGAGCCGCTGGCAGTGTTCGCACAAGCCACGCATTTTTCCGCAGAGCTCGTGCCATTGCACACCCCGCCGGAGCAGGCGCTGCCCGCCGCGACCGGCGCAAAAACGCACTTGCCAGCGCTACAAGCCTCTGAGGTGCACTCGTTGCCATCATTGCAATCGGTGGCGGTAGTGCAGCCGGCGCATGCCGCGTCCAGGCCGGTGCCGAGGCAGATTGGCGCAGTCGACGAGCAACCGAAGTCCTGAGCCGTTCCCGCGGCGGTGTCGCGACAGCGCACGCAGACGGCTTGGTCGTCACAGCTGCGCGCAACCCCGCACGCGGCCCCGACTGCCAAAGGCTCGTTCACGCACGCGCCCGACACGCAGCGGTCGATCGTGCAGTCATTGCTGTCGTCGCAGCCGGCCGGGCAGGAAGCAGGGGCTCCACCAACGCCAGCCGAAGCGCCGTTCCCCGCCGAGCCACTCGCGCCGGCGCTGCCACCGTCGCCTGCCGCGCCGGCGGTTTCTGCCGCACCGCTGGCGCCTGCCGCCGCGTTGTCATCGGACGCGCCACTCGTGCCGCCTTCACCCAGGTCCTGACCAGCGCTGCCGCCGTTTGCCCCACTGCGGCCGATGTTACCACCCGCACCTGCCCCGCTGTTGCCAGCTGTGGCATCCGCGACGCTGTAATCACCAAGGCCGATCAGGTTGCCGCAGCCCGCGACGATGCATGCACAACCGAACGACAATCCAATAAAAATACGAGAGGAGCCCAAGATAGAAGCGACGATAACATGCTCCTCATTTCCTATCGATGGGCTTGAAAATGGGGCGATCCTCGCACACTCACCGTGCGTCTCCGCCATCGACTCACGAGCTCGACGAGCTCGACGAGAACGTCCGCATCACCTCGGCCAACCAAATTCGATCTCCGGAAACATGTGACCCTAGCGCCCACAATGTCTCACCCGTGGCACTCTGCCTCTGGTCAACTCGACGGTCGTCACGCGCGACTAGCAGTAGCACGGCACAATTTCGATACGTGCACTTTGGCTGAGTATTTGCACTACACCAGGGCAGGTGCCGCAGGGCGCTTTCCCCAAAAGTGAGCAAACCCATGAATGAGCTCAGCCTGTCCTGGCCACATCTGAAACGGGTCGCTTTCGAAGAGGTCGAAGCGCTCCTTTCCCGGCGTATTTTGGCGCAACTCGCCACTGGCTTTCCGGGCCAAAGCTTCAGCCGCCTGCGGACCGCCATGTTGCGGCGTGCGGGGATGAGGATCGGGCGCTCCTCCCTGATACAGGGGCCGATGAAAGTTACCGGTGATGGTAACCCGTGCGAGAAGATCTCGATTGGCATGTCTACCTTGATCAGCGGCGCAATTCATTGTGACATCGGCGCGCCAATCGAAATTGGCAATCGGGTGAGTATCGGGCACGATGTCTCGTTGCTCACCGTCGACCATCGAGTCGGTCCAGAAGAACTTCGCGCAGGTGAGCGGAAATTCGGCTCGATCGAGATCGGTGACGGCGCGTGGCTCGCGTCACGCGTCGTGGTCCTGCCGGGCGTTCGCATCGGCGCCGGCGCGATCATCGCTGCCGGGGCCGTAGTCACTCGCGACGTCCCGGCAAACACGCTGGCGATCGGCGTTCCAGCGCGAGTGGTCCGCAATTTGGCCAGCGACGGAGAGTCGGAGCAGCTGGGCAGCGACGAAGCGCCCGTCTCGAGTCGACGCTTCATCCGCCAGGCTTGAGACTCGGAGCGCGCCTGGTCCGGCTCGCGGCAAGGCGCAATTTCGGGCATGCTCGCGGGCATCCCGAATGAAGCGCGTGCTGATCGCAAACCGTGGCGAAATTTCGGTCCGTATCGCGCGCACGCTGCGCGAGCTCCAGCTCGAATCGGTGGCCGTCTACACCGCGGAGGATCGCGGGGCCTTGCACGCGCGTAGTGCGGATCGCGCGCTCGAGTTGCGCTCACCGCTCGGCTACCTGGACGCCGGCCACTTGATCGAGCTCGCGCGCGCCGCGGGTTGTGACGCACTTCATCCCGGTTACGGCTTCCTGTCGGAGAATGCGGAGTTCGCTGCCGCGTGCTGGACGGCAGGGCTATGCTTCGTGGGTCCGCCGCCAACGGCGATCGCAGAAATGGGCTCGAAAGAGCGTGCGCGCGCACGGATGGCAGCGTCCGGGGTACCCTTGATCCCAGGGGGTGGTGCGCGCACGCTGTTCGAAGCGAGCGCGACCGCACAGCGCGTCGGCTACCCGGTGCTGGTCAAAGCCAGTGATGGCGGCGGCGGTAAGGGCATGCGCCTCGTCCCCAGCGAGAACGAGCTGGCCTCGGCGCTCGAGCGCACACGCAGCGAAGCCAAGAACGCGTTCGGTAGCGACGCAGTGTACATCGAGAAGGCCATCGAGAACGCGCGCCACGTCGAAATCCAAGTGCTCGGCGACCAACAGGGGAGGCTCGTTTCCTTGTTCGAGCGTGACTGCTCGATCCAACGCCGACACCAAAAGGTGATCGAAGAAACCCCGTGCCCGGTACTGGCACCCGAAACGCTCGCGAAGATGGCCGAGGTCAGCCTGCGCGGTGCCGCAGCAATCGGCTATTATTCCGCGGGGACGTTCGAATTTCTGCTGGCGCCCGACGGCAGCTTTTACTTCCTCGAGATGAACACCAGGCTGCAGGTCGAGCACCCCATCACCGAGCTCGTGACCGGTCTCGATTTGGTCAAGGAGATGCTTCTGATCGCGGATGGTCGACCACTCTCCTTCGACACAGTCGCGCGCCGCGGCGCGGCCATCGAAGTCCGATTGTATGCCGAAGATCCGGCCAGCGGCTTTCTGCCGAGCCCCGGCAAAATCTCGCTCTTGCGTACGGCCAGCGGCCCGGGTGTGCGGGATGATTCGGGGATCTTCGAAGGCGCACTGGTCAGCTCGAGCTACGATCCGCTACTTTCCAAGCTCTCGGTTTGGGGCGAACACCGAAGCCAGGCACTTTCGCGCATGCAGCGAGCACTCGCCGAATATGCCATTGGCGGGATCCGAACCAATCTCGAGCTCTTGACTCGCGTCCTGTCGCATCCGGCGTTCGTCGCCGGCAACTACGACATCGGCTTCATCGCCCAGAATCTGGCCGAGCTTTTGGCCCCCCCGAAAATCGACGCGGACAGCCGCTGGCTATTGGCGGCCGCAGCGGCCGCCGCCGCGCGCGTCGTCGATGACGCGAAGTCCGGAGCTCGAGAAACGAGCGGGGCCGAACCGTCCGCCTGGCTGCGCGCACAGCGCAGCGCGCTCAAGTGGTGAGCGCTGGCGGGGAGCGTTCGGTTAGAGCTTCTTGTACTCTTCGACGAACTCCCAATCGGCGATCAAATGCTTCTTGAGCAATAGCGAGAGCAGGGCCGAAAATAGCGACTGCCAATGGACGTCCTTGCCCAGGATTTCGCTGGCGTCCGCGCCGTGCGAAACCGCGCGCAGCGCGGCGATCAAATCCCGCGCAGTCAGCTCGTTGCCTTCGGCCGGCGCGGGCACCGACGAGGGCAGCTTGGGCGCGGGTGGCGGGATTGCCGCCTCGCGGGCAGGAAGATTGATCTTGGTGCCGTCGAGCAGCGTCAGGGTGACCATTCGCCCCCCACCCCTCTTGGGCGCGGGCATGGAGATCTCACGAGCTTCGATCTGCGGGCCTGAATCCGGTGGCTCCGAGATCGGCTGCACCCTTGCGGGCGGCGGCTTCACGGACGCGAGCGTCACGGGCGGTGTGTCTTCCGGTTTCGCGACGTGCAGCGCAGCTGCGGTCGGTGTCCCCTCGCTGGTCGGCAAACCCGTGAGCACGGACGCAGACCCTCGCTGTGAGCGAACATCCGCCGCGCTCTCGGCATCGACCTCGGCCACCGCTTCCGAAAGCGAGGACGAGTCCTTGCCGACGCCGTAATAGACGCGAATCGCCGAGCGGATGTCGGTGGGCGGCGCGATCATTGCGCGTACGGGCAGGCCCGCCCATTGCGCCACTTCGCGCTGCGCAGCCTCGTCGCTCGGGTCGTCCATCGCCACGTACAGCGTCTCCCCGAGGCCACGGACGCGGCGGACGAAGATCGGCACCAGGCAGTACCTCTCGGCCAGCTGGTGCGAAACCAGGTTCAGGAGCTGGCGCGAGAAGTCGATATGATAGAGCGAGACCCAGGGCACGCTGAGCTGCTGACTCAGAATTTGCGTGACCTGTGTTTCCGTGACGAGCCCCGCGTCGACGAGCATCGTGCCAATGCGCCGCCCGTCGCGCTTCTGCGCGACCAAGATCTCCTCGAGCTGAGCACGGCTGACAATCTGAGCCTCGACCAGGAGATCGCCCAGCCGGACGCGTGCGGGAACCATGAAGCTCAAATCTTAGCTCAGTCGCCAGAAGACCGCAGCTTCTCGCACGTCGCACGACGCCGGGCGTCCTCTGGCATGCGTTGCATGCGGGCCAGACGCTGGCGCTGGGGAGCCCCTGAGCTGCGGGCAAGATGCGGGGAAGCCTGCCGAAAGGTCGGGGGCGCTCGCACCTCCGAAAGCACTTCGGCTGGAAGAGCGGGCGGGCGGGCTGCCGGCCTTGCTTCCAGTCCCGGCCTGACACCCTAGCCGAGACGGCTGATTTTCCGGATCCCCGACGGACAAAGGCTGGTTTGCGAAGGCAACGCTGGCTTAGAATGGCAGGCCTGTTCATAGTTCGGCCGGGTCGCGAGCGCCTCGCGTGAGCCACCTCCGGAGTCGTTGGTTGTCAGCAGCAGAAGCCTCTAGTCGAATTTGTCCCCACTGTGGGTCAACCTGCAACGCAGAGCACCAGTATTGCCCGGCGTGCGGTTTTCCGGTGGGAACCATGGGTTCGACGACCGACGACAAGTTCGTCGGCAAATCGCTGCCTGGCGGCTACTACATTCTGGATCTGATCAGCGTCGGCGGCATGGGGCGCGTGTACCGCGCCGAACAAGCCGCGCTCGGGCGGACGGTGGCGGTCAAGATCATCCATCCGCACTTGCTGTCGGATGAAAATTCCGCGCTCCGCTTCATGACGGAAGCGCGCGCCGCGAGCCAGTTGAACCATCCGAACTCGATCGCCGTGTTCGACTTCGGTCGTACCGACGACGGGCAACCGTACCTGGTGATGGAGTTCTTGCGCGGCAAGGATCTCGCGCGCGTCGCCTACGAAGAGGGCCCACTGCCCTTCACGCGCATCGTCGAGGTCTTGCGGCAGGCGCTCGCAGCGCTCAGCGAAGCCCATGATTTGGGCATCGTGCACCGCGATCTCAAGCCGGAAAATATCATTCTCGAACCCCTGCGCCGCGGCGGCGACTTCGTGAAAGTCGTGGATTTCGGGCTCGCCAAGCTACGCGCCGACGCGCAGAACCCGAGCGTCACCAGCCCGGGCATCGTGTGCGGCACTCCGGACTATATGGCACCGGAGCAAGGTCGCGGCGACGCGATCGACGGCCGGAGCGATTTGTATTCGATCGGCGTGGTCTTGTTCCAATTGCTGACCGGCCGCCTCCCGTTCGAAGCCGACAGCCCGACGCAGGTCGTGATGATGCACCTCACGATCCCGGTGCCCGACCCGCGCCAAGTGGCGCCTGAGCGAAATATCCCCGAGCCGCTGGTGGACGTGGTGCTCAAGGCGCTCGCCAAGGACGCGAAGAAGCGTTACCAGGACGCGGCCGAGTTTGCCGACGCATTGAAGAGCGCGCTGGTCTTGGCGGAAAGCATCCGGCCCGAGCAGCGCGTCTCCCTGCCGCCGATGCTCGGAGGCATCAACTGCGGCTCCTGCGGCTCGCTCGTGCCGATGGCCAAATTTTGCCTCGAGTGCGGAGCGCGGCTACCGATCCGCAGTGGCGTTCCTGAAAATCCCACCTTGCCACAGCTACCTCTGCCGCTCGTCGCTCGCGAAGAGGACTTGAACTGGCTCGAGGATCGCAGGCAGCGCGTGCGCGGCAGCCTGGTCGGCGCCCGCTTGGTGGGCGAGCCGGGCGCCGGCAAAACACGCCTCTTGCGCGAGCTGCTTGGACGCGCTCGGGCCGAGGGCGACCTGACCGTGCTCACGGGGCCCGATCCGTTCTACGCGGAGGTCGCTTATTACGCCCTGCGCGAAGCGATCCGGAAGCTCTCGCAACTCGGCCCGGACGCGGTCGACGACCGCCGCTTCGAGGGTGCTGCAACCGACGCGACGTCGGGCTTGAACGAAGTATTTTCGGGCGCGCCGACACGCCAAGATATCCGCTCGCCGGCAGAACGCCGTCACGCATTGGCAGAAGCACTTCGTTGGGCCCTCATGTCGGCCTCACGTCGCGCGGGTAAGCAGCGCGTGATCCTCGCCATCGACGACATCTACCGCATCGATGGTCCGAGCCGGAATGCCTTCGCCGACGTGGTGGGTGAACCGCCCGCGTGCTCCGCGCTCTTGATCGCCGCTCACATTCCGGGCTTCGATGCCGGCTGGGGCGCGGACGCTGCGGCGCGCATTTTGGGCGGGCTGCCGCCACCTGCCGTGTCGCGGCTGCTGCGCCCAGGCCGCAACGGGCCACGCTCGGTGACCGAGGACGCCAAGGGCGTCCTGCCGATGTACATCGAGCAAGTGCTTCGTTACTCGCAGGAAGGTGGCAGCGACCCGCCCAGTCGTTTGGCAGACTTGATCGCGTTGCGCGTCGATACTCTGGAGCCCAATGCGCGTCGCACCTTGCAGGCGCTATCCGTGATCGGCGATGAAATGAAGCCGGACACCGTGCTCGAGCTGCTCCCCAAAACGGACAACTTGGAAGGCATGCTCTCGGACTTGCAGCGTGCTGGGATGGTCGAGCTGGAGGCAGGTCGCGTGTCGACCTCGCATCCGCTGCTGCGCGAGATCGTCCTTAGTGGCATTCCTGCGACGGCACGCAAGGAGCTGCACGCCAAGGCCCTGCGCGCTTGTGAGCGCATCGACGCGCCGATCGAGGCGCGCGCCCAACATGCGTACTACGCGGGTGATTCCTTCCAAGCGCTGCTGCTCCTGGAGCAAGTCGCGGACCGCGCCACCGCGCGCGGCGACGCCGCTACCGAGGTGCTGGCCCTGCGCCGCGGTTTGGAGATCGCGCGCCAGGAAATCTCACGCGGAGAGCTGGATGATCCGCTGCGCGCAGTGCTGATTTTCGGTCGCAAGCTGGGCGCCTCGCTGACGCGGGCCGGAGATTTCGCAGACGCCGAAGGCGTGCTGCGCGAAGCGTTGGACGTCGCCGGACCGAGCGGCAGCGATCGCGCGCGCGTGCTCTCGGCACTCGCGCACGTCGCACATGGCCGCCACCGAGAGACCGAAGCCATCAACTACATCGAGCAAGCGATCCAGGTTGCGCGTCAGAGTGGCGCAAGCGACCTGGTCTCGAGCTTCAACGACACCCGTCGCGCCTGGGCGTGAGCGCAGGTCGACATCAAGCGATCGGTAGCGCGCGCGCGACCAGAAATTTCAGGTAGCGCCCTTCCGGATGCCCTACGAAAATAGGGTGGTCCGCGGCATGGCCCGCGTCGTGGAAGATTTGCAGCCGGCGCTTGGCGTTCACCGCGGCCTCTGCCAGCACGCCCCGGAACGCCTCGCTGCTGACCTGCGCGGTGCAGCTCGCCGCCGCATAAACGCCGTTCGATTCCAGCACGCGCAGCCCCGAGCTGTTCACGCTGACGTAGGCGCGCAGCGCATTCCTCTGTTGTTCTCGCGAGTTGGCAAAACTCGGCGGATCACAGATCACGACATCGTAGCTGATGCCAGCTTGCCGAGTGCGCTCCAAGAATTCGAACACGTCTTCTGCCAAGAACTCGTGTTGCTCCGGGTCCAGGCCGTTCAGCTCGAAGTTGGTGCGTGCTGCGCGCGCGGCGGGTTGCGACAGGTCCACGCTGGTGACGCTCGCGGCACCGGCACGCGCTGCATACAGCGAGAACGCCCCCGTGTACGAGAACAGGTTCAGCACGCGTTTACCCGCGCACAATTCGCCCAGAAATCGCCGATTCTCTCGCTGGTCGAGGAATAGCCCGGTTTTCTGGCCTAGGAAGAGATCCACCTGCATGCGCAGGCCGTGCTCGACGATGATCAGCTCGCGCGGAGGTAGTCGCCCATGAAGCACCTCCAGCCGCGGCGGCTCTCCATCGCGCACACGCGCACGGCGTACGATGCCATGCAGCTTCAAGAGCTCGACCAGGGCGCGCACGACCCACGGCACCAGCGTCTCGAGCGAATCGGCGTAGCTGACGATCACCGCGAATGACCCGTACACGTCGACGGTCAGGCCCGGGATGCCGTCCCCTTCCCCGTACAGCAAGCGATACGCGGAAGTGTTCTCGTCGAGCAGTGCACGCCTGAGCGCGAGCGCGGCAGCAACGCGCTCCTTTACCCAGGCCGCGTCGGGCACGACTCGCTCCGAAAATAGCCGGAGGGCGATTTTGGACGTTTCGTCCCACAGCGCAAACGCCGAGTAACCACCGGCCCGCACCTTGACCCAGGTCCCGGATGGGGCCTGGAAACCGCGCGGAACGTGGTCGCGATAGACCCAGGGATGGCCCGCTTGCAGGCCGCGCTTGAGCTGCGCGGGCAGCTCCAGAGTCGGACCGGAGAAAGGCGCGTTCACGGCAAAGCGGCGCGTGGCGCCGGCCCGGTGCTCTGCCGAACGACTAGGTCCATCGGGAACTCGAGTACCGATCGTTCGGGCTGTTCTTCCAATAGAGCAGTGAGCAGCGTGCGACACGCCGCAGCTCCCATCGCCCGCATCTGCTGGCGCACGGTGGTGAGCCCAGGCCAGAACAGGCTCGCTGCCGGAATGTCGTCGAACCCGACCACCGAGACCTCGCTCGGAATGCCGACGCTCTGCGCGTGCAGGGTGCGCATGAAGCCGAGCGCCATGGTGTCGTTGGCCAGCACGACCGCCGTTGGCGCGCGGTTGCGTGCGATCTTCAACCAACGTTCGGCGTACGCCTTGCCTTCTTCAGCGTGGTAGCGAGGCGCGAAGGTCACGTTGCTGGGTAGCAGCTTGACCTTCTTGGCTTTCAAGCCGCTTTCCAGGCCTTCGAAGCGTTGCTGGCTATCGAGCGACTCTTTCGGACCGCCCAGGAAGGCGATCCGCCGATGCCCGAGGTCGTACAGGTGGTCAGCGATCTCCCGGCCCGCTTCGGCGTTGTTGCTGCGCAGCACCGCGCCAGACTTGAAGCTTTCGTCCGGTGTGATCAAAGACAAGCTCACCTTGGCCTTGCGCGCCGTTTCGACCACCGTACGCTCACGACGGCCGGGGCGCGCGAAGATCAGGCCGTCGACGCGGCGCTCGCGAATCCAGGACAGCACGGTCGTCGCATCGTACGTACCCTTCAACACCAAGCTGCCAACCAGCAGCGAGATGTGCTTGGCGGTGAGCTCTTCTTCGATGCCGCCCAAGATCTGCGTGATCCACTCGCTCTGGCTCGACTCCATCACCAGGCCGAAGCAGCCCGCGCGACCGAGCGAGAAATTTCGAGCCGTAGTCCAGGGCGTATAGCCGAGCTTGGCGATTACCTTGGCAACGCGTGATTTGACCTCCGCGCTGGCATAACCGCCATTGATGACCCGGGAAACGGTGCTCTTCGAAACTCGCGCGTGCCGAGCAACTTCGGCGATGTCAGTGCGTCCAGCCATGTGGCTCGCAGGTTAGACAACTCCACGCTGCTGGGCACGAACAAACGCGGCGCAGCGCAGCTGGCAGCCATTTTCAGCCACAAAATGCGACCGATCTGAAACCGCTACCAGAAAATGTGGGACGGATTTCCAGAAATGTGGGACGGATTTCCAGAAATGTGGGACGGATTTCCAGGTCTTGGGCCTGTCCCTGAATTCCAATCCCCTCTCCCTCTTCTGGCGTTTTTGGTGGTCAATCCCCCAAGTCGTTCAGGGATCCTAGTGGGCGGAAACGATAGCCACGACTTCCGCGTAGTCACCATCTTCCACTGCGCCCTGGATGGCGCAGCGGATTTTGCCCTTGGGGTCGACCAACAGATGGAACGGCAGGGGCGCGTCCGGATTTTGCCCGGCTGACTTCAGCCAGTCTTCGCGCTCGTTGCCCTCCTTGAGCCAGTAACTGGCGTGCAGGCCGGCGCTCGGCTGACTGTCCAAAAAGTCGTGCAACTGCCGCTCGTCGTCGTCGAGGGAAACGAAAGAGAGACGGAACGCGGCCCCGGAAGCCGTGAGCTTTTGTTCGAAACCGAGCAGCCGCGGGATCTCTTCTTTGCAGGGCGCGCACCAGGCCGCCCAGAAGTTGAGCCAAGTCCACTTGCCGGCGCCGATCGGCAAGGACTCGGGCAGCTCGGGCGCGCTCTTGGCCGCGGCGCGCGAGACGTGCTTCTTCGGCAACGAGTGACCCGCTTCCGCGAGCTTGCCCGCGCACAGCGTGCGCGGCTTTTTGGCAGCCGAGGGCTCGCTCGCTTTGACGGCGATGGTCGCGGGCGTGCTGACGGTGACCGGACCTTTTTGGGTGATCGCTTGGCTGCGCTCGTTCGTGGCCATCGGCGCGTCCTTTTGGGACACGGTCTCGCAGCCGCTCAGGATCGGCAGCACAAGGCTCAGCGCAAGGCTCAGAGTCGGCAGTCTACCCATGACACGAACGCGCTCCGGTTGATGGCTTCTTCGTCACACTTGAGGTCACCGCGCGAGCTGGGCCACGAGCAATAGTCGCGGGACAGCTGCGCGAACTCGTTGCCTAGCCACAAGAGTCCCACTTTCGATTCGATTTCCGGATCGTTGGCGACCTCGTTCAGGTGAAACATGACCGAGTTCGCGCGCCGGTGAGAGAGCGCTCGATTCTTGGCTTGGTTGCCGCTCTTGGAAGCGCGCGCCACGACGAAGAAGTAGCGCGCGCCGCGGCGGGCGAACCACTTGTCCTCGAGCAATTTTTTACCCTGCTCGTCGAGCTTGTCTTCACCCTCGTCGAACATCACCACCGCGCCGCGATCCTTCAGCGGTGTGAATAGGGCATTGAAGTCTTCATCACTGATCGAAGCGAAGGTTTTCACGTCCGCCGGTTGGCAGCCACGTCGCGAATCGCCGCCGAGACCGCATGAATGCAGCACGCGCTCCAGCACCTGCTTGAATTGCGGCGTGCAATAGCCGACCTCCGACTGATCGGCGACCGCGACCTTGGGCTTCTCGGCTTCCGGCGTGCTCAGGCGCTCGCTAGCGCCCGAAACCCACAACCTGACGGCCAACAGACTGCCGAGCACGAACAGCGCGCCGCTAGCCAGGCCCGCCAGGGCCGCTGCGGGGGCCTTGGCGCTCATTTGAGCACCTCGGGGGCCAACTGCCCGAGCGTGAAGCGCAAGCCCAAGTCGGTGTCTTCATCGCAGACGCGTCGAGTACCCAGGTACATCTGCGGCGTCGAGACCGGGATGTTGTTGTCGGAAGCGTAGTGCAGGTGGTTGTTCAAGCGTGTCTCGGTCTTGCGATCATCGACACATTTGAGCATCACGTCACCCCAGCGTTGCTTGATCGCGGCGCGCAGCACGTTCGGTCCCTGCTTGCCCGCGCGCGACAAGAACTCTTGCTCTTCGTAGGCCCACTCCAACACGGCGCGCGCTTGCACACCGCCGCACAGCACCGCCTTGGAGACGATGCACGCGCCCGGGTGGAGCGCTTGATCGAGCATCCAATTGCATTCGTTGTCCAAGGGGAAAAGCACCAGATCGATATCGAGCTTCTCGATGATATTTTCGCCCACGAGCCGCTCGTGAAACGCCTTGCAGGTCGGACACAGCGGATCCTCGAACAAAAGCGTGGCTTGAATCGGGCGCGATGTCGTCACCTTGACGAACTCGTCGTTCTTGATTTTGGCCTGCTTCAGCTCGCCACATTTGGTGAGGTAGGGGCGCTCGTCCGGCGCGCTGGCGGCGTACACCAGGGCCGGCATCAGCGAGATCGCGCCCAGCGAGACCAACCAGATCAGCGGCAAGGCCGGGCCGACCACCGCGCGCGGCTCGCCAACCGTCTCTTGCTTGCTGGATAGGAACGCCATCACCCCGGCCACGGCCAGCAGGATCGACGAGATGTAGATGCCAGCGCAGGTCTTGCACACCGTGCCGAGCTTGGTCACCGAGATGGTGAACATGACCAGCGACACGAGTAACGGCAAGACGCTCACGGCGCCGAAGAACGAAAGCGCGCGCTTGGGCGCGCGTGGGCCGTACACCAGCAAATACACGGCAAACGCCGAGTAAAATGCGAACGCCCCCAGCGCGAACAGCGAAATCGGGATCCCGCCCCAATACTGCTCCTTGAATAGCGCCGAGTAAGGGCTGTACATCGCGACGCGACAGGCCTCCGCTTCCGAAGTCGCCGGAGCGCCCGGAATGAAGCTGCAATGCACGTCGTGCAAGCGACGATCGAGGTGTTTTGCGTAGTCCAGCGTCGAGTTCGAAGCGAAGAGCAGGCCAAGCAGCGCGGCCACCAGCGAGAGGATCGCTGGGAGTTTTGATTTGTACCCGGGCATAGGCCGCGACGTTGTCAACATCGGGCCGTGGATTGCAAGATTTATGAGCCCGGTCTGCACGGATTCCGGCCGTGTTTCAATCACTTGTCTCGCTCGCCGACGCGACGGAGCGACGACGCGGGCCGGCGCTGACTACTTTTTCACGCCCTGCACGCCCGAAATCAGGCGCTCCGCCTCGGGACGCCCAGGATGATTCTTGGGTGCATCGTCCAGAAAGCGCCGCAAGAGCGGAGTCGCATCGCTCGGGCGCTTCAAGTAGTCCGAGTACAGGATGGCCAGATTGAAGGTCGCGTCCACGTTCTTGGGTTCCCGCTCGAGCACGCCCTGGAGCAACTTCTCGGCTTCTAGGAAGCCCGCTTGGTCGTCTTTCTTGGCTTGTCCCCGGCGAGCCGCAGACAGGCCCAACATCGCGTCCGTGCTCTCCGGCTCGACCGCCAGCACGGCTCGGAACTCTTGCGCCGCTTTGTCGTAGACGCCGGCCTCTAGCAGCACCGTGCCGGTGTTGAGCCGCGCCGTGGTGTCTTTGGGATCCAGCTCGCTGGCGCGTTGGAAGTGCTTGAAGGCCACCGCGTCGTCGCCCTTTCTGAGCGCGATCAGCCCGGCGGTGCGCTCGGCGACGGCGGACTTATCGTCGGCCTTCAGGGCTTCTTCGATCAAGAGCTCTGCGGTATCGACTTCATCGAGCTCCACGTTGGACAACGCGAGCTCGCTCAGCGCGTACGGATCGCTCGAATGGTAAACGAGCACGCGCTGGCCTTGCTCGATCGCTTCCTTCACTTTGCCGCCTTCACGCAGGGCGGTCACGAGCGCAATGGGCGCGACCTTGGCGTCGGGGTGCTGTTTCACGAACGGCTGCAGGGCCTCGATGGCGCCGCTCGGGTCGGCTTGCCTACGCCGCACCTCGGCTAGCGCGACCGCCACGTCCTCGGCGTTCGGCGCGAGCTTCGCGGCTTGAGAAAGCTCGCGTTCGGCCGCGTTGAGCTCACCCTTGTCGGCGAGTAGGACACCGAGGTTGTAGTGCGCCTCCCACAGGCCTGGATCGCCGGCGACGGCATCACGCAAGAGTTGAATCGCGCGTTCCTTGCCGCTCGCATCTTTCGCCGATTGCACGCCCTGGACCATCTTGCCGACGGCCTGCGGGTTGGCCGGCGGCAACGCCGGAACGTCCGCCTTCTTCTGACTCGCGCCGCACGCCGAAAGGCCCCAGGTGAGCGCGGCAAACGCCATCAGCCGCTGCCCACGTTCGGGGATCGCGAATAGGGTCATTTCTTACCTGCCTTCGCCGGCGGCTCAGCCTTGTCGGACTTCACGGCTTTCGCCGGCGCGCTCTTGTCTGCCCCGGCCGAAATCAGAAACGTCTCGCTACCGCCCTGAGGCGTGCGGCGTGTGCCGTCGATCAGCGGGGGCATGGCGCCGTTGCCGCGCGAACGCAGTTTGAAGCCGGTCTCCTTCAGCGGCGGGTAGAGCTCGGAGTTCAAGCGACCGAGGGCGGCACGCATTTTGGCGGTCCAAGAATTGAAGATGCCGAGCTCGATGGCCTTTTGCCAACCGCTCTCGTACGCCTCCAAGCTGCGTTCTTCGATCGGCACCACGAACTCGTCGATCGATTGCTTGTACAGCTCCTTCTCTTCATCGCTGAGCTTGTCCGGCGGCGGTGAGCCGAGCAGGGCCTTGGAGAAGGACTCGTAAGTGAAGCCAATCTGATAAAGTGCAGCCGTCGTCCACTCGGCGACGCCCATTTCTGCCGTGCCTAGGAAGGTCTCGGCAGCCTTCTTCAACAGCTCGCTCTTTTGTTTCAGGCGCTGCTTGAGCTGCTTGACGTCACCTTCGATCTTCACGCTTTCGTACTTGGCGAGCACGGCCTCGCCTTGCATGTAGCGGGCTTTTGCCGCGTAGTACTTACCGCGGTCGCTGAGCTGGTTCTTGCGCTGGGTGTAAATGTGAATCGCGCGATCGAGCGCGGTTCCCGCCCCGCGTTCGTCGTCGGTCTTCACCGCAGCCAGCCGCACCAAGGCTTCGATCTGACCATTCACGCTGCGCGCGTTCTTCGAATACTGGTCGTACAGCGCCTCTGCTTCTTTCTTCTTGCCGGCCTTCTCGTGTGCCTTACCCATCAAGAAGATCACTTCGTCCGCGGCGTCGTCGCGTGGGTAGTATTTGCGAAATTTCTGACCGCTTTCGATGGCCTTGTCGTGCTCGCCGACCGTCGTGCGCAGCAGCACCGCGTTGTACGCGGCGTCCTTGTGATGCTCGCTCTTCGGCCAATTGTCGGCGATCGCCGCGTGATAGTCCGCAGCCTTGCTGAACAGTCCGACCTCCTGAAAGGTCGTCGCAGCAATCCAGGCACCTTGCGCGGCCTCGTCCCGTTGCGGGTGATCTTTGACCAAGATGGCGGCAGCAGCCGACAGCGTCTCCAGATCGCCCGCTTTTTTCGCCTCCACCTCGGCGTTGACGGCCGCTTGCGCCGCGCGCGGCTCCTTCGGAAATTCCGAGGCCGCCCGCAGGTACGCGGCAGCCGACTTGCTATGGTCGCCCTGCTCGCTCAGCTGCTCACCCTGCTTGAACACCGCGCCGACGATCAGCGCGTTCAGCCGAGTTTGCTGGGCCGGGGCCTGAAACGCGGGCGCGGTCTTCAAGCGCCGCGCCCAAGTCTCGATGTTGCCGTAGTCCTTGCTCTTGTTGAACGAGTCGAGGATCAGCTCTCCAGCTCCGACCGTGTATTTGCTGGTCGGGTACTTCTCGAGCAAGAGGCCCCACTGTCGCACGGCCGGATCGTAAACCTGATAGTCGTAGTAGAGCTTGCCTTGCCGAAAGAGCAGCTCCGGGATCTGCTTATCGTCCGGATAGTTCCTGATGTAGAGCTCCATCGCCTCGGTCAGCTGTTTGTCCGTGGGCGACTCTTCCGGCTTTTTTCCGGCCGCCTTGGCCGCATCGAACTCGCGGGCGCGCGCTACCTCCAGCGCTGCCAGCGCGTTGTACAGCGCAGTGCGCGAGTACTGGCCCTTCGGGTTCAGCCGCACCGCGGCCATGTAGGCGTCGGCCGCGCCGCTCGCGTTGTCGAGGCGATAGAAATAGATCTCGGCTAAGTTGTAATTGATCTCGTACGCCTCGCGCCGCCCGCCGAAGCGGCTCAAGTAGACTTTGTACAGGTTCGCGGCGCCCTGAAACTCGGCGCGGCTCACCTTGTCGGCTTGCGCCTTGGCGTGCAGGCCAACGGCGTCGTCGCGCAATTGACGTTCGCCGGCCTGTTCGGCACTGGCCAAGTCTGCTGCGCGTTGCGCACGAACCCAAGCGGAAGGCGGCGACTGGTATTTACCCCGAGTCATCTCGGGCGCCACGTACTCGCGCACAGTGAGCTTGTAGTCCTCCTCGAGTGCCGCCCAATTTTCCAGCGTGGAATGGCCCTGGGCAATCTGCAGCTGAAAGCGGTACGCTTCCGGACTCGTCGGCTCGAGCTTGAGTAGCAAGCGGTAGGCCTCGATGCCCCGCTCGTACTGCGCTTGATCGTAAAAGGCATCCGCCAGCGCGCGCACGATCTTACCCGCGAACTTGTCGCCGCCGGCTTTGGTCAGGAAGCGGTACATGTCCTCGGCGCGGTTGTTCTCGTCTTCGACGAATACCGCGACCAAGTTCTTGAGTGCTTCATTTTGCAGCTCGTCCAGCTCGTCCTTGCGCTTGCCGGAGACTTTGGCGTTCTGACTATCGGCGGCCTGAAACACGATTAGGAAGCGTTTGGCTGCTTCCTCCGGTTTCCCGAGGCGCCAGAGCGTCCAGGCGCTCTTGAACATCGCCAAATCGTACAGCTCGCTGTCCTTGTAGCGGAGCACCTGCTCGTACTCGTTGAACGCGGTCTCGTAGTTCGGTGCATCCTTCGTGAACTCGTATTCGGCACGCACCATGTGCGCGTCGGGGATGAAGCGGCTGTTCGGAAACCACTCGATGATCTTGTTGAAACGCGCGAGTGATTCGTCGAACTTGGCTTCTTCGTTGGCCAAAAAGCCGTCCACGTACAGCGCCAGATCGTACTGATTGAAGCTCTTGTAGTTCTTCAATACGCGGAGGAAGCGGGCACGAGCCTTGGCATAGTTGGGAGAGGGCGGCTCCTTCTCGGCACGTTGCTCGGGCGGTAGCGCCTCCCACTTCTGGAAGGCCTCTAGGAAGGTATCGCGCGCATCCTCCCATTCCAGCTCACCCATGCGCAGCAAGGCCTCCGGCATCTCTTGCGAGCTCTCCGGAGATTCCTGGATGAACTTCGAAAGCAGGCCCATCGCCTCGGCCCGCAGCTTCTTCTCCTGGATCAGATTGCGCTGAATGCGGCGATCGATCTTTTTGGCCAGCGTCTCGCGCAGCGCCAGCGGGATCTGCAAGCTGACCCGATAGCCGCGCTGCTCACGGGCTTGTTCTGCAGCCCGCTTCTTGATCGTGGGCCGTGCTTGCGTACCGATCGCGCGTTCACCCGCGGGCTTGATGTGGGCGCTTTCGCCAGCCATCGTCGGCGGCTCGCCCGCGTCCAGCGCGTAGGCGGAACCGGACGCAAAGGACAACCAGAGCGCGCACACGCACGCGACAGAGCGACACGGGAATCGAAGGCTCGGACGATGGGTCATGCGCGTCATCGGACATTGAGCCGGAGGCCCCGACCAACGACGATAGCCGTTCGAGCGCAGCCGAAGCAACGTCCGCAGAACACCTACACCGGCCCATTCCGCTTTCAGCGTCGAGCTCTCGTCTGCTCGGGATCGCCCTCCAGCGACGGGGGCGGCGACCTGGCGCGTCTCGGCTCGCGCTGGAGCACGGCCTGAACGGCGTCCGCTCGAGTCAACTCTGCTCGAGCCGAAGCCCGAGCTGGCTCAGGATATCGTCCCAGGTCTCGCACACCAGTACGTCGGGCGCACCGCTGAGCTTGCCCTGCGCGGATTTCCACTCGGAATATTGCTCGATGTAGACGAAGGGCACGCGCAGCCGACGCGCGACGGCGAAGTCGCCCCCGCCGTCGCCGATGAAGAGCGCTCGCTCGCCCGGGCAGCGATGCTCCTCCAAGATGCGCGTGACGTGTGCAAGCTTGCTGGTGGGCGAGCCGCAAATTTGTGCGAAGGCCTGCGAGAGTTGCTTTGCCGCAAACACGTCGCGAAGCTCCTCTTGATCCGTTCCGGAGACGACGAAGCAGCGCTCGGCTCCAGTCAGGCGCGCGAACAGCAACGCCTCGGGCACCGGCGAGCAGCCGGAATAGGCCCGGCGCGAGAACTCCGTGAAGCGGCGCGCAGCGGCCGCCACGTGCTCTGCGATCTCGCTCGTCTGCAAGATCTCGGCAAAGAAGTAGCCCAGCTTTTCATAACGCGAGACGCCACCGTTCTCCGTCCAATAGGCTTCCATGTCGCGCAGCGCGGGCGCGGGAAAGCCAGCCAGCGCATGACGGAGCGCGTCGAGCTTGAAGCCATTGGAGTCGAAGATCACCCCATCGCAATCGAGAAACACACAGGGCGCTTCCCGGTAGATTCGTTCGACCGATCGCAGGCTCGAGGCCGCCACCCGCTCACTCTAATGCAGGGTAGCCGAGTCTGCACGGCGCTTGCGCGGCGAACCGGCGGACGCATGCGTCCCCCGCGGCTTCTGTTTCGCGTTCGTGTCAAAGCCTGCCCTCGCGCACAAGTCGCGCTTGCATTCCGCGCGCGGAGACGCCAAATCATCGGGGGTACCAGTGGAGGACATGAAATGACTGAAGAACGTGCGGTGCTGGCGGGGGGTTGCTTCTGGGGCATGCAAGAGCTGATGCGTCGCCGCGAGGGCGTGCTCTCGACGCGGGTCGGCTACTCGGGTGGCGACGTGCCGAATGCAACGTACCGGCACCACGGTACCCACGCGGAAGCGATCGAGCTCATTTTCGAGCCCACGAAGCTCAGCTATCGAGCCCTGCTCGAGTTGTTTTTCCAAATCCACGACCCGACGACGCGCGACCGGCAGGGCAATGATCTCGGCGCGAGCTATCGTTCCGCGATCTTTTACACCAGCGAAGAGCAGCGTCGCATCGCCGAGGACACGATCGCTGACGTGGACGCCTCGGGCTTGTGGCCCGGCAAGGTCGTGACAGAAGTGGCTGCAGCAGGCCCGTTTTGGCAAGCCGAGCCTGAGCATCAGGATTATCTGCAGCGGATCCCCAATGGCTACACCTGTCACTTCGCGCGACCGGGGTGGAAGCTACCGGTCAGAGCGTCCACGAAAACAGCCTGAAACTGGCTGCGCCGTAGCGCTATTTTTGGCCCGGCTCAGCCCGCAAGAGGCTCGCAGGTAAAGAACGCGAAACTTTCGCATACGCAACCCGCCTCACCACCGATGCACGTGCACTCCGGACCGCAGCTGCAGTTGGTGCCCGCGTAGATCGAGACACAATCGTTGCGGTTGTCGCAGTCGGCTTCGGTCCGCAGCTCGGCGCAGGTCTCGGCGCCTGCTGCCACGCATTCCTGGCGCTCGTAGTCGCAGTTGAAGCCGCGCTCGCAATCGCTTTCCTTGGCGCAAGCCGTGACTGGCGGTACGGAATGACCTCCCGTGCTCGGAGAGCTGGCGCTGCCGCTCGAATCGGCGCAGGCCGCGCTGCCGCCCGACTCGTTCCCCGTGCTGCTCGCACCCCCGGCAGCACTCCGGCCGCCACTCGAGTCCCCGGCCTTGGCGCTACCTCCAGCGCGCTGATGGTCTCCGCTTTCGTCGGACGGCTCGGCGTCGCAGTCCTCGAAGCACGTAAACTCACAGGCCAAGCTCGACATGGCACACACCGCTGCAAAAAGGACGGACTTGTACATGGCTCTCCCTCGCGCTTTTCGCGCTTTTTCAGCGACACACCTCCGCCCCGCGACGACGAACCAAAGGTGTCCGCAGCAAGTGAATCAGTTTCGCGAGTGCGTGCCCGGCCGCGGGGGATCCGTTCAACGCCGATCGAAAAAAACTCGCGACCGCCAGGGGAACGACAGTCTTTTTCTACCGGGCGTCGAGTCGTTTTGCGGTGCTATCTGGCACGGGCCATGCCACGTGCTTCACTTTCGTCTTCTACCTGAACCGCCTGCCCGGCAGCGCAACCAAGGCCGCCTACGATCCGACCGGCAAAATGCTGGCTTCCGCATCGGCTTGAGTGGAAGCTCGCCCGGAGCGGGCCACTTCGACGTGTGCGTGGACGAATTCTTACCACTCACCGCGGCCGAGCTCCCGCGTGCCGCCCAGCCTGCCGCGGTTGGCTACACGGGCGCTCGCACGATCGATGACGAGCGCCGAGGGCTCCGCGACGGACGGCGAGCTCGACGCCTCCATGGCGCTGATCCAGGCGAGCTGCCCGAAGAGCTGCAACTAACCAGAAAGCGGGCTGTCTTTGAGCTGAAACTCGCGGGTGAGCTGGGCTTTCCTCCGGCTCCTGTCCCCCTGTAAGCGCGCGCTCGGCTCGCGCGTTCTTCAGCCATGACAAACAAGCAACGCTGGCTCGCGGTCGGATTTTTGCTTGCTGGAGCTGCCCTCGGGGGCTGCGCCAGGGAAGAAGCGCCCGCAGCGCCGCCCAGCGAAGCCAGCGGCGTCACCGGTGCAGCGAAGCCAGCAGCAATCGCCTCGCACGGTCCGCTCGAACAGAAAGCGAGCGTCACGAACCGTAAAATCATTCGCCAAGCGGAGCTCGAATTGGAGGTCGCAGCTCCGGCTACGACCCAAACCGAGATCGAGCGACTCGCTGAGCAACACGGCGGCTATGTCGTCAGCGCCGCGCGCGACACCGACCATGGCTCCGCTGTCGATATACGCGTCACAGTCACGGTCCGCGTGCCGCAAGCCGAGCTCATGAGCACGATCGCCGAGCTCAAACATTTCGGGCGCGGGGTCGGCTCGGAGCGCATCACCAGCGATGACGTCACGGACGAATACGTCGACCTGGTGGCACGCAGTGCCAGTCAGAAGCAGCTCGAACAGCAGTACCTCGAGATCCTGAAGCGCGCGGTCACGGTCAAGGATGCCATGGAAGTGCAAAAGGAATTGGCCGAGGTTCGCGTCGAAATCGAACGCATGCAGGGGAGACAGCAGTTGCTGGAAAAAGAGAGCGCGTTTTCCACACTCACGGTGCATCTGTCCACCGCGGTGCCGCGAATTGCCGTCACCCGCAGGGATTTTTCGGGAATGGTGCAGCGCGCGTGGTCCAACGCGTTGAGCTTCAGCCTGGATCTGATCAGCGGCGGCATTCTCTTGCTCGCCTTTTTGCTGCCGGTCCTGCTGCTGCTGGTCGTGCCCGCGAGCTGCTTGGTTTGGGCCGTGAGACGCTGGGGGCGAAACAGGCGGGCGGCGCTATTCGCGGAATGAAAAGCTCAAAAACGCTGCTGCGAACGTCTGTACGGACGCGCGCGGAGCGCCGCTTTGCGCCCACGCTCCTCGTTCAGCTCACGCTCGACCCACGATTTTTTGCCAGGTCGGCCGCTCACTCACGCGCTTCCACCAGGCCATGGGCGCCTGGTACTTCTCGAAGGTGGCTCGTGCTGGGGTGGTGAGAACGTATTCGAAGTACGGCATGTAGCCGACGTCGGCGACCGTGAGCGCTTCGCCGGCAAGAAAGCTGCTCCGTTCGAGGGGTTTCGTGATCGCCGACAGCGTCTTTTCGATCATCGCCGTCGCGGCGTCGAGCGTCGCCTGATCCTGCGGTCGTTGAAAGACATAGTGGTAAACGAACTTCATCGCCGCGCCCGAGAAATTCGATTGCTCGACGCTGAGCCATTGCTCCATGATCGCGCGCTGCTTGGGGTCACGCGGAGTGAGCAGATCATCCGCCTTCGCGCTCAGGTAGCGACAGATGGCGCGCGACTCGAACAGCTCGAAACCGTCATCCTCGATTGCCGGGACCTGACCAAACGGTTGCCGTCCGAGGTGCGCTTCCTGCTTGTGCTCGCCCTTGACGAAGTCGATGACCACGAAGTCGAAGGGCGTCTTCGTCTCGGCGAGTGTCATCAGGACTTTGCGCGTGCAAGTGCTTCGCGGATTTCCGTACAATTTGATCATGTCGAGCCTCCGAGCGGATGCTAGCACCGCGTGCACACCCCTCAATGTGGGCCGCGAATCGTGACCATCCCCCCCTGCTCTCTCTCGGATGCGGGAGACTATTTGAGGTTTTCACCGCCGACGTACTCGTCGGACCAGTCTTCGCCTTCGAACGGCCAGTACTCTTCGTCGTCGCCCAGGTAGCGGGCCGCGTCGAGGGAATCGATGATGGTTTGGGGCAGGAGGCCCTGGGACAAGGCTTCTACCTCGATCTCGAGCGAGCGCTTTCTGCCGAGGACGGTTTCGATGCGACCGAGCCGGGCGCGCCGCAGCAGGCGCGAGAGCCGGCGGTCGAGCCGGGTCAGCGTGTCTTTGGCTAGCGCGAGCTCCTGCGCCAGGGCGGCTACGCGCAGTTTCTGAGCTTCGTTGTACAGCAGCGTGGCGCGCTCGCGATCGGCGGCAAGCAGGCCGGCCAGATCTTCGCCCTTCGGGCCGCTGCTGCCGATCTTGGAGGGCAAGGCAGCGCGGGCCGCCCGAGCGCGGATTTGCAACGCTTCCAGCTCTTGCTTCAGGGCCTCGAGATCAGCGGATTGTTTGCCGTTCGAGGCTCGATCCGCTTCGCGTAGCAGCCGCTTCAGCTCGGCGATTTGGCCTTCGATGCGCTCGACTTTGTCGAGATCGCTCTGACCGAGTGCTTCGCTCGACTGTGGGCGCAGTGATTTCGGTGACGCCAAGCGCACGCTGGCATTGTCCAGGTCGCCCATGGCGCGGCGCAGTCCACTTTGCTGATGGTCGAGCTCCGCCAGCCTTCTCTTGGCGCGCCCATAAGAAGCATCCACGCGCAGCAACGCGCCGATCGCGCGTGCGGTTTCTTCGGGCACCCCCAGCCCAGCGCTGGCGGGGTCACTATTGCTGCCCACGGCGGAGACCAACTTCTGAATCGCCACTTCGTCCGTGCTCAGCTGGCGAGCCGCGTCACGCACCGGATCGTAGCGTTTGAGGAAGGCGTTCAACTTGGCATCGGCCGTTGGGAAATGGCACGTCGCAAGATCGATGTAAGCGTCCAAGATGTACGTCTCGTCCTGATAGGCGTGCTCGACCTTCAGGCGCTTCAGCTCGTCGATCGCGTCGCGCGCGCCGTCGTAGTCCTTGGCTTCGTAGCGAGTAGTCGCGGTCTCGTACAAGGCTTCGGGCAAATTGTCCGAGTCATGCGGGACCAGATAGTAATAGTAGCGCGCGTCGTCGAAGCGATACTGTTCGTGCGCCACGCGGCCCAGGCCTAGACGCGCCAAATCACGCACTTGGAAGAAGTCCGTGCCGCCAAAAAGTGCGGCTTTCTTCGGCGTTTGTTTGGGGTCGGCCACTTTGCAGAACAGGGCCTCGCCGCGCTTGTAATCTTTGCGCTCGACCGCGATCACGCCCGACAGGTAAGTCGCTTGCGCCCAGAAGCGCGATTTCTCCGAGACTGCAGCGTAGGCCTGCAGCGCCGCGTCGAGCTTTTGGGCGCGCTCGGCGACGCGCCCGGTCAAGTACGCGACATCGCCGCTCACTTCATCCGGTGCGCTAGGTCCCACGACCTTCAAATCGTTCAGCATCAGCTCGGGCTCGTCACTCTCGAGCGCGAGGTCGACCAAGCTGTGCACGGCGCGGCGGTACCAAATATCGCTCGCTGATGCCGCCAGCAGCATGGTCAGGTAGCCGCGTGCCGGCTGGTACGCGCCACCGCGACCGAGTGCATCCCCGAGCCAGTAAATGGCGGCGCGCCCCTCATCGGAGCTCTTGAACGGATCGAAGCGCGGCGATTCGACGATGTACACCAGATCGCCGATGGCTTCGTCCCTTCGCCCGGACGAAATTTTCTCTTCGATCGAGCCGAGCTCGTCGCGAATGCGCGCGAGGCTGAGAGGCACGCTCGGGCCGAGCTTCTGTTTTTCGAGCGCGGCCTGATAGGCGCGCATCGACGCGCCGCGTGTGTCGCTCGAATCCGCGACGCCCGGCTTGGCGGGCTCGCTGACCGCCGGCGCTTGCGCGACCGGGGCTGACTCGTTCGAAGGCTGTGCCAGCACAGGCAGGCCCCAAGCGAACGCCGCGCCGACTACGGCGCCGCGCAGCCCGCGGCGGCTCATTTGCCCACTCGCGCGCGCAGCCGCACCCGAAGATCGTATTCACCGTCCTGATCTGCCGGGAAATCTTGACCCATGTCGGAGCTGTCTTCGATGATCAGGTGCGCGTCGACCAGTTTGCTTTCGGGGATGACCACCGAGAACCGCGAGCTCTGCCAGTTGCGGTATTCCTTGTTGTGCGTGTCGAAGCGCTCGATGTCCACGCCCAGCACGTGATGACCCGGCGCCACCGAGTGTTCGTACACGGTGCGCTCGTCTTCGGCGCTAAAGCGCTCCGGGGCCGAGAACACGACACCGTCATCGAGGGTGACGGTGAAGCTCGCAACGCGCGCCTCGCTGCCGCGCGTCTCGACCACCACTCGCACTTTGCTGGCAAACAGCGTGGTAGTGAGAGCGGACACTCGGCTTCTGAGTGTCGCGATGTCACCGAGCAACTTGTCGTATTCGGCCGGGGCTGGCTGCGTGCCGCCGTCCGCGAATTCGTTAGCCTCGGGGTTCAGCGGCGACGGCTTGGTTTCCTCGCGGGCACCGGCGGCCTTGGGCGGCGGGGGGCCGCCCAGATCGTCATTGCCGGCGGCAGGCGCAGGCTCGGATTTCAGCTCGGCCTTGTCCGCCGAGGCCTTCGCCGGCTTGTCCTCGGGCTCTTTGGCGGCGCGCTTCGGTTGCGCCAACGCCACGAAGGACAGCAAGAGCAGCGGGGCCCCGAGCAGTGCATAGCGAATGCGCATGGCACGCTCGACGCTATCACGCGCCCGTGCCGGAAAGAAGCACACGGGCGCGCCCGAGAGCCGCGATATTTCCCAGTATTTATCGCGTGCTCGTGAGCGCGCGCACCGTTCGGCACACGCGCTCACGAGCGACGAAGCTCAAGCCTTGCCCTGATTGGCGACGGCCTTGGCGGCCTTTTCGGCGGCTTCGGGATCACCCAAGTAGTAGCGGGGTTTGATCGGCTTCAGGTTGTCGTCGAGCTCGTACACCAGCGGGATGCCGGTCGGGATGTTCAGCTCGACGATGTCGTCGTCGCTCACGTTGTCCAGGTACTTCACCAGCGCGCGCAGGCTGTTGCCGTGCGCGGTGACGAGCACGCGGTCGCCGCGCTTGATGGCGGGCGCGATGTCGCTCTCCCAAAACGGCAGGAAGCGCGCCACGGTGTCCTTCAGACACTCCGTTGCAGGCAACTCACCGGGCGCGAGCTTGGCGTAACGGCGATCGTTTCCGGGCCAGTATTGGCTCGACGTTTCCATGGCCGGCGGGGGCGTGTCGTAGCTGCGGCGCCAGGTGAGCACTTGCTTCTCGCCGTGCTTGGCCACGGTCTCGGCCTTGTTCAGGCCCTGCAGCCCGCCGTACATGCGCTCGTTCAAGCGCCAGGTGCGGTGTACGGGGATCCACATCATGTCGAGCTCTTCGAGCGCGAGCCAAAGTGTCTTGATCGCGCGCTTGAGCACCGAGGTGTAGGCCACGTCGAACTGGAAGCCGGCCTCCTTGAGCAGCTTGCCCGCGCCGCGCGCTTCTTCCATACCCGCGTCACTCAGCGGGACGTCGACCCAACCCGTAAAGCGGTTCTCATTGTTCCATTGACTCAAACCGTGACGGAGCAAGACGAGCTTTTTCATGTGTTCCTCGGGGCGTGCGCACAGCGCGCTTCTGGCCCTCGATAGACCAAAACCCGCCCGGTGCAAAGTGCGTCAGCGCTCAGCTGTGAAAGGGAATGAACAGACTGAGTCCACCGGTGACGGTGATGTCATTCACGATCTTTTCCAGGCCGAGTGCCAGGCGTTTCTGCTGATGGATGGCGTCGCGCACGTCCCAGCGCAGGGCGAGCCACTCGGTCAGGTAAAATTTCATGCCCAAGCCGAAGGAACCCGTCAGGCTGGTCACCGAGGGTTGCACGGTGGCGCCGCCGCCGACCGACAAGGAGAAATCGTAACGGCTGATCCCTCCGCCCATCCAGCGCACCTTGCCGTAAGCCATGGACCAGACCAGGTGGCCCAGGAAAAACTGCATGGTGTCGTTGGGGGATCCGGTGATGCCCACCAGATTCTGCTGACGCTCCACGATCGCGTCCAAGATCTCGTAGTGCTCGCGCGTGCGCAGGTAGCTGGCCTCGAGCCCCAAATCTTCGGTGAAGTGAAAGGTGTATGCGCCGCCATAAGTGGGCGCGCCGTCGGTGACGTCGCCCGCGAACCAACCGCCCATCGCCGACAGCTCGTGGCGGAGCGACTTTTGGATCAGTCGCGGTACGACCCCGCGATAGGCGCGCTCGCCGATCAGTTGCTGCTTCAGCGCCTCGTCCACGCACTGTGCCGACGCTCGGGATGGCCTGCCGAGCACGACGACCGCGCACAGCAGCAGTGCGAACAGAGAACGGGGGGGACGACGGATCAGCAAGTCGTTCCACCGGATATCATAGAAGGCACGCTTTCGGCGAAACCTCGGCGAGCCGCTCGCGCAGGACCGGCCGATTGCCCGGCAAGCCCTCGACTAGGCGCTATTTCGCCGCGGAAAGGGCCGAGTACGACCCACTCGCACTCGACCCGCGCTAGCCTTACCTGGTTCGATGTACCGCCGCATTTTCGCTTTTCTCATGCTGCTCCCCTGCGCGCTCACGAGTCCCGCGCAGGCTGAGCCAGAGCCTGCGAAGGCGGCGTCGAGCACGAGCTGCGATCGAGAGTCGACCGCGATCGGGCGCAGCGCTTGCCGACTTTCGGAGTCGCTTGCAGGACAGGCAGACTCGGCATTGGTCGTCGCGGCAGCGGCGTTGGGTGACGAGCGCGTCGCGCTGCCAGCAGCGGTCAGCGAGCGACTGGCACAGCTCGTGGCCGCCAAGCTCGGCGCCTCGGCCAAGGTCAGTCACGAGCAGCTCACGCTCGCGCAGGCACTGCACGAGGCCAGCAGCGCGCGCGGGCTGGTCTATCTGACGCTGTCGCTCTATCGCGACCGCTTGGACGTGAACGCCGACGTGTACGTCGGCGCAGGACGCTTTTGGCAACGGGTCAAGAGCCCGGGGCTCAAGCTGAAGGGGCACACTTTCGCCACGACTTTGCTGGATCCGGAGCTGCGAGGCTTGTTCCCGGCCATTCCCTTGGTGGTCTCGCGGGTGGACAAGGCGCAAAGCGCCGAGCACGACATCCTAGCGCTGGCATGCGGCGACTTGCGCGGCGACGGCTCGCGCGAGATTGCCGCCGTGAGCCGTCGCCGCGTCCAGGTCGGGCGCCTGGAGCACGGCCGCTTTGCAGCACGCGTCAGCCTGAATTGGGCTGATAGCTCGGCGATTGCTGCAAGCCCGCTGCGCGAACCGATCGCCGCTTGCGCGCTGCCCGAGCCGGGCCGCTTGTGGGTCGGCTCGAGCGACCGCGCGGACGCCCTCGATCTTTCGGGCGCGCTGCAGGTCGAGCACAGGTGGCACGCGGTGATGCCTTGGCCAGGCGCCGGTTGCACGCGCCGCACGGGCCTGGGCTACGACGGCAAAGCCAGGGCTTGTCCCGGTTCGAGTCCCACGCCGGAGGTCGATTTCGGCAGCCCGGTCGACGCCTTCGACAGCCGCGCGCTGACCGACCACAGCGGCCGAATTCATACCGTGCGCGTCGCCCGCGCGGTCGGCGCCGACTTCGCGCGCGCGCTCGACTCCTTGCATCCCGAGGTGACGGTTCCGGACGTCGGAGCCCAGCTCGCCGTGGGTGATCTCGACGAAGACGGTGTGCCGGAAATCGTGAGCTCGTCGGCGAGCCTCGATCGGCGTGCCGATCAGCTGCTGGTGCGTACGCTCACGGACAACGGTCAGCTGCGTGAGCGGCTGCGCATCCCGGTGCCGAGCGGCATCAATGCGCTGGCCATCTGTCCCAGTGACGGTCGCTCCATGGCACCGTTGGTACTCGCCACCGGCGATGGCATTTGGCTGATCCGGTGAATCGCCTGGGGCGGCGCACGTTCCTCGCGGCGCTGAGCGCGGCCGCTTCCGCGAGCGCGCTGGGCAGAACGCCCACCACCGGCACGCTGCGCCTGCGTTTGCCGCTTTTTTTTGGCGGACTCGACCCGCACTCGCTCGACGATCCGCTGTCGGCGTTGTTCGCGGGAGCGATCGCCGATCCGTTGTTTGCCTTGGATGGCAGCGGCAAGCCCTACCCCACCCTTGCCAGCGCGCTGCCCGAACGGACCGCGGCCGGCTGCCTTGTCAGCTTGCGACCCGAGTTGATCAGCGGGCGAGGCAAAGCGCTGTCGGCGGCGGATGCCATATTTTCGTTGAAGCGTGCACAGGGCCTGGGCGGCGTTGCCGTCTTGGGCGCATTTCGGGCGCCCAGCGCGGTCGGCAAAGATCGACTCTCCTTGCTCGTCCCGGAAGCGGACCCCGACGCGTTGGCGCGCGCGCTCGCGAGTCCGCTGACCGCGCTCGTGCCGCGCGGCTTTTCGCCGTCCCTGCCGGACGGCACGGGCGCCTTCAAAGCCAGCTTCGGCAGTGGCACGCTCAGTCTGACGCGCAACGAGAGCGCCGCGCGCGGAGCGGCGTTTCTCGATCGCATCGAGCTCAGTCGAGCCACGGATTTGGCCGATGCGCTGCGCGCATTCGAGACCGGCCAGGTCGACGTCGGCTGGCTGGGCAATGGGCTGTACCGGGCCAAGGCCGGAGCGGTGCCGCTGGATGGGCCAATTTTTGGCTGGATGGTGCTCAGAACCGGACTCGACGCGAAGAGCTGGGGTGCGCCGGGCATTGCCGCGCAAGTGAGCGCAGGCTTGCCCGCAGCCGCCCTGGCACGCTTCGGCGTGCGCCCCCTCACCGGCAGCGGCAGCAGCGTGCGTTGGGGCGGCGGACCCGCGCCACTCTTGGTCAGTGAAGACGCGGCGCATACAGTCGAGCTAGCGCGCGCCTTAGAACCGCTGCTGAGCTCGAATGGCAACGAGATCCGCGCGACGCCGGTACCCCGAGCCACTTGGCTCGAGGCGCGTCGCTCACGACGCTACGCCTTGCTCTTGGATTTCGTGCGCTCCGACAGCGGCGCTGCCAGCCAATCGGCGCTCGCGCTGCTCGCTGCGGTCGATCCCGCGCTCGCGCGGCGCCCACCCAAGAACCTGAGCTCGGTGTTGGATGCGACGCGCACTCTCTCGCTCGGCATCGTCGGTGAAGTGCGCGTCGCAGGCGCTCACGGCCCGGAGTTCGAGGGCTTGGACGCTTGGCAACTGGGCAACGTCTGGCTCAATCCAAACAAGCGCTGAGCGGGCGCCCCTCACTCGGGCAACTTGCTCGGAACCGGCACTTTGCCGCCCTTTCGCAGGTAATCCACCAGCACCTGGGTCAGCCGATCATCGGCTTTGACGCACGCCATGCTGACGTCGCCACTGACTGCGCCCTTGCACTCCTGACGCCGCTTGCTGACGGCGCCATTGATCGTGGAATCCTCGCGCAGCGCCGCCTGCACGTTGTCGTCCAGGAAGCGCCACTCCACCTTGGCCGTCTTCGGAGCCGGAGGCTTGTCGAGCGTGACCTCTTCTTTGGCGAGGGTGACGCACAAGCCGTTCCAGCGCAACGCCTCGTAGCCTCCACCCGCGCCGCTGACTTGCATGCCACTTTTGTCCGCGCCTCGTTCGACGAGCAACAACACCTCTTCGTCGAACTCCAGGAAGCTGTTGTCGGATGCACCACCGGCCGCGTTCCAAGCCTGGGTCTTTCGCGTGAGGTAGCCGCGCGTGTAGCCGAAGCCGTTGCCGAACAGGTACAGCGCGAGCGATGGCGAGCCAGAGTTGCACATCCGCTTGCTGAATTTTTGATCGGGCAGACAGAAGCGGCCCGACTTGACGCAGCTCGTGGGCACCGTGAGCGGAGCAGACTCGGCGCTCGATTTGGCTTCCGCGCTGGGCGTAGACGCAGCAGGCGCGGCTTCCGCTGCTGGCGCCGCCGCCGCAGGCTCGGCAGGCGGGGCCGCTTGCGCGCCCCCACAGGCGATGACAGAAAATCCGAATGACCAGCACAGGCGCTTCATGGGGCGCTTTCTATCACGGTTCGATCAGCGCGCGTCACTCGCTGCCACGCTGACCGCCGCCGGCTCGCTGCACGTGTTTGGGTCGGGTGGACACAGCAATTTGACTGCATCCTCGGACTGCCGGTCGAAGCTCTGATCGAAGCGCGCGAGCCAGGCGTCCCCGTCGAACAAGCCCACGTGCGTGTGCTGGGCGTCGAAATCGAGGCCGGCCGAAATCGACTTGAAGGCCGCTAGCCGGAGCAGCAACGCGCCCTGAAAGCCATTCGGCACGCTTTGCAAACGACCACGCGCAACCGCAGGCCCGCCCTCCACCTGCACCAAGTGAATGTCGGTCAGACGGCAGCGTCGCGCCAATGAACCGGTGACTGACAGGCCGTTTAGTGGAAAGGCGCTGGCGACCCACGAGGGCAAGGAGCCCTGCGCAGAAAGCACCGCGAGCCCGGGCGTGGCGTCCCGCAGTTGGGCGCGAAAGGTCCCGCCAAGCTCGAGATTTTTCTGGGCGCGACCGAACAGCGAATCGAGCTTCACGTCCGCCCACCAGTTCGAAACTGGGTCAGCCGCGTTGGGCATGGCAGCGTTGCGCACGTGGACCGCGCCCGAGCCATGCATGCTGCTCGCGGCGAGGTCCAAGCCATCCACCGTGAGGTCTGCGTCGAGATCGGTGCTCACGCGCGTCGCGCCGATGCGGCCGCGCGCTGCCGGTGCGTTCAAGCGAACGCGGCCGGAAAGCTTGCCTGCCTTGCGCGAAAGGACGGCTTCTAGCCCGAGCGCAGGCACATTCGCGGCCCAACCGTCTTTGCCGCCGCCGCCGCTCTGCAAGCTCGCACGGCGAAGGCTGAGATCGAGCCGACCATCGCCATCGCTCGGCGAGAGCCCCTGCTCGAAGCGCGCGCGCAAGCCGATGTCGGCGCGCGTCAAAAAATCGCCCCAATTGAGCTCGGTCTGCTTGAAATCACCGTCGAGAGAAAGCGAGGTCGAGCCACGCGGGAACAGCTTCGCCTGGCCGTCCAACGCTAGCGACTCCACACGCGACCAGGGACAATCCGCGTTTTGCGTGGTGTCGCCGAGCGTGACCCGGCTGGACTGCAAATGCGCGCTCACTTCACCGCTGTGCCGCGCGAGGTCCAGCGCTTTGAAGTCTGCGCTCAATGCCGACTTGCCCGTCAGGCGCATGTTGCCCGCTTCGACCACCCAAGCCGCAGGCAAAAGCCCGAGTTTTCCGGTCAGCGCGCCGAGCGCATCGCTGTGCAGCGCCGCGTGCAGATCCAGTCGCGGAGTTGCAGCGGTGTTGGCCGGCTTCGAGCCGAGCAACGCGCGCGGGCCTCGCAGGGTCGCCCACAGCTCGAGACTCTTCTCCGGTTGGTTTTTTCGTTGCGCGAGCGTGCCATGAGCGACCGCGGCGGTCTTGAGCTGCGCACCGCGGCCGTCGGCCCTGAGCATGGGAATTTCGGCGTTGAAATGCGTGAGCTGCAGGCCTTCCCCGGCCTGCTCGGAGCGCACGCGCGCAGTCACTCCGGGTGCGCGAACGACGAAGCCGTCGCTCGACGCACTGAGATTCCAGAGCTTGGCCTGTCCTGAGAGCGCGTTGCCCTGCGCATCGCGTCGGGCCTGGACCTGCACTTGGACCCCAGCCAAAAGGACCTCGTCGGCGCCGTTGCTGGTTTGCACCGCGAGCGAACGACCACTCACATCGGCGTTCAATTTGCCGGTGAAGCGCTCAGGATCCGCGCCCTCGACCTGCAGCGCCAGACCGCCCGCATAGCGCAGACTGCGCTCGCCCATGCGCGCGCGCAGGCCATCGCTTTCGAGCACTGCGTCGGCGTCGATCAACGAGTCTCGATAGCGACCGCGCGCACGCAGCGAAAGCCCGCCGCCGGCGACGGAAAAACTCGGGCCCGCGAGCCAGCGATTGAGAAACGTCGCATCGTCCAGCGACACACGAGCCTCGTTCAGACGTGCCTCCCGGAAGCGCGGCAGGCGCGCGGTGTCGCGGTCTTCGCTCACCACCGCGAGCGACAAGTGATCGATGCGCGGCGGATGACCGGGCGCGATCGGTTCGCGCAGCGTGCCGCGATCGATGACCAGCGTCGCTTGGGCCCCACCCTCGCGCTCGACGCCCGCGTGGAGCTCGAGCTGTTCGGCAACGAGCTCGCCCTGAAGAGCCCGGAGCTCGAAGCCGCGCAGCGCAACATCCATGCGGCTCTCGTACGTGAGCAAGCCATGTCGCGTTTCCACATCCACGTGCAAGCTGCCATTGGCCGCAGAGACGCGCGGCGCACCTTCAGCGGCGAACAAGTCGAAAGCCTGCGGATCGAGCGACGGTGAGTCCAAACGGATGCGCGCCGAAATGTAACGCAAAGGGTCGAGGCCCTGCACCGGGCGCACATCGAAGGGATGCACGATGCACTCGACTTGCCCGTGCACGCCCGTCGCGACGCGATACGTCCCCGCCGTGAGCAGCCCTGGCTCGAGCTCGAGCAAAGCCGGCCCCACCCACAGCGTACGCGCAGGTTTGAGTTGAAATTGGCCGCGCACGCGTCCCTTACCCACGTAGCGAAAGGCCTGCACCCAGACCTCGGACACGCGCGCGTCGATGTCGTCGAAATGCACCGTCCAGAGATTGTATTCCGCGTCACTGATCGGCGGCTCGGGGACGCGAGCCTCGAATACCGGGGGCGAGCTGAGCTCCGGAATGGGCGGCAAGGCGGCCACGGACGGTTCGTGCTTCGACCAAGGATCGACACGATGCCGCATGCGATACACCACGCCTTCGCCCCGCAGATGCGAGCCGTGGAACGTATGTCGCGCAAGCTCGCTCAAGTGCACGACCATGAACGCGCTCGCCATGTCGATCGAAAATTGCACGTTGTGATCTTTGAAGATCACTCGCAAATTTCTGACGTGCACGCGCCCAGGCCACACGCTCCAGCCGCTCGAAACCGTGACTTTGACCTGATCGGTGCTATCGAATGCAAGCGGCAACAGACCGAAGTTCAAGAGCACGCTGGCGCCCAGCAAGTACACGAGCTCGAAGCCCGCCAAGCTCCAAAGCACGACGCGCAGCCAGCGCGGCACGCGTCTTCGCTCACGGGCAGCAAAGCTGCTCCGCCAGCGTTTCCAAGCATTCGTCAGGATCACCACCCCGATGATGCATGAGCCGGGCCGAGTTACTTTTTTCAGCGCGCACCCGGTCGGCGGCGGATTGCCCGCGTTCTAGCGGGCTTTTTACGGAGGCAAATTGGCACGGTTGAGGCATTGTCGCGCGACGTGCGGCGGCTGATCCCACCCCCCGGCGCCACGCAATCGAGGGGCTCCGCGCGCGGAGGGAACAATACTGTGTGAACACAGTACTATTTGGGTGCAGCGAGGGCTGTCTGCGTCGGATGAGCGAACAATACTGTGTGAACACAGTACTATTTGGGTGCAGCGAGGGCTGTCTGAATTCCGCCGATCGCCACGCGGAAAGTTGTGACCAATCGTGAGACGGGTACGGGCACGGGAGAGAGAGCTTTGCGGGCTATTTGCGCAGGCTGCGATACAAATCCGCCGTTTGCTTGGCGATCGCCGACCAGCTGAACATGGCTTCGACGCGCGCGCGGCCCGCCTTGCCGAAGGCGGCAGCTCGCACTGGATCGAACGCCAGCTCGTTCACGCGGGCCGCGAAAGCGCGCGCGAAGGCGTCGCGATCTTTGGGCGCCCCGAGCGGAGTGCCGTCGCTTTCGAAGTTCACCAGGTAGCCGGTCTCACCATCGACGACGACCTCTGGGATGCCGCCGACCGCGGAGGCGACCACCGGCGCGGCGCAAGCCATGGCCTCCAGGTTCACGATCCCGAACGGTTCGTAGATCGAAGGGCAGACGAACGCCCGCGCGTGACTCAACACTTGAATCAACTCCGGCCGAGGCATCATCTTCTCGATCCAATGCACCGGCCCGCGCGAACGCTCGAGCTCAGCCACCAGCCCGCGCACTTCCACGCCCATCTCTTTGGTGTCGGGCTCACCCGCGCACAGGACCAAGTCGACCTCGGGCGCAAAGTAGCGCGCTGCTTCGAGTAGGTGCACGATGCCCTTTTGGCGGGTCACTCGACCGACGAACACCACGTACGGGCGACTCGGGTCGATGCCTTCGCGCTCGAGCACATCCGTCTTGGGATCCGGCTGAAATTGCGAGGGATCGATGCCATTGTAGATGATGTGCACGCGCCCAGGATCGACCGCTGGGTAAGCGGTCAAGATATCCTTGCGCATGCCCGCCGACACGGCGATCACCGCGTCGGCGGCCTCGATCGAGGTCTTCTCGCAATAGCTGGAGAGCGCGTAGCCACCGCCGAGTTGTTCCGCTTTCCAGGGCCGCAGCGGTTCCAGGCTGTGTGAGGTCATCACGTGCGGCACGCCGTACATCAGCTTGGCCAAGTGCCCGGCGAAGTTCGCGTACCAGGTATGCGTGTGCACGAGCTCCGTGCCGCGCACGGCTTTGGCCATCAGCAGATCGACCGACAAGGTGCGGAGCGCGGCCAGCTCTGGCGCATCGCCGTCCAAGGCCGACCAAGGCTGATACGCCCCAGCGACTTCCGGCAGGCTACGCGCCCCGCCAAAACAATGCACCGCGAGCTCGACCAGCGGCGCGAGCTCACGGGCCAAATATTCGACGTGCACGCCAGCGCCGCCGTACACTTCGGGCGGATACTCGCGGCTCAAGAGCGCGATCTTCATGGCTAAAAATTTCTGTGGCGAACTTTGGCGAACTTGGCGAGCCGTTACTAATTAGATGCGAATCACGTCGTCTTTGCCGAGCACGACGATGCCGTTGTCACTGAAGGTAAAGCCCCGGGCGCGATCTTCTTCGGCGTCGACTCCGATGCGAGCACCGGGCGGAACCTTCACGTTCTTGTCCAAGATGGCGCGGCGAATGGTCGCCCCGCGACCCACGTCCACGCCGTGCATCAAAACCGAATCTTCCACGGTCGCGCGCGAGTGAATCGATACCAAGGGCGATAGGATCGATCGGCGCACCGCAGCACCCGAAACGATCACCCCCGCCGCCACCATCGAGTCGATGGCCATACCGCGGCGCTGCTCTTCATCGAACACGAATTTCGCGGGCGGCAGCGCGCCCAAGGACGAGTGAATCGGCCATTCGTGATTGTACAGGTTGAAGATTGGATGGACGCTGATCAGGTCCATTTGCGCTTCGTAGTAGGCGTCTAGCGTGCCGACGTCCCGCCAGTAGCCCGCGTCCCGCTCGGTCGCGCCCGGCACCTTGTTCGAGTGAAAATCATACACCGCGGCCTGCCCGGCATCGACCATGGCGGTGATGATGTTTCCGCCCATGTCGTGCGCGCTGTCCTTATTTTCCGCGTCAGCGTGCACGGCGTCGATCAGCGCCTTGGTGTTGAACACGTAGTTACCCATGGACGCGAAGACATGCTCCGGGTCATCGGGCAAGCCCACGGCATTCTGCGGTTTCTCGGTAAAGCTCGCGATCTTGTTGTTGGCGCCGGGCACGATCACGCCGAAGCGCGAGGCCTCGTCGATGGGCACGCGAATCGCCGCCACCGTGACGCTCGCGCCCGACTGGATGTGCGCATCGATGATCTGCTCCGGATCCATGCGGTAGATGTGATCCGCCCCGAACACGCAGATGTAGTCTGGGTTCTCATCCTGAATCAGGTTCAAATTCTGAAAGATCGCATCCGCAGAGCCTTCGAACCAGCGCGGGCCAAGCCGCATCTGTGCCGGCACGGTCATCACGAAGTTGTTCAACAGCGGTGACATCCGCCAAGTCTGGGCGATGTGCCGATCGAGGCTGTGGCTCTTGTATTGAGTGAGCACGGCGATCCGCAGGTAGCGACCGTTCACCAAATTGCTGAGCGCGAAATCGATGATGCGATAGTTTGCGCCGAAGGGCACCGCAGGCTTTGCACGATCGCGCGTCAGCGGCCAAAGCCGCTTTCCTTCGCCGCCAGCGAGAACCACTCCGAGCACATGAGGGCGTTTGGCCATACGGCAAAAATCCTGCCGGAAGTCGTGGCCCAACGAAAGGGCTTTCTCAGCCAGTTTCCCTCGGCCGGCGCTCGAGCCGGGGATGGGTCCCCGCAAAACCCGAGAACCCAGGTGACCACGGCTGTCGGGGCCGGATCCGCCGGCGGACGTGGCTTTCGAGCGCGGCCCCAGCAAGCGCGCAACAGCTGCTCGTGCGCGCTAAGCTTGGCAGCGAGCGGGCAGCCATGGTCCGATCCCGGTCTCCCCGTTCAAAGGAGCACGCCCATGCTGTCGATGCGTAAAATTTTGGTTCCGATTGATCTATCGCCAGCGGGCATGCATGTGCTCCAGCAAGCTCAAGAGTTCGCGGCCAAGTTTTCTGGCACGATCGACCTCTTGTACGTATGGACCCCGCCGGCCTTGCAGGCACCGGAGGCGATGCTGACGGGCGTGGGCGCCGCGGAACTGCCATTGCTCGAGTGGTTGCGCAACAACGCGCAGGAGCAGCTGAGCAAGTTCGTGAGCCAGGCAGAGAGCGCTGGCTACGCCATCGCACAGAGCTACTGCGACCTGGGTGACCCGACCACGACCATCATCGAGCGCGCCGGCAGCGGGGGCTACGATTTGTTGGTCATGGGCACACATGGTCGTACCGGCCTTTCACATGCGCTGATGGGCAGCGTGGCCGAGAAAGTCGTTCGTCGCGCGCCATGCGCGGTGCTCACGGTGCGAACCGCCGAGGCCCGCGCCGGTCACTGAGCACGCCGGCGGGCCGGGGAAAGCGAGGGGCCCGAGCGCGCGCTCCGCCCGATCCCGGGCGATCGACCGGAGCGGTTTGTGCGGAGCCGGGACGGGCGTTACACTCCCGCGTTGCGGTCGAACCGCGTGGATTCGCCGAGGCAGATTGCATGCACCATAGGTCACTCAAGCGTTGGCTAGTCGGTTCCAGCCTGATGCTCGGCTCACTCGGCAGCCTGGGCGTCGCGCCCGCCACAGCCTGGGCACAGGGACCGGCCAGCGATAGCGACGGGCTCAAGCGCGCCAGAGAGCAGTTTGCGCAGGCACTTGCCTTGCAAACCGGCGGTGATTGGGCGGGGGCGCTCGCGCTCTTGAAAGAAGTCGCGGCCGTGAAGCCCACCCCACAAGTTCGCTTCAACATCGCGCTGTGCGAAGAACAACTGGGGCTGCTCGTCGCCGCGCTCGGAGACTACGAGCTGGCAGGCTCGGACGCGCAGGCCCAGAAGGCCGATCAGGTGCGGCAAGAAGTGGACGCGCGGCTCGAGTCGCTCAAAGCGCGCGTGCCCCGGGTCGTCGTCAAGCGCGGCGAAGGCGCAGATTCTGCGACGATCTCACTCGACGGCGTAGCGCTGGGCGATTCGGTGCTCAATAGCCCCTTGCCGGTCGATCCCGGACCACACGTGGTCGAGGGCGCAGGCATCGGCTTTCTGCCCTTCAAACAAGCGTTTCGCGTCGCCGAACAACAGACGGCGACGATCGAAGTGAAGCTCCAGCTCGCGCCCGTGAAAGCCGAGCCGGTACCCGCCGCTCCACCGCCCCCTGCTCAGACCATGCGTACCGCAGGTTTCATCGTGGGCGGCGCAGGTGTTGCAAGCTTGATTGCGTCAGGCACGATGTTCTACCTCCGGCACACCACGATCAACGACCTGGACAAGCAGTGCGGTGCCGATCGCACGGAGTGCCCAGAGAGCGCGCGCAGCACCATCGACCGCGGCGAGCTGTACACCACGCTCGGCAACGTGACGCTGGTCGTGGGCGCGCTCGGCCTCGGAGTCGGCGCAACGCTGGTCGTGCTGGGCGGACGCTCGAGCACGCGAGCCAGCGTCGGGATCGCACCGGGCGCCGTGGGCGCGAACGCGGGCGGTGCGACGTTGTTTGGAAAGTTCTGACGGATTTAGAAACCAGGCGAGCGGATCGGGGAGACGAATGCCCCGCTCCCTGGCGCTCTGGCAGCGCTCGAATCCGGCTTCTTTATCGGCGCAACCCAGCGCTTGGCGGGGACGGCTGACTTCGCAGGCGCGACGGAGTCCGCGGGCAGCGGAGGCAACGGCTCCATCGGCTTCACCGCGGGCTCGGTGGTGGGCGGAGCGGGGTCACGAGCGACTCCGAGGGTCGGCGGCACGGCTGGCGAATCGATCGCTGCGACCGCGGGACCCGGGCGACGACTCATCAGCAACATGACGATGACGCCCAGCGCGGCGAGCAACGCCGCGGAGAGGGCAGTCCGCATGCGATTGCGGCTCGGCGTGCCGCGGCTGTCACGACTAGCGGGTTGCGCTTCACGCGTGGTGGCGCCCGGCAACGACTGTTGGCCTTCGGCGCTGGGCGTCACTTCACGACTGGAAACCAACCCCTCCAGCACGGTCGGCGCTTCGTCGGGTGAGTCACCATCGGCCAGGCGCGGCGCGGATTTGCCCGCTTCGCGGCGGTCGGCCGCTTCCAGCGCGGCTTTGATGGCGTTTTTCCGCTTCTCCAGCCGATCGGGCAAGAGCGCGCGCAGAAATTCTGCGACCTCTTCGTCGGTGCTCGGGCGCATCGAGGCCGGCAACGCGCGCGTCAGCCCGATCAGCATGTCGTTTGCGGTCGGGTAGCGTTTCGAGGCGTCTTTGGCCAGGGATTGCATGACCACCGCTTCGAGCCCCGCTGGATAGCCAGGCACGATCGCGCTCGGCGGGGTGACCGGCTCGTCATCGCTGATGCGGCGAATGGTTTGGCCCTGGTCGTCGCCGCGAAACGGGTGAGTGCCAGTGGTCATCATGTACAGCAAGATGCCCATGGCGAAGACGTCGGTGCGGCGATCGATGCGCTCGCCGCGCAGCTGCTCGGGCGACATGTAGGCGATCTTGCCCTTCAACTGCCCCGCCTCGGTGTCGTTCGCCGCGCGGCCGGTCGCCTTGGCCACGCCGAAATCCACCACTTTGACTACGCCGTCGTAGGTCAAAAGCACATTTTGCGGAGACACGTCGCGATGCACCAAACCGACCAGCGTGCCATGTTCGTCGCGCAACTCGTGAGCGGCGTGTAGGCCGCGGCAAGCTTGCGCGGTGATGCTGACGGCAATCGCGAGCGGGATCCCGCCACGGGTCGCGGCATACTTCATGATGATGTTGAGCGGCTCCCCGTCCACCCACTCCATCACCAGGTACAGGATGCGATCGACCTCCCCCAGGTCGAGGATTTCGATCACGTGCGGGTGACGAACTTGCGAGGCCAGTGACGCCTCGTCCAGAAACATCCGCTCGAAATGCAAATCGTCCACGAGCCCAGGCAGCATGGTCTTGATCGCGACCATCTTCTGGAAGCCACGCGTGCCACGTAGTCGCGCCGCCCACACGCTCGCCATGCCGCCTTTGGCGATTGGAAGCAGTAGCTCGTAGCGCCCGAGCACCTGGCCGGCAGTGAGGTCGTCGAGCATGCGTGTCCGCGAGACTCTGACACTATCATAGCTCTCGTTGGCGGTGCTCGCTCGCCCGGCCCGATGAAAGGCTTGGCTTGGGGTTCTATCCCCGCCTGAAATCCCGCCTCGAGTGGGCGTTCACGACACTCTTCGTTCCGTCCACATGCCACTCCGTCACACCAAAAGGCTGGGAACGGGAGGGCGGGCCGGGACGCGTGTACGGGCTGAGCCGAATTTCGGACGGCCACCCGTGGCCTCGATGTAGGTCTACGTCGTCGATCGCAGGCGCCCGATCGGCCACGAGCACGCTTATGAGGAGAGCTGAATTTCGATGGCGCTAGTGCGTGCGCGCCTGATCGCCTGCAAATAGGCGGACCCTGCCCTCCGGCAGCGACCGGAGCGCCAGCACGGCACGAGCGTCCGCGGAGCTCGCCAAAACCGAGGACGCGGTGGTCAAAATCCACTGCACCCCGGGCAATGCCTCGCGAAGTGCGTGAAGCAGCTGCTGCTGGACCTGAGAATCCTGATGTAGGTCTACGTCGTCGATCGCGATCACCCCTTCCGACTCGCGCGGATCGTGATCGGGGTAGGCCGCCCACAGTGTACGCACCGACAGGGCAGCGAACGCCGCCAAGTGTCGGGCCCGGGTCGGCAGCGCGTCGAAAGGCAACTCGCGCTCGCTGCCCTGGATCGAAAACATGGGTTCGAACGAGAACGGATCGAGGCCTCGATACGAACACCCGACCAGCGCAAGCAGGGTATCGAGCGCGCTCTGCATGGACGCGCCGAGCAGGTCGAAGCTTCGCTCACCGCGAGGCGGGAGCGCAGTGTGCAGGGAGAGCGCGCTCGAGATCGCGGCGTAGGCCAAAGCCTGCTTGGTTTCTCGCGCCAGATCCGAGCGGGTCGCGTCGTCCGTCGCGGCTGCGGCGCGCACGTCGTAGCGAGCAACGGTGCGTGCCGGGGCGCTGAAGGCGATCGGTTGCCGAGAAAACCAGCGCGTGCTCGGGATGGTCAGGAACGCAAAGCCGCCCTCCGCCGCCAGGCGATCGAACAACGCCTGTTCGCGACGCCGTAACGCCTCCTGTTCGTCGCTCACGCTCAGACGCGCGTTGGGGCTGACGATGGAAAGCGGATGTGGACGGAGGGGCTCGTCTTGGCCCAGCGCCCAATCGCAAGCGGCGAACGGCTGCGGAGCCGACTCTTGCGCTTCCCAGCGCGAGGGTTGTACGACGCAATGTCCGGGACGAGTACTGGCCAAGGCGGCGAGGACGCTGCTCTTTCCAACACCGCCTGCGCCGTGGATCACGGTCATGGCTCGGGCTTCACCGGCCTCGTCCGCAAACGGCAGCACGAGCTTTTCGAACGGACCTGTGCCAACCAGTACCGCCTGCAGGAGCTTCATGCGAGCCTGCGTAGCCTAGCGTTTTTCGGTACGGCATTCAAAGGCCCGAGCCTTTCCGGGGTCTGATATCGGATAAGGTCACGCCCCGATGGAGATTCGAAGCGAGCTTGCAATCGCGGCACCCGCGGCAGAAGTCTGGGGCATTCTGACGGACTTTCCCCGCTACCAGGAGTGGAACCCGTTCATCACGGAGATCAAATGCGATGCCATCGTGGGCAACCCGCTCGAGCTGCTACTGAGCCTGCCTGAAGGGCGAGACCACCGGCTGAAGGCCAAGCTGTTGCGTATCGAACAGGACTATGAGCTACGTTTTCGAGCGCATCTTCTGTTCCCCGGCCTATTCGACGGTGAGCATTTTTTGCGTCTCCAGACGCTCAATCCGAAGCTGACTCGCTTCGTTCAAGGCGAGGACTTCAGCGGCGTGCTCTTGCGTTTCTCTGGCAGAACCCTGACTCAGGTGGCGCGGGGCTTCGACTACATGAACGAGGCCTTGAAGCGACGAGCCGAAGCCAATGCGGGGCATGCTCGAACGGACAACCATCGCCAGCAGGCTTGAGCGCCGCACGCAACCGAGTAGGATGAGCGCCATGGGCATTCGGCGCATCATGGTTCCGCTCGATTATTCCGACAATTCCAAGATCGCTCTGGCGTACGGAGCCGAGCTCGCGCTGGGCTTCGGTGCCTCGCTCG
>Ga0247773_1000075_pt1 | contig 44104 bp, 41 predicted proteins | sample UWRJL092311B6_FD_179934 | JGI IMG/M metagenome (GOLD analysis project Ga0247773, IMG submission 179934) | Plant litter microbial communities from Arlington Agricultural Research Station in Wisconsin, United States - UWRJ-L092-311B-6 | ecosystem: Environmental > Terrestrial > Plant litter >... | reverse complement strand
GTGGCCAAGGCGACCCCGACATCGTGGGGAACATCAACACCGTCCTCACCATCGGCGCCGGGGCCAACCAGGTACAGCTCTTCGCCGGCCCGCGCGACGATCCGTTCTACATCGACCTCGACCAGTTCTTCCGCATCGTGCCGGACCGGCGCCCCTCGCGCGGGCCGCTGTCGCAGATCGGGCCCGCGCCCGAGGCCAGCGCCTTCCGCCCCAAGTGCACGGGCGGCGTGATCGACGCCGGGCAGGCCCAGTTCGACCAGACGCACGGCTGCGCCGCCGACTTCCTGCGCACCTTCAACGGCATGGCCATCGTGGTGGAGCTCCCCGAGGCGCTGGTGAAGGGCGCGGGAAACAACATCGGCCTGTGGGCCACCGTCAGCCGCTGACCGCGAACCGACCAAAGGAGAACCCATGAAGAGATCGATTTTCGCGGCCCTGCCGGCGCTCGCCGCCGCCGCCCTGGCCGCCGCCGCCTGCGGAGACGACACCCGCAGCATCGTGGAGGTGCAGCCGCCCGACACGGTGACGGTGACCCTCCGCGACACCATCCGCATCGGCAACACCGCCGTCACCTTCGACCAGATGGAGCGCCTGGGCAACCCGCTGGTCAGCGAGGTGTTCGTGGACAAGCGCGAGCACCCGCACTTCAACGCCAGCCAGCCCAGCGAAGACGTGGCGCAGTTCCGCGACGACATCTCGCGCTTCGTGACCACCGTGGCCGGGCGCGACCCGGCGTACGCCAACGCGGTGGCGGCCGCCCTCACCCCCGACATGCTGGTGGTGCGGCTCGACAAGGTGGGCGGCGGCCCCTACGGCGCCAACGTGGGATGGCTCACCTACGTGCTGGACCCGGCCAACGGCTACGGCGGCCGCAAGCTCCAGGGTGACGACGTGGTGGACAAGGGGCTGGGGGTGATCTTCGGCAACGCGCTGGGGAACAACAACAACGTGAGCCCCGGGCTGGTGACCGACAACGTGCCCGCGAACGACCGCGCGCACGCCGCCACCTTCCCCTACCTGGCCGCGCCCAACTGAGGCGCGGAGACGGAGGCGGGCCGCGGCCCAGAATCCCGACGCGACCCCTGCCACCTCTCCGGGAGCGATCCTGGTTCCGGCGGGCACGGGTGTCGGCCGCGGTCCACCCCGCCGCCCGGGGAAGCGCAGGCGCAGGTACGGCAGCTCTCGAGACCACGATCAATGGAGGAGTGACGCGATGAACCATAAATGGACCGCCGCGATGGCGGCCGTCCTGCTGGCGGGTTCCGCCGGCGGGGCGTGGGGGCAGCAGATGGAGGGCGGGGGCGGGTTCCGCGCGGGGCGGCTGGACCTGGGCATCTATGCCGGGGGCTCGCTCACCAGCGAGTGGTTCAACAGCCGCACCATCACCCTCGACGGCACCCCCACGGGCGCCGCGAACGATGATGACCAGGGGTACGGGCCGGGGTACGCCCCGGTGTTCGGCGCCTTCGCCACCTACTGGCTGTCGCCGGCGTTCGGGGTTCGCGTGAACGGCAACTACACGCCCATGCGGCTGCCGTTCGCCAGCACCGGCTTCTTCGACGTGGCGCCGGACGACGATGGGGGCCCCACCGGCCGCAGCGCGTACGTGCTGAACACGTACTTCTACGACCTGGACCTGGTGCTGCGCCCGTTCGCCGGGCGTGAGAGCGCCGGGATGTGGCGCGGCGTCTATCTCTTCGCCGGGGGCGGGGGGATGACGGTGAACCTGGCGGGCGAGAACCAGGCGGCGTGCCAGCCGGCGCTGCTGGGGCAGGGCGCCTGCCTGAGCGGCGAGCCCATGCAGAGCACGGTGGGGCAGGGCACGGCGGGAGTGGGGATGGACCTGCTCTGGCTGGGCCGCTCGCTGGCCCTGTTCGGCGAGCTGGGCGCGCACGTGTACGATTCACCGGTGCACGTGGGCGACGACTTCATCGGCCCGGTGACGGCGCCGGTGGGCTCCACCGTGCGCATCGCCGACGACCGCGTGGCGGTGACCGGGCGGCTGGTGGCCGGGCTCAAGCTGGTGCTGGGCGACCTCCTTCCGCCCCCGCCGGTTCCGCCGCCGCCTCCCCCGCCGATGGCGCCGGAGCCGCCGCCCGCTCCGCTCGCGCCGCCGCCACCGCCCGCGGAAGCGCCGGTGGTCACCTGCGACATCCCCGCGGGGTCCAGCGCGGCCGGGGCGGACTGGTACGTCAACAGCCAGCCGGTGGTGTTCAATGGCCGCCGCTACGTGAAGTACGGCCTCCCGCGCGTGCTGGGGAGCGGTGACGTGGTGAACGTGGGCACCTTCCAGGGTCTCCCCGTGTTCGCCGAGCCGTCGGGCGACCGCATGCGTCCCGAGGTGCTGTACGTGTCGGTGGGCACGGCGTGCGAGTTCCAGCCGTACCAGGTGGAGACCAAGGCCGGCGCGGTCCGCGGCTGAGGTTCGTCTTCGGCCGGCCGGGGCGCGCGGGAAGGGCGTTCCGGCTGGTGCGAGGGTGCTGGGTGCTGGGTGCTGGGTGCTGGGTGCCGGGTGCCGGGGCGGTGTGTGGATCAAATCGAGGGAGACGTGGGATGATGAAGATGCGCGGACGGGCGCTGGTGGCGGCGGGCGTGGTGGCGATCGGCGCGGCGGGGATCGTCTCGGCGCGCGTGGCGATGGCGCGCGAGGATGCGGCACGGGCGCGGAGCGATGCGGCCGCGATCGCGGCGGCGGCGTCGCTGCGCGAGCGCGAGGCGGCGCGCGGCGAGACCGACATCGCCTTCTACCAGGCGCGCGTGGCGCAGGACCCGTTCGCCGCGGCGGACCGCGCGCGGCTCGCGGGGCTCTATGCCCAGCGGGCGCGAGAGACGGGGGAGTACGAGGACTACCTGCGCGCCGAGCGCGAGGCGCGTGGCTCGCTGGCCGCGCGGGCGGAGCGCAACGCGGCGGCGCGAGTGGCGCTCGCCAACGCGCTGATGTCGCAGCACCGCTTCGCCGAGGCGCGCGCGCAGGCCGACACGCTGTTCGCGATGGAGCCCGATCGCCCATCCTACCGCTCGCTCTTGGGCGAGCTGCAGATGGAGACGGGGGATTACGACGGCGCGCGTGCCACCTTCGGCTCGCTCCTCTCCTCCAGCGCGAATCTTGGCGTGGCGCCGCGGCTGGCGCGGTGGCTGGAGCTCACCGGCCGCACCGGCGAGGCGCGCCTCCTGCTCGTCCGCGCCGCGCACGACGCGGAGGCGCGCGGCGACCTGCCGCGCGAGCAGGTGGCGTGGTTCCACCTGCGCGTGGGCGACCTGGAGCTGCGCAACGGACGCCTGCGCGAGGCGGCCGACGCCTTCCGCGCCGGGCTCCGTGCGCACCCCGAGGATTACCGGCTGCTGGGCGAGATGGCGCGCCTGGCCGCGGCACGCGGCGAATCGGCCGCGGCGCTGGAGCTGGGCGGCCGCGCCATCGCGCAGGTGCTGGACCCTGCCACGCTGGCGGTGATGAGCGACGCCGCGCTCGCCTCGGGCGACAGCGCGAAGGCAGGCGAGTACGCGCGGGTGATGGAGGTCTCCGTCCGCCGGCAGACGGGTTCGCTGCACCGCGGCTGGGGGCTCTTCCTCCTGGACCGCGGCCTGCGCGTCGACCAGGTCGCCGCCCAGGCCGGCGCCGATCTCCGCGCCCGCCGCGACATCTACGGATACGACCTGCTGGCCTGGGCGCGGCACCGGCAGGGGCGCGACGACGAGGCGTGGGCGAACATCCAGCAGGCGCTCCGGCTGGGCACGCGCGACGCGCAGCTCTTCTACCACGCGGGGATGATCGCCCACGCGCGCCATGACACGGCTGCCACGCGGCGCTACCTCTCCGGCGCGCTGGAGGTGAACCCCACCTTCAACCGCGTGCAGGCGGCGGAAGCGCGTGACGTGCTGCGCTCGCTGGATTGAGCGTGCGTCGGGAGACGGGGACGGGAAGGCGGGGCCGGTCGATGAGCCGCGTGGCGCGATGCGCCGGGGGATGCGATGAGTGAGCTGCTGGCGTTCTTCCAGGTGGGATTCCGTCACATCGTGAGCTTCGCCGCGATGGACCATATCCTCTTCCTGCTCGTGCTGGCGGCCATCTACCGCCTGCGCGACTGGCGCGACGCGCTCTGGGTGGTCTCGGCGTTCACGATCGGCCACAGCATCACCCTGGCCCTCGCGGTCACCGGCGCGGTGCGGCTTCCCACCGCGCTGATCGAGTTCCTGATCCCCGTCACCATCGTGATCACCTGCATCGAGAACCTGCTGGTGACCGATCGCACGCGGGCGCCGTGGGGCGGGCGCTACCGCCCCGTGTTCGCCGGGGTGTTCGGGCTGGTGCACGGCGCCGGGTTCGCCAACTACCTGCGCGACCTGTTCGTGGACCGCATCGCCGTGCCGCTGCTGGGCTTCAACGTGGGGATCGAGGCGGGGCAGATCGTGGTGCTGCTCGCGGCCGCGGCGCTGTTCACGCTGCTGGACCGTGCCCTGCGCGCGGCGCCGGTCCCCCGCGTCTCCGCCGCGCCGCTGCGGGCGCGGGTGGTGATGGTGTCGTGCGCGGTGGCGGTGGTCGCCTCGGTCTGGGCGGCGCAGCGCAATCCATGGTGAGCGCCGTGGTGCGCGGCGCGCGCGCCGCCGGGATCGCGGCGCTGCTGGCGCTCGCCACCGGCGCCGCGCCGGCGCGGATGCACCCGCTGCACACCACGCTCACCGAGGTCGCCGCCGGCCCCGGACGCGCCACCCTCTGGGTGCGCTCCTTCGCCGACGACTTCGCGCGCGGCGCGGCGGCGATTCCCGCGCGGCCGGGGGTGGACGCCGCGCAGGCGTATCTCGCCGCATCCGTCGCGGTGTGGGACCGCACGGGAAAGCGGTCGCCGCTGCAGCCGTGCGGATCGCGCCGCTCGGGCGACCTGCTCTGGTACTGTCTCCGCGCCCGGACGCCCGGTGGCCTCGCCGGCGCGCGCATCCTCAACCAGATGCAGTTCCGCGTCTACGACGACCAGGTCAACGTGGTCCAGGTCGCGTACGACGGACGCCGCACCAGCCTCCTCTTCGTCCCCGGCGACGGGCCCAAGCGGCTCCCATAGCGCGCTCCGCCCGGCCCGCCCGCACGCATCTCCCTCTCCCGCACCTCACCGCATTCCCCGCCACGCCCGAGCTCCTTCTGGCGCGCGCGATTCGCGTGCGCGAAGATGGTTCCACGGGTCGATCGGAATCCCGGAGGTGGATGCCGGTCCAGGCGCGCCGCACTCCGCCCCATCTGACGATGATCTCCCGATCCACCGCCGCGCTCCTCCTGCTGGCCGCCGCGGGCTGCCGCGCTCCGCGGGCCGCGCCGCCGCCCCCCGCGCCCGAGCTGCCGCCAGGGGTGAACGACGAAGCGGAGACGCGGCTCCTGGTGTGTGTGGTGCAGGGAGGCCGCATCACGACCGTGGCGATGAAGTACGACCCCGCGACGGGCGACAGCACCATCGGCGGCCGCACCTTCGCCGAGGCGTATCCGCCCACGGCCGAGCACGCCGCGACCGCTCCGTGGTACGTGGCGTACGAGCCAATCGAGTTCCAGGGTCATCGATACCTCGAGTACGGCCTTCCCCGTGTGCTGTCCGCCCACGATCTCGCGCCCGCCGGCAGCTACCGGGGCGTCGCCGTGTTCGTGGAGCCCGGCGACCGGTTGCCGTACACGGTCCTGTATCTGCCGGTGTCCCCGGATTGCCTCTTCCAGCCGTACTACCCGCCCGAGGTGGGCGGCGCCGTACGCGGCTGAGTCCTCCCGCTCGAGACCTGCCCGTGCCTTGCACCACCACGCAGGAGTGGTGATCCGATGAAGAGCCCACGCATCCACCCGCTCGTCGTCCTCGCCTGCGCTGCATGTGGCGGCGCACGTCCGTCCCCTGCGCCTCAGCCGGCGCCCGAGTCCGCGCCTGCACCGGCCCCCGCTCCCGCTCCCGCGCCGGTGTCGCCCGCGGCCGGCGACGTGCGGCCGATCCGCGCCTGTCTCGTGCAGGGCGGCCAGATCACCGCGGTGGATGCGGGCTACGATCCCGTGACGGGCGACACCACCGTCACCGGCCGGCGCTTCGGCGAGGCATATCCGCCGGCCGCGGAGCACGCCGCCACGGCCCCGTGGTACGTGGCCCACGAGACGATCGGCATCGAGGGCCGGCCCTTCTGGCCGTACGGGCTCCCCCGCCTCTTGTCCGCGGACCAGCTGTCTCCCATCGCCACGTACCGCGGCGTGACGGTGTTCGCCGAACGCGACGCCCGTCGGCCATTCCTGGTCGTGTTCCTCCCGGTGACCCCTGATTGCCAGTTCCAGCCGTACCAGACCGAGATGGGCGGACCCGTGCGCGGCTGAATCCACCGGCCGCGCGCCGTCCCAGCGATGAATGAGATCGGTGTGATGAGGCGTACACGATTCCTCCTGCTCGCAGCCGCGTGGCTCGCCCTCGCCGCCTGCCATGGCGCACGGCCGGCGCCCCCGCCCGCGCCCGTGCCGGCCGGGCCTCCGCCCCAGGCGCCGCCGGTGAGCGCGCGGCCGATCGCCGCCTGCGTGGTCCAGGATGAGCGGATGGCGATGTTGAACGCCGACTACGATCCCGTCTCGGGGGACACCACGGTGCGGGGACGCCCCTTCCGCGAGGCATACCCCACCACCGCCGCGTTCGCCGGGGCGGCAGCGTGGTTCGTGGGCAACGAAGCGGTCGTCCACCGCCAGCACCGCTACTACAAATACGAGCTCCCCCGCGTCCTGGCGGTGGACGACGTGGTCGCGACCGGGGAGTTCCGGGGCGTATCGGTCTTCGTGGAGCCGGCGGCCGACCGCGATTGGCCGCAGGCCGTCTATCTCCCGGTCTCGCCGGACTGCATGTTCCAGCCGTACCAGAACATGGAAGACGTCGGCGCCGTGCGCGGCTAGTCCGTACCACCGCGTCGGCGGACGCATGGCGCGCAGGCCGGAACGCACGAGCCGCGGAGAGAGAGCCGTTCGCGCCGCGTCCGCTCGCGACCCGGCGCGCGCCGCCACCAATCCGCTTCCGATTCCCCCGGCGTACCATCCTCCGACACCGGCGATGCGCCGGGCCGCCAGCAGCGGGGTGGATGCACTGCCCGGCGTGGCGGATCTCGGCGAAGAGGGAGATGCGGGCCGCTCGCGGTGCGCGGAGCTGATGCGAACATGGTACAGTTGATCGACACCGCGACGGCCGATACATTGCGCGCTCCATTACCCGAGGCCGCGCCGCCCGCGCACGCATCCGATCCGGCGAACGCGGCGTATCATTCGAGCAGGAGCAACCATTTGGCGGTGCCCGAAACGCTCCTTCCGGCACAGGTGGACCGCGAGCTGGTGCGCCGCATGGCCGCCGGCGACGAGGCCGCGCTGGGAGAGCTGCACGACCGCTACTCCACGCTCCTCCACTCGGTGGTGCTCCGCATCGTGGGCGACGCCGACGATGCCGAGGAGGTGCTGGAAGAGACCTTCTGGCAGGCGTGGCGCCAGGCCAGCCGCTACGAGCCGGGGCGCGGGGGGATCAGCACCTGGCTGGTGATGATCGCCCGCAGCCGCGCCGTGGACCGCCTCCGCAGCCGCCGCCGGGTGCGCGAGGAGCGCTGGGACGAGCTCCCGGAGCCCGCCGAGATCGGCATCAACCCCGACATCACCGCCCCCACCCCGCTGGACGACGCGCACGCCGAGGAGGTGCGCCGCGTGGTCGCCGCCGCGGTGGCCAAGCTCCCGCCCGAGCAGCGGCAGACGGTGGAGATGGCCTACTTCGGCGGGATGAGCCAGACCGAGATCGCCGAAGCCACCGGACAACCGCTGGGAACCGTGAAAACCAGGGCCAGGCTGGCCCTGCAGAAGCTACGCGAAGCACTCGCCGTGCTTCGGGAGGATGCCCGATGACCCTCGTGATGACGCACGACGACGTGCGGGCCGCGCTGGCCGCCGAGGCTCTCGGTGCACTGGACGGCGCCGAGTCGGCCGCGCTGCGCGACCACCTCGCCACCTGCGCCGAGTGCCGCGCGGACCTGGCCGACCTGCGGGAAGCCGTGGCCGCCCTGGGCTACCTCGCCCCGCCCGCGCCGCTGGAAGACGACCGCGCCGCGCGGATGCGGGCCCGCCTGACCGCCCGCGCCGCCGCCGACCGCCCGCCTGGCGCGGAACCGGCGCCCGCACGGGCGCCGGAAGCGCCACCCCCGCCGCTCGCCGCCGTGCCCGCCCTTCCGGCGGACGCGGCGACGGTCGTTCCCATCGGCCGCGCGCGCGAGCGGCGCGGGTTCAACCCCGCCTGGCTGGCGGCCGCGGCGGCGGTGCTGCTGCTGGTGGCCGTGGGCGGGTGGGCGGCGCGGCTCCAGGGCCGGTACGACGCGCTGAACCAGGAGTACGCCCAGGTCGACCGCGAGCGCGACGACCTGGTGCGGGCGGTGGCGAAGCGCGACTCGACGCTGGCCGCGCTCAGCACGCCGGAGGTGCGGGTGATCGACCTGGCCAGCACGCAGCAGAAGGCGCCGGGCGGGCGGATGTTCTGGGATCCGCGGCGGGCGAAGTGGATCTTCTTCGCGCACGACCTGCCGCGGCTGCGGCCGGGGCGCGACTACCAGATGTGGCTGATCACCCCCGCCGGGCCGATCAGCGCGGGCACCTTCAAGCCGCACGACGACGGCACCGCCGAGATGGAGGCCACCTACGAGCTTCCGCGCGACGGCCTGCGCGCCGTGGCCGTGACCGACGAGCCCGAGGGCGGGCTTCCCAAGCCGAGCACCACGCCCATCATCCTCGGCGCCGTCGCCCAGCAGCAGGCCGAGTGAACCCGCCGGATCGAGGAAGAGGACCAGGAAGTCCCGAACGGATTTCCTGGTCCTCTGTTCTTTTCCGCCGGCACGCCGTCCCGAACCGGTGAACACGGAGCAACGGAGGAACACGGAGCAACGGTGAACCACACCGCTTTCAACCGTTGCTCCGATCTCTCCGTCGTTCCGTGGTCACCGGTTGCGGTTCAATCCTCCTGGACCAGCAGCGCCACGGGAAAGCGCGCGAGCACCTCGGCCACGCGGAGCCCGCCCTCCGCGGCGATCCCGGCGCCGCTGAACAGCTCGCGCCACCGGCCGCCGAGCGCCGAGACGTCCACCGCCGTGTCGCCCCAATCCTCCGCCGCCGGCAGCTGGTGCCCGCGCCCGGCCGTGAGGGTGGCCACCAGCCGCGGGACGAGGGTGACCAGCGTGGAGCCGCCGCCGCGCCGCGCGAACGCCAGCACGTGCTCGGCCCTGGCGCCGGTGACGGCGAGCGGCAGGTACTCGCCCCCGGTGAAGGCACCCTCGTGGTCCTGCCGCGCGCACAGCCCCACGTGCGTGACGTACATCTTGATGCGGCCGTCGGCCCACCCGTCCACCAGCTCGCCGCAGAGCGCCGCGCGGTCGCCCTGCATCCGCTGGCGCAGCGCGGTGAGCATCTCCTGCCGCAGCGTGTAATCCACCGGGCGGCGGTTGTCGGGGTCGACCAGCGAGAAATCCCAGATCTCCTGCCCCTGGTAGATGTCCGGCACCCCCGGGCTGGTGATGCGCACCAGCGTCTGCGCCAGCGCGTTCACCATCCCCATCCGCGCCACCGGCCGCTGGAACTCCGCCAGGTCGGCCGTGAACGCGTTCTCGCCGTCGCGCCGCAGGATGCGCGCGATGAAGGTCTTCAGCCCTTCGTCGTACGCCTCGTTGGGGTTGATCCAGCTGGTGTGGACCTTGGCCTCGCGCGTGGCCTTCTGCATGTACGCCTGGATGCGGCCGATGTACTCCTCGTGCGCCCGCGGCTCGAACGGGTTCAGCGGCCAGGTGCCCAGCAGCGTCTGGTAGAGGAGGTACTCGTCGTTCGCGTCGGGGGTCGGGTCGCCGTCCTCGTCGCCCTTGAGCGCGCGGTTCATCTCGGCCCAGCGGGTGAACGCGGCCTCCCACGCCTCGGGGAGCTCGGAAAGGACGTTGATGCGGGCGCGCACGTCTTCGCTGCGCTTGGTGTCGTGCGTGCTCCCGGCGCTCAGCGCGCCGGGCCAGGTCTCCGCCCGCGCGGCGTTGAAGGCGTGGAAGTCGTCCACCGTCACGCCGAAGCGGTCCGGCTCGCCGCCCACCTCGTTCAGCGACACCAGGCGGTTGAAGACGTAGAATGCCGTGTCTTCCACCCCCTTGGCCATCACCGGCCCGGTCAGCTGCTGGAACTTCATCACGAAGCGCGCGTGCTCCCGCCGCGCCTCCTCGTCGAGCTCGGCGGGCCACTGCAGCAGCAGCACGTCGCGCACGAAGTCGAACAGGCGGCCGCTCACGCTGGGGTTGCGCCGGCGCGCCAGCCGCACGGCCGTCTCCACGTAGCGCCGGTCGCGCTCGCCCACCTCGCCCGAGAACGCGTCGATGTAGGTGCGGTACACGGGGAAGCAGGCCACCACCTCGCGCAGCGCGTCGCGCAGCGCGCCCCAGGTGAAGTCGCGGTAGCAGCGGTTCTTCTCGCTGATGCGGTCGAGCATGGTGGTGAGCACCGTCAGCTCGCTCACCAGGGCGAAGCGCAGGATCAGGTTCTTGCGGTCGTACACCAGGTCGCGGAAGCGCGTCCGCAGCCCGGTGAAGCGGCGGTACGCCTCGTCGATCGCCGCCTCGTTGCCGCGCGCCACGAAGACGCCGTTCACCTGGTTCATGAACTCGTACCCCACCGTCCCCGCCACCGGCCACTCCTCCACCAGCGGCTCGTGCCCGGTGAGGATCTTCTCGACCACCACGTAGAAGCGCTCCCGGGCGCCGATCCCCGCCGTCTCGAGCTGCAGGTGGCGCAGGTAGGCACGCGGGTCGAAGAGCCCGTCGGGATGGTCGATGCGGAGCCCCGTCACCTTTCCCTCGCGCACCAGGCGCAGGATCAGCCGGTGCGTGTCCTGGAACACCTGCGGGATCTCCACGCGCACGCCGGCCAGGTCGTTCACGTCGAAGAAGCGCCGGTAGTTGATCTCCTCGGCCGCCACCCGCCAGAAGGCCAGGCGGTACGGCTGCTCCTCGAGCAGCGCGTGCAGCCGGTCGAACGACGCCGGCTCGCCGGGGGTGCCGTTGAAGGCGAGCACCGCCTGGTCGATGGCCAGCGCCACGCCGGACGACGTCTCGTACAGCCGGCTCAGCCGGCGCTGCGTGACCGTCTTCTCGCGGCGCCGCTCGGCGATGCTCTGCGTGTCGGTGCGCCGGCGGTTGGGGAGGCGCTCGAGCGCGGTGGCGATGCTCTCCAGCTCCATCCGGTCCGGGTTCCACTCGTCCAGCACCCCGTCGAGCCGCGCCAGCGCCTCGCGCAGCACCGCCGCGGTCGACGCGGGCGCCGCGGGGAAGCGGTTCTCGTAGTATTCGATGCGGAAGCGGCCGTCGGTGTACACCAGCTTCAGCTCGCCGGCCTCCAGCACGCGGCCGTACTGGTCGCCCAGCACGGGAAGGAGGATCTTTCCCTCCAGCTCGCCCTTGCGGGGGTGCCAGTCCACGTCGAAGTACTTCGCGAACTCCGAATCGGGGCCTCCCTCGAGCACCTCCCACCACCACGGGTTGGTGTGCCCGGCGACCCCCATGTGGTTGGGGACGATGTCGAGCAGGTGGCCCATTCCATGCTCACGCAGCAGCCCCGCCAGCCGCGTGTGATCGTCTTCCGTGCCGATCTCGGTGTTCAGCGACGCATGGTCGGTGATGTCGTACCCGTGCATGCTCCCGGGGCGCGCCTGCAGGTACGGCGAGGCGTACAGGTCGCCGATCCCCAGCTCGCGCAGGTACGGCACGACGGCGGCGGCCTGCCGGAAGGTGAAGCCGGCGTTGAACTGGATGCGGTAGGTGGAGCGCGGGATGCGGCCCGCGGCGGTTGCCGCCGCGGGCACCCCGCCGGTATTCTCGGTGCTCGACACTGTCTTTTCCGTGGATTCGCCTGGAATTCGAGGCCCGCGGGCGTTGGGCCGCGGGCGCCGCGGCACCGCGCAAGAAGCGGGCACACCCGCGCAGCACCGGGGTGCGGCGCCGCCGCGCCGGTGGCGGGATGGCCGCCCCGCCGCTTCGGCCGGCGTGTCATCGCAGCCCGGCGGCGTGATGCCTCGCGCCAGCTCCACCTCCCCCCGGGACTCTTCTGGGGGAGGCCGGACAATCACCGGCAGCGGGATCGCCGGCGATCTTCCGGGCGGGGCCCCGCGGGGCTCGCGGCGAGACAGGTGGTTCTCCGTCGTTTCGATTCGACTTCCAGCTCGTTCACCTCGTCCCTCGCCGGACGTAGCCGGATAGACCAGCCGCCCCATGCAGAAGCTTCCCGTCCGCAGGCCATCGTACCCCGAGGTTCCCGGCTTCCTGGAGAGCGCCACCACCGCGTGGCCCGGCCGCTCGTATCCGCTCGGCGCCACCTGGGAGCCCGAGCGCGGGGGCACCAACTTCGCCGTCTACTCCGAGCTCGCCTACGAGGTGGTGCTCTGCGTCTTCCAGCGGCCCGACGATCCCGAGCCCAGCGCCATCCACCGCCTGCGCGAGCGCACCGGCTACGTCTGGCACGGCTTCGTGCCGGGGCTGGGGCCGGGCACCTTCTACGGCTACCGCGTCAACGGCCCGTACGACGTGGCGCGCGGCAAGCGCTGCAACCCCTTCAAGCTCCTGGTGGACCCCTACGCTCGCGCCCTGGCCGGGCCGGTGGACTACGGCGCGCACCCCTTCTCCTACCCGTTCGACCAGCCGGGCGAGGACTGGGTGATGGACGACGAGCCCGACTACGGCGGCGTCCCCAAGGGCGTGGTGATCGACACCGGCTTCGACTGGCAGGACGACGCGCCGCCGCGGATCCCGTGGGCCCAGACGGTGATCTACGAGGCGCACGTGAAGGGGCTCACCATGCTCCACCCGGAGATCCCCGCCGAGATGCGGGGGACGTACCGGGCCGTGAGCCACCCCGCGATCATGGAGCACCTCACCGAGCTCGGCGTCACCGCTCTGGAGCTCCTCCCGGTGCACGAGATCGCCGACGAGCCGTTCCTGGTGAACCGCGGGCTGCGCAACTACTGGGGGTACAGCACCCTCAACTTCTTCAGCCCCGAGGGGCGCTACGCCCACGCCCGCGACTACGGCGAGCAGGTGCGCGAGTTCAAGGAGATGGTGCGCACCCTCCACAAGGCGGGGATCGAGGTGATCCTCGACGTGGTCTACAACCACACCGCCGAGGGGCACCACCTGGGGCCCACCCTCAGCTTCAAGGGGATCGACAACCCCACGTACTACCGGCTGGTGGCCGACAACCCGCGGTTCTACATGGACTACACGGGGACCGGCAACTCGCTCAACATGCGGCATCCGCAAACGCTGCAGCTGGTGATGGACTCGCTGCGCTACTGGGTGCAGGAGATGCACGTCGACGGCTTCCGCTTCGACCTGGCCGCCACCCTCGCGCGCGAGCTCCACGAGGTCGACCGGCTGTCGGCGTTCTTCGACGTGATCCACCAGGACCCGGTGATCAGCCAGGTCAAGCTGATCGCCGAGCCGTGGGACGTGGGCGAGGGCGGCTACCAGGTGGGCAACTTTCCCGTGCTCTGGGCCGAGTGGAACGGCAAGTACCGCGACACCGTGCGCGCCTACTGGCGCGGCGATCCCGGCACGCTGGGCGAGCTGGGCTACCGGCTCACCGGCTCCAGCGACCTGTACGAAGACGACGGCCGCCGCCCGCACGCGTCCATCAACTTCATCACCGCGCACGACGGGTTCACCCTTCACGACCTGGTCTCCTTCAACCACAAGCACAACGAGGCCAACGGCGAGGAGAACCGCGACGGGAGCGACCACAACCTGTCGTACAACTTCGGCGTGGAGGGGCCCACCGACCGGCAGGACATCGTGCGCCAGCGCGAGAGGCAGAAGCGCAACCTGATGGCCACGCTGCTACTGTCACAGGGTGTGCCCATGATCTGCGGAGGAGACGAGATCGGGCGCACCCAGTACGGCAACAACAACGCGTACTGCCAGGACAACGAGATCAGCTGGGTGGGGTGGCGGATGACCGACGAGAAGCGCGCGATGCTGGAGTTCACGCGCAAGGTCGCCCGCATCCGCCGCGAGCACCCCACCTTCCGCCGCCGCAAGTTCTTCCGCGGCCGCGAGATCCGCGGGAGCGAGGTGAAGGACCTGGTGTGGCTGCGCCCCGACGGCAAGGAGATGACCGACCTGGAGTGGAACGCCGGCTTCGTGCGCTGCTTCGGGATGGCGCTGGGCGGCGGGGCGATGGAGGAGTGGAACGAGCAGGGCGAGCACATCCAGGACGACGACTTCATCCTCCTCTTCAACGCCGACGGCGGCACGATGGACTTCACCATCCCCGCCTTCGGGCGGACCCGGCGGTGGGAGGTGCTGCTCGACACCAACGAGCCGGAGCTGGAAGACGGCGCGCGCGGCGTGGCCCCCGGCGAGACGGTGACGCTGGAGGGGCGGTCGATGGTGGTGCTGCGCGGCTCGCGCAACGGACGAACATCGCAGGAAAACGGGAGAGCATAAGCAGTGACTGAGAGGGAGCGGATGCCGTTCGGCGCGAACGTGGTGGACGGCGGGGTGGAGTTCCGGGTGTGGGCGCCGGATCATGCCTCGGTGGACGTGGTGATCTACGGCCCCAACGCCGAGGAGGTGATCCCGCTGGCGGAGGAGGGCGATGGCTGGTGGGCGGGCACGGTGGAGGGCGCCGGCGCGGGAACGCGCTACCGCTACCGCCTGGACGGCGGCGACACCTTTCCCGATCCGGCGTCGCGCTCGCAGCCCGCGGGGGTGCACGAGCCGTCGGAGGTGGTCGATCCCGCCGCCTTCGCGTGGACTGACCAGGCATGGAAGGGGATCCCCCGCGACGAGCTGGTCATCTACGAGCTGCACGTGGGGACCTTCACGCCGGAGGGAACGTTCGATTCGGCGATCGAGCGGCTGGGCGAGCTCGCCGCGCTGGGCGTCAACGCGGTGGAGCCGATGCCGGTGGCCTCCTTCCCCGGCGGCCGCAACTGGGGGTACGACGGCGTCTCGCTCTACGCCCCCGACGAGTCGTACGGTGGCCCCGAGCCGATGCGGCGCTTCGTGGACGCGGCGCACGCGCGCGGGATCGCCGTGATCCTCGACGTGGTCTACAACCACCTGGGTCCCGAGGGGAACTACCTCCCCGCCTTCACCAGCGGCCACTACTTCACCGGGCGCCACCACACCCCCTGGGGCGCCGCCGTGAACTACGACGGGGCCGATGCAAAGCCCGTCCGCGAGTTCGTGATCCACAACGCGCTCCACTGGGCGCGCGAGTACCACGTCGACGGCCTGCGCCTCGACGCCACGCACGCGATCGTGGACGACTCGCCCGAGCACGTGCTGGCCGAGATGGCCCGCCGGATCCGCGAGTCGCTGGGCGACCGCTACTTCGTGCTGATCGCCGAGGACGAGCGCAACGAGCGCGGGGTCGTCACCCCCCTCTCCGAGGGCGGCTGGGGGTTGGACGGCGTCTGGGCCGACGACTTCCACCACGCCATGCGGCGCCACGTGGCGGGCGACGACGAGAGCTACTTCGCGGACTACGACGGCAACGCGCCCGAGATCGCGGCCGCGCTGCGCAAGGGGTGGCTCTACGAGGGGCAGCGCTCGCGCAACCACGATTCGCCCCGCGGCACGCCCGCCGAGGGGCTGCCGCCGGCCGCGTTCATCCACTGCCTGCAGAACCACGACCAGGTCGGCAACCGCGCGCACGGCGACCGGCTGCACCACCAGGTGCCGCTCCCGCCGTACCGCGCCGCGGTGGCGCTCCTCCTCCTCTCGCCCTACACGCCGATGCTGTGGATGGGGCAGGAGTGGGCCGCCAGCGCGCCCTTCCTCTACTTCACCGACCACCCCGAGGAGCTGGGGAAGCGGGTGACCGAGGGGCGGCGCAAGGAGTTCGGGAAGTTCTCCGCCTTCGCCGATCCCGCCGCCCGCGCCCGCATCCCCGATCCGCAGGGCGACGAGGCCTTCATGCGGTCGAAGCTGGACTGGGCCGAGCGCGACCGGCCGCCGCACGCGGGGGTGCTGGCGCTGCACCGCGCGCTCCTGCACCTGCGCCGCACCCACCCCGCGCTCCGCCCGCGCGACCGGGCGCACTACACCGACACGGCCATCGGCGATGACACGGTGGTGCTGTGCCGCACTGGGGAGGACGGGAGCGCGCTCCTGCTGGTTTGCGCGTTCGGCGGCGGCGTGTCGATCGACCTGGGGGAGAGGGAGGAGACGCGGGCGCCGGACGGCTCCGCGTGGGAGCTGCACCTTTCCACCGAAGAAGGGCGCTTCGGCGGCGACACCGAGGGGGAGGTCGCCACGCTCTCGCCCGAAGGGCGGCTGGAGCTGCGCGGCACGGGGGCGGTGGTGCTCACCGCGGGGCGGGCGGGGGTGTAACCTCCGCCCGTCGAATGAGATGGGGACCAGGGGCGCCACCGGTGGATGCGCGGGTGGCGCCGGTCGTTTATCTTTGAGCGCCCAACATCTCCCTGCTTGCAAGGACACACGGAATGAGCTCCGACGGGACGGTCGAAACGCTGGTGATCATCGGCTCCGGGCCGGCCGCCTGGACGGCGGCGCTGTACGCGGCGCGCGCCAACCTGGAGCCGCTGGTGATCGAGGGCGCGCCCTCGCGCGAGATGATCCCCGGCGGCCAGCTGATGTTCACCACCGATATCGAGAACTTCCCCGGCTTCCCCGAGGGTCTGGGCGGGCAGGAGTTGATGGAGCGGATGCGCGAGCAGGCCGTGCGCTTCGGCACGCGCGTGCTGCAGGACGACGTGGCCACCGCCGAGCTGGGCGAGCGCCCGTTCGTGCTGCACACCGCGTGGTCGGGCGACGTGCGCGCGCGGGCGGTGATCGTGGCGACGGGGGCGCGCGCCAACTGGCTCTGGCTGGAGAACGAGCAGCGGCTGGCGCAGAGCGGCGGCGGCGTGAGCGCCTGCGCGGTGTGCGACGGCGCGCTCCCGGCGTTCCGGGGCAAGCGCCTGGTGGTGGTGGGCGGGGGTGACAGCGCCATGGAAGAGGCGATGTACCTCACCAAGTTCGCCAGCGAGGTGGTGATCGTCCACCGCCGCGACTCGTTCCGCGCCAGCCCGGTGATGCAGGACCGCGCGCTGCACCATGAAAAGGTCCGCGTGCGCTGGAACGCCGAGGTGGTCGACGTGCTCGGCGACGACTTCGTGACCGGCGTGCGGCTGAAGGACACCGTCACCGGCGCGGAGGAGGACTTCGAGTGCGGCGGGCTGTTCGTGGCGATCGGCCACACGCCCAACACGGCGTTCCTGGGCGGCCAGGTGGAGCTGATGCCCAACGACTACATCAAGCTCCCCACGCCGTGGCGCACCGAGACCTCCATCCCCGGCGTGTTCGCCGCCGGCGACGTGGCCGACGACTACTACCGCCAGGCGATCACCGCGGCCGGCAGCGGCTGCATGGCCGCGCTCGAGGCCGAGCGCTGGCTGGCGCACCACGGCGTCGCCCACGCCGAGGCCCCGGTGCTGGAGACCGCCGAGAGCTCCATCGGGATGGCCGAGGCCCAGGCCTGAGCGGCGTCGGCAAGGCGTGAACGAACGGGCGGCGGGGATCTCCGGATCGCCGCCGCCCGTTCTTCGTTCGATCAGTGACGTGCCGCCTGCTCCACCGCCCATTCCACGAACGGCTGCGGGCCACCCTGGTGGATGGCCGCGAAGCGCGCCCGCTCCCGCTGGCGCAGCCCGTCCGCGAGCCGCGCGTCGATCCAGTGCACCGCCTCGAGCACCTCGTCGTACCGTGCGAGGGTGAGCTGGTGCGAGATGCACTCGTGGTGAAAGGCACGGTTGCGCAGCTCCTTGATCCGCGCGTACCGGCCGTGGATCTCCTTGCGGGTCCGCTGCGCCGCGGGGCAGTACGGGAAGGCGCGGTACAGCAGCCTGGGCCAGAACCGCGGGCTTCGCGGGTCGCGCCAGTCGGCATACACGCCATCCATCAGCCGCGTCCAGAAGCCCAGGCTCAGCTCGGCGATCAGCGTTCCCTCCGTCAGCACCTTCACCGGGGCTCGCTGCCCCGATTCTCGCCTCGCCGGTGCGTTCCGCCGGTCGAAATCGCGGATCACCTGCGCCACCCGCGCCTGCTCCGGTGGAAGGAGGATCGGCGGGTTCGCGTCGAGCCACGATTCCACGCGGTTGTATCCCCGCCCGTTCCCCGGCGGATATTCGTCGCCGATGATCCGGTGCAGGTGGTTGCGCAGCAGGATCTCGGCCCAGTTGATCGCCGGGTGGAGCGCGCGCGCCAGCTCGATGTTGTACAGGTACCGGCCGATCGCCGGCGCCCACGCTATCCGGTCGCGCTCGCGGCGGTAGCGCGTCAGCCGCTCCAGCGACAGTCCGTGCCGGAACGAGGCCTCCAGCGGCGACCAGGGGGAGTGGAGCGGGGAAGCGTCGCCGTCGTCGTCATCGGAATTGGAGTTTGACATGGGGGGTTGCCTTCCGGGTTGGGGGGTGATATAATCGTTGGCGTGTGCCTTGGCCTGCGTCGCTCGCGATGCCGCCTTGGACTAGATGGCGCCGACTGGGGTTCTCCCCGGCCGGCGCCTTTTTTTGCGCGTGCCCCGCGACCGTCTCCCGCGGGCGAGCGCTACTGCAGTGCCGTGCCGTATGTATTTTCCAGGGGCGGCGCCACTCTGGTCAAGATCGCGCGTAAACAAAGCCACCGTGGGCACGAATGTCCTGTTTCAGCGATTCCGGCAATCGATCCAAGACGTTGGCAGCAGTACGAGTCCGGAATGTCTGGCGCGGGCACGACGCCGAATCCGACGATATATGAAAACGCTCTGGTGCTGGCGCTGCCGCATGCATCTGCCGATGCTGGAGGATGACGAGTGGGCCGTGCTCATGGCGGCGCACCGGGTGAGCGAGACGCCCGGCGCGGCGCTCCGCATCCTCGCGGATGAAGCCGCGCGCCGCGGACTCCCCGCTCCCCGGGCGGTCCCTGATGACGCCGGCGGGATCATGCGGCGGCTGTGGCACATGCTCGCCGGATACGGGATGTTCACGGGGGTGGAGGAGGATGTGGTGAACGCCGTATGGCATCACAAGGCCTCGCTCTACGGGCCGCCCTGTCCGGCCTGTGGCAAGCCGCTGCGAACTCCCCAGGCACGCCTCTGCGCCGCCTGTGGCTGGGGAATGGGCGAGCAGGGCAGGGACGGATGAAACGAAAGCGGCGACGATCCGGAGATCGCCGCCGCTTTCGTGTGTGCCGGGTGAGCTCGCCACGTCAGGCGTATAGGTACGCGGAGGCGTGATATGGCGTGCCGGCCGTGGACGCGCCGGCGGATCACTCGCCGGCGAGCGCGCGGTCGGCGGACCAGGCGCCGCTGCCGCGCAGGATGACGGCGAGCGACATCGCCATCACCAGCAGGTGGTACTCGAAGCCTTCCCGGCCCGCCGGCATCCCGCCGAACCAGTTCATGAAGAAGCCGTTGGGGAGGTGCGTGCTCGCCGCGCCCAGCATCACGCCAAGGATCCCCAGCGCCGCCATGCGCCCGCCGATCCCCAGCACCAGCGCGACCGGTGCCAGCAGCTCCGTCACGATTGCGAGCGCCGCCAGCGGGGCGGGGAAGCCGGCCGTCTTCGTCATCCACCCCAGCGTTCCGCCAAAGCCGTAGCCGCCGAACCATCCGAGCGCGTGCTGCGCCCCGTGCGGTAACAGGATCGCGCCGAGCGCGACGCGCAGCACCGTCTGCGCCGCGTTGCGCTCGGTCGCGGCGATGCGGCGGGCGAGCGCGGGGAAGGTGGCGGACGTGCCGCGGACGAGCGGGGTCGTGGGGGCGATGGTGCTCATCGGGTTCTCCTGTGGCTCCAGGTGCGTTCCGCACCCGGTGGTGATCGCGTCGTTGATTGACACGTCAAGTAATTGTTCGAGCGAATGCGGATGCGCTCACGAACGGGATCCGCGCCGCACGCGCTCCAGCAATGCGGCCAGCGCCTCGATCTCGTCGCCGGCGAGCTCTCCCACGCCGGCGTCATCGGCGCGATCGACGGCATCGTCCATCGTGCCGAGCAGGTCGAGGCCGGCGGCGGTGATCCAGCAGTGCACCAGGCGGCGGTCGTCGGTGCAGCGCTCGCGGCGGACGAGGGACTTCTCCTCGAGCCGGTCCAGCAGACGGGTGATTCCCGGCATCCGCTCGATCAGCCGCTCGCCGATCTCGAGCGTGGGGAGCGGGTCGGGATGGGCGCCGCGAAGGATACGGAGCACGTTGTACTGCTGCAGCGTGATGCCGTATGGCTCGACCACCTCGATCAGCCGGCGTCGCACCACGTCCGCCGTGCGCAGGATGGAGATCGTCGCCTCCTGCGCCGCCGACCTGAAGGGCTTCGTCTGCCCGATCTCGCGCTGCAAGGCGCCGCCGCTCTTCTCGCTCATGACTGATCATGATACGGATGAATGGTTGATGCGTCAAGTATAAGGCAGAGGAAGGATGCGACACAATAAAATCCTTGCGAAATCGGATCACCCATATCAACCCTATTCGCATGACGTCTGCTTACGAAAATTGTCGCAGTCGATCCGCCACAGCCCTCTGGAGCGCGTACATGCCCACCTCGGCCATGATCTACCTCGATGTTTCACTCTTCACCGGGATGACGGAAGCCGAAACCCGGCTCCTCGATGCGGTTGCGGATCTTCCAAACAGCCTGCGCAGCCTCGGTGCGCGTGAAAAGCAGATCCTCGTGAATGGGCCCGTACGCGCCGGGTTGATCCAACTGGTGCTGCTGAACGGTAAGGTAGCCCGCGCCTTGGACCGGCGCGAACTGAACCTTTCCGGCGTTCTGCTGATGGACACACTCGACCTGTCGTTCGCAACCATTCCGTTTCCGCTCACGTTCGAGAGATGGAGTGCCCGGGCATCGCTCAAAATGCACCACGCTCATTTCGTGCACCTCAAGCTGGATGGAGGATTCTTCCGCGATATTGTTGCCAACGGGATCGTCGTGGACAGCGATCTGGCCGTGGAACATGCGCGGATCCGCGGGGCCCTGTCGCTCGAACGCGCGCGGATCGGCGGCTCACTCCGTCTTAGCGGCTCGCATCTCTGCAACCGCGGTGAGACCGCCCTCAGCGCGACTGGATCGGTGATCCGCGGTAGCGTGGAGATGACGCATGCGCGGTGCGTCGGCGCGGTGGAACTCAACCGCGCACAGATCACGGGGAATCTGGGGTGCAGATACTCGGAGTTCTATGCGCCGAGGCGGAGCCTTGCCCAAGCGCGGCGTGTTGCCCGGGCGGCCGAGCAGTTAGACCACGGCACGACCGCCGGCACGGAGGGCGGCAGATTGGCCGGGCCGCAATCCGACGTTCCTGTGCATCGGCTTGGTGCAACGGCGGTGGAGGTCCCCGCCGACGGACCTCGCATGCTCCGGAAACGCGCCGCGGCCACGCTCCGGCGGTTGAGCCGAGACGCGTGGGGATGGCGAGGGCGAGTGCCTAGAGCTTCCCGGCATCGGACCCTTCCAATCCCGCTCGGAATCGCGCTCAACGCGGAATTCGTAGAAGTGGGCGGCGCCGTTCGTCTGGTAGGGGTTCGGACGCTGGGCGAGTTGCACATGCTCAACCTGAAGTGTGGCGTGGATATGAGCTTCAGTTCAGCGGTCCTCCGGAACCCTTGGGGCGATGCGCTGAGTCTTGATCAGTCGAACGTGACCGGGGCGATCTTTCTTCGGAACGTGGCGTGCTACGGGTGCATCCGGATCGCGGGAGCGCAGGTCGGCCTGGATCTGGACATGGGTGGGATGGTGCTAGTCGGGCCGGAGCCCAGGGTGGGGACCACAAGGTCGAAGTTGCAGGCGCGCGCCGCCGAGGGAGCGAACGCCGAGCCCAAAGACGAGCCGTTCTCCCTCCTGGCGAACCGCGCGCGAATCATCGGGAACGTTTTTATGAACAACCATTTCGTCAGCATCGGGCTCGTGTCGCTGAGTGGCGCGCACGTGATCGGCCAAGTCGTATGCGAAGACGCCGCCCTGCTGCTGTACCGCCCAACGCCGCATATGGAGAGGTGGGGAAAACGAACGCTGGCTCTTAAGAACGCGACTGTCGACGGTTCCGTGACGGTGACCCGGGCGACTACCGACGGTATCATGGATTTCCGCACGCTCACTGTCGGAAGGAATCTGCATCTCAAGAGCGTCCGCTGCACTCCCAGCGTCCGGACGGGTTACCTCCTGGAAAATGCGCGCGTGGAGTTGGAGTTCGCGCTGACGGACTCGCGTTCACAACCCGGTATGAAGCTAGTGCTCTCGCACGCGCAAATTGGCCGCATTCGCCACGGTTACAACAGTTGGCCGCTGGAACGGGGCGACCTAAAGCTAGACGGCTGCACGTACACCAATATCGACTTTGATGAGTCGGACGGGACACGACGCCAGTTTTCCCGGTTTCCGAAGTGGAAATCCCTTCTGAACTTCACCACGGCCTGGTGGCCCGACGCTTCGGTCGCGATCGAGTGGCTCAAGCTGATCAAGAGCGATTCGTTCGATCCCCAGCCTTTCGAGCAACTCGCCGGGGTGCGCAGGCGCGAGGGGGAGAACGACGCTCGGCAGATCTTGATCAACATGGAGAGGGAACGGCTCAGCCATACGACCGATTGGGCCAGGCGCGTCGCGGGCGCAGTCACGGGAGCTTTGCTCCAGCATGGGTACACCACGCGCCGGGTCTGGACGATCAGCATCGTGTGGATCGCATTCGCGGCCGTTCTCTTCGGCCAGGCGAAGCGCGCGAGCATCCTGACTGTAGCGGAGTCTGCCGTGTACATGGACACCGCTTACCGTGACGCGGAGGGTGAGCCCTCCGGATACCCTCGCTTCCTGGCGGTCATCTACTCCCTCGACTCGTTCCTGCCAATCATCGATCTGCACCAGGAGTCGTATTGGATCCCCAACGCCCGACGCGCGTGCCGGTTGGAAGATGGCACCCGGGTGAGCGTGTGCGGCTGGCTGTTCAGCGGCTTTTTGTGGTTCCACATCGTCATGGGATGGTGGGCGAGCAGCTTGATCGCCTTGGCCCTGACCGGTGCGATCCGGCGGGCGCATTCAGAGTGACGCTGGCGGCATGAGAGGGACGGCAGACCCCGGTGAGCTCATGCACGGAGTACAGGGCCGGGCGGAGTCGTCCCCGGCGCCAACGCGGAGCCCGTCCACTCGCGAGCGGGGGACGGGCTCCAGGATCCATTGATCGGATCAGCGTGGAACCGGTACCGGGCGCGGCTTGATCTCGGCGGGGCGCTTGGCGCGCGGCGCGGGTGGCGGCGGCTCTTCCTGGGCGTCGTCGCCGCTGCCGCCCAGCATGTCACCGACAGCCGTCACCGCGCGCCCGAAGAGCGACGGATCGTCGAAGCCGTCGGGGTGCAGCGGGCAGCTCTCCGTGGGCTCGGTGCCGGCCATGAAGAACTCCTGGATCACGTCCTCGCGCGGGCAGTACGGCGTGGCCAGCTTTCCCGTGCGCCGATCGATCTCGCGCATCTGCACGTCGGGCGGGGCGTTCCAGGGCGGGGGCGGCGCGTGGCGGGTGTAGTAGTCGGCCACCACGCGCCCCCACACCGGCGCCGCGAGGCCGCCGCCCGACGCGTCCGCGAGGATCGCCGAGGGACGGTCGAAGCCGAGCCAGACACCGGCCACCAGGTCTGGCGTGACGCCCACGAACCAGACGTCGGCGCCCTCGTCGGTGGTCCCCGTCTTTCCCGCGGCGGGGATGTTGGCGGGGAGCACGGAACGCACGCCGCTCCCGGTGCCGCGGTCCACCACGTCGCGCATCAGCGAGGTGGTGAGGAAGGCGACGGCGGGGGAGACCACGAAGCGCCGCTCGGTGGCGGACTGGTAGACCGTCTTCCCGTCGGGGTCGACCACCCTCCGGATCAGCCGCGGCTTCACCAGCGTGCCGCCGCTGGCGAACACCGAGTACGCCGCCACCATCTCCATCGGCACCACCTCGGTCGCGCCGATGAACGACGACGGGTACGGCCGCACCGGCGTGGTGAGCCCCAGGTCCTTGGCCTCGGCGACCACGCGCATCACCCCCACCTTGTTGCCCAGGACCACCGTGGCGCGGTTGGAGGAGAGGCGCAGCGCGGCGCGCAGGTCCACGTTCTGGCTCTCGTCCACGTGGTCGGCCGGGCGATAGGTGCCCAGCGAGTCGATGGCGTCGGGCCCCAGGAGCGGCGTGGTGATGGGGATCCCCTGCGCGATCGCCGAGGCGAAGACGATCGGCTTGAACGCCGACCCCGCCTGCCGCCGCGCCTGCGTGACGCGGTCGAACTGGCTGATCGCGTAGTCGCGCCCGCCGACCAGCGCCGTCACCTCGCCGGTGGCGGGGTCCATCGCCACGAACAGCCCCTGCAGGCACCCGCCGGGGTTCGACACCCGCCGCCCCGAGCACGCGGGGTGGCGGAAGCGCCCCATCCGCCCGCTTTCCACCGCCTGCACCTGCCTCACCAGCTCGCGCTGCGCGGTGGCCTGCATCCGCGGGTCGAGCGTGGTGTACACCCTGTAGCCGCGGGTCTCCGCGTCGGGCCCCAGCCGCTGGATCAGCTCGCGCCGCACGGCGGCCACGAAGTACGGCGCGGCGCCGCTGGCCTCGCGCGGGGGCGCCAGCCGCAGCGGCTCGGCGCGCGCGGCCGACGCCTCGGCCTGGGTGATCACGCCGGCGTGCGCCATCAATTCCAGCACCAGGTCGCGCCGCGTCTTCACCGCGTCGGGGTTGCGGCGCGGATCGTAGTAGCTGGGCGCCTTGGGCATCGCGGCGATGGTCGCCGCCTCGGCGTTGCTGAGCCGGCTCACCGGCTTGCCGAAGTACCCCTGCGACGCCGCCTCCACACCGTACTGCCCGTTCCCCAGGTAGATCTGGTTGAGGTACATCTCCAGGATCTCGTCCTTCTGGAACGCCTTCTCCACCTTCCAGGCGAACACCACCTCGCCCAGCTTGCGGCGCAGCGTCTTGGCCCGGCTCAGGCGCTCGGGAAAGACGTTGCGGGCCAGCTGCATGGTGATGGTGCTGAACCCCTGGCTCCAACTGCGGGTGCGGACGTCGCGCGCCACCGCGCCCGCCGCGCGGCGCCAGTCCACGCCGTGGTGCTCGTAGAAGCGCTTGTCCTCCACCGCCAGGAACGCCCCCGACACGTGCGCCGGGATGCGCCTGAGCGGAACCACGAAGCGCCGCTCCGACGCCAGGTTGGCGATCAGCCGCGCGTCGCGGTCGAACACCTGCGTGGCCTGCGGCGGCGTGTAGGTGCGCAGCGCCGCCACGCTGGGGCACCCGCCCCCCGAGCAGCGGGGCCACAGCATGGCTACGCCGGCGGCCGCCACCGTGATCCCGAAGATCAGGAGCAGCCCCAGCACCTTCAGCGCGCCGCGCGCGCGGGACTTCCCGCGGCTCTTCTTGCCGCGGGGAGGGCGTTTCTTGCCAGCCATTCGGTTGCGGAACAGGGTGTGGCAGAGGTCCGGACCCGCCGGAGCGTACCGGTGCAATATAACGGAAGTTCCGGCGGCGGCGCGCGATGCGCATTTTCGGTACGGAAACATCACGTCCGGCCGTGTGTCTCGCGCGTCGGAAAACCACCAGACGTGAGCACGGCAGCACGGCGGATCACGGAGGCACGGTGAATTCGGTGCGGTTCTCCATGCCTCCGTGCGCCGCCGTGGCTTCGTGCCCACCTCTTTCCAGCGGCCCGGACGAGCATGCCTGGCGGACGCGTCGCGGCCCAACTTCGCGAGGCTCCTCAACATCCTGCAAACCTGCTTCAAGGTGGCGCCGCCCCGGTACGGGATATGCCACCATCCATCCCGCGGCGCGCAACGGAAACGCACGCCGGGCCGGCATCGTTTCGCTCCGCGCTGGCGTGGAGCACGTGGCCGGCGCGTCCGGGAGTATCGGGGGAGGGTGCGGAGCGATGCGAATTCTGGTAGCGGACGACGAGACCGCCAGCGCACAGGCGCTCGCCGAGCTGCTCGTGCTGACGGGGCACCAGGTGATCGGCCCGGCGGGCGATGGGGCCGAGGCCGTGCGGCTGGCCGCGCGCGAGCTGCCGGACCTTGCCATCTTCGACATCGACATGCCGACGATGTCCGGGCTGGAGGCGATCGGCCAGATCACCCGCAGCCGCCCGATCCCCGTGATCGTGCTGACGGCGCACACCGAACCCGAGTTCATCGAGCGCGCCGCCGAGCTCCCCGTCTTCAACTACCTCGCGAAGCCGGCCGGCGCCGACCGCCTCCTCCCCGCCATCCACCTGGCGAAGGCGCGCTTCGCCGAGTGGAGCGCGCTGAACGGCCGGGTGAGCGAGCTTTCGCAGAAGATCGACGAGCGGCGCACCATCGAGCGCGCCAAGGGGATCCTGATGGAGCTGCGCGGGATCAACGAGAACGACGCGTACCGCATGATGCAGCGCGAGAGCCAGCAGCGCAGCCGCAGCATGGCCGACATCGCGCGCTCGGTGATCGCCACGCAGGGCGTGTTCCGGCGGCCGCAGCGCAAGCTGGTGGCGCAGCCGCCGCGCCGCGTGGCCGCCGCCGCGCCCGACGTGCCGGTGCCCGCAACGGCCACCGTCGCCGTCCCGGCGGTGGCGCCCGCCCCGGCCCCGGTGGAGCCCGCTGCCTGAGCCGCCGCCGCCCGGCCTTCGCCGCCGGCTGGAGATCGTTCCCGCCGGCGGTGTTCCATGTCCCCTCCTCCACGCCATCGGCGAAACGGTGGATGCGGCGCTCGGCACGCGGCACCACATTGCGGCCGAGGTCGAGGTCCCGTCCGGGTGGCTCGTGGGGGATGCGATCCGCTCCGGCGCGGTGCTCGACGCGCTGCTGGCGGAGCGGGAAGCGGCGGATTCGGCGGAGGATCGCGCGATCACGCTGGTGGTGACGGCGCCGCCGCTGGTGGTGCCCGACGGCCGCGCGGTGTACGGCGAGGCCGCGATCGGCGGCGGCTGCGCGGTGATCGGAGTCGGCTCGCTTGACGGCGGAAGCGGTTGCAGCGAAACGACTTTGGCGGATCGCGCGGGGAAAGCGGCGCTGCACGAATGCGCGCACGCCGCGGGGCTGGAGCATTGTGCGGACCCTGCCTGCGTCATGTATCCCGCACGCGACATTGCGGGCGTGGACCGCAAAGCCAAAGGTTTCTGCGCGCGCTGCACGGCCGATCTTGCGCACGCAACCCTTGATGCGGCGCCAAGCTGACGTTACCTTGCGCCAGCAGCAGCCAGCGTTTCACTCGTGCATCCCCGCAGAGCTATTGCACCGGCACCCCAGCGCCCGCCCCATGGCGGAGGCACATCCATGAGCCAGGATTCTCCCCGCTCGCTGCGCCGCGCGTACCTGGAGTGGGTCGAAGAGCAGGTCGAAGATTTCAAGGACACCATTCCCCGGTCGCGGCTCCTCGCCATTGCCGACGAGGTGGTGACCGAGCTTCGTTTCTCGCGCCGCGGGCAGTACCAGCTCACCGAGATCCTGCTCTGCGACGCCATGAACCGCTACCTGTTCAAGCTGCTCAAGCTTCCCGGGTACCGCGCATGGCTCGAACAGCGCGCCCAGATGCCGCAGCCGGCGCACGACCCGCGGGTGATCCCGTTTCGCGAGCTGTCGCCGCCGCCCAGCACCGCCGCCCTCCGCCCCGTCGTCGTGGCGGACGCCGAGGACGAGCCGCTCGCCTGTGTCGGATAGACACGAACCGGGCGCGAATGTGACACATCCGCCCCGGCCGCGGACGCTGGTCGTAAATTCATAACTCGTTCGCACGAACGAGCTTCCGCGGCAGCCGCGGTTCCGGTACGGATGGTGCCGGTTCCGCGGCGAGCGCGTTTATGCGGAACGCGCGTCCGGGAAGACCCCTGGCCGGAGTGGTGCACGAAGATGGCGAAAGACGAACCGAACGCCGGCGAGATGCCGGCCGACGATAGCGGGATGCTGGGAATCGTGGTGCAGGGACGCCGGATCGTGGAGGCGCTCCCCAACCTGAGCTTCGTGTGGGGCCCGCCCGAGTTCCAGGCGGCGCCCAGCCTTCCTTTCGGACGGTGGAAGCCCGCGATCAAGGTCGCGTGAACCCGGCGCGGTGACGAACCACGGAAGAGGCGGAGCGATCTCGATCGCTCCGCCTCTTCTTCTTGCGTTCCGTCGATTCCGATGCCGCGCGGTTCAGCCGCCGCGCGCCACCAGCGGGCGCGGCGCCACGGCCGAGGTGGTGGCCGGCTCGGGCGAGGGGCGGCCGAAGAGGTAGCCCTGGAAGAGGTTCACGCCCAGCTCCTCCAGGGTGCGCCACTCCTCGTCGGTCTCCACGCCCTCGGCCAGCACCAGCTCGCCCGCGTCCTGCGCCAGCTTGACCAGCGCCGCGCAGATCTCGCGATGCAGCGGCGAATCCACCGAGCGGGCCACCAGCTCGCGGTCGATCTTCACCAGGTCCGGGTTCAGGTCGCCCAGCAGCGACAGCCCGCTCCAGCCGGAGCCGACGTCGTCCAGCGCCACCTTGAATCCCTGCTCCCGGTAGTAGGAAAGGATGTGCTTGAGGTGCGCGCGGTCGGTCAGGCGCTCGGTCTCCACCACCTCGAACACCACGCGATCGGCATCGAGCCCGCTCTCGCGCGCCGCGCGCATGGTGGTGGCCAGGCAGAAGTCCGGGCGGTAGATGGCGGTGGGGAGAAAGTTGACGAGGATGTGCACGCCCGCCGGCAGCGTCGCGGCGCCCGCGTTGCGCAGGTGCGCCTCGCGCGCCGTGCGGTCGAGCATGAACGCCATGTGCTCCTGCCGCGCCCACTCCAGCAGCGTGGCCGCGCCCACCAGCTCGCCCGCGGCCGTGCGGCCGCGCATCAGGCACTCGTACCCCCACGGCTCCAGCGTTCCCGCCCAGAAGATCGGCTGGAACCAGGTCTCGATCCGCCCGTCGCGCAGCAGCGGCATGAGACGCGAGCTGTCCACCTCGCTCATCTCCGCCAGCGTCCTGGCGTGGATCAGCTTCACCACCTGGCGCTCCAGCGGCTCGTGCCGGTCCAGCCAGGCGCCGCGCAGCGACGCGAACCGGCCATCGTCGAGCACGCCGCGCAGGAAGCCGGCGACGTCGGCCACGCCGGTCCAGCGCGACTCGCCGCCCACGTCCAGGATCAGCGCCTCGAAGTCACGCCGCACCGTCCACCGTTCCTGCTCGGCGAAGGTGAGGATCTCGGGATACCCCTCCAGCGTTTCGGCGAGAACGGCGAGGCGGCGGTCGTCGGTGCGGCAGTCGCAATGCATGGGTGAAGCGCGTGGCGAGCGGAAAGCGGTTCGGTGATGAACAAAAGTATCGAGTCGTGGACGCGAGAACAGGGCCCTTCGTCGTAGCACTTCGTTCCCGGTTCGGAACGAAGGGTGGCTTCGGCAACGATGTAGAATGTTTGTCGCAAGTACGTGCCGCATCGATCGATGGGAGCGCGATCACCCGTCCCGCCCATGCGAAAGCATCGGGAGACCGGATCGGGAGAGTTCCCTCTCATCTCTCGCCGATCGGGATCGATCTCCCGATGCTCCGCGCGTCCGTCGGTATCCGCCGACGCGATCTTCCGGATCAGTTCACGATGACGGTGCCCGCGGCGATGGTCGCCAGGTCGTACTCGGGGCTGTCCAGGCAGGTGGGCCCGGTGCCCGCGGCGGCCAGGTTCACGGTGTTTGCCTGGTCGGGGACGCCGTCGGACACCTCGAAGTACGCGTCGAAGCCTTCGATCCCCGTGTCGCTGCTCTCGTTGACGGTGCCGGAGAGCTTGGCGTGGCCACCGGAGCGCGAGATGCACTTGATGTCGATGGACGCCGCGACGTCGCCCGTGACCGAGTAGAGCACCGCCGTGCCCGTGGTCACGCTGCTGCCGTTGTTCGAGGCGACCACGCCCAGCGTGTAGCCGGACGACAGCCGCACCGCGGCGACCACGCTGGCGTTGGCCGTGCCCGTGCGGCGGATCTCCGTGCTCCCGGCGGACCGGCCGTCGCGCGCGGTGGTGGGCGCGCGGTCGCACGAGGCCAGCGCGGGGAGCGCGAGCAGGGCCAGCAGGGGAAGGATGGAACGGGTCATGGTGCACCTCCGGGGAGTGGGAAGGGAAGCGGAGGGGCCCGCACCCTCCACAAACAGAGGCGGGAAAGATGCAGGTCCGGATCGTACGCTACTCCTCCCCGTCCGATCAGGCAACACAAACGTTTGATGACCGGGATCCCCCGGGCCGCGTCAAAGCCGGCGCGCCACGAGGTGTTTCCGCCCGTCGTCGATCCTGGCCGGCGTCTGCCACGGCTCCACGTGGCAGTTCGAACGAATAGCGGCGCGAAGCAATCCCTGCCGGTCGGCGAGTTGGTCGCGCGTGATCGCCGGGCGTGCTTGCCCCGGCTCGGCGTGGCGGCCTAGATTCCGCGCGGACTTCCCCAGACTTTCAGCCGAACGGGACGATGGCAAAGGCCTCTAGCTTCGACATCACCTCCAGCGTGGACATGCAGGAGGTGGACAACGCGCTGAACCAGGCGCGCAAGGAGGTGCAGCAGCGGTACGACTTCAAGGGCGCCACGGTCGAGATCGACTTCGACCGCAAGGCCGGCACCCTCAAGCTGCTGAGCGACGACGAGTACAAGCTCACCGCGCTGGTCGACGTGATCCAGAGCAAGCTGGTGAAGCGCGGCGTGCCGATCCGCAACCTGGACTACGGCGAGGTGGAGCTGGCGTTCGGCGGCAAGGCGCGGCAGACCATCACCCTGGTGCAGAGCATCAGCACCGAGAAGGGGAAGGAGATCGTGCGCTCCATCAAGGACGCCGGCTTCAAGAAGGTGAACGCGCAGATCCAGGACGAGCAGGTGCGCGTGACCTCGCCCTCGATCGACGAGCTGCAGACGGTGATCGCCCACCTGAAGAAGCAGGATTTCGGGCTGGAGCTGAGCTACGGCAACTTCCGCTCGACATGACGCGCGCCAACAGCTCCGCGCTCTTCCGGCGCGCGCAGGCGGTCACGCCCGGCGGGGTGAACTCGCCGGTGCGCGCCTTCCGCGCGGTGGGCGGCGAGCCGTTCTTCGTCGCCCGCGCCGGGGGCTCGCGCATCTGGGACGTGGACGGCAACGCGTACATCGACTACGTGCTGAGCTGGGGCCCGATGATCCTGGGCCACGCGCACCCCGCCGTGCTCGCGGCCATCACCGATGCCGCCGCGCGCGGCACCAGCTACGGCGCGCCCACCGGCGCCGAGGTGGAGCTGGCCGAGCTGGTGCGCGAGCTGGTGCCCAGCATGGAGCGCGTGCGCTTCGTGAACAGCGGCACCGAGGCCACGATGAGCGCCATCCGCCTGGCCCGCGGCTTCACCGGGCGCGAGCTGATCGTGAAGTTCGACGGCTGCTACCACGGGCACGGAGATTCCTTCCTGGTGAAGGCGGGCTCGGGGGTGGCCACGCTCGGCCTCCCCAACTCGCCCGGCGTTCCCGCGGCGCTGTCGAAGCTCACGCTCACCGCGCCCTTCAACGACCTGGGCGCGGTGGAGGAGATCTTCCGCGCGCACCCGGGAAAGATCGCGGCGGTGATCCTGGAGCCGGTGGTGGGGAACGCGGGCTTCATCCCGCCGGCGGACGGCTTCCTGGCCGGCCTGCGGCGCCTGACCGGGGAGGACGGCGCGCTCCTGGTGTTCGACGAGGTGATGACCGGCTTCCGCGTGAGCCGCGGCGGCGCGCAGGAGCGCTTCGGCATCGTCCCCGACCTGACCACGCTGGGGAAGGTGATCGGCGGCGGTCTCCCCGTGGGCGCGTACGGCGGCCGCGCCGAGGTGATGGACTGGATCGCCCCGGTCGGCCCCGTCTACCAGGCGGGAACGCTCAGCGGCAACCCGCTGGCGATGGCGGCCGGGCTGGCGCAGCTCCGCATCCTGCGAGCCGAGAATCCGTATCCCCAGCTGGAGCGGACCACGGCGCGGCTGGTGGATGGGCTGCTCGGCGTGGCCCGCGAGCTCGGCGTGCCCGCGAGCGGCGGCAGCCTGGGGTCGATGTGGGGGATGTTCTTCGCGCCGGGACCGGTGCTGAACTTCGAGCAGGCGAAGGGGAGCGACGTGCCGCTGTTCAACCGCTTCTTCCACGGGATGCTGGACCGGGGCGTGTTCCTGGCGCCGAGCCAGTTCGAGGCCGGGTTCACCAGCACCGCGCACACCGATGCCGACGTGGACGCCACCCTGGATGCCGCCCGGGAGGCGCTGCGTGCGGCGCTGGGCTGACGCGGCGCTCGCGCTGGGGCTCGCCACGCTGGCGGCGTGCGGCGGACGGAGCGAGCCGGTGTACGGCCCGCTCCCCAGCGCCCCGGCGCCGCGCCCCGCGCCCGCCCCCGCGCCGCCGCCACGCTTCGAGCCGGCGCCCGCGCCCGCCGCGAACGCGCCCGCCGCGAACGCGCCGGCCGTGCGCGTGGGCGTGGTGGTGGACGCGGCCGCCGGCACCATCACCTCGCCCAGCGGGCTGACGGTGGAGACGGAGCGCGGCGACAACATCGACGAGCTGCCGCAGGGCCGCGGCGTGGCGTTCTCGGCGGATGGCGACGGCGGGATCACGATGACGGTGATGGACGCCGCGAACACGCCGGTGGGCCGCTCGCGGCGCGGGCTGGCGTCGCCGGTGGTGGTGCGCGCCGCGGATGGCGGCGTGGTGGAGGTGCGCGGCGCCGCCTACCGCGGCGCGGTGCTGGTGCAGAGCGGGCGGCGGGGGATCACCTTCGTCAACCGCGTGGACATGGAGAGCTACCTGCTCGGCGTGGTGCCGCGCGAGCTGGGGAACGTGGACGAGGGCGCCTACGAGGCGATGAAGGCCCAGGCCGTGGCCGCCCGCACCTACGCGATGAAGAACATGGGCCGCCGCTCGAGCCTGGGCTTCGACGTGTACGCCGGCACCGAGGACCAGGTGTACGGCGGCGCCGAGGCGGAGCGCGAGGTGGTGAGCCGCGCGGTGCGCGAGACGGCCGGCGAGGTGCTGACGTACGGCGGGCGGCCGATCGACGCCTACTACCACTCCACCTGCGCGGGGCGGACCGCGGCGATCGACGAGGTGTGGAACGTGAATCCGGTTCCCTACCTGGTCTCGGTGGAGGACGTGGACCCCCGCACGGGCGAGGCGTGGGACCGCACCAGCAGCCGCTTCAGCTGGACGGAGCGGTGGAGCGCCAGCCAGCTGGTGTCGATCCTGAACCGCACGCTGGCCGACTCGCTCCGCGGCCGCCGCATCGGCGAGATCGAGGACATGGACGTGGTGAGCCGCACGCGGAGCGGCCGCGTCCGCGCGATGCGCATCGACACCGACGCGGGTACGTTCACCGTGGGGCGCGACCGGGTGCGCTGGATCCTGGCGCCCGCGCGCGGCGGGATCCTGAACAGCAGCAAGTTCGACGTGCGCCTGGAGCGCAGCGGCGGCCAGGTGGTCTCCGTGGTCGCCGAGGGCGGCGGATGGGGCCACGGCATCGGCATGTGCCAGGTGGGCGCGATGAACCGCGCCCGGGCGGGGCAGGACTACCACACCATCCTGGACGCGTACTACCCGGGGACGCGGATCGAGCGGGTGTACTGAGGAACCCTCACCCCGGCGTTCAGGCGTCCCGACTGCGCCGGGTCCCGAATGCCTGTCCCTCTCCCGACCTGCCGAGAGGGACGGTGGGCGCGGCCCGCGGGCGACGGGGTGGGGCAATTGGGTGCGGTGGGGCGATGAAGGGTGGCTCGCATCGGCGGACGCCCATCTCGCAAACCCCGTCGAGCCGTCCGCGCGGGCGGGCTTCGCGCGGTTCCGGCGGCGTGTTTCAACCCGCCGGCACCGCGAGCGCGGACCGGGTAACGCTCTCCCTCGCAATCAGTTGCGTGAGGGATGCGCGCCCGGAGGGCCGGGACGGCGACGCGCGCGCATCGAGGCGGCGGATCCGCGGGGAACCGTGGCGCGGCGGTGGCCCGGCTGCGTTGGGCACGGTGGTATCGTGCCCTACGCAGCGCGCAGCCCGGCCCGGAGCGCAGCGGAGGGACACGCCCGAACCGGCTGTTCGCCGTTGCCGTTCCACCGGTCGAGGTTCGAGAAGACGAGGCAGAAGATGAAGATGCGACACCTCCCACACGACGAGACGCATCCGTGACCGTGCACAGACCCTCCACCCGCGTGGCCGTGATCGGCGCGGGCGCCATCGCGCAGGTGATGCACCTGCCCATCCTGAGCCGCATGCGCGGGGTGGAGATCGCCGCGGTGAGCGACCGCGACCAGCACACCGCGCAGACCGTGGCCACCCGCTACGGCACGCGCGCGCTCGACGCGCAGCGCATCTGGGACGACGAGTCGATCCGCGCGGTGGTGGTGAGCACGCCCAGCCACCGCCACGAGGAGAACGTTCGCGACGCGCTGCGCGCCGGCAAGTTCGTGATGTGCGAGAAGCCGCTCTCGCTCACCTCGGCGGGGATCCGCTCGGTGCTGGAAGAGACCGGCGCGGGCGAGCGCCTGATGGTGGGGATGAACCAGCGCTTCCGCGCCGACACGCAGGCGCTGCGCTCGTTCGTGGTGAGCGGCGAGCTGGGCGATACCTTCTACCTGAAGACGGGGTGGCTGAACCGCACGCCCCCCAGCGGCCGGCTGCGCAGCTGGCGCCTGATGCGCGAGGCCGGCGGCGGCGCGCTGATGGACCTGGGGCTGCAGATGCTGGACCTGGCGCTGTGGACGCTCGGCTACCCGCGGCCGCTGCGCGTGAGCGCCCACACGCACCAGCCCGGGGGCGCCGAGGTGGAGGACGCGGCGGCCCTGCTGTTGCGTCTGGAGGGAGACAGGGTGATCAACCTGGAAGTGACCTGGGCGCTGATCTCCCGGCGCGACCGGCAGTTCCTGCACGTGCTGGGGAGCGCGGGGAGCGGGTCGCTGGCGCCGCTGCAGGTGTTCCGGCAGATGGACACGGGGATGGTGGACGTGGCGCCGGCGCTCCCGGCCGGCACCGAGAACCTGTTCACCGCCAGCTACCGCAACCAGCTGCAGCACTTCATCGAGGCCGTGCGCGGCGAGAAGCGGCTGGACGCGCCCGCCGAGCACGTGCGGCTGATGCGCATCATGGAGGCGGCCTACCAGAGCGCCGCCGAGCACCGCGAGATCGACCTTTCGGGCGACGAGCCGTCCTGACGCGGCCCGCCCATGAGCGACAACGGGTGATGGAGACACGCCCGGAGAACCACGGCGGCAGAGGGTGATGGGATGGTGGACACGAGCGAGCTGATCGAGGGGCTGAACACCGACCTGGCGGCCGAGTACCAGGCGGTGATCATGTACCGCACCTACGCGGCGCTGGTGAGCGGCCCCTGGCGGCGCGACCTGCGCGCCTTCTTCGAGGCCGAGATCCCCGACGAGCTGGGGCACGCGGCCTTCCTGGCCGACAAGATCGTGGCGCTGGGCGGCACGCCCACGGTGCAGGTGGCGCCGGTGCCGATCCCGCGCGACGCGCGCGACATGCTGGAGAACGCGCTGCAGGCCGAGGTCGACACCATCGAACGCTATACCCGCCGCATCGCGCAGGCCGACGAATGCGGCGAGATCTCCATCCGCGTGGAGCTCGAGAACATGATCTCCGACGAAAGCCGCCACCGCGACGAGATCCGCCGCATGCTGATGGACTGGCGGTAGGAGCGGCGGCGCGGGCGAACGGCTGGATGGGCTGAAGAAGCGCCGGGGGCGATCCGCTCCGGCGCTTTCTAGTTCCGATCCGATCCTGAGCGGCACGACGGACGCAATCTTTGCTTGACTCAGAATCCTTCACGGACAATATTCGCAGCCGGGCACCGGATCAGACCTTCTTCACATCGCGTGAGTCTCCGTGCGCTATCTTCACCGATTCGTTTCCTTGGGCGCACTTTTCGTTTTATCCGCGTGTGAGAATGAGGAAGCGAGCAGAAGCGGAAGCGACCCTACGCCACGTGCGATCGTAGCCGAAGAGCTGATCCGCCTCGATGACGCGGGTCAGCCCATCATCGCTCGTCCGGAGCGGATCTCGGTCGATTCGAAGGGCCGGTTCTTCGTCACCGATTATTCCGACAAGAACATCAAGGTCTACGACGCGACTGGAAGCCGGGTCGCAACAATTGGCCGTCCCGGACGCGGTCCCGGTGAATTCACCGCCTTGCTGACGGCGCAAAGCTACCGGGATTCTCTCGTGGCGTGGGATGCCGTGTCGGGAAAGCTCTCCGTGTTCGCGCCGGACGGGCGGTACGTTCGAGCGATCTCGCTGACCGGGACTCCGTTCCCGGTCTGGTCCGTTCGCGTGGTCGACGACTCGCTATTCCTAGCGATTGCCGCGGCGACGGGGATTCCGGCCCGTCCGGCGCTTGCGCTGATCCGGCCCGATGGCACGCGCCTGAGCACCTTTTACGAGCCGGGACAGTACGTCGGGACGAGCCCGGCCGTGATCCAGACGATCTTCGTTCTCGCGGATGCGGCGGATGGAACCGTGTTCGCCGGGCTCGCGGGAGGAGACAGCCTCTGGACGTTCGATTACCAGGGAAGGCGGCTCGGCGCGGCGCCGGTCGATGCGGCGCACCCGCTTCGCACCAGCCGCGGCATCATCGAGGGGAATCGCGGGAAGGTTCAGCGCGCGGATGGAAGCATCGTGCTGGATGGGGAGCCCGCGCTGTTCAACCTGGTCGCGCTGGATAGCGGAAGGGTGGCCATGCAGGTCGAGCCATGGGACCTCACCCATGGCACCGATCCCCTGGGCGGCGGACGGGTGATCGTCGCCGCCACGCGGCCGGATGGCCAGCCAGTGACGATCGCCTCGGCCGCTCTCGAGGGCGGACTGCTGGGGCGGGACCGGGAGGGAGCACCGCTTGTCCTGCGGTACGCGACCGCCAACGAGGACGCGTACGCCATCACTCGCCTGAGGCTGACAGCGGCTTCCACTCGCGGGGCGCCATGACCTGCACGCGGCTCGGCAACGCCTGCATCGCGGCCATTCTCGTGCTCGGGCCCGCCGTGATCGCGCGTGTCGTGTCCACCCGGGAAGCCTCTACGGCCCCTGCAAGAACTCTCGTCGGTGATCCGACCTCGATGGCTCTGGATTCAGCGACGCTTCCCATTTCAGCCACACTCACGTCCAGGGCGGTCGCCATGCTCGCCGCGGGCGATCCACGCGCGCGGCTGCTGGTGGTGCTGCGCGGGCGCGATCGTCTGAATTGCGAAGACCTGGGCCGGCAACTTCGTGAGCTTCAGCGTGCGTCGGGCCCGGATCGGCAAGCGGTGATCGTGACCGAGAACGCTGCCACCGACGGGTATCGTGCCTACGGTCGCCGTGAGCACCTGCGAATGCCCGTGCTCGGCCTGTCCGCCGATTCATTGCTGGTCACGCCATCACGGCTGCCGACTCCCGCGGTCCTGGTGTGACCCGACCCCCGGATGGGGTTCGTGGGGTCGCTCACCCCATCCGCTTTCCCAATCTGCGCCTTCGTTCGTTCGCCACCGAACTCGAGCCGTGGTTGGCGATGGGCAGCCCGCGCGCGGAATCAGAACGAAAGCGAGTCCAATCACCCTGAACCCGAAGGAGACCGCGTGCGCAATTCAAGAATCCTCGTCGGTGCGCTCGTACTGGTGGGTGCGTTCGTGGGGGTACGTCCCGAACCCGCGATGGCCGGCGATCAGCAATGCTTCCGCAACAAGTCCGATCCCCTGACCGCTTGCACCATCTGCAGCGGCACCTGCATGGGCGACGGCTATCGGTGCTGCACCATCGTGCCAGACCTTTGATCACCCGCGGTGTGCCGGCATGGATCCCCGCTGGGACCTGGTCTTGCCGGAGGGCGATAGACCGATGCGAGCAGCGAGCGGGGAGGATGTCCAACGCTGTAACCCCGCCGCATCCTAATTCACGTGCCGGAAGACGTTTCCGGCGTTCCGGCGTCGCGGTGGCGGAGTCGATTCGGAGAGCGTGGCGAGGCGGGTTGCCTGATTGGCCGAGTCTGGCTATCTTACATGCTTCTTTCGAATTGATTTCCGGGCGGCGCCCGGGATTTGAGCGTGACACCAGACCTAGGCAGGTGCGCCGATGAAGGCCGATATCCATCCGAATTACGCGAACGTCACCGTGCGGTGCGCCTGCGGCAACAGCTGGACGACCCGCTCGACGAGCAAGGACATCCACGTGGAAGTCTGCTCGCAGTGCCACCCGTACTTCACGGGCAAGCAGAAGCTGATGGACACCGCGGGACGGATCGAGCGGTTCCGGCAGCGCTACGCCGGCAGCGACGCGGCCGCCAAGTGACGCACGAGAGCCGGGGCTGATCCCCCGGCTCTCACTCTATCGTCCATGGACGACCGCCTGCGCGACATCGAGCAGCGCTACGACGACCTGTCGACGCAGCTCGCAGACCCCGGCATCCACGCCGACCCCAAGCGCCTCCGCGACCTGAGCCGCGAGCATGCACAGCTCGCCCAGGTGGTGGAGGCCGCCGCGCGCCTGCGAAAGTCGCGCGGGGAGCTGGAGGGCGCCCGGCTCCTGCTGGACGAGAGCGGCGGCGACCCCGAGATGGCCGCCATGGCGCGCGCCGAGGTCGAGCAGCTCTCGGCCGACGTGGAGCGGCTGGAGGGGGAGCTCAAGCTCCTGCTGATCCCCCGCGACCCGCTGGACGACCGCGACGCCGTGGTGGAGATCCGCGCCGGCACCGGCGGCGACGAGGCGGCGCTCTTCGCCGGCGACCTCTTCCGCATGTACCAGCGCTACGCCGACCAGCGCGGCTGGAAGATCGAGATCGTCTCCCTGTCCGAGGGCTCGGCCGGCGGGTACAAGGAGGCGGTGTTCACCGTGCGCGGCTCCAACGCGTACGGCGACCTGCGCTACGAGAGTGGCGTGCACCGCGTGCAGCGCGTGCCCGCCACCGAGGCGCAGGGGCGCATCCACACCTCGGCCGCCACGGTCGCCGTCCTCCCCGAGGCCGAGGAGGTGGACGTGCAGATCAACCCGGCGGAGCTCAAGATCGACGTGTACCGCAGCTCGGGCCCGGGCGGCCAGTCGGTGAACACCACCGACAGCGCGGTGCGCATCACCCACCTCCCCACTGGGCTGGTGGTGACCTGCCAGGACGAGAAGAGCCAGCACAAGAACAAGGACAAGGCGATGGGCGTGCTCCGCTCGCGCCTGCTGGACGCGCGCATCGCCGAGCAGGAGGCCGAGCGCGCCCGCGACCGGCGCCTGCAGGTGGGCACCGGCGACCGCAGCGCCAAGATCCGCACCTACAACTTTCCCCAGAGCCGCCTGACCGATCACCGCATCGGCTTCACCACGCACGCGCTGCCGCAGGTGCTCGATGGCGAGCTCGCCGAGGTGCTGGAGGCGCTGAAGCTGGCCAGCCAGACCGAGCGCGAGGGGTGACGATGGCGGCGCGGACGTTCCCCCGGCCGGCGCAGGCGCGTGCCGCCGTGTCTACTGAGCTCTCCTTCACCGGCTGACGGGATCGCGTGTCCGAGAAGCGCTGGACGGTGATGGAGATGGTCGTGTGGACGGCGAACTATCTGGGGGAGAAGGGGTTCAACAACCCGCGGCTGAACGCCGAGCTGCTGCTGGCGGGCTCGCTGGGCCTCAAGCGGCTCGATCTCTACCTCCAGTTCGACCGCCCGCTGCGGGCCGAGGAGCTGGCCGAGTTCAAGGCGCGGCTGCTGCGGCGTGCGAAGCACGAGCCGTTGCAGTACATTGAGGGCACCGCCGCGTTTCGCGAGCTGGTGCTGGCCGTCGACCGGCGCGTGCTGATCCCGCGCCCCGAGACGGAGGTGCTGGTGCAGGAGGTGCTCGACTGGGCCGCCGCCCACGGCGCGCGATCGGCGCTGGACGTGGGCACCGGCTCGGGCGCCATCGCGCTGTCGCTGGCCACCGAGGGCGCGTTCGAGCGCGTGGTGGCCGTCGACCTGTCGCCCGAGGCGCTGGAGGTGGCGCGCGCCAATGGCGAGAAGGCCGCTCCCGCGATGCCCGTCGATTTCCGGCTGGGGAGCCTGTACGACGCGGTGGGCGGCGAGCGCTTCGGCGTGATCGCCAGCAACCCGCCGTACGTGGGGACCGAGGAGCGCCCCTCGCTCGACGCCGAGGTGCGCGAGTGGGAGCCCGGCACCGCGCTCTTCGCCGGCCAGGGCGGGCTGGACGTGATCCGCCCGCTGGTGGAACGGGCGCCGCTGCACCTGGAGCCCGGCGGCCTGCTGGCGATGGAGATCGGCGCGGCGCAGGCCGATGCGGTGTGCGAGATCGTCCGCGCGACGGGCGCGTTCGCCGAGCCGCGCGTGCGGCGCGACCTGTCGGGCCGCGACCGCATCGTCCTCGCCGAACTGGCGGGCTGACGGCGCGGTGACGGCCGGCTGACGCCGGCGTGCGAGGATGATCGTCGCCCCTCTTGATGAGACGCGACGCGTTCGCGGATCGCGTGAGGGATGCGCGCCCGGAGGGCCGGGAACGCGGCGGCCCGGCGCGAGCGACGCGGAATATGTAGAGGGTGGCGGGCCGCCGTGGGCCCGGCGCGGTTGGCAACGGCGGTATTGTTGCCTACCGCGCGCGCAGCCCGGCCCGGAGCGCAGCGGAGGGACACGCCCAGGACCGGCGGTTCCGTCCGTTCGACCCAGGATTTCGACAAAACCTCAGGAAGGCTCGATCGATGGACCAGATCTGGGAGAAGGCCCGCGAGATCGGGCGGCTGGTGGCGCAGAGCGACGAGTACAAGGCGCTGAAGCGCGCCAACGACACCCTGGCCAACGACCGCGAGACCGTGACGGGGATCAACCGCCTGGGCACGCTGCAGGAGAAGATCGGCGGCGCCCTGCAGCAGGGCGACGAGCCCGAGGAGGCGGACAGCCAGGAGTTCGAGCGGCTGGCGGGGCGGGTGCAGGCCGCGCCCACCTACCAGGCGTTCGAGAGTGCCCGCGCCAACTTCGACCGCCTGATGACGCGCATCGACGAGGAGATCGCGAAGGGGATCGAAGCCGGCGAGCAGAGCCGCATCATCCTGGCCTGACCCGGCGGTGCTGAAGTTCCAGCCTTCGGCGTATCGCGCCGAGATCACCCGCGCCCTGGTGCGCCCGCTGGACGTGTTCGTCCGCAACCGGGTGAACCCCAACTGGATCACCACGGTGGGCGTGCTGGTGAACGCCCTGGCCGCGCTGGCGTTCTTCCTGTTCTACATCCCCCTGGGCGGCGCGCTGGTGCTGCTGGGCGGGCTGCTGGACGTGGTCGACGGGCACGTGGCCAAGCGCGCCGACATGGTCACCGTCTTCGGCTCGTTCTACGACAGCACCACCGACCGCATCGCCGAGGTGCTGGTGCTGCTGGGCGTGATGTCGCTGTACCTGGGGAAGGAGCCCAACCTGGGCGAGCCCTGGTACGCCTACGTGGTGGCCCTGGCGCTGGCCGGCAGCCTGATGGTGAGCTATACCCGCGCCAAGGCCGAGGCGCTGGGGATCGACTGCAAGGTGGGGCTGATGCAGCGCGCCGAGCGCATCATCCTGCTGGGCGGCTCCACCCTGTTCTTCGGCAGCTGGCACCGCGGCGTGGTGCTGAACTGGGTGATGCTGGCCATGGCCGTGCTCACCAACCTCACCGCCGTCTACCGCATCTGGTGGGTGGCGCGTTACCTCCGGACGACCGAACCCAAGCCCTCCGCACCCGGCGCGCAGCCGCCCCGGAGCGTTCCCGAACCCGCGAACAGGTAGACACACCGTGCGCAACGAACAATACGCGCCGCGCCCCGCCGAGGGCCGGCTGGGCGTTCTTCTTCCCGGCCTTGGCGCCGTGAGCACCACCGTGATCGCCGGCGTGGAGCTGGCGCGGCGCGGGCTGGCCCGCCCCATCGGCAGCGTGACCCAGTACGGCACCATCCGCCTGGGCAAGCGCACCGAGGGGCGTTCGCCGGCGATCAAGGACTTCGTGCCGCTGGCCGGGCTGAACGACCTGGTGTTCGGCGCGTGGGACCCGTTCCCGCAGGACGCGTACGAGAGCGCCCTGAACGCCGGCGTGCTCGACCGTTTCGTGCACATCGAGCCGATCAAGGACTTCCTGCAGACGGTGAAGCCGATGCCGGCGGCCTTCGACCAGCGCTACGTGAAGAAGCTGGAGGGGATCAACGTCAAGCAGGGGAAGAGCAAGCGCGCCTGGGCCGACGAGATCCGCGCCGACATCCGCCGCTTCAAGGAGGAGAACGGCTGCGACCGCCTGGTGATGGTGTGGTGCGGCAGCACCGAGGTGTACATCAAGGCCGGCGCCGCCCACCAGAGCATCGAGGCCTTCGAGGCGGCGCTGGACGCGAATGACGACTCGATCGCGCCGAGCATGCTGTACGCCTACGCCGCGATCATGGAGGGCGTCCCCTACGCCAACGGCGCGCCCAACCTGTCGGCCGACTTCCCGGCGCTGGTGGGGCTGGCCGAGGAGCGCGGCGTGCCGATCGCCGGCAAGGACTTCAAGACCGGGCAGACGCTGATCAAGACGATCATCGCCCCCGGCCTGAAGGCGCGCATGCTGGGGCTGGACGGGTGGTTCTCCACCAACATCCTGGGCAACCGCGACGGCGAGGTGCTGGACGACCCGGAGAGCTTCAAGACCAAGGAAGAGTCGAAGCTGTCGGTGCTGGAGCACATCCTTCAGCCCGAGACGTACCCGGACCTGTACAAGAACTTCTACCACAAGGTCCGCATCAACTACTACCCCCCGCGCGGCGACGCCAAGGAGGGCTGGGACAACATCGACATCCGCGGGTGGTTGGACTACCCGATGCAGATCAAGGTCGATTTCCTCTGCCGCGACAGCATCCTGGCGGCGCCGATCGTGCTCGACCTGGCGCTCTTCCTGGACCTGGCCGGCCGCAGCGGGATGGGCGGGATCCAGGAGTGGCTCTCGTTCTTCCTGAAGAGCCCGATGACGGCCGAGGGGCTGTACCCGGAGCACGACCTGTTCATCCAGCAGATCAAGCTGAAGAACACGCTGCGCTGGCTGATGGGCGAGGAGCAGATCACCCACCTGGGCCTGGAGTACTACCTGGCCGAGGCCGAGGCCGCCGCGGGCGTCTGATCCAGCGCGGAAGGTTCGAACGAAGAAGCGGCTCCCCGGCATCACGCTGGGGAGCCGCTTCCTCGTTCAACGAAACCATGGACGCGAGAAAGGTCGTGGGTTAACTTGGGTTAAGTAACTTAACTCAAGTTAAGTAAGGAGGATGGGGCGATGCTGAAAGGAGATCGTGTGCGCAGCGGGCTGGAGACGCCTCTGAACTGGATCTTCTCCAGCGAGGCGAACGTGAAGATCGTGCGGGAGCTGGTGCTTGCCAAGGGTCCCCTGGCGAAGTCCGAGCTCGCGCGCCGCACGGGGATCTCGCTTCCCGGTGTGTTGAAGGCGGTGGCGCGGCTGTTCGACACCGGCCTGATCGAGGCGGTCGGGACCGGTGGGCGGCAGGTGATCGCCATCCGCGAGGAGCATCCACTCTGCGGTGCGCTGGATCTTCTCTTCGCGACGGAGATGCTGCAGCGGCAGACGCTCATGGCCGACGTCGCGCGCGTCGTCGCGAAAGCCGATCCGCCGGTGCGCTCGGCGTGGCTCGACGAGTCTGGCCGCGACCGGCCGAGCGCGCCGGCGGGGCTTCACGTGCTCGTCGGGTCCGGAGACGTGCGCGCGGTGCAGGATGCCCTGCGCCCTCGGCTCGCGAAGCTCTCCGCACGATTCGGGGTCACGCTCGAGCTGCACGCGTGGACGGCGCCGGACATCGCCGCGCTCAGCGCCGAGATGCGCGAGTGGTTGATGGACGCGGTTCCGCTGCATGGGCCCAACCCGGTGCTCGCCGTGCCCGATCCGAAGGCCGCGCCGAAGCGCGGGCGCGTGACGAGAACGCACGTGGACCGCGAGATGAAGTCGCTGAAGCGCGCCTCGTGGATCGTCCGCCTGCTGGACCGCGACCCGGCGCTGCCGAAGCGGGCCCGCCGGTGGATCGTGCACCGGATGCACACCGCATCCGAACGGGAGGCGGCCGACCTGCAGGAATGGCTCGATCTGCTGGAGAGCGCGCCGATCGCAACGCTTCAGTACGTGCTCCTTCGCGTGGACGAGCGCTCCGACCGCCTGCGCCAGAGCAATCCCTTCATCATGGTCCTTTCGCACGAGGAACGGGTCCTCATGGTGAAGGAGACGGCCGAATGACGCGCGAGCAGCTGGA
>Ga0247773_1000074_pt1 | contig 44272 bp, 38 predicted proteins | sample UWRJL092311B6_FD_179934 | JGI IMG/M metagenome (GOLD analysis project Ga0247773, IMG submission 179934) | Plant litter microbial communities from Arlington Agricultural Research Station in Wisconsin, United States - UWRJ-L092-311B-6 | ecosystem: Environmental > Terrestrial > Plant litter >... | reverse complement strand
CACCCCCGTGCTCACTCCCGGTCTTCGGCGCTCCACGTGCGCGGCTCGTCGCTGATCGGCTGCAGGATCACGTAGCTGAGGATGATCATGAACATCAGCACGATCACGCTCAAGCCCTGTCCCACGCGCGGCGCCATGTGAAGCACCTGGATGGTGACGTAGGTGGAGAGCGCCCACAGGATGGGGCCGGTGATGGCGCTGAAGCGGCCCACCATCCCGTACAACCCGTAGAACTCGCCCACGCGCGCCGGCGGCGTCAGGCGCAGCATGTACGGCCGGTCCGCCGCCCACACGCCGCCGAGCGAGAACCCGGCCGCGGCGGCCACGGCGAACAGGCACCACAGCGGCAGCCCCAGGATGCCGATCGCCCCGGCGAACGCGAAGATCCCCATCCACGCCGAGAGCACCATGTTGAGCGTGCGCTTGGGCCCGAACTTGTCCGTGAGCCATCCCCAGAAGAAGCCGCCGATCACCGCGAAGGTGATGGCGAAGAGCATGATGATCTGCGAGCGCGCCTGCCCCTGCTCCTCGGTCATCCCCGTGCTCACCGCCACGTTCACCGTGTACAGCGCCATCACCGAGATCACGGTGTTGATGGAATCGGTGTAGAACACGCGGCCCACCAGGAAACGCACCAGCCCGGGGTAGCGCTGGCCCGAGCGCAGGGTGCGCAGCGTCTGGCTGGTGCTGTCGCGCACCATCGCCCAGTCGATCTTGCGCGGCCGCGGGTTCACCCGCTCGCGCACGAACAGGAAGCAGGGGATGGAGAAGAAGAGGAACGCGCCGGCGATGGCCATGAACAGCAGCGCCTTGTCGCCCGCCAGCTTCATCCCCACGCCCACGGCGATGTACGAGCCCAGGTAGCCGATCCCCACGCCGATGCCGCCGATCTTGCCGCGGTTCTCCTCGGTGCTGACCTCGGGGAGCATGGCATCGTAGAACTGCGTGCCGGCCTGGTACGCCACGTTGGCGACCAGGAAGAGGATGGCCGTGGGCCAGAAGCCGAAGCGCGCCAGCAGCGAGGTGCAGATCACGCAGATCACCGTGCTGGTGATCAGGAAGGGCATCCGCTTCGGCGCCCGGTCCGTCATCGCCCCCAGCAGCGGCGAGACGAAGAAGATGATCGCCATCGACGCGGCGGTGATCACGCCGTACACCGTGTCGGCCCGGTTGGCGCCCACCTGGTCGCGCACCCAGAGCGAGAAGTACACCGACACCACGCCCATCGAGAAGATGGTGTTCGCCAGGTCGTACAGCACCCAGCCCGCGACGGCTTTCCTGGTGATGTGGTGCGGCGTCTGGTGCGCCGGGTACATCGGCGTGGCCGTGGCGACGATTTCTTCGATCATTCGTGAGAGGTGGGGAAACGGGTGTGACGGCGTGGAGATGCGGATCGGAGGATGGACGGGCCGCTGCAAGATAAGCCCACACCCGCATCCGGGGAAATCCGCGCCGGGTAACGGGATGATGAGGATTCCGGGGAGCGCTGGCATACGGTTCCGCGGCCGATCCGGATCTCGTGCTCGCCGCGAGATGGCACCGGGCGGCTGAAAGCCGCGGCAACAACCATGGGAAGCCTCGCAAACAGCGCGAGGCTGCGGCGAATGTGTCGTGGTGGCCCCAAGGCGATGCGACGATGGACGCGGTGTCTCACGCCCGTCTGCACACGGCCCGGTGCTCCACGCATCCGCCCGCCGCCGTCATCCTGAGGAGCGTCCGCGGTCGACCTTCACTTGCGCAGGTGCTTGGACGCGACGAAGGATCTACGTGTCAGGTCTCGCACACGGAAGTAGACGAGCGCTCACGCCGACTCGGGGACGCGCAGCGCGGCCCAGGTGTCGCGCAGGCGCAGGGCGAGCTGGTGCTGGCGCTCGCGCAGCTCGGCGAGCGTGTCCGCGCGGCGGGTGCGGAGGAAGAAGCGGCGCGCCTCGCCGGCGGCGCGCTGCCAGCGTTCGGCCACGTGCACGGCCACGTACCCCAGCAGCGGCAGCCCGGCCGCCACGATCAGCCCCGCCCACACGCCGAAGCGCCATCCCACGACCGCCGCGATCAGCAGCGTCCACGCGAGGTGCAGCACGCCGCCGAAGAGGAGCTTGAAGGTGGCGCGCACGTCTTCGTCCTTCACCTTCCGCTGCTCCAGGATGCCGGTGAGGTGGTAGGGGACGAAGTAGACCAGGATCCCCGCCGCGGCCGCGGGCGCGCCCAGCCCGAAGAAGAGGAGCTGACGCAGCGTCCAGCGGATGGCGACGGGGGTGCGGTTCCGGCCCTTGAGCTCGGCGGGCGTCATCCCCAGGATGCGCAGCATCCGCGCGTGCGCCGCCACGTCGCGGGCCACGGCGTTCCACTCGGCGCGGTCGCCGGCGCGGAGGCGGGCGAGCGCCTCGGCGGCGTCGCTGCGGCGGGTGACGCGGGCCTCGCCGCCCTCCTCCACCGGGAGCTCGGCGGCGAACACGGCCTCGGCGGTCTCCACCAGCGGCGCGTCGTCCCAGCGCTCCAGGTTCACCGTCACCTCGTGCAGCGCCTCATCGATGCGGCGGGTGAGCTCGCGCACCACCTCCCAGTTCCCCGGGCCGGCGGCGGCCAGGTCGTCCCACGCCACGGGATCGCCGATCACCGCCACCGCGTCGGAACGGAAGGTCTCCTTCTCGTGGAAGCTGAGGCCCACGGGGACGATGGGGAACGCGGCCCCGGTCTTCTCCGCCGCGCCCAGGGCGATGCGCGCCGCGCCGGTCTTCAGCGGCACCAGCGACGGGCTGCTGTGGCTGGTGCCCTCGGGGAAGATGCCGACCGCGCGGCCGGCGGCGAGCGCGTCCCACACGGCGCGGAAGGTGTCTTCGTTGCGCGCGGTCTCGCCCGGATAGTCCTGCTGGCGGTAGACGGGCACCGCGCCCGCGCCCTTCACCAGCAGCCCGATCAGCGGCGTGCCGAAGAGCGGCGCCTTCGCCAGGAAGCTCACCGGCCGCCGCGCCACCGCGAACACCATCCCCGGGTCCAGCAGCGAGTTGGGATGGTTCGCCACGATCAGCACGGGCCCGCGCGCGGGGACCCGCTCACCCGAGATCTCCAGGCGGTAGAACAGCTTGAGCGCGAACCGCGAGACGAACGGAAAGAGCGGAGCAATCCACACGGGCGGGATGGGGATCGGGGGAGAGCACGTGAGCCGGGGATGGCGAGAGGTTCCGCCGGCGATCCGGAAGAATGCCGAGATCGGTGGCGATGAACAAGCCGCTCGTTGCCAGGATCCAGGCGCGATCCGGGTCACCGGCGGCTGGAAGCCGCAGCAACGACCACGGAAAGCCTCCCGAACCGCGGGAGGCTGGTCGCCACCTGACGAGGTGTTCGGCTGATCTCGGCGCGTGCATCAACTGTGGACTCCACCGCTGCCGAACTCTCAGCCTCGCGGCAGTTTGCGAGGCTTCGTGCCGTACCTGGCCGGCGGCTTCAGCCGCTGGAGCGTTGGCGGGTTCAACCCTCTTCGCGTTGGGCCGAGAATGCGCACGAGTTCCCTGCGACGGAGCGCGTCCGGTGCTTGAAAGGTTGAGCGCGCGATGCACTTCGGGCTACCTTGTGGCGCCCGAGTGCGCCGCATCCCCGCAGTCGACGACCAACCGTGCCCGACGTCCCAGGTACCGCAAACGATCTCCCCGCCGTGGCTTCGGCCGGCTTCACGCCGCGCCCGTTCACGCCCGCGTGGTGGCTCCCCGGCGCGCACGCGCAGACGGTGGCGGGCAAGTACCTGCGCCCGGGCAGCGGCGTGCGCTACCGCCGCGAGCGCATCGACACGCCGGACGGCGACTTCCTGGATCTCGACTGGGCGCGTGTCGATGGCCAGCCGGCGCCGGCGGAGGGCGCGCCGTACGTGGTGGTGGTGCACGGGCTGGAGGGGAGCAGCGACTCGGCGTACGTGAAGGAGATCTGCCGCGCGCTCTGGGAGCGCGGCATCCGCTCGGTGGCGATGAACTTCCGCGGCTGCGGCGGCGAGCCCAACCGCCTGCCACGCTTCTACCATGCGGGAGACACCGGCGACGTGGCGCACGTGCTGGAGATGCTGGCGCTCCGCTTTCCCGGCGTGCCGCTGGGCGCCGTCGGCTTCTCGCTGGGCGCCAACGTGGTGCTCAAGTACCTGGGCGAGCGGGGAGATGCGTCGCTCGCCCGCGCCGCCGTGGCGATCTCCGTCCCGTTCGACCTGGGCGCCGGAGCCGACAAGCTGGCGGCCAGCTTCACCGGCCGGCTGTACACGGGGATCTTCATCCGCTCGCTGCGGGCGAAGTACCTGGCCAAGCGCCACCTCCTTGGCGACACCTGCGACGAGCCACGCGTGCTCGCGGCGAAGACCTTCCGCGACTTCGACGATGCCGCCACCGCGCGCATCCACGGCTTCCGCGACGTGGACGACTACTACGGCAGCTCCAGCAGCCACCACTTCCTCCCGCGGATCCGCGTCCCCACGCTCATCATCCACGCCGCCGACGACCCGTTCGTCCCCGACGAGGCCATCCCGCGCGCCGCGATGGCCGCGAACCCGGCGCTCACGGCGGCGATCGTCCCGCACGGCGGCCACGTGGGCTTCATCGCCGGCACGCCGCGCCGGCCGGAGCTCTGGGCCGAGGCGGAGGCCGCCCGGTTCCTGGAGACGATGCTCATTGGAACGCGTGGCCAGGATCGCGGGGGCGGATGATCGGCCCGAAGATCGGCAGCCCAGCCTCGCGCAGTTTGCGAGGCTTCCCGTAGTCGTTGCCGCGACTTGAGTCGCCGGATCGATCTCCGCGTTGCATCTTTCCATCCGTGCTCGGAACGAACGCACATCGCACCCAGCACCCAGCACCCAGCACCCAGCACCCAGCACCCAGCACCTGGCACCTCCCACCCAGCACTCCATCGTCCGATGCCGGCTCCGTCTCCGTCCCCGATCCATCCTCCGCTCACGGTGCGCCGTGCCAGCGTGGAGGTGCTGCGCATCTACGACGTGGCCGAGGCGGTCGACCTGGACCGCGTGGAGCAGCTGCTGGCGGGGCGGGGGACCGTCGCGCGCATCCGCCTGGCGCGCGTGGAGCCCAAGGCGATCGCGTTCGGCGATCCGCCCGTGGTCACCGAGCTGGTCGCGCCCGCGCTGGACGTGGCCGGCCGCCGCTGCGAGGCGCGGGCGGCGGCGCGGATCCACGCGTTCGGCGTGATCTCCCTCTCGCTCGAGGTGCTGATTCCCGGGGAGATGGAGTGGGGCGAGTTCGAGACCTTCGCGCGCGAGGCCGAGCGCGAGGCGGCGGGGCTGCGCTTCTGGCGCGAGCGGCTCGACGCGCTGGTGCAGGCCGTTCGCCCCGCGATGGACCAGCCGAGCACCGCCACGGTGGAAGAAGACTACGCCATCATCACCCTGCGCGAGGTGGAGCCGCCGCTCGACGGTATCCCGCTGGCCGAGGCGGTGGACCTGGTGCCGCTGCTCACGCACGAGCAGAAGCCGCTCTCCGAGCCCGCGCGCGCCGAGGTGCTGCGCTACAGGCACTCGTACTACCGCGACGACGCGGTGGTGCTCACCTGGGACCGCGCGGTGATCCTGGAGCCCGCCGGCGACGACGACGTGGCCGACGTGCTGGAGGTGGCCAACGCGCAGCTGCTGGAGCTGCGCGTGTACGACGAGCGGCTGGACCGCGAGATCCCGCGCATCTACGACGTGGCCGAGGGCGTGCAGCGCCGCGGCGTGGCCTTCTTCCAGCGCCGCTACTCGCGCGCCGCCAACGACATGCGCCGCCTGGTGGCCGAGGTCAGCGAGATCACCGAAAAGGTCGACAACGCGCTCAAGGTCACCGAAGACGTGTACCTGGCCCGCGTCTACACCAGCGCGCTGGAGCTCTTCCGCGTCCCCTCGCTCGCCGCCAGCATCGACCGCAAGCTCGCGCTGATCCGCGACACCTACACCGCCCTCTACGACCAGGCCGTTGCCACCCGCGCCGAGTGGATGGAGGCCGCCATCGTCCTCCTGATCGTCCTGGAGGTGGTGATGGCGTTCTTCTCCGGCCACTGACGGCGTGATCGGCTGGCGGATACGAACGCCGCGCGGACGTAGGCCCTGCCGATCGCCCGCCACGCCGCGCCCCCTCCGGCCGGCCGAGGCCGTCCACCTCCTCCATACCGGGAGAGGTTGGCTGGAGCGGCCTCGCGCGCATCCTGAACGCTCGCGCTCGCACGCTCACCCCCTGCCACGCGGATGCCGCGGCATGCGCCCGTGCTCGCTGGCCGGGCCGACCGTCCCTCCCCTGCAGTTCGGGGGAGGGACAGGCGAGCCGGGCCCGGCGGGACGCCGGCCCGCCAGGGAGAGGGCAGCCGCGCCGCCGTGCGCCGCTGAGCCGGCATCCCGGCCCCCGCCACGCGGATGCCGCGGCATGCGCCCGTGCTCGCTGGCCGCGCCGACCGTCCCTCCCCTGCCGGGCGAAGAGGTGTTCGTGTGCGGCGAGGCGTATTCCATCGGCCAGGGATGGGTCGAGGGGGCCCTGCAGTTCGGGGGAGGGACAGGCGAGCCGGGTCCGGCGGGACGCCGGCCCGCCAGGGAGAGGGCCGCCGCGCCTGCGATCCACCCGGCCTGCCCCTTGCCCTCGCCTGTGGTGTATCAGACCTCGGCCGATCGGATGGGATCTTGGGTGAGGACCGGCCTCGCCCCATCCACCGGTCGGGATCGAAGGAAACATCGGCCGCGGTGGGCGCGTATGGTTACGCATCCGCATCGAAGCGGTAGCGGGATGGGCGGGTGGAGATGACGCGGCGGGCCCATCGTCCGTCATCCACCGAAGGACGAAGTCGAAACAGACCCTGACGGAAGACAGAGGAAGGAAGATCGAATGGTGGAATCCGTGACCGCCGCCGAGCTACGGGCGGCGTTTGGACGGACTGTGGAGGAGCGGTTCTCGCACCGGCTGGCGCTCAACGTCCCCAGCCGCAACAACCCCAAGGTCGCCGCGATCATCGAGCGCATCAACCGCGACGACGAGCTGTACGCCATGTGGCTGGCGGCCAACGTGAATGCCGTGGAGCGGCTGGGGATGACCGACCACGGCCCCGTTCACGTGAAGATCGTGATGAACATCGCGGTCAAGCTCCTGCGCATGCTGGTGGAGCACGACGTGGAGCCGTCCGTCGTCGCCAACTACGGGATGACGGCCGACGAGGCCGAGGTGGTGGTGATGCTCGCCGCCCTGATGCACGACCTGGGGATGAGCATCCACCGCAGCAACCACGAGGAGATGTCGCTGTTCGTGGCGCAGCCCAAGATCACCCAGCTGCTGGAGGGGATCTACGACGTGGCCACCGCCACCATCCTGCGCAGCGAGATCCTGCACGCCATCATCGCGCACCGCTCTGGCGGCAAGCCGCTCACGCTGGAGGCGGGGATCGTGCGCGTGGCCGACGCGCTGGACATGGCCAAGGGCCGCAGCCGCATCTCGATGGGGATCGAGCGGACGATGAGCATCCACTCCCTGAGCGCCGCGGCCATCGACTCGGTGCACATCGAGAACGGAGAGGTCAAGCCGGTGCGCCTGCGCATCGTGATGTCGAACAGCGCCGGCGTGTTCCAGCTCGACGAGCTGTTCCGCGAGAAGCTTTCCGGCAGCGGCCTGGAGCCCTACGTGGAGGTGGAGGCGCTGATCGAGGGCGAGGAGGAGAAGCGCCTGATCACCACCGCCTACCGGCTGTAGAGACGGGATTGGCTGATGGACCGGGGCGCCGGATCGAAGCATGATCCGGCGCCCCGTGCACATCTCAGCCTGCGCTTACCGCCTGGGTCCGTTGCCGCGCCCGCCGCCCGACGGCCTGCCGGTCGTGCTCGGCCAGTTTCCACCGTTTCCCTGTGGCATGGCGGTGCTCCTCGTGGTTGCCTCCCTGTGTCGCGTGGACCGGGCGGAGGGGAGGTACGCCTGATCCGGCTCGGCTGTCTGCCGGGCGTACCCTCTTTACGTAGAACGACTTACGGCTGTTTCAGGCACGGAGCGGAACATGCCTGCAGGGGATGGATGCTTCTTCTCTCCGGCGAGCCCGACGCACTTCGTCACCACCGCCTGCCGGCTGTAGGGGATCGTGGGATTGCACGATACGGGAGCGCCCGCCAGCTTTGGCGGGCGCTTTTCGTCGTTATGGAACCTGAGACAACCGCGAATCATGATGATGGAACAGGTCCGGCGCGCCGAGCCGCTTTCGGTGGACGAGTTCAACACGCGCCTGGTGGAGTTCGGCCGCGACGCGGGGCCGGGCGACACGGTGGGAGACGCGGCGAAGTACGGCGGGAAGCCATGGATCTGGGTCAAGCGCCTCGCCCGCCGCTACCACCTGAACGCCGACGCCACCGGCGAGGGCGTGGGGGAGTACCTGGCGCTGTCGTTCCAGCACGGCGCCAGCCTGCAATGGACGATCGTCGCCAACGAGCGGGGAAAGATGAACAAGGTCGCGTTCGGTCCCGACAAGCGCGAGATCCCCGGCTTCCATTTCTACCGCGAAGACGACTGACGATCCGAGTTCGATGAAGATCGTCACTGGCGGGCAGAGCGGCGTGGATCGCGCGGCGCTGGACGTGGCGCTGGAGCTGGGCCTCGACCGCGGCGGATGGTGCCCGGCGGGGCGGTGGGCCGAGGACGGCCCGATCGAGGCGCGCTACCCGCTGCGCGAGACGCCGTCCGCCGATCCGGCGGAGCGCACCGAGTGGAACGTGCGCGACAGCGACGGCACGCTCCTCCTCACCGGCGGCGCCAGCGCGGGAACGGCGCTCACGCGCGACATCGCCCGGCGCCTGAAGCGGCCGGTGTTCTCCTGGCCGGCCGACGCGGTGGAAGACGTGGGGCTCTTCCGCCGCTGGCTGCAGGTGTACGGCATCCGCACGCTCAACGTGGCTGGCCCGCGCGAGAGCGAATCGCCCGGCATCCACGTCGCGGCGTGCCGCATCCTCCGTGCGTATCTCGGCGGATCGAACGAGTACGCGGCGCTTCCCCGTATGTAGATTGTACGTGAGATGAATTCCGTATCTTCAATTATCCCAACGGCTAACAGAATTCACCTGATGCGGATCGAGGGATGCGGATCCTGATCACCGGCGGGGCGGGGATGCTCGGCTCGGCGCTGATCCGCGCGGCGCCCGGGGGCGTCGAGGTGCACGCCACGCGGCGCGCCACCCCCGTGCCGGCCGGCGCTGAAGCACACACGGTGGACCTCGCCAGCGACACCGAGGTGGGTGCGGTGTTCGCCGCGGCGCGGCCGGACGTGGTGATCCACACGGCGTACGGCAAGGACTTCGCGCGCGACATCATCCTGGCCACGCGCAACGTGGCGGAGGCGTGCGCCAGCCACCGCGCCGCGCTGGTGCACGTCAGCACCGACGTGGTGTTCGACGGCGAGCGCGCCCCCTATGCCGAGGACGACCCGCCGTCGCCAATCTCGGAGTACGGCCAGCGCAAGGCCGAGGCGGAGCGCATCGTGCGCCAGCTCGCGCCGGGCGCGGCGATCGCGCGCACCTCGGTGATCGTGCGCACGGACGGGGAAGACGCGACCGTCGCGCATCTCCGCGCGGGCACGCTCCCGCCCGCCTTCGTGGACGAGCTGCGCTCGGTGATCGCGGCGCCGGACCTGGCGGCGCAGCTCTGGGAGATCGCCACCCTGCCGCGCGGGCGGATGGAGGGCGTGTGGCACCTGGCCGGCCCCGAGGCGGTGAGCCGGCACACCCTCGCCACCCTCCTCGCCGTCCGCCACGGCATCACCCCGAAGATCGTCCCGGCGCTCAACCGCGACTTCACGCCGCGCCGTCCGCGCGACCTGCGCCTCCTCACCCCCCGCGCCGACCGCGAGCTCCGCACCCGCGCCCGCCCGATCGGCGAGGTTCTGTTCGGCCCGGGGACGTAAACGCGGAGTTCGTTGATTCGTATAGAGTTATGCTGGTTCGTGACTCGGGTCAGTTTCGGTTTTCGCTCGCGTCCCAACGGTTGAGCGCCACCGCGCGTCCCATCATCAGAAGGAAAGCGCGCCGCCCGGATAAGCCGGACGGCGCGCTTCTCATCTACCGAAGACGCAGGGCGTCAGCCGCCGCCGAGGCGCTCGCGGACGAGGCGGTTGACGAGCTCGGGGTTGGCCTTGCCGCCGGTCTGGCGCATCACCTGGCCCACGAAGAAGCCGAGGAGGCCGGCCTTGCCGCCGCGGAACTCGTCGGCCTTGGCGGCGTTGGCGGCGATCACCGCGTCCACGGCGGGGAGGAGGGCGCCCTCGTCGCTCACCTGGCGCAGGCCCAGGCGCTCCACGATGCCGCGCGGGTGGCCGCCCTCGTTCACCATCGCGGCGAGCACCTGGCGCGCGGCCGCGGTGCTGAGGGTGCCGTCTTCCACCATCGCCGCCAGCTCGCCCACCTCGCCGCCGCTGAACGGCAGGTTGTCCATCGTCCGCGAGCCGATCTCGCGCGGCAGCTCGTGGATCATCCAGTTCGCCGCGGCCTTGGGGCTCGCCCCGGCCTTCACCGCGTCGTCGAACATCAGCGCCACGGTCAGCTCGCGCGTCACGCCGTCCAGCTCCTCGGCGGGGAGCTGGAAGGCCTCCGCGAAGCGCGCGCGGTGCGCCTCCAGCTCGGGCGAGCGCGGCGTGTCCTCGGCCGGGGCGGTGGAGCGCGGCTTCACCTCGGCGGAACGGTCCGCCCTGGGCGCCTTCTCCGCCTTCGGTGCCTTCTCCTTCTTCGGCTGCGCGGCGGGCGCGGGCTGCGCCGCCTTCGCCCAGGTGTCGCGCAGGGTGACCGTGCGGTTGAACACCAGCGCCTCCGCCGTCGATTCCACCCTGTCCGAGCAGAAGTAGCCCACGCGCTCGAACTGGTAGCGGCTCCCCGCCGGATCGTTGCGCACGGACGGCTCGATCACCGCGTCGCCGATGACCACCAGCGACTCGGGATTGAGATAGTCCTTGAAGTCGCCCTCCTGCGCGTCGGGATCGGGAACGGTGAACAGCCGGTCGTACAGCCGCACCTGGCAGCGCACGCCATGGGCGGCGCTCACCCACTGGATCGTCCCCTTCACGGTGCGCCCGTCCGGCGTGTCGCCGCCGCGGGTGGCGGGGTCGTGGCTGCAGCGCAGCTCCACGATCTCGCCCGCGTCGTCCTTCACCACCTCGTCGCAGCGGATCACGTAGGCGTAGCGCAGCCGCACCTCGCCGCCGGGCGACAGGCGGAAGAACCCCTTGGACGGGGTCTCCATGAAGTCGTCGCGGTCGATGTACAGCTCGCGCGAGAAGGGAAGGGGACGCGACCCCTCGTTGGGCACGTCGTGCGGCCAGTAGCTGGCGTCCAGCTCCTCGCTCTCGCCCCGTGGATAGGTGGTGATCACCACCTTGAGCGGCTTGAGCACGCACAGCACGCGCGGCGCGGTGTGGTTCAGGTGGTCGCGCATGGCGTGCTCCAGCCGCGGCATGGGGATGCGCTGCGGGGCCTTGGTCACCCCCGCCGCGTCCCAGAACGCCCGCAGCGCCTCGGGCGGGCACCCCAGCCGCCGGATCCCGGCGATGGTGGGCATCCGTGGATCGTCCCACCCGCTCACGAAGCCGCCCTTCACCAGCTCCAGCAGCTTGCGCTTGCTGGTGATGGTGTACTCCACGTTGCCGCGCGCGAACTCGTACTGCCGCGGCCGCGCCGGCGTGCCGCCCTGCGCGCGCACGAAGTCCTGCCACCCATCCACCACCCAGTCGTACAGCGCGCGGTTCAGCTCGAACTCCAGCGTGCAGAACGAATGGGTGATCCCCTCGATGGCGTCTTCGATCGGGTGCGCGTAGTCGTACAGCGGGTAGATGCACCACGTGTCGCCCGTGCGGTAGTGATGCGCGTGGCGGATGCGGTAGAGGATCGGGTCGCGCAGCAGCATGTTGGCCGCGGCCAGGTCGATCTTCGCGCGGAGGACGTGGCTCCCGTCGGGGAACTCGCCCGCCTTCATCCGCCGCAGCAGCGCCAGGCTCTCGTCGGGGGTGGCGTCGCGGAAGCGCGTGGGGCGCCCGGGCTCGGTCACGGTGCCGCGCGCCTCGCGGATCTCCTCCTCCGAGCTGCCGTCCACGTACGCCTTCCCCCGCATCACCAGGAACTCGGCGTACGCGTACATCCGGTCGAAGTAGTCGGCCGCGTAGAACACGTTCTCGCCGGGGTCGCACCCCAGCCACCGCACCACGTCGATGATCGATTCGACGTAGTGCACGTCCTCGGTCTCGGGGTTGGTGTCGTCGAAGCGCAGGTTGAAGCGCCCGCCGGTGTCGCGTGCGATGGTGTAGTTCAGCGCCACCGCCTTGGCGTGGCCGATGTGCAGGTACCCGTTCGGCTCCGGCGGAAAGCGCGTGACGATGCTCCCGGTCTTCCCAGACCCCAGGTCGTCGGCCACGATCTGGCGGATGAAATCGAGCCCCTCGCGCCCGGCGAACTCGGCGGCGTCGGGGGAAAGATGGCTGGCGGTGCGATTCACGGTCGGGTCCGTCGGGATCGGTTCCATGCCCGTCGAATCCGCGCGGCGGCGGCGGATGCGGAGCCTGCTAGAATAGCGAAACCGCGCGGTTTCTACAACCGACGCCACGCGCTGCGCTGATCATCCAAACAGGTGAAAACGGGGCGTTGGAGGAACACGGAGCAACGGTCGACCACGCGCTGGTAAACCGTTGCTCCGTTCTCTCCCGTTGCTCCGTGTTCACTTCTTCCTGCCCGGGTCATCCCCTCCGCATCCGGAGCGCGACAGGAGCTCGTCCATCCTCGACTTCCCGTCCGGAAGCGCGCCCGCGGATTCGCCTCGGATCCTCGAAGTCGTTGCCCCCAACGTGAAAAGCCTTTGGATCTCATGAGATGATTTCACCCGTCTTGCAAACTGCTACGTATTTCCGTATCATCGATTCACGTGCGTACGGTGGCGCGATCGGCGTCGCCGGCTGCTCCCTCCTCTCCGGCCGGCCGCCCGGCGGCCGCGGCACCATCCGCAGCTCCCACCCTTCCTCTCCCTCGCAAGGACCCGGACCCAGATGCCGAGACCCATCCTGAACCACCAGCCGTTCCGCCCGTTCGAGGAGGGCGACCAGCACTACGACGTGGCCGTGATCGGCGGCGGCGTGTCGGGGGTGTACACGGCGTGGCGGCTGAAGCAGGAGAAGCCCGAGCTGAAGGTGGCCGTGTTCGAGTACTCCGACCGCATCGGCGGGCGGCTGTACAGCTTCGAGATGCCGGGGATGCCGCACGTGAAGGCCGAGCTGGGCGGGATGCGCTGGCTCAAGTCGCACCAGATCGTGGCGGGGCTGATCGGGCTGCTGGACCTGGGCGTCCGCGAGTTTCCCATGGGTGCGGACGGTGGCGCCAACAACCTGATGTACCTGCGGCGGCGCCAGCTGCGCGTGCGCGACCTGAGCGACCCGGCGAAGGTGCCGTACCTGATGAACCCCAACGAGCAGGGGATGGACCCCGACACGCTGCAGGCATACGTGATGAACAGCCTGCTGCCGTTCAACGGCGAGCTGAGCAGCGAGGAGTGGTGGACGGTGCCGGTGCTGAACGGGACGCCGCTCTACCAGATCGGCTTCTGGAACCTGCTCTACCGCGTGCTGAGCAGCGAGGCCTACCAGTACATGTACGACGCCAGCGGCTACTACACCAACGTGGCCAACTCCACCGCGCCGCTCTCGCTTCCCATCACCGAGTACGATCCCAGCAACAAGTACTACACGCTGGATGACGGCTTCGAGGAGCTTCCGCGCACGCTCGCCGCGCGCTTCGAGGCGGCGGGCGGCACCATCCACCGCAACCACCGGCTCGACTCGTTCGGCCGGCGCGAGAGCGATGGCAAGTACGCCCTCTGCTTCGTCCGCACCGAGACGGTCGACGGCGCCACCCGCGACCTCGCCGGACGGCAGGAGGTGCACGTGGACGCCGACCGCGTGGTGCTGGCGCTGCCGCGGCGCTCCATCGAGCTGATCCGCTGGGACCGGATGGACCAGGCGGACCCCGCCGATTGGGACTACGGCTCCGACGTGGGCGACGCCGCCGACGAACGCGACCGCGGGCGCACGCTCCGCGAGCGGGTGGAGGCGGTGATCAGCCAGGCGGCGTTCAAGATGTTCCTGGGCTACCCCTATCCCTGGTGGCGCGCGCTGGGCGTGACCGCGGGGCGCACCATCACCGACATGCCCATCCGCCAGACCTACTACTTCGGCACCGAGAGCGAATCGGGCGGCGAGTCCGACAACCACAACTCGCTGCTGATGGTGAGCTACAACGATCTGGGGAGCGTGCCGTTCTGGAAGGCGCTCGAGGCGGGCTCGGCCTTCGAGGGGCGCAAGGAGAACCCCGAGCACTCGCGCGATTCCACCATCCCCGGGCGCGACTACTTCCTGCACGGCCAGGAGCCGGTGCGCCCGCACCGCTTCCAGATCACCCGCGAGATGGTGCAGACGGCGCAGGAGCAGGTGAAAGAGGTGCACGGCCTCAAGTTCGTCCCCGAGCCGTACACCGCCGTGTACCACGACTGGGGCGACGACCCGTACGGCGCCGGCTGGCACGCCTGGAAGGCGGGCGAGCCGTTCTGGAAGATCATGCCGCGGATGCGCCGCGTGCCGGGTGAAGAGGTGTTCGTGTGCGGCGAGGCGTATTCCATCGGCCAGGGTTGGGTCGAGGGCGCCCTGCAGACCGCCGAGCTGATGCTGAAGGAGCACTTCGGCCTCAAGCGCCCCGGCTTCATCCCCCGCAACTACTACGATCAGGAGATGGGGCCATGAGCGGCGCCACGACCGCCGCCGCGGCGTGCACCGTGGCGCGCTACCTGGCGATGCGGCTGGCGGAGGTGGGCGCCGGCCACATCTTCGCCGTGCCGGGCGACTACGCGGGCGCCTTCCTCAGCACCATCGACAACGACCCGTCGCTCGGCGTCACGCGCGTGGGCACCTGCAACGAGCTCGAGGCGGGGTACGCGGCCGACGCGTACGCCCGCCAGCGCGGCGCGGGCGCGGCGTGCGTCACCTTCGGCGTGGGCACCTTCAGCATCCTCAACGCGCTGGCCGGCTCGTACGTGGAGCAGGTCCCCGTCGTGCTGGTCAACGGCAGCCCCGCGTCGCAGTCGCGCACCACGGAGCGGCGCGAGGGCGTGCTCTTCCACCACTCCACCGGCACCCTCGGCGCCGACGAAGAGTCGGTGCGCAACGTGACCGTGGCGCGCGAGGTGATCCGCGACCCGCTCACCGCGCCGGGGCAGATCGACCGCGCCTTCGTGGCGATGCTCACCTGGAGGCGGCCGGTGTACATCGAGGTGTACGCCAACGTCTGGTCGCTCCCCTGCGCGGCGCCGGCGCACCGGCTGGAGGCGGGGCCGCTCCCCACGCTCCCGGACTCGCTCGCGCAGGCGCTCGACGCCACGGTCGAAAAGCTTTGGGCGGCCAGGCGGCCGGTGATCTGGGCGGGGCAGGAGGTGCGCCGCTTCGGGCTGGAGTCGCTGCTGCTCGAGATCGTGAACGAGCGCGAGATCCCCTTCGCCACCGACCTGCTGGCCAAGGGCGTGGTCCCCGAGAGCACGCCGCACTTCATCGGCTGCTACGACGGCGCGTCGGCCAGCGGCAAGACCCGGCAGCTGGTGGAGAAGGCCGACTGGCTGGTGGGCTTCGGCAACCTGGTGACCGACGATTTCCTGCAGCTGGTGAAAGACAGCTACGGCACCATGTCGCTGGCGTGGAACAACTCCGTGCGCGTGGGCACCAGCGTGTGGGACTGCGTGCCGCTGCGCGACTACATGGAAGGGCTGCTCCGGCGGATGCGCGAGCGCAGGTTCACCGCGCCCACCGGCGCCACGCCCGCGCTCGCCGCCGTCGGCCGCCCCTTCGCCCTCCTCGGCGCCGCTCTTTCGGCGGATGGCGCGGCGGGCGATGCCGCGGCGGTCCCGGCGGACCCGCAGGTCACCTACGACCGCTTCTTCGAGCGGATGGAGAGCTGGGTGGACGACGGGATGGTGCTGATGGCCGACACCAGCATCGTCCTCTACTCCGCGGCCGAGCTCCCGGTGAACCGCGCGGGCGGCTTCATCGCGCAGGCGGCGTGGAACTCCATCGGCTACACCACCGGCGCCTGCCTGGGCGTGGGCTTCGCGGAGACCGACCGCCGCGCGGTGGTGTTCACCGGCGACGGCGGCTTCCAGATGGTCTGCCAGGCGCTGGCGGACGTCGTTCGGGCGAAGCAGGGTGCGATCGTCTTCATCTTCGACAACGCGCTCTACGGCATCGAGCAGGCGTTCGTGAACTACAGGTACTTCACGGAAGACGAGAAGCCCGAGGCGTTCGACCTGCTGCACCGGTGGGATTACGCGCGGCTGGTGGACGTGTTCGGCGGCGGCTACGGCGTCACCGTCACCACCATGGGCGAGCTCGAAACGGCGCTGGAGAAGGCCCGCGCCAACACCGATTCGCTCTCGCTGATCGCCCTGCGCATCCCGCAGAACGACATCACCCGACAGATGCTGGACCAGGCCGGCGCCCCTCCGCCGCCGCCCGCGCGGAGCTGATTCCGCGGCGCGTGGCTGGATCATGAAAGGCGAGGAACCGTCGCGGTTCCTCGCCTTTTCCTCGCCGCCGATCCCGATCCCCAGCAGCGGATCGGGTGATCGTGACGGGGTACGACGCGATGTCTCAAATGTCCGGAGTGTGCCGCCGGTGGCCGCTTTCGCTCGCTTGGGGCTCTCCCGCTTGACGGGCGCGCGGCGTCCCATCAACCTTGTTCACCTGTGCGGCAGCGGCGCGGACCCCAACCGAACCCCGGCGGCGTGGACGTCCATGAATTCCTGGTGCCGGGCAAGCCGGCCTCGGTGCACGAACGGGATCGAAAGGCGTATCGCGCGTACCAGGACAGCGTGTTCATCGCGGGTGCCCGCGTCTGGCCCGGCAACCTCCCGTTCGTGCAGGACTATGCGAAGATGACGATCATCGTTCTCTGCGCGGAAAAGGGGCAACCCGACGTGGACAACGTGATCAAGCCGATCATGGATGCGCTCGAGCCGCTGTACTACGCCACGGATGCGATGATCAGCCACGTGGAAGCCCGCCGCGTGAACTGGCCGGAGCACCGCGTCGAAGACGTTCGTCTTCCCGACCTCCTGAAGTCTAGCTGGATCGAAGGCCGGGAGTGCGTCTACGTCCGCCTGGAGCCCGCCTCCAAACCGGAGCACGTGTCATGAGCCGTTCGAGCACGACACCGATCGTCGGCGCCGTGACCGCCAAGGTCCGGAAGATTCGCCCGCAGTACGAGGAGGACGGCTTCGAGGTGATCGAACGCCCCGGGCCGGAGCATTTTCCGTTCGATATCGGCCCCTTCGCGCACCATCCGCCCGCCATGCTGGCGCGGCGAGGGGGTGTGAACCGCGTTGTCGAGGTGCGCGAGGAAGTCCGCGCTACCGGCCGGCTGGCGGACCAGGTGGGCGATCACCGCGCGCACCCGGAGTGGCACTTCTATCTCACCAGCTGCGACGACGTGGTGCCGGAGGACGCGCCCGGCATCCAGGGCGATCCGCCGGCGTGGCCGCGGCTTCGGCGCGCGGCGCTGGAAGCCATCGCAATGGGAAAGCCGCTCTGGCCGCCGGCGCAGCTGTTGTCCGCGTGGCCGCCGCTCGAGGGCGTGCTGCGGAGAATCGCCGTGGACGCCGCGATCCCCGTGGACCTCCTCTCCGCGGAGACGCTGATCGCCACGTTGCACGATCGCGGGCTGATCCCAGCCGCCGCGCACGACGCGCTCACCGCGGCGCACGAGATTCATCGTCTCGTGCGCCACGGCTTCGGCGTGCCCGACGCGGAGGCGATGGAGGCGGCACGCACCGTCTCGGTGTGGCTCAGCGCGCTCTTCCCGGCCTCGATCGAGCGAGCGGCATGATGATCGATGTGGGGAGAATCTACGCCGCCGCGGATGCATGTCGTTCGCCGTGGGTGAGAGCAAAAATCCAGATGCTCCGCGAGCGCTACGAGGAGGCAGGATACGAAATTGTCGAGCGCCCGCGCCGAGATGCATTCCCGGAAGAGTTGGAGCTGGGCCGGCTCTACTCGCCTCCGCTGCTCGCGCGGCGTGGCGGCGAGACTGTCGTGGTCGAGATCCTCGACCCCTTTGTCTCACCCTCGGACAACGTGCTCGAACGCGCCGACGAGTTCGCGCGGCACACGAACTGGCACTTCTCCCTGGTCACGGGTGACGACGTGGTGCCGCACGACACACCAGAGTCGCGCCCGAAGCCGCCCACCTGGCCGGAGCTGGAACGCTCGGTGGATGAAATGAAACAGACACTCCCGGGGCTCCCCGGCTGGATGCAGCTCCAGATCGCCTGGGCCGCGCTCGAAGCGGTGCTCCGCCGGATCGCGCGGGATGAGAGGATCCCCGTGGACATGCTCCCGGCGCCGGTGCTGATGTGGCGCCTCTCGATGCCGCGGAATGCGCTCGAGTCCTTGGAGTTCGCGTACGACGTGCACCGGCGCGTGCGCCACGGCTATGCGGCGCCTGGGGAGGAGGTCGAGACGGCGGTGAGCACGGTGCTGCGATGGTTGCCGGCGCTCTTTCCCGCGGGGGTGATGGAGAGGTCGCCGTTGGAGTAGCCGAACGAGGGGTGGAGCCCGCGATGCAGCCGGCAGAGCGGGGAAGGGCGAGAGCGGCAGGGCGGACGCCGCGCCGCGGTTCGCGCATCGCCTGGGTGCCTGCGTGGGAGTCCGCGAGGCGGAGCTGGGCCGCCGTAGCCGTCGCAGCCTCGGCTTCATCCGCCTCGAGGTGAGGTGGCCAGCCCAGGGCGGTGGACGCGTTGCGTGACGACTGGCGTGACATCCGGCGCGGGGCGCGGTAGGTTGCGGGCCTGCGATCGTCTGGTCACGCTCCGCCCGCCCATCCACCGGCTCCCATGGCGCAACCGTCCGGCCCCATCCTGTCGCGCATCGCGCGGATCCGCTTTCCGCATCCGCTGATCCTGCTGGTGGCGGGCGTGCTGCTCGCCGCCATCTTCACCTGGATCCTGCCGGCCGGCGAGTACAACCGCACCCACGACCCGGTCACCGACCGCGACGTGGTGGTGGCCGGCACCTACCACGCGGTCGATGCCGCGCCCGTGGGTCCGTTCGACGCGCTGGTGGCGATCCCGCAGGGGATGGTGGAGGCGGGCGACGTGATCTTCTTCGTCTTCCTGGTCGGCGGCGCGTTCGCGGTGGTGGAGGCCACGGGCGCGCTCACGCGGGGGATGGACGGGCTCCTGCGCGTGCTGCACGGCCGCGAGGCGCTGGTGATCCCCGTGATCAGCATCGCCTTCGCGGCGGGCGGCGCGCTGGAGCACATGCAGGAGGAGATCATCGCGCTGATCCCCGCGCTCCTCCTCCTCACCCGGCGCCTCGGCTACCAGCCGATCGTGGCGGTGATGATGAGCATCGGCGCGGCGGTGGTGGGCGCGGCGTTCAGCCCCATCGACCCGTTCATGGTGGGGATCGCGCAGAAGCTGGCGCACCTTCCCGTCCTCTCCGCCGCCGCGTTCCGCATCGCCTTCATGCTCCCGGCGCTGGCGCTGTGGATCTGGTGGACGCTGCGCCACGCCCGCCGCACCCGCGTGCTGCCCGAGGAGATCGCCGCCGAGGCGCCGCGCGGCACCGGCGGCTGGCGCACCGGCGCCATCCTGCTGGTGATCCTCGCCACCTTCGTGGTGTTCGTCTATGGCGTGTGGGCGCTCGGGTGGGACTTCACGCAGATGGCCGCGATCTTCTTCATCATGGGGGTGATCGCGGGGATCCTGGGCGGGCTGGGCGTGGGCGGCACCGCCGAGTCGTTCGTCGACGGCTTCCGCGCGATGGCGTACGCGGGGCTGCTGATCGGCTTCGCGCGGGCGATCACCGTCGTGTTGCAGCACGGCAAGGTGATCGACACGGTGGTGAACGCGATGTTCACCCCGCTGGCCAGCGTTCCCGTGCTCGCCTCGGCCGCGGGGATGATGGTGGTGCACACGGTGGTGCACGGGCCGGTGCCCAGCGTGAGCGGCCAGGCGGTGCTCACCATGCCCGTGCTGGTGCCGCTGGCCGACCTGCTGGGGATGGCGCGGCAGGTGGTGGTCCTCGCCTACCAGTACGGCGCCGGGCTCTGCGAGATGGTAACGCCGACCAACGGCGCGCTGATGGCCATTCTCGCCGCCGCCGGCGTGCCGTACGAGAAGTGGATGAAGGCGGTGCTCCCGCTCTTCGGCATCCTCTTCGTGCTGGGCTTCCTGGCGGTGGCCGTCGCGATCGCCACCGGGCTGCGGTAGCGCCGCCGATGGCGATCCACGACTACGGGGTGGTGAAGGGCCGCGTGATCCAGGGGATCCCGGAGCACGGCGGGCGCACGCCGCACTTCCACGCCCTGCTGGATGCCGGCGGCACCCGCTTCCGCCTGTCGATCGGCACGCGCGCCAAGGGCGGCGCGCCGGAGCTGCTCTACTTCGAGGACCGGGCGTTCGATCACCCGATGCTGGAATGGCTGATGGAGCTGGAGGACGGCTTCCATCCGCTCGCCTCCACCGCGGAGAGCGGCGCGCTCGACTACGTGCGCGGCCGCCTGGTCACGCGCGGGCAGATGCGCCCGATCCCGAGCGAGAAGCCCGGGCGCGACAACGACCTGAACGAGAAGATCGGCGCGCTGGTCGAGCGCGCCGACGCCGACCTGGACGCGCGGGTGTACGCGTTCGGCGGGCGCTGGGGTCCGGAGCCGGAGATCGCGGACGCGGAGTTCGGCTTCCTTCCCGGCAACGGCGTGCACGACGTGCACATGAACCAGGGAAACCCGCCCGGCCGCCACACGCACGACAACGGCGCCTGGCAAGACGGCGCGCTCCTGGCCCACTTCCCCCGCCAGCGCGAGTGGACCGCGCTCTTCCTCGCCTTCCAGTCGCAGAGCTGGACCGGCGAGGGCGATCCCGCGAGCAACCCGGAGCTCTCGCACCGCGGCTGACGCACGCGCCGCATCCGAAGCTCACCCTTCCCCGGGGAGCGCGAGAGGGGCAGGGAGGGGCCCCCCCGCGGTCGGATGCCGCGGAAAGCAGTTGCATCAAAGCCAGAGCCGCGGAGGAGACCTCTCCCCCGCGGCTCTCGTGCGTCTGGCCGCGCCGCGCGGTCAGGCCGTGGCGCTCTTGTCGTCCATCTGCTCGGAGAGCGTGACCATCCCGGTGATCTTCAGCTTCCGCTCGCCGCGCGGGAGCTGGACGGACACCTGGTCGCCCGGCTTCTTCCCCATCAGCGCCTGGCCGAGAGCCGACGCGCTGGAGATCTGCCCGCTGTCGAAGTCGACGTCGTCGCCGAAGGCGAGCGTGTACGTTTCCTTCTCGCGCGTGCGCATGTCCACCACCGTCACGCGCGACCCCAGGCTGATGCGGTCGGTGGGGATCTCGCTCAGGTCGATGCGCGACAGCTCGCCGTAGCGCTTGGTGAGATGGTTCAGGCGCGCCTGCACGAACTGCTGGCGCTCGAGCGCGCTCTTGTATTCGCTGTTCTCCCGCAGGTCGCCGTGCTCCACCGCCTTCTGGATCGCGCGCGGAAGGGTGACCGAGAGCTCGTGCGTCAGCCGCTCGATCTCTTCACCCAGCTTGTTCTTCAGCTCTTCAAGCATCTGTGTTCACAGGAGAAACGTCCGTCGGTTCGATGCATTCTCATGGGCGCGCCAATGTAACGGCACGCGCCGGAAATCCGCCACCATCACGCCCGGTCCATCGTACCGCCGGCGCCAGATCGATCCCGACCCGTGGGCCGCTCCTGCTCGTCGGCGGGGGAGGGCGCCACCTCCACCGCGCCGCGGCGGCGGAAGAAGGCGAAGACGAGGAGGCCGCCCAGCACCTCTCCGGCCACGCTCCACAGCCGCGCGGCCACGGCGATCAGCCCCGCCACGCCTGCGGGGAGGAGCGGGAGGAGGAGCCGGGTCATCACCAGCTCGCGCGGGCCGGTGCCGGCGGGCGCGAACCACACCACCCAGCCGGCGACGAAGGAGAGCGCGTTCACGCCGCCCAGCATCGGGAGATGGGCGGCGGAGACGGGGGTGAGCGACGTCAGGAACAGCCAGTACGCCACGCCGTAGAAGGCCCAGCTCACCACGCTCATCGCCAGCAGCGCCAGGCCGTTGGCCCACGAGCCGTTCCAGCGGATCACCGTCTTCTTCAGCAGCCGCGGCACCACGCCCAGCGCGCCGTTCAGCACGCGCGGGTGCACGAACAGCGCGGCCGCGAGCGTCGCCCCGGCGGCGATCGCGGCCAGCGCGCCCGGCGAGAGGGCGGGGAAGAGGCCGCCCGGCAGCGTCCACGCCGACACCAGCATCGCCGACAGGAGGCTGAAGCCGGTGTGCACCAGCAGCGACGTGAGCATCACCGCGGCCGAGAGCCCGGCGCCCCGGCTCAGCTGCGCGGCGGTGAGGAACTGGAAGACGGTGCCGGGGATGTAGCGCGCCAGGTTGGACACGAACCAGATGCGCTGCAGCGTTCCCACCCGCACCGGCGGATGCTCGAAGTGGCGCAGCACGCGGCTCCACACCAGCACGCCCCAGCAGAGCACGCCGATCAGCGCCGCCACGCTCGCCGCCAGCAGCAGCGGGTTCACCTCCCATTCGAAGGTGCGCACGCGCGGCCAGTCGCGCGCCACGCCGCGCCACAGGAACCAGGCCGCCCCGGCGATCAGCAGCACGGTGGCGGCCCGTTTCACCCAGCCGGGAAGCTTGCTCACGCGGCGATCGGGCGGGCGGGCGCGATGGTCGGGCTCAACGGGTTCGGCGGATGGAGAGGGAGGGCGCGGCGGCGGAGCTACCGCGTCGCCGCGAGCTTCGTGAGGAAGTCGAAGTGCCGGTCGGCCACGGCGCCCCACTCGAAACGCCGCGCCGATTCACGCGCCGAGGCCGAGAGCGCCTCGCGCGCGGCCGCGTCGTCCAGCAGGCGCAGGGTGGCGTCCGCGAGCGCGCGCGCGTCTTCCGCGGGCACCAGGACGCCGCCGCGCGGCGCGTCCACCACCTCGGGGAGCGAGCCGCTGGCCGCCGCCACCAAGGGCACGCCGGCCGCCATCGCCTCGGCCGCCACCATCCCGAAGCCCTCGAAGCGCGACGGCATCAGCTGCACCGCGGCGCCGGCGAACAGGCGCTGGCGCTCCTCCTCGTCCACCGCGCCCAGGAAGCGCACGTTGCCCTCGATCCCCAGCTCGCGCGCCATCGAGCGGACACGCTCCAGGTCCTTGCCACGCCCCGCGATGCGCATCTCCACCTCCGGCCGTTTCGCGGCGATCAGCGCCACCGCGCTCATCAGGGTGTCGAGCCCCTTCTGGATGATGTCGAGCCGGCCGAAGTAGAGGAGGTACGGCTCGGGCCGGCGGGGAAGGTCGAAGAGCTCGTCCGGCACGCCGGCGTAGACGAGGTCGATCGGCACGCCGGGGTCGACGATGGCGCGCAGCAGCTCGTACGTCGCGGTGGAGGTGGCGGTGAGGCGGCGCGCCCGGCGGATCATCGCCTTCTCCAGCGCGGAGAGGGCGGGGGCGAGCACCGGGCCCCAGCGCTCGCGCGCGGTGGGCCCGGTCACGTGGTGCACGGTGATCCCGCTGGGCCGGTTCGCCGGCATCAGGATCGGCGTGTAGCTGGAGAAGTCGAACACCGCCGCGTCGTACTCGGCGGTGCGCAGCAGCCGGTTGGCGGCGGCGGCATAGGTCACGCGGCTCCACGCGTACGGCCCGCGCGCGCCCAGGCGCAGGTAGCGCACGCCGCCCACCACCTCGTCGCGCGCGCCGGGGAAGCTGCCGGTCGCCACCGTGGCGTCCACGCGGTCCGCGAGCCGGCGGTAGAGCTCGGCCACGCGCACGGCGCCGCCCCCCGCCACCCACGGGTTTTGCGGATCGTCGTAGATGACGTGCAGGACCTTGAGCCGCACCGGCAGCGATCGTTCGGGTCGGGGAGGCGCGCGCATCGGGATGTGCGTGAGCGAGCGGAAGATAACCGCCGCCGCCCCGCACCGGCAATCACGCGCGCCGGGCGCCGCCGGCGGCGCCACGCGACAGCCCGGTGGCCCATCATCGAAACAGAACCGGCGCCCGCGAATGCGCGGGCGCCGGTGAAGCAGCCTGTGGACCCGCGGGAGAGCCTACCAGTGCGCGTCCCAGCGGCCGTTGAACGAGAAGTGGTTCGTGTCGGTCCAGGTGACCATGCCCGGCGAGATCGTGCCGTTGGTGGGCGCCCCGCGATACACCGCGTGCATCCCCGCCGAGGTGCCGCTCGGGTCATCGCGGGTGAACACGACCGAATCGAGCTCGAACACCGTCGGGATGATGATGGCGTGCGAGCCGTTGGTCCAGTCCGCCACGTACTGCCCGTTGAGCAGGTGCCAGTCGGAGCAGAGCGTGGCCGTGTTCGTTTCGCACGAGGTGATCACCGCCGGCAGGGCGGGGCGCCCGTGCGCCGTGATCATCACGGGCGGCGCACCGGCCGCGGCGGCGATGATCGACTGGTTCGCCACGCCCGGCGCCAGCGTCCAGGTGGCGCTCGCGTGCCCGTCCGCGTCGGTCACGCTCGCGGCGGACGAGATCGTGCCGTTGGTCGCGGTCCACGCGACGGCCACGCCGCGCACGGGCTTGCCGCTCGCGTTGGTGGCCAGCACCACCACCGGGGCGGCGAGCGCCTGGCCCAGGATGCCGGTCTGGCTTCCGCCGGAGAACACGTCGAGGTGGGCGGCGGTCTTCACTTCCGTGGTGCTGTCGCAAGCGGCCAGGCCGGCCGCGAGGAGCAGCGGGAGAATCCGGATCTTCATGTGGGGAATTGGGACGAGAGTGGGGATGGAATCACGGGTCCAGGCATGCACGAGCACCGGGGCCCGGCAATAAACTAACGATCTCCGAAACGCGATGGAACTGGCGCCCGGCGCGGCGCTCACTCCACGCGGACCAGCCGGACATCATCCAGCAGCAGGCCGAATCCGTCCGCGCCCTGATTCTCGAAGCGGAGCCGCGCCTCGGCGGGCCGGGCGACGCGGATCCGCCGGCGGATGGCCTTGAAGCCGGCCTCCGCGGGAAGAGTGATCGCCTCGGAGAACACGCCGCCCAGCGACACCGACGTCGTGTTCTCGTCGCCGCGCTGCGAGCCCGCGAGGCGGAAGCTCAGCTCGTACGTTCCGGGGCGAAGGAGAAACCGGCGGCGCGACACCAGCGCCCCCGCCTCGAAGTGCACGCCGTCCGGCCGGTCGCCGTCCAGGTCCACGTACAGGCCGTGCCCCGGCAGGAAATCCCAGTCGGACCCCTTGCCGATGAGGTCCACGGTTCCGCCCTCGACGGTCCACTCGGCGAACTCCCCGTACATCAGCACCGGGGTGCCGCCATTCTCCCGGTCGAAGCGGTCGTCCAGCAACACCGCGGGCGCCGGCGTGGGAGTATGCGCCGCCGGCGGCGCGGGCACCGCGGGCGGCTCGGCGCACGCGCGGCCGGCCACCACGGGCCGCGCGGATGGCGCGGGCACCGTCACCACGCGCACCTGCACGGGGCGGTGCCATGCGGCGGCCGCGCACACGGCCAGAACGGAGAGCGTCCCGCAGGCGGCAAAGAATCGAGCGTCGTTCATACGGCCCGGGTTGTGAGCGCTTCAGCGCGATTGGGTGCGGCGACAGGGGCGACCGGGAACAAACGTCTGACGGGGCGGAATCATGACAGCCGGTCCACCGTCACCAGCACGCTGAAGGAGCCCAGCCACCGCCCCGCCTTCACCGAGTACTTGAGCGCCTCCAGGTCGCCGCGGTAGTACCGCGCCTGGATCCGGTAGCCCGGGCCGACGGCGCGTTCCACGATCCGGTGCCAGCTGGCGGGCGGCATCAGGCGCTCGTTCCCCACGTCCTGGCGCGGATAGCGGTCGGACGGGATGCTGAACACGACCGAGCGGCACACCCGCAGCTGCTCGCGCACCAGGCTGGCGATCGCATCGTCGTCGAAGTGCTCCATCAGCCCCTGCGACAGCGACACGCCGTACGCACCATCGCGGAACGGCATGCGGAACGCGTCGGCGAGCACCAGCTTCGTCGCCGGGCCGAACCGCTCCACGTTGGGGCGGGCGGCCGCCATGATCCGGGGGTCGTTGTCGATGCTGATCACCCGCTCGGCCCAGCGCGAGAGAAGCGCGCTCTGCGCCCCGCTCCCGATCCCCACCTCCAGGATGCCGCCGCGCGCGCGCTTCAACACGGCGCGGATCAGCTCCTGGTGGATCATGTTGCGCTTGGCGAAGGTGAGCGGCGAGATCCGCTCCACCTTGAAGTTGTCCCAGTCCGCCGGCCGGTGTTCCGTCACTTCGACTCCTCCCTGGATTGGATTACGCCCACGCTCGTTCCCTGGTTTCGCCGCGCACGACCATGCGTCGCCGCGGGCGGAACGAATCCGTGGGGCGGATGTGGATCTACCCCTCGGCCGGCCTCGATCGGGAGGACGCAACGCGGCGGTAGATCTCCGCCAGCCGGTCGGCGATCACGTCCCAGCTGAAGCCGGCCTCCACGTCTTCGCGGCCGTGCAGCCCCAGCTCGCGCGCGGCGGCGGGGTCGTCCATCATCCGGCCGATGGCGCCGGCGAGCGCGGCGGCGTCTCCCGGCGGCACCAGGAAGCCGTTGCGCCCGTCGCGCACGATGTCGACGATGCCGCCGGCGGCGCTGGCGATCACCGGCCGCGCGTAGCTCATCGCCTCGAGCAGCACCACGCCCAGCCCCTCGGTGTCGCCCTTCGCGTCGATCACGGCGGGGAGCACGAAGGCGTCGCAGCGCTCCAGCCGCCGCTGCAGCTCCTCGGTCGTCACGAAGCCGTGGAAGACGGCGCGCCCGCCGAGCCCCAGCCGCTCCGCCCGCTCCCGCAGCTTCGCGCGATCGGGCCCGTCGCCCACCACGTTCAGCACCACGCGGCGCCCCGGCGGCAGAGTGGCGAGCGCGTCCAGCAGCAGGTGCACGCCCTTGCGCTCCACCAGGCGGCCGACGAAGAGGAGCTCGAAGGGGCGCGTGCCGTCGTAGGTGTACGGCGGCGGCGCGGCGGGCGCGTCGACCGCGGCGCCGAAGGGGATGATGGCCGGGTCCACCCCCGGCACCTGCGCGGCGAGGCGCTTCGCCGTGTACGTGCTGATCGCCGTCACCGCGTCGGAGCCGCGGACGATGCGGCGCAGCAGCGGGGCCAGGAAGGGGAACTGCCGCTCCATCCAGGTCAGCTCCACCCCGAAGAAGGTGGAGACCAGCGGGAGCCCCGTCTTCCTCCTGGCGTGCAGCCCCAGGATCCCCTGCGGGATCGGCCAGAAGGCGTGCACCACGTCGAACCGCCCCTCGCGCGCCACGCGGGCGGCGGCGCGGGAGCCCGCGGCCACGTACCCGGGCACGAGCGAGAGGAACCACGGCTTCTCGCGGATGCGGTCGGGCGCGGTCTGGTCGTGCGTGAGCGTTTCCCACCCGCGCGGGGCGTAGCGGAAGCGGTGCACGCGCACGCCATCGACCGTCTGGTCGGCCAGCCCGCGGTAGGCGGGCGCGAGCACCTCCACGGTCACGCCGCGGTCGCGCAGCCGGCGGATCGTCTCCACCATCCACGGGGTGATCACGTCGGCCGGGTCACGCGGATAGGCCGTGACCAGGAACAGAACCTTCACTTGTCGGCGGGTCCGTGGGGGGATATGTTGAACGACTGGCCCAAGATACGGCCCGCCGACATCCCCTCACAAGCCATTCTACCGCAGTCGGAGCTTTGGAGCGCGCCCTCGTCATCGTCCCGACGTACAATGAGCGCGAAAACCTCCCGCGCCTCGTTCCGTCCATCCTCTCGCGCGACGAGCGCCTGGAGATCCTGGTGGTGGACGATGGCTCGCCCGATGGCACCGGGGAGCTGGCCGACGAGATCGCCGCGGCCGAGAATCGCGTCCACGTGCTGCACCGCACCCAGAAGCAGGGGCTCGGCAAGGCGTACCTGGCCGGCTTCCGCTGGGGGCTGGAGCGCGGGTACGACGTCCTCTTCGAGATGGACGCCGACTTCTCGCACGATCCGCAGCACCTGCCGCAGTTCCTGGACGCGGTGGAGCGCTACGACGTGGTGCTCGGCTCGCGCTACCTGCACGGCCGCGTGACGGTGGTGAACTGGCCCATCGCGCGGCTGCTGCTGAGCTATTTCGCCAACGTCTACGCCCGCAAGGTCACCGGCCTTCCCATCGCCGACGCCACCGGCGGCTTCAAGTGCTTCCGCCGCGAGGTGCTGGCCGCGCTGGACCTGGACCGGGTGGAGAGCAACGGCTACGCGTTCCAGATCGAGATGAGCTTCCGCGCCTGGAAGAAGGGCTTCAAGCTCGGCGAGATCCCCATCATGTTCGTGGACCGCGACGTGGGCGAGAGCAAGATGAGCAAGGCGATCGTCCGCGAGGCCGTCTGGCGCGTCTGGCGTCTCCGCTGGCTCTCCGTCTTCAACAAGCTCTGACGGAACTGCGTGGGGGATGATGGGGATCGGGTCGCCGGATGAGATCCATCGCGGATCCCCGGCCTGTCATCCTGAGCGGTGCCGCGGCGCCGAACCATCGTCCACGCCGATGCCTGGCGGCACCCGAAGGATCCAAACCTCCCCCTCGGACTACGATCCGGGTGACGCTCCCCGCGGTGTGGATGGCCGGCGAGGGTCCGAGGGCCGGCTATCGATCCTTCGGGCGCGTAAGATGTTGTGCGGGTGCGGGTTCAGTTCGACGCGCCCTCAGGATGACATCGGTGTCAGGAACAAAGCCAGCGTCAGCCGTTGAAGTCCGCGAAGGCGGACTTCGTGCCGTTGTAGCCGCGAGTTCACTCGCAAACGACCGCGATCCTGGGCGCGAGCTCGACTCGCGAACCACCGCGCCGTTCGCCGCGAACGAAATCTCCCGAACACCCAGCTGATGTCGCAGCCCGCACCCGGCTCCATTTTCCTGCGCACGCTCGCCGCCGCCGCACTCAGGGACGGCGATCCGGCGGAGCTGGCCGCGCGCGCCGCCGGCGCGCTGGGCGGCGTGTTCACGCAGCAGAAGAGCCTGGTACTCGACGTCCAGTTCACCGGCTTCTCGTTCAAGGGAAAGCCGATCGGCGGCGTCGATCCGTCGCTGTTGCGCGCCGCGGGGCAGCTGATCGTGATGCGCATCACCCGCGTGGGCTTCACCCCCGAGGCGACGGCCGAGGACCTGGAGATCTTCTTCGCCGCGCTGGCGCGGCCGCCGGCCGACCTGGGCGAAGAGGGGATGGTGGGGCTGCTGCGGCGCCGCAAGCCGTACGGCGTGTACGTCACCACCATGGGCGGCCAATCGTACCGCCCCGAGCATCGCCCCAGGCCCGAGCCCGCCGCCGCCCCCGAGCCGCGGCCCCTCGCCGATGCGCCGCCCGAGACGGTGCCGGCGGCCGTGATCGCGACGGAGAGCCCGGCGGTGGAAGACGCCGCGACGGCGGGGGGTGCTTCCGCACCGTCCAGTTTGGTGGCGAAGGGCGGGGGAGAGCCGCCCCAGACGCCGGTGTTCGCGGTCGGCAGCTTCATGCTCTTCGACGAGGCGGACGCGACGGACCTGTCGGAGTTCGAGCTGCTGGACGATCCATCCGAGCTCGAGGTGGCTCCCGCGCCCGAAAAGATGGCCACCGGCCCCACGTCCGCGGGTCTCTCGGCGAGCGGGGGCGAGGCGGTGGCGGGGAACGCCATGTTCCACTTCTTCCGCACCGCCCAGGCGGACGGCGGCGAGGAGATGGAGCGCATCCCCGAGCTGCTGCGGGAAGCCGAGAACCCCACGCGCTTCGACGACGTGGCCCAGGCCGCCACGCGCGCCGCCGCCAGCCAGATCCGCGCGGGGCACTACGTCCACGCGCTGGAGCTGCTCAGCGCGCTGGTGACCGAGGCCGAGCGGCCGGACCGCGGCCGCGTCTTCCGCGACCTGGCCCAGCAGGCGCTGCGCCGCGCCGCCAGCGCCGAGACGCTGCACCGCCTGGGCGAGATGCTGCAGCATGGGAGCGCCGAGCGCGAGCGCATCCTCCACTTCTTCACCTTCATGGGTGGCGAGGCGGTGCAGCAGCTGGAGACCATCCTCTTCCGCACGCCCGACCCGGAGCTGCGCATCGCCATCTTCCGCCGGCTGATCAAGGTGGAGGGGATGAGCGGCCGCCTGGCCGCGCGCGCCATGACCGACCCGTCGCCGGCGCGCACGCGGATGATCCTGGAGCTGGCCGTGCTCCCCGGGGTGGATGGTGACGTGGCGCTCCGCTGGCTGGGCGAGGCCGCGGCGCACCCCGACGCCACCGTGCGGCTGGACGTGGCGCGGCTCGTGGCCGTGGTGGGGGGACGGGGCGGGCTGCGCATCCTCCTCGACCTGCTGAACAACGACCGCGACCCGCTGGTGAAGCGCGCGGCCATCCAGGCGCTCGGCACGCTGGGCGACGCCGCCGCCGTCCCGTTCCTCAGCCGCGTGGTGGCCGACGGCGACGAAGAGGCGCAGCTGGCCGCCGTGAGCGCCCTGGCGCGCATCGGCAGCGGCGAGGCGCTCCCGGCGCTGCTGGGGGTGGTGAACCGCCGCGGCGCGCTGCTGGGCCTCAAGAAGGCGTCGCGGGTGAAGCTCGCCGCCGTCGGCGCCATCGCCCGCATCTCCACCCCCGCCGCCCGCGAGGCGATCACCGCCCTCGCCGCGGGGAAGGACGCCGAGGTCGCCGCCGAAGCCCAGCGCGCCCTGGCCACGATGAATTGACGGCTCGATCGACCCGATGATCGTCCATGGCCCCGCGGATTCATTTCCGCGGGGCCACTTTGCATCCCCAGACACACGGTCCAGCACGAGATTTACACCTGTTATAGATGCAACACCCTTAACAGATGCGCATCTATCAACATCTTTAACACCTGTGTTGTGGATTGTTAAACTGCCATATACCAACCATTTATCCTGTGTGGCCTCGCATCTTCAACTCTGAAGTGTGGATAACAGGTCGATACCGGGCCTGGTGGGCTTCCGCGGCTCGAGCTGCAGATCGCCAGGTGGAGCCACGTCAATCAGCTCTTCGTTTCTCCGGTTCTCCGTGTGAGCCCAGCGCTGTAAAAGCATGGCTCACGCGGAGGACCGGAGAAACGGAGGAGGATCTGCGCAGGCATCTCGGAGGTAGAGCATTTCCTCGAGAGAGAGAGCAGGGTGCCCGGCGAGCTCGCCGGCGATCATCCACCTGGACGGGTTGGGGCGTGGAAAAGGGGTGTGGAGAAGGCGATGTGGAGACCTGATCGGGTTTCCCACAGTTTTCCCCAGATCAAGTTTACATAACATGTATTATACGAACTGGCGTGGGGGTTGCACTTTATCCACAACCCATCCACAAGGAGCCACCGATGGCACGCGCGATCTGGAAAGGCAGCATCAGCTTTGGACTCGTGAGCATCCCGGTCGGGCTGTTCAGCGCCGAGACGCGCGACGAGATCAGCTTTCGTCAGCTGGACCGCAAGAACCTCTCGCCCATCGGCTACCGCAAGTACAACAAGGTGACCGGCCAGGAGGTCGAAAGCGACGACATCGTGAAGGGCTACGAGTACGAGGACGAGCGCTACGTGCTGGTGAGCGACGAAGACCTGCGCCGCGCCAATCCCGAGAAGACGCAGACGGTGGACATCACCGACTTCGTGGACCTGGACCGCATCGATCCCGAGTACTTCGACAAGCCGTACTACCTGGCGCCGCTCAAGAAAGGCAACGCCAAGGCGTACGCGCTCCTGCGCGCGGCGCTGCAGCGCTCCGGCAAGGTCGGCATCGCCAAGGTGGTGATCCGCAGCCGCGAGTACCTGGCCGCCGTGATCCCGCACGGCAACGTGCTGGTGCTGGAGATCCTACGCTACCCGCACGAGATCCGCGGCACGCAGGACCTGGAGCTCCCCGCCGAGGACCTGGAGGCCCAGGGCGTGACCGACCGCGAGGTGAAGATGGCCGAGGTGCTGATCGAGGGGATGACCAGCGAGTGGGACCCGGCGCGCTACCAGGACACCTATCGCGACGACCTGATGGCACTGATCAACCGGAAGATCGAGAGCGGCCAGACCGAGGTGCTCGACGAGACGCCCGTGGCCGAGCCGGCCGAGGAGACCGGCAAGGTGGTCGACATCATGGCGCTGCTCAAGCGCAGCGTGGAGGCCACCGGCCGCCGCGTGGCCGCCGACACCGCCAGCAACGCGCCCGAGGACGACACCGAGGACGACTTCGCCGCCCTCGCCGCGGCCGACGAGGACGAGGCGCCCGCCCCCGTGGCCAGGCCCGCGCGCAAAGCCGCCGCGGCGCCGAAGGCGGCAGCCGCGCCGAAGCCTGCCGCGAAGCCCGCCGCCACGCCGGTGGTGGCCGCGCCCCTGGCGGCTCCGGCCGCGAGCGCCAAGCCCAAGAGCAGCGTCAAGCCCTCCAAGCCCCGCCCGCGCTCCGGAAAGAGCGGCTGACGCGGCCGCGGATCCCCCGTGGCGATCCGCGTGGATCGCCACGGGCCCGTTCGCCCGCAATCTGGCCTCATTGAACCCGCTGCAGCGCCCCTCTGACGCCACCGGCATCACATTTGAGAAGAAACCGCTCGCCCTGGCGCACCATTTCGTGCCGCCAAGCCGCGGGCGCGCCGCCGCGCAGGCGAGGTCATGAGGGTTTGGAGCCGCGGCACCGCACGGGATCCAATCCGCGGGACTGCTCGTCGAAGCGCTGAGGGCAGAATCCACGGACACCAAAAACGCACAGTCGGATTTCCACACGGAGAGAGCCGGATGGGGCTGACCGAGTACCATCGCAAGCGCGACTTCCACAAGACGCCGGAGCCGGCCGGGGTCGAGCATCACTCCGGCCCCACCCTCTCGTTCGTGATCCAGAAGCACGCGGCCAGCCATCTCCACTACGATTTTCGCCTGGAGCTGGACGGGGTGCTGAAGAGCTGGGCCGTGCCCAAGGGCCCCACCTTCGACCCCGAGGTGAAGCGGCTGGCCGTGCACGTGGAAGATCACCCGATCGAGTACGGCGGCTTCGAGGGGATCATCCCGAAGGGCGAGTACGGCGGCGGCACGGTGATGCTGTGGGACAACGGCACCTGGGAGCCACTGGAAGATCCGCACAAGGGCTATCGCAAGGGCCACCTCAAGTTCGCGCTGCACGGCAGCAAGCTGCGCGGCGGCTGGCACCTGGTGCGCTCGCGCCGCGGCGAGCCGGGCGAAAAGGAGCAGTGGATGCTCTTCAAGGCGCACGACGACGACGCGCGCCCCGAGGCCGAGGGCAAGGTGACCGAGGAGGAACCGCTCTCCGTCCAGACTGGACGGAGCATGGAGGAGATCGCCGGCGACGCCGACGCCACCTGGCACTCCAACCGCGCCGCCAGCGACGCCGTCACCCGCACCGCGGCCGCGAAGCGCGCCAAACCCGCGTCATCGGCGAAACCCGCATCGTCCGCCCGATCGGCGGCGGCCGCGTCCGCGAAGACGGCGGCGGGCACGGCGGCCTCCCCCGCCCCGCGCTCCATCGGCGGCGCGCGCAAGGCGGCGATGCCGAAAGAGCTCGTTCCCGAGCTGGCCACGCTCGTCGACGGCGTGCCCGTGGGCGAGGAGTGGCTGCACGAGATCAAGTTCGACGGCTACCGCCTGCTGGTGTCCATCGACCGCGGCAAGGTGCGGATGGTCACGCGGAAGGGGAACGACTGGACGGATCGCTTCACCAGCCTCGTCCCCTCGTTCGCGTCGCTCCCGGCGAAGCAGGCGATCCTGGACGGCGAGCTGGTGATCGTGGCGCCGAACGGAACGACCAGCTTCCAGATGCTGCAGAACGTGCTCAACAACGACCGGCACGACGAGCTGGTCTTCTATGCCTTCGACCTGCTGTACCTGGACGGGATGGACCTGCGCGCCGCGCCGCTGATCGAGCGGAAGGAGGCGCTGGGCGCGCTGCTGGCGGGCGAGGGCGATGGCCGCGTGCGCTTCAGCGACCACGTGATGGGGAGCGGCACCGTCTTCCACGCGCAGGCGTGCCGCATCGGCCTGGAGGGGATCATCTCCAAGCGCGCCGACAGCCCGTACCAGGGGAAGCGGACCCGGGACTGGCTCAAGATCAAGTGCCAGCGGCGGCAGGAGTTCGTGATCGGCGGCTTCACCGCTCCCAAGGGCTCGCGCGCCGGCTTCGGCTCGCTGATCCTGGGCTACTACCGCGGGAACGAGCTGGTGCACGCCGGCCGGGTGGGCACCGGCTTCAACGACGAGCTGCTGCGCGACCTGCACAAGCGGATGAAGAAGATGGTGACGCCGGGCTCGCCCTTCGTGGACTACGGGCAGCGCCGCGCGCCCAGGGACGTGCACTGGGTGAAGCCCGAGCTGGTGGGCGAGGTGGCGTTCACCGAGTGGACCGACGAAGGGATCCTCCGCCATCCCACCTTCCAGGGGCTGCGCGAAGACAAGTCCGCCCGCGAGGTGGTGCGCGAGGACGAGCAGGCCCCTCCCCCGCCCGCCGCCTCGAAGTCCGCCGCCAAATCGGCCCCGAAGGCCGCCACCGCGACGTCCGCCGCGGCGAAGTCCGCGGCCGCACTCTCCGCCGACGCGCCGGATGCGGAGGCGGAGTACGAGCGGCCGGCGCGCAACCGCGACCTCCTGGCGCGGCCGTCCGGCACGTCGTCGCGTTCACGTGGTGGCAAGGCGGCGGATGGCGAGGTGGCCGGCGTGCGCATCACCCACCCGGAGAAGGTGCTCTTTCCGGACACGGGCGTCACCAAGCTGGACCTTGCCCGCTACTACGAGGCGATCGGCGAGCGGTGGATGCTCCCCTACTGCGCCGGCCGGCCGCTCACCCTGGTGCGCTGCCCCGAGGGCGCCGGCAAGCCGTGCTTCTACCAGAAGCACGCCGACGACAACTTCCCCAGGGTGGTCGGCCGGGTGAACGTGGAGGAGAACACCGGCGAGGAAGACGTCTACACCTACGTCGACTCGGTGCCCGGGCTGGTGGCGATGGTGCAGATGGGCGTGCTGGAGCTGCACGTGTGGGGCTCCACCCGCGCCAGCATCGAGCGGCCGGACCTGTTCATCCTGGACCTGGACCCCGCGCCCGACGTGAAGTGGGAGCGCGTGGTCGCCTCGGCGCTCTGGGTGCGCGAGCAGCTGGGCGAGATGGGGCTGGAGAGCTGGTGCAAGACCACGGGCGGCAAGGGGTTGCACGTGGTGGTCCCCATCGCCCGCCGCCACACGTGGGACGAGGTGAAGGAGTTCACGCGCCTCTTCTGCCGCGAGCTGGCCGTGCGCGCGCCGGGCGAGTACATCACCAAGAGCACGCTGGCCAAGCGCGGCGGCAAGATCTTTCTCGATTACCTGCGCAACGCCCGCGGCGCCACCGCCGTCAGCGCCTACTCCGTGCGCTCGCGCCGCGCGGGCGCCGCCTCCGTCCCGCTCGCGTGGGACGAGGTGACCCCCAAGATCCGCCCCGACGCCTTCACCCCCGCCGCCGTGATCGCGCGCCTGGAGAAGCTGAAGCGCGATCCGTGGGAGGAGTTCTACAAGACGCGGCAGACCATCACCCGGGCGATGAAACAGGTGGTGGGGATGGAGTGAGCGGCGAGAAACGATCGCACTGGGTGGATGGAACGGGTTGCCTGAATATCGGCATCCAGGTATTTTCGTCTCCAAACGGATCGACTTTCCCCCATCCAGGAGAGTGCTCATGGGCCGCAAGCTGAAGCTCCGTCTCGAAGACGTGCAGGTCACCTCGTTCCCCGCCGAGGACAAGGGTGGCATCCACGCCGCGGAAGCCATCACCCAGGGGTTCGACTGTTACTCGCGCACCGGCGGCTGCCCCGGCGGTCCGCTCTGCGTGACCGTGGAGTACGGCGGCGGCGAGACCTGCGAGACGGGCCCGATCTACTACTGCTGATCGACCGCTGAAGCAGGATGAACGAACGAAGGGTCCGCGCCGGAGCACCGGCGCGGACCCTCGGTCGTTTCGCTCGATCCGGGCGCGTTCAGCCGCCGGTCTTCGCGACCACGCGGAGGAGCCGGTACGCGCGCGAGGAGCCGTCCGCCGGCGGATTCGGGATCTCGCGGATCGCCACGGCGAGCGTGTACGTGTAGCCGGGCTCCCAGGAGAAGCCCTCGATCGAATCGTAGAAATACTGCCAGGGCGCGGTGGCCGATTCGCGCACCTGCAGGCACTGCGTCGGGTACATCCCGGTGCACGCGACCTTCGCCGGCGCCACGTACAGCGTGGTCGCGCGCTCCCCCGCGCGGAGCTCGGAGGCGATGGCGTCCGGCCCCGTCGCGCTCCCGCAGCCGGCGGTGATCGGCGCGGCGAGGAGCGGAACGGCCAGCAGCAGGCGGCGGAACATCGGCATGAGTGGAAGCGGTTCAGGGGGGATCGTGATCGGTCGGCATGGAACGATGAACGTACACGCGGTGGGCGCCTCACGCCATCGTTTCGCACCAGCGGAGCGTACGATCACGCCCCGCAGCCGTGGTCACGGCCTGTCGGCCGTGGCCGTTTCCGTGCCCTCGTGGCTCGCGCGAAGCGCCCCCTCTTCCGCCGTTCCCGTTCTTCCGGGATCGGCCGGGAGACCGGCAGCTCAGACACAGGTGTACGCGCAGGTGAACAGGCAGGTGTAGCCGTCGTACAGATCGGTGCAGTGATACGTGGGGCACTGCGCGCTGGGGCCGTGCGCCTCCACCGTGCCGCGCTCCTTCGGCGTCTCCATGGCGCGGAACGATTCCACGTCCAGCGTGTCGATCTCCAGCTTCAGCTTGCGCATCGGTCCGATCTCCCTTGCAAGTGCGGTGGGCGCGCCGCCCGGTGATTCGCGCGGCGCATCGAGCACCTGCACAGTATCCGCCACGAAACGTTTCGTCAATCCACCGCCACACCTTCGTCCGCCCAACACCGGGAACGACGAAGGGCGCCACGCATCGTGACGCCCCCTCGCTCCCTCACCCGCGGACGGTCCGCCGCTCCCGCTCAGTTCGTCCGGTAACGGCGGCTGACCTCGTCCAGCCGCTTGCGCTCGTCCTCGGTGAGCGAGGAGAGGCCCTCGGCGCTGATCTTGTCGAGGATGCGGTCCACGTCGTCCAGCAGGTCGCGCTCGGCGCGGGCGGTGCGGCGGGCGCCGGCGGCCGCGGGCGGGCGCGCGGCCGCCTGCGGAGCCGCGGCCTGCTCGCGCTTCCCCACCCAGGGCACCACGGCGCGGCTCTGCTGCTTGCGCGCCGCCCTGGCGCGCGGGGTGATCATGTCGCCCCACTCGCGCGGCGCCCACGGGCTCTTGAGGTAGGCGAAGGCGGTGGCGAACGCCCCCAGGTGCGCCAGCCCCAGCCCGCCCGACTGCACGGAGATGATGAAGCCGATGCCGGCCGAGACCAGCGCCAGCCACTTGGCCTTCACCGGGATGATCCCCCAGATGCGGATCTCCATCTCGGGCCAGTACATCGCGAACGCCGCCAGCATCCCGTAGATGGCGCCGGTGAAGCCGAAGAGCGGCATCGCCACCATCCGCGGCGAGCCCAGCGCCAGCACCGCCGACATCAGCACGCCGCCCAGCGCCGACACGCCCAGGAACTGCAGGAACGCCCGCCCGCCCCAGCGCTCCTCCAGCGGCCCCGCGAAGAAGAACACCGTGATCAGCACGAACAGCAGCGACAGCGGGCTGCGCTCCACGAACGGGAACGTCAGCACGCTCCACGGCTGCCGCAGGATCAGCCCCGGAACGAACACCAGGTACTCCGTGATCCCGCGACGCAGCACGTCGTCGGCCACGAACAGCGCCAGGAACGCCGCGGTCAGGCCGATGAGCAGGCGCTTCACCACGGGGGTGAGGCGGGGCCCGGAGAACTCGGGCCCGTACGAATCCCGATATGCCATGTCAGCAGAGAGAGAGTCAGGAGCGGGCGCAAAAGCCGCGAGGGCCGCTGAACGGTACACCCGTGCGGCCCTCGCGGTCCAGCCCCCCAGCCGTCACGCCGTCGCCAGCTTGACGATGCGCTCGCACAGCTCGGGATAGTCGATCCCCATCGCCGCGGCGGCCTTGGGGAGGAGCGAGGTGGCCGTCATCCCCGGCAGGGTGTTGGCCTCCAGGCAGAAGAGCTGCTCCTTGGCCAGGATGAAGTCGATCCGCGCGTACCCGCGCAGCTTCAGCACACGGAAGGCGCGCAGCGCGTACGCCTGCATCTGCGCCACCAGCTCCTCCTCCAGCGGCGCGGGGCAGAAGTACTCCGTCAGCCCCGGCGTGTACTTGCTGTGATAGTCGTAGATCCCCTTCTTGGGGCGGATCTCCACCGGCGGCAGCGCCTGGTCGCCCAGGATCCCCACCGTCAGCTCGCGCCCCTTGGCGAAGCGCTCGATCATCACCTCCGAGTCGTACCTGGCGGCGTCGTCGACCGCGGCGCGCAGCTCGCCGGGGTCGTTCACCACGTGGATCCCCACGCTGCTCCCCTGCCGGCTGGGCTTCACGATGCAGGGGATGCCGATCAGGTCCTCGATGGTGTCGGGGTCGTAGCCGAAGCCGGGGGCACGGGCCACGCGCCAGGGAAGCGTGGGCACCTGCGCGTCGCGGAACAGGCGCTTGCTCACGTCCTTGTCCATGGCGATCCCGGAGCCCAGCGGGCCGCTCCCGGTGTAGCGCACGCCCATCAGCTCCAGCAGCGCCTGGATGGTGCCGTCTTCCCCCGCCCCGCCGTGCAGCGCCAGGAACGCCACGTCGGCGTCGCGGATCTGCGACACGTTCCCCAGCTCGATCAGCGGGATCCCCCGCGTGTCCTCGGGCGGCGCGGCGGCCACGCCCCCGGGCAGGAGCCCGCCCTCGTCACCCTCGCCCACGAAGCCGCGGGCGGTGTCCACCGTCCACACCTGGTGCCCGCGCTCGCGCAGCGCCTTCACGATCCCCAGCCCCGACGCCAGCGACACCTCGCGCTCGGCGCTCGTTCCCCCCATCAGCACCGCGATCTTCATCTCCGCCCGTCTCTCGTCAATGTCGTTGCGTGTTGCGTGAGCCCCGCACTACAGCAGAAAGCGTACGCGCAATCTCCGGGTCCGCTTCGCGGCACGCCAGTGCCGGTTCTGATGCGCGTTGAGCTGCAACAGCAGGGTTTGGGCGTGTTCGGCGCCCGGGGCGCCGAACCGGGCTGCGCGCGCCGTAGGGCACGATACAACTGTGCCCAACGGCGCCGGGCCACCGCCGCGCCATGCATCCGCGCGGCACCTCGGGCTTGCGCGCGCGCGGCGCCGTCCCGGCCCTCCGGGCGCGCATCCCTCACGCTCCGGGCGCTTCGACAGGCTCTGAGGGGAATTCCGGATCGTCTTCGTAGTTATTCGCTTACGAAATTCACCTCGTGTGACGCGGAGTCTCGAAACAGCGGTGGGCAGGCCCTCCGTGGCTCCGTGTTCACGTCATTGAAATCGTCCGGAGCGAGAAAGCCCCGCCCGGCGCGCATGGCCGGACGGGGCTTTCTATCGATAATCGGAGCGGACGCCGGGCTCAGAGTTCGCTGCCGCAGATCTCGCAGTACCAGGCCTGGGGCTCGTTGATGGCGCCGCACTCCTTGCAGAGCAGCGCCTCGCCGCGCTTGCGGGGCTGCTCCTGCGTGCTCTCCCCCGCCCCGCTCAGGCTTGCGCCCGAGCCGCCCTGGAAGCCGTTCCCCAGCCCGCCCGCCGCGGGCTGCGCCGCGCGCTGCGACCCGCTCCCGCCGCTGATGGCGCGGTCCAGCTCCTCCAGGAACGCGAGGTCGTCCGCCGCCAGGTCGGCCGCGGGCTGCGCGTTGGCGGCCGGCGCCGGGGCGGAGGTGTCGAGGTTGTCCAGGAACGCCAGCTCGTCGGGGGTGGCGGCGGGCTGCGCCCACTGGCCGGCGGCGCCACCCTGCAGCGAGCTCAGCCAGGGCAGGTCCTGCGCGGCGTCGCCCGGCTGCGTGGCGGGAGACGCGGGCGACCCGCCGAACTCGTCGGCGAACGGGTCCCACCCGTCCACGTCGTCCGCGGCCGGCGCGGCGGGCGCGGGGGAGGCATCCGCCTGCGTCTCCTCCGCCCCGCCGGTCGACGACTCGGACTCGACCTCGCTGATCCACGCGGCCAGCTCCTCGCCCGAGGGCGCGCCGGCGTTCGCGGCCGGCGCCGCGGGAGCGGACGGGGCGGAAGCGCCTCCGGCGAGCTCCAGCTCCGGCTCCCACGCGCCGATCCCGCCGTCGTCCGCCGCGCCCGTGTCGGCGGCCGCCGGCTCGTCGGGCGCCAGGAACGGCAGGTCGCCGCCGAGGTCCTCGTCCTCGTCGATCACCTCTTCCACCACGATGTCGCCGGCCGAGAACCTGGTCTCGGACTCCGGGTTGGACGCCGTGGCGGGCGCGGGCTCGCCGGCCAGCTCGCGGGCGGCGGCACCGCCCACGATCCCCTCCGCCAGCGCGGAAAGGCGCTCCACCTCGCCGCGGGCCTGGGTGACGGCGGCGTCGGCCTCGGCCACGTCCCGCTCCAGCGGGGCGCGCGCCTGCTCCCACTGCGCGTCGTCCAGCTCGCCGATCAGGTGGCGCAGCTGCGTCTCGTCCAGCGCGTCGCCGGCGTGGGCGCGGCGCTCCTCGGCGGCGTCCAGCTGGCCGCGCAGCGCCTCCAGGTTGCGCTGGATCTCCTCGCCGTGGGCCGAGAGCTCCTCGTCCACGCGCTGCAGCCGCGCCTGGTAGTCGGCGCGCACGCGCTCGGCCACGCGGCTGGGCGCGCCGCCCTGCACCTCGTCCAGGCGGGCGATCCACGCGCGAAGCTGCTCGCGCTGGGCCACCAGGGCCTGCACGTGGTCGCTCCCCGATCCGTTCTCGTGCGTCGTCATCGGCAATCCTTGCGGGTTCGGCTCGGCCGGCAGTCTAGCCGCGAAACATGTCGAGCACCACCTCCACCACCTCGGCGGTCGGCACCGGCTCCACCGTGGAGCCCTGCGGAAAGGCGGGTGGCTGGAAGAGGCTGCGCTCCAGGGTCCGGTCGTACCCGGTCCATCCGCCGTCGTCCACCCCGTTCAGCAGCGCCATCGCGGGGTTCATCTTGCTGTCCAGGTCATCGGAATAATGCAGGATCAGCGCTTCCAGCGTGTGCGGCACCTTGGGGCTGGCCCACTCCAGCCGCCCCTGGTGGCTGGCCACCAGGTGCTGCAGGTGGAGCAGGCGGTTGGGGTCGATCCCGGGGATCTGCTCGGCCTCGCGCGTCACCATCTGCAGCCCGATCAGGATGTGCCCCAGCAGCTGCCCCTCGTCGGTGTACTGGATCACCCGCCCCGACGCCAGCTCGCGCACCTTCCCCACGTCGTGCAGCAGCGCGCCGGTGATCAGCAGGTCGCGGTCCACCCGCGCCCCCTGCCGCTGGTAGCTGGCGCAGAGCGCATCGCAGCTGCGGGCCACGCTGATGGAGTGCTCCATCAGCCCGCCCAGGTAGGCGTGGTGGTTCTTCTTGGCGGCGGGGTGCAGGCGGAACTGCTTGCCGGTCACCGTCTTGCGCCCGGTCATCCGCTGCAGCAGCAGCCGCAGCGGCGGGTCGCCCACGCTCTCCACCAGCTGGTCGAGCTCCTTCGCCATCACGTTCCGGTCGCGCGGCGACGCGGGAACGAAGAGCTCCAGGTCGTCGTCGCCGATCTCCACCGGCTGGACCAGGGTGACGGTCAGCTCCAGCTTGCCGTTCCAGGTGCTGGTGCGCCCGCGGATCCCCACCACGTCCTCGGCCGCGAAGAGCGTGTCGGCGCGGTCCGCGTCGTCCCACACCTTCGCCTCGATCGAACCGGTGCGGTCCGAGAGCACCAGGTGCAGGTAGGGCTTGGCGTTGCGCGTCTCCTTGCGCTGCTTGTCGGCCACCAGGTAGCACCCGGCGATGTCGCGCCCGTCGGCCAGCTCGCGCACGGCGGGCCAGGGGCCGCCGCAGAAGCCGCGCGGGTCCATCCGCGCCACCGCCGAGCCGCGGAAGGGGAGGACGCTCATCGCGCCCCCTCCCACACCGTGCGCCCGCCCACGATGGTGCGCACCGCGCGGCAGCGCAGCTTGCGCCCGCCGAAGGGCGTGTTGCGCGACAGCGAGTGGAAGGTGGATGCGTCCACCGTCCACTCGGCCAGCGGGTCGAGGATCGTCACGTCGCCCAGCGAGCCGGGGCGCAGCGAGCCGTGGCCGCGCGCGTCGAGCCGCATCGAGCGCGCGGGGGCGCAGCTCATCCGCTCGATCATCGTGGGCAGGTCGATCAGCCCCGTGGCGACCAGCTCGGTGTAGGCCAGCCCCACCGCCGTCTCCAGCCCCACGATGCCGTTGGGCGCGTCCTCGAACGCCTGCTCCTTCTCGTCGTAGTGGTGCGGCGCGTGGTCGGTGGCGATCACGTCCAGCGTCCCGTCGGCCACGCCGGCGCGCACCGCGTCGCGGTCGGCGGCGGAGCGGAGGGGCGGGTTCATCTTGGCGTTGGTGTTGTACCACTCCACCGCCTCGTCGGTCAGCGAGAAGTGGTGCGGGCTCCCCTCGGCGGTCACGCGCACGCCCCTGGCCTTCGCCGCGCGGATCATCTCCACGCCGCCGCGGGTGGCCACGTGCTGGATGTGCAGGCGGCCGCCGGTGAGCCCGGCCAGCAGCAGGTCGCGGGCGATCATCACGTCCTCGCTCGCGTTGGGGATGCCGGTCAGCCCCAGGCGCGTGGCGATGATCCCCTCGTTCATCGATCCGCCGCGCGAGAGCGCCAGCTCCTCGGCGTGCACGGCCACGGGAAGGTCGAAGGTGAGGGCGTACTCCAGCGCCATCCGCATCAGCCCCGCGTTCGACACCGGCCGCCCGTCGTCGGTGATGCAGACGGCGCCGGCGGCGATCAGCTCGCCCACCTCGGTCAGCTGCTCGCCCTTCTGCCCCAGGGTGATGCAGCCGGAGGGGTAGACCCGCGCCAGCCCCGCCGCCCGGCCACGCGCCATCACGAAGCCGACCGTGGCCGGCGAGTCGATCGGCGGGTCGGTGTTCGGCATGGCGACGACGGTGGTGAAGCCGCCGGCCACGGCCGCGCGGGCGCCGCTCTCGATCGTCTCCTTGTGCTCGCCCCCGGGCTCGCGGAGGTGCACGTGGACGTCGATCAGCCCGGGGGCGACCACCAGCCCCGAGGCGTCGATGGTCTCGGTCCCCTCCCCCGCCTCGAGGTGGTCGCCGACCTGCGCCACGCGGCCGTCGTCCAGCAGCACGTCGAGCACCGCGTCCATCGCCTGCGACGGGTCCACCACGCGGCCGCCGCGGATCAGCACCCGGCTCACGCGCCCCCCTCCGCGTCGGCCTGGGCCGAGCCGGCCAGCAGGTAGAGCACGGCCATGCGCACGGCCACGCCGTTGGTCACTTGTTGCAGGATCACCGAGTGCGGCCCGTCGGCCACGTCGCTGTCGATCTCCACGCCGCGGTTCATCGGGCCCGGGTGCAGGATGAGAAGGTCGCCGTTCTTCTTGGCGTCGACCCGCGCGCGGGTGACGCCGAAGACGCGGTTGTACTCGCGGAGGCTGGGGATGAAGCCGCCCTTCATCCGCTCCAGCTGCAGGCGGAGGACGTTGAGCACGTCGGCCCACTCGATCGCCTCCTCGATGCGCCGGAACCAGCGCACGCCCAGGTCGGCGACGTCGGACGGCATCAGCGTGAGCGGGCCGCACACCGCGACCTCGGCGCCCAGGCGGCGCAGGCCGTGGATGTTGGAGCGGGCCACGCGCGAGTGCAGCACGTCGCCGCAGATGCACACCTTCAGCCCCTCGACCGGCCCGCGGTGGTCGCGGATGGTGAGGAGGTCGAGCAGCCCCTGCGTGGGGTGCTCGTGCTTGCCGTCGCCTGCGTTGATCACGCTCGACTCGATGCGCTCGGCCAGGAAGCGCGCCGAGCCGGACGAGGCGTGGCGGATCACCACCATGTCGATCCGCATCGCCTCGAGGTTGCGCGCGGTGTCGACCAGCGTCTCGCCCTTCTGCACCGAACTGCCGCTGGTGGAGATGCTCACCGTGTCGGCCCCCATCCGCTTCTCGGCGAACTCGAACGAGACGCGGGTGCGGGTGGAGTTCTCGAAGAAGGCGTTCACCACGGTGCGGCCGCGCAGGAACGGCACCTTCTTCACCGGCCGGTCGCTGATCTCCTTGAAGCGCTCGGCGGTGTCGAGGATCGCCGTGATCTGCTCGCGCGTCAGCTCCTCCAGCCCCAGCAGGTCCTTCCCCAGCGCGGGGTTCACCAGCTCCTGCGCCATCAGTCCGCCGCCTCCACCAGGTCCACCCCCAGGCTCCCGTCGATCTCGGGCACCATCACCTCCACCCGCCCGCCCTCGGGCACCTCCACCCGCTCGCCCACCACGTCGGCCTGGATCGGCAGCTCGCGCCCGCCGCGGTCCACCAGCACGGCCAGCAGCGTG
>Ga0247773_1000073_pt1 | contig 44314 bp, 32 predicted proteins | sample UWRJL092311B6_FD_179934 | JGI IMG/M metagenome (GOLD analysis project Ga0247773, IMG submission 179934) | Plant litter microbial communities from Arlington Agricultural Research Station in Wisconsin, United States - UWRJ-L092-311B-6 | ecosystem: Environmental > Terrestrial > Plant litter >... | reverse complement strand
CGTTCGTCCTGCGCACCGACCCGCTCAACGTGAGGGCGGGGAACCCGGATCTGAAGCCCACCACCACGCGCTCGTTCACGCTGGACGGCAGCGTGCGGATCCGCGCGCTCACGCTGCGCCTGTCGCCGTACCTGCGGCACACCACCGACGAGGTGGAGTACCTGCGTACCGTGGATTCGCTGGGCGTGGGAACCACCACGCCACAGAACCTGGCTACGGTCACCTCGTACGGCAGCTCGCTGAACGCATCGCTGCGGCCCGCGCCTTCCACCACGCTGTCGGGCACCTTCGGCCTGGGCCACACCAGCCGCGACGCCGACAACGTGTCCAGCGTGTACTCCGGATCGTGGTCCTCGTGGTTCTTCGCGCTGAACGCATCGGCCCAGCCCGGCAGGGGATTCGGGATCCAGGGCTCGGCGCGGCTCACCTCCCCCCGCGAAGGGACGCAGGGCCGCTACTCCTCCACGCTCTGGAGCGAGATCGGGCTGCGCAAGAACCTGATCCGCGAGAAGGCGACCCTCAACCTTCGGCTCGCCGACCCGCTGGGCATCTACCGCTCCACCTTCATCGCGCGCGACCCCACGTTCAGGGGCTCGGGGAGGAACACGTCGTCGTGGGGCGGGCGCAGCGCCAGCATGTCCTTCACCTGGCGCTTCGGCAACTCGCCCAAACGGCGCAGCACCACGGCCGAGCCGTCGCAGGGACCACCCGGCGGACCGACGCAGTAGCGCGTGGTATCGCGGCCGCACGCTTCCGCGCGGGGTCTCGCGTGACGTCGAACGGTCGCACCGCGAGCGGGCGATTGGCGGCTCGAAGCATCACCCCGTAGCTTTCGCCGGCCGGCCCCACGGCTGGTGCCCACCGTCCGCCGCCATCGTTCGGCGGCGACGGGATCCGTCATCCTCCCGCACACGCACCCACATGCGCAATCGTCATCTCGTTCTCCTCCTGCTCCCGCTGTTCGCCGCCTGCCAGCCGCAAACGTCACCCGCCCCGTCCGCGACGGCCTCCGCAGCCGCCGGAGCGCGGGAGACCACGGAGCAGGAGCGGGCCGGGGTGCTCGCGAGCATCCAGGGCTTCATGGACGCGCTGCGGACCCGCGACACCACGGCGATGAACCAGCACGTGGACTCGCTCACGCGCATCACGCTGCTCCGCCCAACCCGCGAGGGTGGAACGCGCGTGGTGGTGCTCACCGCCGCCCAGTTCATCCATGCGGTCACGCAGCCGGGCCAGCCGCCGCTGGACGAGCCCATCCGCAACCCGGTGGTGCACGTGAGCGGCGACCTGGCCACCGTGTGGGCCGAATACCAGGTGCGCCGCGACAACGCGGTCACGCACTGCGGCTTCGACGCTTTCCACCTGGCACGCATAGGCGGACGCTGGATGCTCCTGAACATCAGCGACACCTACCAGCCCACGGGGTGCGGCCCCGCCTGGCCGCGCTGACGCGGAATCCCGACGTCGAAAACAGCGGGGCGCCCAAGCATCGGGCGCCCCGCTTATTGTTCGTCTCGTACCTCCCAACGACCAACAGCGAAGGCTCACGCAGAGTCAGCAGAGTCAGCAGAGAACAGCAGTTTTCTCTGCTGACTCCGCTGAGTCTGCGTGAGACAAGTCTTTTCCCGGATCGATCAGCGCAGGTGCTGGGGGAGCCAGCGCAGCGTTTCGTCCATCGCCCGTTTCCAGTGCTCCTGGGACATGAGATGGACGGCGCCGGAGAGCTCCACGTAGCGGTGCAGCGGCGAGGCGGGGTCCACCTCCGCCAGGCGGCGGTGCAGCTCGCGCGCGGCGTCGGGAGGCACGTTCTCGTCGCGCCCGGCGGTGATGGAGAGGAGCGCGGTGCGGCGGAACCCGTCCAGGTGCCGGTGCGGGCTGTCGCCGTGCGGCCAATCGGGTGAGCCCAGGATGGACACCGCCGCGCGGATCGCGGGCTCCGCCAGCACCGCGCGGTACACCACGTAGCCGCCCATCGACACCCCCGCCACGCCCACCCGTCCGCCGTCCGCCAGCCCTTCGCGCACCAGCGCCCGCACCACGGCGGGAACCTCGTCCGCCGTCCGTTCCGCCAGCTCGATCATGGTGCGCAGCGCCTGCTCGCGCGGCGCGGCTTGGCGGACGGCGAGGTCGGGCAGGCGGCGGTCGCCGTGGCCGGCGGCATCCACTCCCACCGCCAGGAACCCGGCATCGCCGAGCTGCCGCAGCTCCTTGCGGTGCGTCTCCTTGTCCACGCCGAACCCGTGGAACCACAGCACCAGCGGCAGCGGCGCGGCGGCATTCTCGGCCGAGGCCAGCAGGAGCGGGACGCCGGCGATCGTCCGCGTCTCGAATGTGATGGGCACGCTGCCTGGATGCTGGTACGTGGGCGATCTTCCGCCCGTGAATGGACGTCCGCTGATCCCGCCTGGTCGACCGCCATCTACCCCGCCCCTCCCGCTACCCCGCCTCCACCAGCCGGGCCCAGTCGAGCTCGGCCCAATCCAGCTCTTCCTCCACGCGCTGGAACGCGGCGTCGCCGATGGTGCCGTCGGCGCGGAGGGCGACCAGGCGGCGGCGCTGGGCCCGGGTCGCGGCGCGCACGACGGCGGCATCGGCATCCTCTTCCCCCTTCGCACCGTCCTCACCCGCATCGACGTCCAGCGATGCCGCCGCGGTCGAGACCGGCGTGGCGGCGGCCGCTTCGGCGCGGGTGAGCTGCAGGTCGTAGCGGTGGCGCACGAGGGCGGCGGTCTCGGCCTGCGGGCACTCCGCGGCCGCCGACAACGCGGCGCGCAGCGTCTCCACGCGGGCGAGGCGCACCTCGCGCTCCACGGCGCCGTCGTCCTCCAGCCGCAGGCGCAGCATCACCGGGCGCAGGGTGAGGCCCTGCAGCACCAGCGTGCCCAGCACCACGCCGAAGGCGGTGACGACGATCAGGTCGCGGTAGGGGAACTCCGCGCCGCCGTGGGCGCCGGTGGGCAGCGCGAGGGCGGCCGCGAGCGTCACGGTGCCGCGCATCCCGCACCACCCCACCACCGCCGCGCCGCGCGCGCTGAGCGCCACCGCGTCGCGCGGCCCGGGCATCCCGTCCGCGCGCGGGCGGCAGCGCCAGCGGCTGAGCGCGGCCGCGCCCGTGACCCACGCGATGCGCGCCACGATCACCGCCACGCACACCGCCGCCGCCACGCCGGCGTACTGCGCCCCCGCCGCCGCCGTCATGTGCGCGGCGATGGACTTGAGCTGGAAGCCCACCAGGATGAACGCCAGCACGTTGAGCACGAACACCGACACCTCCCACACCGCCCACGCGGGGATGCGGATGCGCGCCGGCACGACCTCGGCCGCGCGGCGCGACGCCGCCATCGCGAACACCACCATCGTGATGATCCCCGACAGGTGCAGCTGCTCGGCCAGGATCCACACCCCGAAGGTGGTGCAGAACTGCACCACGATGGCGGTCGATACGTCCGTGATGCGGGCGTTGACGGCCAGCGTGAGGCGCGCCAGCACCAGCGCGAGCACCACGCTGCCCACGGTCACGAAGAGCAGGGTGGGCACCACGCTCCACCCCGACAGCGAGCCGGTGAGCGTGGCGCCCACCGCCAGGCGGTAGACAAGGAGCGCGCTGGCGTCGTTGAAGAGGCTTTCGCCCTCCAGGATTACCAGCAGCCGGTGCGGCGGCCGGAGAGCCTTGAGCACCGTGGTGGCGGCCGCCGCGTCGGGCGGGGCCACGATGGCGCCCAGCGCGATCGCCGCCGCCCACGGCATCCCGGGGACGAGCAGCTTGGCCAGCACGGCCACCACGGCGATGGTGAGCGCCACGGCGCCCAGGGCCAGGCTGGCCACGGCGCGCCAGTTTGCGCGCAGGTCGCGCGGCGACGCGTCGAAGGCGGCGTCCACCAGCACGGGCGCCACGAACAGCGCCAGCGCCAGCTCCGGGTCCAGCACCAGCGTGGGCGTGCCGGGGATCAGCGCCAGCGCCGCTCCGGCCAGCGCCACCAGCGCCGGGTAGGGCGCGCCGATCCGCCGCGCCACCGCGGCCAGCGCCGCGCCGCCCAGCAGCAGCGCGATGACCACCTCGAAGACTGCCATTGTGCCTCCAGCGCGCGTGGGATGAGCGCTACACGATGCGGCCGGCCACCATCACGCGGCCGAAGATAGTGAACGACGAGGCCGTCAGAACGGTCGTCAGCACCGGAGTGGCCGGAGAAGACGTTATTCCGACGATCGGAATGATTGGAATACAATGCCGCCGATGCATTGCGACGAATCCATCACCGCGACGCGCGCGTTTCCGTGTGACGAAAGCGGAAGCGACGCGCCGGAAACCCGTCGTTCAGCCTCGCGCAGTTTGCGAGGCTTCCCGTAGTTGTTGCTGCGGATTCCATCCGCCGGGTGCCAAGCGGCGTCACGAAATCTCGAGGTCGGCGCGGCGCCGCGAGGACGACATCACTCGTGCGCACGGCTCATCGGCAGACTGGCTCATCGGCAGATCGTCGCCCTCACGTCATGTCGCCACTCACGACTCACGAGATGTCGCCGCCCATCTCGCGCGTCATCTCGATCATCGTTCGGCGAAATCCGGCACGCGCGAACAGGCGCTGCGCGGGCTCGTTCCGCTCGGCGGTGGAGAGCACGACGCGCGGCGCGCCGCGGGCCTCGAGCGCCGCCAAGGTGGCGCTCAGCAGCATCCGCCCCACGCCCTGCCCGCGGTGGGCGGGGTCTACCACGATGTCGTGGAGCACGCCCGCGGGGCCGCGCAGCGACATGTAGTCGTTCCCCTCCACGCCCGCGTAGGTGTAGCCCAGCACCTCGCCATCCCGCTCGGCGGCGAGGATCACCACGTCGGGCTCGGCGAGCTGCGCGCCCAGGAACGAGGCGTACGCCCGCTCGGTGTGCGGCGCGGCCGCGATGAAGCGGAGGGCGTCGAACTCGTGGTGCACGCGCACCAGCAGCGCGCCGAGCCGCCCGATGGCCGCGAGGTCTTCGGGCGCCGCGGGGCGGATGGTGACGGCCGGAACGTTGGATTCTCGCACGTGGACGGCTGCTGTGGGTCGAAGGCGGATCCGAGCTCGCCCCGGACGGCGGCTGGGCCACGCGGCCGGATCGTCCGCGCGGCCATGATGGCGAAACGCCGGCACGGCGTCCAGCGTTGCCGTCGAGGCCGGCGGTCAGCTCGCGCCGGGCGCCGCCTGGTACTGCTCGTCGCTCACGTGCTCCATCCACTCCACCGCCTTGCCGTCGAGCGACTCCTGGATGGCGATGTGCGTCATGGCGGTGGCCGGCGCGGCGCCGTGCCAGTGCTTCTCGCCCGGCTCGAACCACACCACGTCGCCGGGGCGGATCTCCTCCACCGGGCCGCCCTCGCGCTGCACCCGTCCGAAGCCCGCCGTCACGATCAGCGTTTGCCCCAGCGGATGCGTGTGCCACGCCGTGCGCGCGCCGGGCTCGAAGGTCACGGCGTTGCCGGCGGCGCGCGCCGGCTCGCTCGCGCCGAACAGCGGGTCGATGCGCACCCTGCCGGTGAACCAGTCGCCCGGCCCCTTCCCCGAGGGCCGTGAGCCCGCTCGCTCGATCTTCATCGTCCTCTCCTCCTGGTTTCGGCTGACGCAGAGATCAGAATTCCTGCCGCGTGGGCCGGAACAGGATCTCGTTGATGTCCACGTCGTCGGGCTGGCTCATGGCGAACGCGACGGCCCGCGCGAACGAGTCAGCCGGGATCGCGATCTCCTCATACATCCTGTTGATGCGCTCGGCCACCGCTTCGTCGGTCACCGTGTTGGGCAGCTCGGTGTCCACCGCGCCCGGCGAGATCACCGTGGTGCGGATGCCGTACGGCTTCACCTCCTGCCGCAGCCCTTCCGACAGGGCGCGCACCGCGTGCTTGGTGGCGGAATAGACCGCGCCGCCCGGGCCCACCTTGTGCCCGGCCACGGAGGAGACGTTGATGATCTGCCCGCCCTTCTGCCGCTGCATGTGCGGCAGCGCGGCGGCGATGCCGTAGAGCACGCCCTTGATGTTCACGTCGATCATCCGGTCCCACTCGTCCACCTTCAGCCGCTCGAGCAGCGACTGAGGCATCAGCCCGGCGTTGTTGATGATCACGTCGATGCGCCCGTACGCTTCCACCGCCGCGTCCACCAGCCGCCGCACCTGGCCGCGGTCGGTGACGTCGGTGGCGACGGCGAGCGCCCTGCCGCCGGCCGCCGTCAGCTCGGCCGCAAGCGCGTCGATCCGGTCCACGCGCCGCGCGCCCAGCACGACCGCCGCGCCCTGGGCGGCGAGGAGCCGCGCCGCCGCCTCGCCCAGCCCGCTGCTCGCGCCGGTGATGACCACGACCTTGCCCGCGATGTTGTCGCTCATGGTGCTCGATTCTCCCTGTGGCTGTCCCCGATCACGAAGCCCGCCGCCGCGGTCGCGGCGACCGTGCGGCAATTGCCCGGCCGGGAAGTTAGGAGAAGCCGGCCTCCGGATAAACTTGACAACGCTTACCAGGGCGATAAGCTGATCTTCACAATGGATGCCGACCTGGACGGAATCGCGACCTTCGTGGCCGTGGCGGACGCCAGGGGCTTCCGCGCGGCGGGCGCGCGGCTGGGCGTGAGCGGCTCGGCGGTGAGCCAGTCGCTGCGCCGGCTGGAGGAGCGGCTGGGCGTGGCGCTGGTGCAGCGCACCACGCGCAGCGTGCGCCTCACCGAGGCGGGAGAGCGCCTCTACGCCGCCGTGCGCCCCGCGCTCGGCGCGATGCACGCGGCCGTCGAGTCGGTGGGCGAGCTCGCCGGCCAGCCGCGCGGCACCCTGCGGCTGAGCGTGTCGGCTTCGGCGGAGAGCTTCCTGCGCGGGCCCACGCTGGAGGGGTTCATCGCCGCGTACCCCGGGGTGAGGCTGGACATCATCGTGGGGCGGGGGCCGGCCGACATCGTGGCGGGCGGGTACGATGCCGGGGTGCAGCTGGGCGAGATGATCGACCAGGACATGATCGCCGTCTCCGCGTCGGGGCGGCAGCGGCTGGTGGTGGTCGGCGCGCCGGCCTTCCTCGCGCGGCACGGCGCGCCGGCGCATCCCCGCGACCTCGGCGCCCACGCGTGCATCACCTGGCGGGCGGCGCCCGACGCCGTTCCCTACCGCTGGGAGTTCACGGAAGACGGGCACGACTTCGCCGTGGCCTTCGACGCGCGCGTGGCCACCAACGACATCCCCCTCATGCTCCGCCTGGCCCGCGCCGGCGTGGGGCTGACCATGCTGATGGAGGAGGTCGTGCGCCCGCACATCGAGCGCGGGGAGCTGGTGGAGGTTCTCGCGGAGTTTTCCACGCCCTTCCCCGGCTTCTACCTCTACTACCCGCACCGCCGCCACGCCTCGCCCGCGCTCCGCGCCCTCATCGACTACCTGCTCCGCATTCGCCAGGCGAGCGGCGGCGGGGGAACGTGAGCGCCGGAGTGCGTCCGCCGCCCGGCCGGGGCGGGACGTTCGGGAGACTGGACCGCGCAGGAACAGCGGATACGGGACACGCAGAGCAGCAGGGGAGCAGAGAACCGATTGTTCTCTGCTCCCCTGCCGCTCGACCACCCCTGTGCGACGAGTCGTTGTCCAGTCCGGGTAAAACCACGCGGGGCGGTGGGAGGATGGAGGAACCCGGGGATCCTCGTCGTCGCGCATCCCCGTTGCGCTACGGGCCTCGAGGTGCACCCCTCGCGGTTCGCGGAGCCACGCGGTAGACCGTAACGCGCTCGACTCCCTCGCCGTCGGTGGCGACCGTCACCAGGCGGCCGGCGGCAGCCTCCAGCAGCCGCGCGGACGGGTCGAGGGCGATCCGGCCCGCGATCCGCCCGTCGCTCGCGAACCAGGTCCAGGCAACGGGCGCCGACGGGTCTCCCGCGGGGCCGTCCTGTACCCACACCCCGCCGTCGGCGGCCGCCACTGCCCGGGCGAAGGCGGGGAAGCGCCGCGGGATCGGCATCTCGCCCAGCGTGCGGCGCGCCGACGCTTCGTCGGTCCGCCCGCTCTCGGTCCAGGCGGCAACCACCCGGTCCAGGTCGGCGGCGCCGACGCGGGCGGGCGTCATGCGCCGCCGGATCACCGCCCGCAGGCGGCCGTCGGGGTCGTAGCGGCGCAGCTCGTAGCGGCCGGTCTCGCCCAGGTAGTATCCGCCGGCCCAGGGGGCCGCCACGCCGGCGGCCTCGAACGGGATCGCCGTGGCCATGGTCGTGCCCCCGCTCGCGCGCACGAACGAGCGGCCAAAGAGGAGATGCGCGAGCGTGGCGGTGGAGCCGCGCGCGACCCGCACCACGGCCATCGAGTCGCTGTGCACCCCCGGCCGTTCGGCAGCCCCCGAAAACCCTTTCACCACCACGCCCAGGTATGCGCCATCGTTCATCCGCCCGCGCAGCACCACCAGCCCGGCGGCGTTCCCCGCGGGAGTCGAGACCGGGGAGCCGAAGCCGGCCTCCGGCGTGAACGGGGTGACACGCGCCAGGTCCATGTCGTAGGCGTACGCGGTGTCGCCCCGGCCTGGCCAGAGCCCCGCCAGCGAAACGAACTCGCCCGGCCCGCGGCCCTTGCGGCCGTATCTGCGCACGATGCGTCCGCCCGCGCTCACCCGCAGCAGCTCGCCCGTTCCCGAGTTGGCGATCAGCAGCGACCCGTCGCCCAGGCGGTGCGCGCCCACCACGCCGAACAGCTCGACCTGGGGCTCGGCCCCGGGCGCGCCCACGGTGAGCTCGGGGGCGAGGCCCAGGCTCCAGCGCCGGTCCAGCGCGGCGGCCTCGCCGCGCACCTCCACCACCCGCACCCCGGCGCTGTCGCGCACGGCGGCCGAGGCGGCACCGGCGGCTTGGCGCCCGCAGCCGCACAGCACCGCCGCCAGGGCGGCCAGCAGGCCGGCCCGGCTCACCGGCGCGCCCCCTCGCGCCGCAGGTGCAGGAGGGCGCCGGCGCCGCGCATATCGCGCTCCACCGCCCACACGTGCGGCCCATCGGCGTCCACGATCATCCAGGTTCCCGGCACGCTGAACTCGCCGACCGGGTTGCCCGACGCATCCAGCACCGTCCAGCGCACGCTCGGCGCGTCTTCCACCGCGGCCTCCCGGCGCAGCCACAGCGTGCCGTCGCGCGCAGCGACCGCCGCGGTCACCGGAGGAAGCGCGCGGGGCAGCCAGAGCGCGTCGCGCACCGCGCGGAGCGCCTGGGGCGCGGGGTCGCCGGCCAGGAAGCCCTCGGCGTACAGCCGCGCCATGCGCGCCACAGCCGGCCCGGGCAGCACCCGCGCCGCGGCGGGGTACCGCCGCTCCCACACGCGCCCCCCGGCGGGGCCGAAGCGGGTGACGCGGAACTCGCCCGCCCGGCCGGCCTCGGGCACCGAGCGGCTCACCACCGCCACCCACCCGCCGTCGCCGGGGGCGGCCACCAGCTCTTCGTCGTGCCAGGGCTGGCGGGTGGCGATCACCTGCCCGTGGGCGCCAAGGATGCGCATCCCGAAGTGCCGCAGCGAGCGGCGCGCCAACACGCCCTGCTCCACGCCGGCGGCGTCGGTGCGCACGATCGGCACGTCGGTGATGGCGCCGCGGGCCACCATCTCCACGTCGAAGCGGGGGCTGGCGAGCACCGACCCGTCGCCGAGCAGCGCCTCGGGGGCACCGGCCTCCACGCCGGGGCCGCTGGGCTGCCGCCGCATGGCGTGGGTACGCAGCACGGCGCCGCCCATCGCGAGCAGCGTGGCGCCGTCTGCGCCGTACACCACCAGGGTGTCGCCGCGCACGCCGATCCGGTCGGCGCGGGACGCGGTGGCCAAGGGAAGCCGCCGGGGCGGGGCGGGCGCGCCAGGCGCGTAGCGCAGCACGGCACCGTCGGTCGGCACGAACACGCCGCCGTCACGCGCCACCGCGGCGCGCGACGAAGCGATGGGGAACCGCGACAGGACCCGCAGGTCCCAGCGCGGCGCGGGTGCCTGCGCCGCGAGCGACGACGCGGCGGCGCAGGCCACACAGCCCAGCCAGAGGGGGGAGCGCGAGGGCATGGACGGATGTGGTTGGAAGAGGTGGATCAGACCCGCAGGTCGCGTGACGACGCGCGCAGCTCCTGCGCGATGCTGGCCTGGTACTTCCGGTCGACGATGGCGCCGTCGCACGACCGGCGCATGGTGTCGCGGTCACCCGCGCCGGGGGCCGAGGGGGCGTTGGCCGCCAGCGCCCGCCCGTCGCTGGTCACGTTCAGCGCGCTCGAGCAGCTGCCGCCGCTGAACGTGCAGTCCGACGGCAGGATCTCGGTGGCCACTTTGCGGCCGCACCCCGTGCTTCCGCCCGAGATGGTGATGGGGTGACAGAAGGCGTTCCCCTGCGAGTCGTACGCGCAGTGGTAGCACCCTTGGGCCTGGGCGGCCCGCGGTTGCCAGACGGCCGCCGCGAGGCAGGCGAAGACGAGGAAAAGGACCTTGCGCATGGCTGTTGCTCCGTGTGAATCAGGGTGAACCCTCGCGCTCCCACTCCCAGCGATATCCGATCAGCTCTCGCGCGCCCACGGCGCGCGAGCCCACCAGCAGGTGCAGCCCCGGCACGGTGGTCACGAACGCGAGCGGCACCGCCAGCCGGGTTTGCCGCAGCACGCGCCCGGCGGCGTCGAACAGCACCAGCACGCGCCGGTCGCTGGTCACGTCGGCCAGCACCTGCACGTAGCCGTCGCCCAGCGCCAGCATGGGCAGCGGGACCCACTTGGCCCCCTCCACCGAGTCGGCCGGCAGGCCCGGCTCCAGGGTGGCGGCGGTCGTGCCGTCGTCCGGCACGCGCCGCGTGGTGAACGGGGCGTGGGTGTCGGTCACCAGCACCGCGTCGCCGTCGGACGCCAGCTGGCCCTCGCGCAGCTCGGCGCCCACGCTGGTGTCGGCGGGGATGCGCGCCACCTCGCGCGCGGAGTCGCCCGCCAGGTTCAGCACGCGGTATCCGTCGCGGGCGCTCGAGAGCCCCACCATCCAGCCGGCGCGGGTGCGCACCGCGTTGCGCACCGCGCCGTCGGCGTCGATGGCGCGGAAGCCACGCTCCGCGCCGTCGGCCGCGAAGGCCACGATCCCACGGCGCTGCGCGTCCACCACCTCGATGCCGCCGTCCACGAAGGCCGCGCCCACGGGAAGCCGCAGGTGCCCGGCTCCCACCGCGGTCACGGTTCCGTGCACCACGTGCAGCACGGCCCCCTGGTTGGGCGCCCAGGCCAGGAGCTCGTCGGGCTCGCGCGCCACCATCGAGACGATGCGCAGCGAATCGGGAAACGGGTATGCGAAGGCCTCGTGCAGCCGCAGGTGCGCGGTGCCCTGTGCACGTGCCGCGGCGGGGAGGAGCACCGCCACGGCGCCCGCCAGCACGGGGATAGGGATGGATCTCACCGGGCCTCGCTTGCGAACAGGGGGGAGCGGCCGAGCCGCGGGAACGGTACGGGGACCCTCGGGAAGAGGATGCCTTGCTCGGGGGGCTCGGAGCGCGGATGGCGCCGCGTGCACCGGACGCAAAGATCCTCGGCAGCGGGCCCCGATACAACGCGTCCGGCATGAACCGGTCATTGGAGGGCGCCAGCACGCCGGGGGAAGGAGTGGCCGGGGGAAGCAGTGGCCGGGTGCCCGAATCGATCTGCACGTCGAATCGTGCAAAAGGAGTGGCGCACGACGCATCTCGACGTCGCGTACCGATCGATACCCGCCCCTCCGTCGGCGTCCCGGCCGAGGTGCGCCGCCACGGCCGATCCGCCGATCCCTCTCCGGGGGTTCCGCAATGCCGGAAGCCCGGCAGTGCGCCCGCGTGCCGTTCGATGCGCTGGATGAGCCATTCGGCACACCCAGGTGCCAACCATGCCTCGCGGCCTGTCTCCGCTCCCCGGTGCCGTTAGATTGCCCGCGCAAAACGGGCGTGCGCTCCCACGGGCACGCGCCGCGTGCGTACGGCGGCCGGCCGCGGGCAGGGGCTCGCGGCCGGTGCGGCGCACCTCACTCTCCCATCGAGACGGGCAGGCGGTTCCGAGATGCAATGGGTTCGCAAGCTGCTGTTCTGGGCACACCTGATCGTCGGCGTCACGGCCGGCGCGGCGGTCTTCCTGATGTCGGTGACGGGCGTGCTGCTGACGTACCAGCGGCAGGTCGTGGCGTGGGCGGATACGCGCGCCTACGAGGTTTCCGCGCCGGCTGGCGCCGCGCGGCTCCCCGCCGCGCAGCTGGTGGCGCGGGTGCAGCAGGCCGAGGGCGGCACGCCGACGACGCTGGTCGTGCGCCGGCGCCCCGCCGCGCCGGCCGAGGTGGCGTACGGGCGCGAGAAGACGGTGTTCGTGGATCCGTACACCGGCCAGGTGCTGGGCCACGGCTCAAAGGGCGTCCGCCGCTTCTTCTCGGTGGTGACCGACTGGCACCGCTGGCTGGGGCGCAGCGGCGAGAGCCGGGCGTGGGGGAAGGGCATCCTGGACGCGGCGAACCTGGGCTTCCTCTTCCTGGTGCTGAGCGGCTTCTACCTGTGGTGGCCGCGCAGGTGGACGCGGGCGGCGCTGCGGCACGTGCTGTGGTACCGCCGCGGCCTTCGGCCCAGGGCGCGCAACTTCAACTGGCACAACGTCACCGGCTTCTGGGGGCTGGTGCCGCTGGTGGTGGTGGTCGCCTCGGGCGTGGTCATCTCCTATCCGTGGGCCAGCAACGCCGTCTACCGCATCTACGGCGAAACGCCCCCGCAACGCTCCGGCCCGCCGGGCGAGGGCCTGGGCGCGCAGGGCCGCGCCGGCCGCAACGCAGGGCGCTCGCAAGGCGGCCGGGAGGGCGGCGAGGCGCGCGGGGAGCGCGGGCGCGGACGGCCGGGATCGGAAGCGGCCCGTGGCGCCGAACCCTCGCGCGGCGGCATCGCGCTGGGCGGGGTTGACGCGGCGTGGGCGCGGGCGCAGGGGCAGGTGGCCGACTGGCGCAGCATCCGGCTCCAGCTGCCGACCTCGGCGGAAGCGCCGCTGACCTTCACGGTGGACCGCGGCACCGGCGGCCAGCCGCAGAAGCAGGGGGAGCTGAAGGTGGACCGGGCCAGCGGACGCGCCGAATGGAAGCCGTTTGCGAAGAGAACTCCCGGCGCCCGCCTGCGCTCCATCCTCCGCTTCGCGCACACCGGAGAGGTGCTGGGGCTGACGGGGCAGACGATCGCCGGGCTCGCCTCGGCGGGCGCCGCGCTGCTGGTGTGGACCGGGATGGCGCTGGCGTGGCGGCGGTACCGCGCGTGGCTGGGGCGGCGGCGCGACCCGGGCATCGCCCGGCGGGTGCAGGGCAGCCCGCCCGCCCGCGTGGACGCCGCCCCACAGGACGCGATGCGTTGACGGGGGGTACGCGAGGGATGGGAGAACCGCGCGATGCGTAGGCTCCGTCCCGAGTCCGCCGGCTTCATGCTCCTGCTGGGCGCGCTGGTGACGCTGGCGTCGTTCGCCACCGACATGGGGCTGCCCGTCCTCACGCAGACCGCGGCGTCGCTCGGCGTCACCCCGGGGCGGGCGACGCTAACGCTCAGCATCTTCATGGCGGGGTTCGCCACGGGGCCGCTGGTGGTGGGGCCGCTCTCGGACCACTACGGCCGGCGCCCGCTGCTGCTGGCCGGGTGCGCGGCGTTCGCCGCCTGCGGCGCGCTGGCGGCGTTCTCGGCCTCGCTGGGCGCGCTGCTGGCGTGGCGCTTCCTGATGGGGGCCGGCGCGGGTGCGTGCCAGGTGCTGGTGGTGGCCACGGTGCGCGACCTGTTCGCCGGCCCCGAGGCGCGGGTGCGCCAGTCGTACGTGAACCTGGCCGCGGGGCTGGCGCCGGTGCTCGCGCCCACGCTTGGCGTGCTGGTGGCGGGGCTGGGCGGGTGGCGCGCGATCTACGGGGCGCTCGCGGCGGGCGGGTGCGTGCTGCTGGCGGCCGCGGGGCTGCGCCTGGGCGAGTCGGCCCCGCGCCAGGCCGGTGCGCCACCCACGCCGGGCGAGGTGCTGCGGCGGTACGCGCGCGTGCTGCGGCACCCGGTGAGCGTGGGATACGTGCTGGTGGTGGCGCTCAACTTCGGCGCCCTGTTCGCCTACGTCTCGGGCTCGTCGCTGGTGCTGATCGAGCTGCTGCACGTGTCGCAGCGCGTGTACGGGGTGCTGTTCGCGTGCACGTCGGGGTGCCTGATGGCGGGCGCGCTGGTGAACGCCCGGCTCAGCCGCCGCGGTGTGCCGCACGGCCGCCTGATGGCCGGCGGGCTGGCGGCCATCGCCGGGTCGGCCGTGGCGCTGCTGCTGCTGGCGGCGGCCGGCGTGCTGCGGGCGGAGCTGCTGGTGCCCCTGGCCTGCGTGGGCTTCCTGGGCCAGGGCGTGGTGCGCCCCAACGCGGTGCAGGGCGCGCTGGAGCCGATGCCCGAGATCGCCGGCGTGGCCAGCGCCATCCTGAGCGGCGTGCAGATGCTCACCGGCGCGCTGGCGAGCGCCGCGGTGGCCGCCCTCTTCGACGGCCGCTCGGCGCTGGCGATGACGGGGCCGATGACGGTGTGCGCGCTGCTGGCTGCGGCGGTGTACGCCGGCGTGGTGCGGCGCGCCGAACGGGGCTCCGTCTCGCACGCGACCGGCTTGTCCTGATACCAGGCCGACCACCCAGAAACAAAGCGTGAAACTCCGTTGTTGGCCGTGGGTGGGGCCGGTCTCCCGCGGTTCCCGGCGGAGCCGCGGGAGATCCCTCATCCGGCTACAGGTAGCAGCTGCACCCGCCGCCGCTGTTGCAGAAGCCGCCGTGGAACCCCGCCGCGCTGCACACCCGCGCGCAGAGGGAGTCGCTGCAGGCGCGCACGTCATCGCGCGCGGGGTTGGGCTGCGCCAGCGCTTGCGCGGCCCCGAAGCCCATCGCGGCGGTGACCGCCACCGCGAACGCCATCCGCCTCGCCCGTTCCATCATCCCCCACCTCCTGCTGGGTTTTGCCGCCGTCCGCGGGCCCGCGTGGAGATCGCCGCGGCCGGGCGGCGGCGTTGCGTCCCTCGCCAGAGCCGACGCGTCCCAATCAGTGACAGTGACCGCTCCGGGGAGAGGGTGGCCGGAGCAGAGGCTTCGAGGCTTCGAGACTTCGAGACTTCGAGCGCTCCGCCGGCCATCCCGGTTTCACGGGAAAACACGTGCCACGGCGAAAATTACGCGGTGCGAGCGGCGGCGTCCGCCGGTGAGGGCGAGCGAGGTGCGGCAGGGTGCTTACGACGGCGGGTTCTGCTTCCGGGCGAGCAGCAGCTGGCGGATGGACGTCCAGCCGACACCGGGATAGCGGCCGTTGTCCAGCGGCTGAAGCTGGCCGCGGCCGCTGAACATGTCTCGCATGTACTGCATGCCCTGCCAGGGAGGGAAGGCGGCGCCGGGCTGTGGCGCCACCAGCCTGGCCACGCGGATCATAGCCCCCAGCGTGCCGATGGTGCCGGCCCACAGCGTCCGGTAGCGCTCCCCGGTCACCTCGGTCATCGCCGCGGCGAGGTCGCGCGCGCTGGCGCTTTCGCCCGCGATGCGCAGGATGCGTGGGGCCGCGTCGTCCATCGCCGCCGCGGCGGCATACGCGGCCACGTCGTCCTTGGTGGTGAAGTCGAGCGGCTGTCCGGCGTCGCCCCAGTAGAGCACGCGGTGGATTCCGGGCTGGATCACCGGCATCTCGCGGCCGAGCATGTCCATGAACGCGCCGTTGAGGATGGACGTCACCCGGATGGGCACGCGGTCGGCCAGCGCCATGAACTCGCGGCGGAGGTCGAGGTTGCGGTTGTCGCCGGGGCGCGTCTTCGTGAAGTCGGCCGAAAAGTCGGAGGGGATGAAGCGCGGCACCCCGGCCCGGACGGCCGCGCGCAGCAGCACCCCCTGCCGGCCCACGATGACCTCGCGGAGACCGTTGAGCGCAGACACCACGCACGCGGCGCCCTCCAGTGCCGCGGCCATCGCGGCCTCGTCGTTCGCCTCGGCGCGGACGACCGTGGCCCCGAGCGCGGCGATGCGGGCGACGTCGTGCTCGGCGGCGCTCGGGCGGGCGAGCGCTCTCACCGAGGCGCCACGCCCCACCAGCGCCTTGCAGATCCGCCCGCCGAGGTCACCCGTGGCTCCCGCGAGCGCGATGATGGGTTGGGTCACTGAATCCATCCGTCTACGATGTGTGTCGACCTGCAGGGTTGCGCGTTCGCGCGGTACCTGCTTCCCGAGTTACGCGTGCGGCCCGCAAAGCGGATTGATCACGCGTTTTCCGGACCTCGCGAATCCATTACAACGTCCATACGAATCGCCAACCACGGCCGCGCGTGCGCCGGGCATCTTTCACCCTGGGGCGCCGCGCGCCCGCAGCGGGATCCGGCCCTCCCGTCGCCTTCCTCGCCCTCCATTCTCCCGGCATTCGCCATGGCGACTCGAACCATGACCCCCGCGCCTGCCTCCCTCGCCAGCGCCGCGGCTCCGGCGCCGCGGAAGGCACGCATCGACAGCGTGGACCTGCTGCGCGGCGCCGTGATGGTGCTGATGCTGCTGGACCACACGCGCGAGTACGTGCACCGCGACGGGCTCGTCTTCGACGCGACCGACCTGTCGCGCACCACCGTCGTGCTCTTCTTCACCCGCTGGGTCACGCACTTCTGCGCGCCCACCTTCGTGCTGCTGGCGGGGGCGGGGGCGGCCATGCAGCTCGTGCGCGGCAAGCCAAAGCGCGAGCTGTCGCGCTTTCTGCTCACGCGCGGCGCATGGCTCGTGTTCCTGGAGTTCACCCTGGTGCGCTTCGCGGTCGTCTTCGACCTGGACTACCGCGCGTTCCCCGGGATGCTGCAGGTGATCTGGGCGATCGGGGTGTCGATGATGGTGCTGGCGGCGCTCGTCCACCTGCCCACGCGCTGGGTCGCGGGCGTCGGGATCGCCATCGTGGCACTGCACAACCTGACCGACCCGCTGGGCGTGGGACCCAACCCCGGCGCGGGCGGCACGCTGTGGCAGGTGCTGCACCAGCCCGGGTTCGCCCAGGTGATGGGCGTGCGGCTGCTGGTGCTGTACCCGGTGCTGCCCTGGATCGGGGTGTGCTTGTGCGGATACTGTCTGGGGCACGTGTACGGGTGGGAGGCACCGCGGCGGCGGCGCCTGCTGGTGCGCCTGGGGGCGGGGATGGTGGCGGCGTTCGTCCTGCTCCGGCTGACCAATCTCTACGGCAACCCGTTCCCCTGGTCGGTGCAGAAGAACGCGGCGTTCACCGTGTTGTCATTCATCAACACGCAGAAGTACCCCCCGTCGCTCCTGTTCGTGCTGATGACGCTGGGCCCCGCGCTGCTCTTCCTGGCATGGGCCGAGACGGCGCGGCGTGGACCCGTGAGGCGGGCGCTGGTGACCTTCGGCCGCGTGCCGCTGTTCTTCTACGTCCTGCAGTGGTTCACCGCCCACGGCCTGGCGCTGCTTCTCTCGCTGGCGGCGGGGAAGCCGGTGAGCCACCTCTTCGGCATGCCCGGCGCCACGACGCCCCAGCCCGGCGCCGGGTTCTCGCTGGGCGTGGCCTACCTATGCTGGGCCGCCGGCGTGGCGATTCTCTACCCCCTCTGCCGCTGGTTCGCGGGCGTCAAGCAGCGTCGCAACGACTGGTGGCTGAGCTACATGTAAGCCGGGTCTCGCTGGAAGTGCCGCCCCCACCCGGCCGATGTCATGCCGAGTCTTCCCCGAGAAGACTCTCCTACCAGATCCGCCTGGTCAGTGGATGCATCCAGATCTGCTGGGGGTCACACAGAGGCACGGAGACACAGAGAAACCCAGGCAGTGACTCTGTGTCTCCGTGTCTCTGTGTGACAGGTCTTTTGCCGGATGTGGTATCAGTATCGGCTGTCGAGCCTCGCGCGGTTTGCGAGGCTTTTCGTGGTTGTTGCTGCGGCTTCAGCCGCCGGACGGAAGTGCGGGGCATCTACGAAGCCTGTAGAATGGTCCGCGCGGATGCGGTTATCCCGCGTCCTTCGCCACCGCGCCCGACGCCGCCACCTCCGGTCCCACCAGGTCCGCCGCCACGGCGCGCAGCAGCGAGTCGCGGTCGTCGTTCAGCGCCACGCGCGCGGCGCGGAAGCGCAGCCCCGAGCGCTGGCACGCCAAGTCGCACAGCCGCAGCAGGCGCGCCACCGACTCGTCGTCCAGCGCCACCGTGCTGCTGGTGAGCGGCGGCGCCACGGATTCGCCGCGCTCGTGCGCCTCGAGCAGCGCCTGGGTGCGGCTGAGGGTGGCGGCGCGCACGTACAGCTCGATGGCCATGTCGGCCAGCCGCGCCACCACGAACTGCCGCTCCACCACGCCCGCGCCGTGCGTGCGGATCACCCGCTCGGTGGCGGCGCGCAGGTCGCGCGTGTGGTCGGCCAGGTAGTCGAAGTGGCGGCGCAGCGCCGGGTGCACGTCGCCGTCCACGCTGGGCTCGCCGCGGCCCAGCGCCTGACGCAGGCGGCCGGTGGCGAACTCGCCCAGCAGCCCGAACCCCTCGATCGGGTGCCGCAGCGCCGCGCCGATGCGGCGCAGGTACTCGCCCGGGCCCTGGATCCCCGAGAGCCCCACGAACAGCCGCAGCACCTCGTTGGTCCCCTCGAAGATCCGCGTGATGCGGGCGTCGCGGTACATCCGCTCGTACGGGTATCCCTTGACGAAGCCGCGCCCGCCGGCGATCTGCACCGTCTCGTCCACCGCCCGGTCCAGCGCGTCGCTGTTCCACACCTTGGCGGCGGCGCTCTCCAGCGCATAGTCCACGTCGCCGCGGTCGGCCAGGCCGGTGGTGAAGTAGGCCGCGCTCTCGGCCGTATAGGCGTCGGCCGCCATGGCCGCCAGCTTCCCCTGGATCAGCTCGAACCCGGCGATGGGCCGCCCGAACTGCCGCCGCTCGGCCGCGAACGCCGACGCCATCTCCACGCACCGCTTCACCCCGCCCGCCGCCCCCGCCGACAGCCCCTGCCGTCCCGAGTTCAGGATGCGCATCGCCAGCTTGAACCCCTCGCCCACCTCGCCCAGCACGTTCTCCACCGGCACCCGCACGTCGCGGAAGTGCAGCTCGGTCTGGTTGCTCCCCCGCGCCCCCATCTTCCGCAGCGGGGTCCCGCGCTCGAATCCCTCCATGCCGGGCCGCAGGATGAACGCGGTCACGCGGTCCACCGTCTTCCCCTTACGCTCCACCGGCGTCTGCGCGAACGCTACGATGATCTCGCTGAACGAGCCGTTGCCGATCCAGATCTTGTCGCCGTTCAGCACCCAGTGGGCGCCGTCCTCGCTCAGCTCGGCGCGGCTCTGGATCCCCTGCGCGTCGCTGCCGGCGCTCGGCTCGGTGAGCGCGAACGAGGCGAACCATTCCCCCGTGGCCGCTTTCGGCAGATAGAACCGCTTCTGCTCGTCCGTCCCCGCCAGCACGATCCCCTTGGTGCCGATGGACAGGTGCACGCCCAGGATGATCCCCAGTCCCACGTCGTAGGCGGTGATCGCCTCGAACACGCGGCAGTAGGCGCTCTGGCTCAGCCCCATCCCCCCGTATTCCGCGGGGATGGCGATCCCGAACAGCCCCATCCGCGCCAGCTCGGCGATCACGGGCGGGGGCACCTGTTCGTGCTCGTCCACCCAGTCGCGGTCCAGCTCGCGCTCCAGGTACGCCATCACCTCGGCCAGGAAGGCCGAGACGCGCGCCTCCTCCTCGTCGCTGATGCGCGGGTAGGGCATGAGGATCGAGTCGTCGATCGAGCCCGCGAAGAAGCCGCGCGTGAGCGACTGCAGCTGGTCGGCCATGGTCCGTCCCGTCAAAAGTTCGGCGCGGCCTCGAAATCCGCCGCGAACGCCATCACCCTCCGCCATCCATCATCGCCGACCGCGGATCCTGCCTTCCCCGTCCCTCAGCCGCCCGTCCACCGTCCACACCGCATCATACCCAACCCGGTGTCCTGCGATTCCTTGGGACTTCTCAGATGTCATTCTGAAGGAGCCTTGGCGACTGAAGAATCCATACGTGGCTTCTCACGAGAATTCGGTACGATCGCGGGATCCGGCAACGGTCCAGACGGATCCGGTATCCCGCGTCCGTCCCAGCTCCTTCGAAGACCCGTGCTCGACCACGCGGGGCTCCCAGCGTGACTGAATACCCCCTGATCAACGCAGTTCTCACGCTCGCGGCATGCGCTCGCGTCGGCGGAATCCGCTCGTTTCGGCGGATGCGGCGGGACCCCCGTCACCGCCAACTGCGTGGCTCAGGTAGAGCACTCTCAAGCAATGCGGCTCAGCCCCCGAATCCGCGTGAGGACCGGCGGATCAGGACGGCACGACCAGGTCGGGACCGATCGGGAGCGCTCGATGTCGAGTTGCGGATGCTCGTCGACGATTCCCGGAGCCAGATTGCCCGGGTAGTGTCCACTTTCAAAAAAACTGATCCACAGCGCACGCCGATACGGCTGCACAGCCTGCGAGCCCCGGGTGAACGTACGTCGTCTCGGGCCGGTGTGGGGTTGGGCATGCTCGTCACATCGCTCGCCTCCGGTGCCGGGCCGTGCCGGTCCCGCATCTACCCGCCTCGCCGGCGGTTACGCCCGCGACAGGGTGAGGGTGAAGGTGCTGCCCTCGCCGGGGGTGCTGCGCACCGTGAGGTCGCCGCCCATGCCTCGCGCCAAGTCGCGGCTGATCGCCAGCCCCAGGCCCGTGCCCTCGTGCGGGCGCGTCAGGTCCGAGCGCACCTGCACGAACGGGTCGAAGATCGCGCCCAGCTTGTCGGCCGGGATCCCGATCCCCGTGTCGGCCACGACGATGTCCACGTGCTCGTCCCGGGCCGAGCACGAGATCTCCACCCGCCCGCCCTCGTCGGTGAACTTCACCGCGTTGGAGAGCAGGTTGGTCACCACCTGGCGCAGCTTCTCGCCGTCGGCGCGCACCGACAGCACCGGGGGGCAGTCGCCCACCACCAGCGTGAGCCCTTTCGCCCGCGCCTGCGGCGCCACCAGCGACTCGGCGCCCGCCATCGCCTCGCGCAACGGAACGTCGTCCACGTCGAAGTGCACCGTGCCGGTCTCCAGCTTGGCGTAGTTCAGCACCTCGTTGATCAGCCCCAGCAGGTGCCGCTGGCTGGTCTGGATGCGGCGCAGGTCCTCGCCCTGCTGCGGCGTGACGGGGCCCCGGATCCCCATCTCCATCAGCTCCGCGTAGCCGCCGATGGCGTTCAGCGGGGTGCGCAGCTCGTGGCTCATCACCGCCAGGAACTCGCTCTTCGAGCGGTTCGCCGCCTCGGCCTCGGCCCGCGCGGCCTCGGCGTCGGCGCGGGCGCGCTCGCTCTCGGCCAGCAGCCGCTCCACCTCGCGCCGCGCCAGCACCTGCGCCGTCACGTCGGTGCCGTGCGCGATCACCCCCGACGGCGCGCCCTCCGCCTCCATCAGCGGCAGGTAGACGAAGTCCACGAAGCGCTCCTCGGGCGGCGCGTCGGGGGTGCGGGCCAGCATGATCGGCACCTCGCGGCCCACGTGCGGCGTTCCCGACGCCAGCACGCGGTCGAGCAGCTCGATGAAGCCCTGCTCACGCACCTCGGGAAGGGCGTCGTGCACCGGCCGGCCCACCAGGTCGCGGTTCCCCACGAGCTGCAGGTAGGCGTCGTTCACCAGGTCGAACACGTGGTCGGGCCCGCGCAGCACGGCCAGGAACGCCGGCGCCCGCCGGAACACGTAGGCCAGGCGCGAGCGCTCCACCTCCAGCGCGCGCAGCAGGCGCTCGCGCTCGCGCTCGGCCGCCTTCGCCTCGCTCACGTCGGTGAAGAGAACGGCGACCTTCCGCTCGTCGGGCGTGCCGAGGCGGAACGCGTACACGTCGTACCAGCCGTCCAGCTCCTCGGCGGGTGCCTCGAAGCGGATCGGCTCGCCGGTCAGCGCCACGCGGCCGTAGGTGTCGAACCAGTAAGGCTCGAGGCCGGGCACCAGCTCGCGGATCCGCCGTCCCACCACGCCGGCCAGCCCCGACTGGTGCTCGAACGCGGGGTTCGCCTCCACGAAGCGGTAGTCCAGCGGGCGCTCGTTTTCGTCGAAGAGCATCTCGATCACGCAGAAGCCCTCGTCGATCGAGTCGAACAGCGTGCGGTAGCGCGCCTCGCTCTCGCGCAGCGCCGCCTCGGCGCGCCAGCGCTCGGTCACGTCGCGCCCCTCGGGCACGATCAGCACCACCTTGCCGCCCTCGTCGCGCACGGGGTGCAGCGAGATGTCGAACGCGGTCATCTCGCCGCCGGGCCGGCGCAGCGCGGCCTCGAAGTGCACGATCTCGCCCGCGGCCGCGCGCGCCACTGCGGCCCGTACCGCCTCGGGGGCGCCCGGGGTGGGCGTGAACCACGGCGTGTCCCAGAACTTTCGGCCCACCACGCTTTCGCGCGTGTTGCCGGCGAACTCGAGCGAGGCGCGGTTCGCCTCCAGCAGCGTGCCGTCGGGGGTGAGCAGGCCGATGTACTCGTAGGTGCCGTCGAAGATGGCGCGCAGCCGCGCCTCGTTCTCGCGCCGCGCCCCCTCGGCGCGCACCCGCTGCGACACGTCGCGCCAGAACAGCGCCACGCCGCCTTCGTCGGTGGGGTAGGCGTCGATCTCCAGGTGGCGGTCGTAGCCCTCCCCCACGTAGTGGTGGGTGAAGTGGGCTTCCACGCCCTCGGCCGCCACGCGCCGGTACTCGCGCTCGGCCCGCGTGCCCACCGAGGCGGGAAAGGCCTCCCAGTGCGTCAGGCCCCGCAGCTCGGCGGCCGTCCTCCCCAGGGCGTGCTCGGCCGCGGCGTTCACCGTCTGGATGCGGAACTCGGTGTCCATGGTCAGGTGCTCGTCGGCCACCTGTTCCAGGATGCGCGCGGCCCGGCGCTCGGCGCGCGCGGTGTCGGCCAGCAGGCGCTCGCGCTCGCGCTCGCCCAGCACGCGCCGCGTGGTCTCCATGCACACCACCAGCGTGGCGGCGATGCGGTCGTCGTCGCCCAGCACGGGGCTGTAGCTGTACGTCCACCACACGTCCTCGAGGCGGCCGTTGCGTTCGATGGGGAGGTACTGGTCTTCGTGCCAGGTGGGCTCGCCCGTGGTCATCACCTGCTCGATCTGCGGGCCGATGGTGCTCCAGATGTCGGTCCAGAAGTCGGCCCCGCGCAGCCCCAGCGCGCGGGGATGGCGCCCGCCCTCGCCCAGGCTGGGACGGTAGGCGTCGTTGTAGATCTGCACCAGCTCCGGGCCCCAGAACAGGAACATCGGGTTGCGCGAGCCCAGCACGATGCCGGCGGTGGTGCGCAGGCTGCGCGGCCACCCCTCCACCGGCCCCAGCGGCGTGGTGCCCCAGTCCAGGGCGCGGCAGAGCGCGCGCATCTCGCCGGGGCCGGCGAAGAGCGTGTCGGCGCCGCTGCCGCCGGGGTGCGGTTCGGCGCGGGCGGCGGGCGGTCCGGTGGGGGCATCCATCACGGCTGTCGCGTCTCCTGGGGCGTGCGGGCAGGCTCCGGTGCGCCGCCGCCACGGTGGGGGCGGCGGACGCGAACGTCGAGACGGGGACTCGACGGAGGGGACAAAGTCAATCCAGACCCGCCCATGCACCGCCTTCGGCCGGCGGCTGCGATTGGGCGGGTATGACACTGCATCCTCCACGCCGGACGGGGCGGGCACGCGGCTCCTCGACACCTCACCGCCTGAAGACGCATGGCCGTGAACCCTTCCATCGTCGACTACACCACGCCCCCGGCGGGCCGCTTCGCCGCTCCGCCTCCGCCGTCGGCCGAGACGGTGGAGCCGCCCCCGTGCTTCGCCGCGGCACGAACCGGCGGCACGGGAGGACGCGGGGAAAAGGAAAGGGGAGCCGCTCGGGCTCCCCTTCTCTCCGCCACGCCAGCCTCGCGGACTTTCGTCGCCGCATCTCCCCCTCGCCCTTGCCGGGATCGGCGGCGGAAGGGCGAGATCGACGGGCGGAACGGTCCGGCGCCGGCGCGTGGACGGCCGGCGCCCGGAACCCCGCTACGGCGTGACGGTCAGCACGGTGGTGTACCCCGCCGAATCGGCCTGGGCGGCGTTCAGCGACAGCAGGATGTTCGCGTTGTCCACCACGCGCAGGTACTGCATCCGCCAGGTCCCCGCGTCGCCGGCGGCGAAGCGCAGGGCGCACTTCACCGTGCGGCTCGGCGCGGCGGTAAAGCCGCCCAGGCAGCGGCGCTGGAACAGGTTGGGGTCGGCCCCGTCCTTCACGAACTGGGTTTCCAGCGTCTTCACGCCGCTCCACGAGTCGCTCCCCGTGATCGTCACCACCACCGAATCGACGCCGTTGGCGGCTACGGTGGCCGGCGAGACGGTGAAGGCGATGACCGTGGGCGGCACCGTGTCGGGGCGCACCTGCAGGAAGCGGGGGAAGGCGTCCTGCTCCAGCTCGCTCCCCGACACCACGCGCAGGTTGTTGTTGCGGTCGCGCAGTTCCACGTCCCTCACCTCCAGCGAGGTGGAGGTGATGAAGCCGGGGATGGTCATCCGGCAGCGGTAGAGGCCGCTGTAGATCGTCCCGCTGTAGCGCGACGCGATGCAGACCAGCGTCTGGCCGTTGCCGTTGATGAAGGTCGTTCTCACCGACGCGATGCCGGTGTCGGCGTCCACGGCGAACACGTCGATGTTGAACGTGTCCTTCACGGTGCGGACCGTGTCGCGCGAGAAGGAAAAGCCGCCCAGCGTCGGGGGGACGTAGTCCGACAGGGGCCCGCGCACGTACACGCCCGTCTGGATTCCGGCGTTCTGGAGGCCGTAGCCGAACTCGCTGATGCTGCGGGAGCTCTGCGCCCCGGTCACCGTCACGTCGGTTACCCGCCAGACGCCGCCGATCGCCCCCGGGGCGAAGCCGAACTTGCAGGCGAACACCCCGTTGGCCTGCGATCCCGAGATGCGCGTGACGGTGTCGCAGTGCCGGGCCACCTGCTGGTTCGGCGAAACCAGCGTCACGTCCACCGACTGGAGCGGCTGGACGTCGCTGGCGGCCACCCGCACCGTCACCGAGTCCACCCCGTCCGGATCCACCGTCGCGGGGGAGACCTCCACGCTCGAGATCGTGGGAATCGACGGGTCGCTCGGGCCGCGCACGTACACCGTCACCATCCCCATGCGCTCTTCGCTCGCGGCGACGGTCACGATCCCGGGCGCGTACACGCGCAGCAGCCCCGTGGAATCGACCGTCGCCAGGGTGTCGCTCGACGACGAGATCGACCACTCCACCCGCGCGCCTTCGACCGGGCGCCCGGTCACGCCGCGCATCACCGCGCTCAGCTGCAGCGTGCCACCCGCGACCAGCGACGGCGCGGCCGGCGTGATCACCATCCAGCCGCTTCCCCTCGCCACGGGCGCCGCCACGTACACCGTGAAGGCAAAGGCGGTCACCGTCACGGGCAGCGCGAAGCGCCACTCCTTCGCGGCGGTGGTGTCACCCGGCGTCAGGATGCCGGGGTAGCGGAAGAAGCTTTGCCCGGACGCGGTGAACACGTCGGTTCCATCGGCGTTCGCCACCGTCACCGTTCCGGTCCCCTCGGTGACGGTGGGCCCGGTCGCGAAGAACACGCGGACCCCCTCCGGCTCGGGGAGGTAGCCGTCTCTGGTCCCCAGCATCTGGCCCGTGAGGTTCTCCACCGTCACGTCCGAGCGGAGGATGCCGGTGCCGGCGTCGTACGCGGTGCCGCTGGAGGCCAGCCGCACGTTCAGCCCCTGCCCGCCCAGGATCACGCTCTGAACGCCGTTCGCGCGATCCGGTTGTGAGGGGCGGCAGTCGAGCGTGCCCGCGCGCACGTCCACCGCGCAGCGCAGCGCGGAAAGCGCCGGGGTGGGCACGGGGGCAGCGGGCCGCGCGGCGGTGGGGCTGCGGTCGGCGCACGCGGCCAGGGCCAGGACGGCGCAAAACGCCGCGGCGGGGCGGCAATGCCGCGCGAAGCGGGTCATCGAAAACTCCGGGATGTGAAAAGGGAACGACTGCGAAGCGGCCGATCTCATTGCGGGATGCTGCTCGTGAAGGCACACCATTTTACTCGGGCGGAAACATCTGGTCAATCGGCTTGGCCCGTGTCCCGCGGCGTAGCGGGCGAGGTTTGCCGCGTGAACCCCGCGCTGGAGAAAACCCGGGCGCGAAACGGATCCGCCGATTATCTTGGCGACGTTTTGGATGTCCCCTCCTTTTGATGTCCCCACCGCACGGCACCCCCAGCCACGGAGAAGATCGATGCTCGCGCACGCCCCCACCACGCCTGCGATCGCCCGCCACTCGGTCCGCCAGGGGATCATGGAGCCCGAGAAGACGTACACCCTCTACCCCGACCGGCTGGTGGTGGAGACCGAGGGACGCCCGCCCGAGATCCACGAGATCGGCACCCTGCGCCGGGTGCACCTCACGTACGACCGCAGCAAGCAGCGCGAGTACTACCACTGCCGGATCGATACCGACCGCGGCAAGGTGCGCCTGCGGCACGTGCACTTCGCCGGGCCGCTCAACTTCGAGGACCGCCGCGCCACCTACACGCCGTTCGTCCTGTCGCTGCTGCGGCAGCTGGACGGCCGCGACGTGCGGATGACCTCGGGCTCGTGGGCCAACTTCATCCTCGTACTCTTCCTGATCCCCTTCATCGTGGGCCTGGGGTACTTCGCCTACTCCATCGGCCGGTGGGGCATCGTGCTCGCGGTGGGGGTGATGCTGCTCGCCGTGATTTCGACGGTAGGCCGGCTGCGTCCGCGCACCTTCACGGCCGCCGCCCTTCCGCGCGGGCTTCTCCCCACCTGATACCGCATCCGGGTCGCCATCCGCCGGGAAGCCTCGTGATGTCATTCTGAAGGAGCATAAGCGACTGAAGAATCTGCACTTGGCTTCCTCGGCAAGAGTTCGGTACGATCGCGGGATCCGGGAACGTCCGGGACCGAAAAATCTCCACGCGGAGGAGCAGAGGAGCAGAGAAGCCATGTCCCTCCCTGCTCCTCTGCCGCTCTGCGTGAGCCGCCTGGCGGAGTGTCATCCCGAACGACCGTCCCGGCGTGGTGTCACTGCCGCCCGGGCGCGGCGATCCGGGCGCGCGCGGCCGCCAGCGCCGCCTCGAGCGCCCCGGCCGAGGGGGTCTCGATGTCGGGCTTCACCCCCACCAGCTCCCACTCGCGCCCGGTGCGCGGGTCGGAGACGCGGGTCATGGAGATGGAGGCCGACAGCCCGGCGCCGACCGGCAGGATGGTGTTGTTCCGCCCCGCGCCCGCCGTAACCTCACCCACGATGGTGGCGCGACGCAGGTTCTGCAGCACGAACGGCACGTCCTCGGCGGCGGATGCGGAGCCGCGGTCCACCAGCACGTACAGCGGGATCTCGGTGCGGCGTGGGCCGGCGACCGTGGCCAGCGTGTTGCGCACCTCGGTGGTGCCCTCCGACCGGCTCACCACGCGCAGCGAGGGGATGCCGGGGCCGGTGAAGTGGCTGATCACCGCGTTCGCCATCTCGCCGCTCCCGCCCGGCGCGCCGCGCAGGTCGATGATCATCGCGCGGATGTCGCCCAGCGCGGCCAGTGCCCGGCCCAGCGCCGCCGGCGCGTCGGGATGGCCGGAGAGCCCGCTGAGCTTGAGGTATCCCACGCCCCCCTCGATCACCCGCGACGCCTCGATGCCGTAGGTCTCGCCGCCCGCCGGCGCCCCGCCCGGCCCCCCGCGCCGCCGGGGGCCGCCCACGCGCACGTTCAGGTGGCGGTCGCCGTTCACCATGCGCATGTCGGCGGTCACCGAGTCGGCGAACGCCTGCAGCGTGGCGGCCTGGGCGTAGGCGCCCGCCCGCTCGCGCTCGCGCAGCCGCTGCCCGATCGCGCGCCCGGTGTCGGCGGACGGATACAGCCGCTCCAGCAGCTTGCCGATGCTGTCCACCACCGCCATTCGCGTCGCGGCGTCCGGCGCCCCGGCCGCCGCGGCGCCGGCCCCGGCAGCGTCGCCGCCCTCGCCGCCCGCGCGCACGCTCAAGCCGCTGATGCGGTGCGGCGGCGCGGCTTCCACCCCCAGGTCGATGGTGAAGCGGCCCTGATCCGACGCGAGCACCAGGCGCAGCGAGTTTTCGCCGGGGACCGCGGACACGATCCGCCCCTGGCCGAAGTCGCCGCGCATCCGCGCGAACAGCGCCTGCGTCCGCTCCATCGGGCGCGCCTGGAACTCCGCGTCCATCCGCTCCGCCACGAAGCGGCGGATGGCGGCCGTGTCGCCGCCGCGCACGGTGGCCAGCAGCGCCGCGGCCGCGCGCCCCGCCGGCGTCTCCGGCAGCGTGACCTGCGCACCCGCCGCCGCCGCCGCCGATGCGGCCGGCGCCGCTTCGCCGGGCGCGTCGTCATCCGCCGCCTCCACCCGCAGTCCCGCGATGCGGTTCGGCGGCGCGGTCTCCACCGCCACCGTCATCGCGAACCGGCCGCTGGCCGACGCCAGCACGGCGCGGATCCCCGTGTCCGTCTCCTGCGCCGAGACCACGCGCGCATCCCCCAGATCGCCACGCATCTGCTGGAACAGCGCGAAGTTGCGCTCCATCGGACGCGAGGTGAAGCGCGCGCTCATCCGCTCGGCGACGAAGCGGCGGATGGCGGCGGTGTCGCCTCCGCGCATGGTTTCCAGCATCGCCGCCACCGCGCGCCCCCTGGGCGTCTCGGGGAGCATGGCAAGCGGCGCGGCGGCCGAGGGCGCGGCCACGCCCGCCATCGAGCGGACGGCGGTGCGCAGCAGCTCCACGGACTCGCCCTGCGGCTCCCCGTTCCCCTGGTTCATCAACAGCACGGTGATGTACCCCGCCTCGGGGTAGATGTCGAGCTGCGCGAACACGCCGGGCTTGCCGCCGTTGTGCCCCACGATGTGCATCGGCCCCGGGGCGGTGCCGAAGCCGTAGCCGTACCGGGCGCTTCCCACCTCGGGCTTGGGGCTCGTCAGCAGCCGCACCTGCTCCATCGGCACCAGCCGGCCCGCCAGCAGCGCTTGCGAGAAGCGGAGCAGGTCGGCCAGGGTGGACACGCCACCGCCCGCCGGGCTGCCGCGCAGGAAGTCGTCCGCCACCCACGCGCCGCCGGGCTCGCCGGGCGTCACGTACTCCAGCGCGCGCGCCGGGGCGCTCCCCGCGTCGGTGGGCCAGCTCGACGCCTGCATCCCGGCCGGGGCGAACACGTAGTCGCGCACGTAGTCGTAGTAATCCTGCCCCGTCACCTTCTCGATGATGGCGCCCAGGACCAGGAAGTCGGTGTTGCTGTATCGCCACCCCGTGCCCGGCGCGAAGGCGAGCGCGGTGTCCTCGCGCGCCACGGCCATCATCGCCGCCACGTTCCCCGGCCGCTCACGGAAGAAGCGGGGGGAGAAGTAGCTCCCCAGCCCCGAGGTGTGCGTGAGCAGGTGCTCGACGCGGATCTTCTCCGCCGCCGCGCGCGTGGGGAAGTCGGGGATGAATTTCGCCACGGGGTCCGAGTACGAGAGCTTCCCCTGCGCCACCAGCTGGGCGATGGCGACGGCGGTGAACATCTTGTTCATCGACCCCAGGTTGAACCGGGTGTCCACGGTGTTGGCGATGCGGCGCGTGCGATCGGCCATGCCGTAGGCGCGCTGGAAGACGGGCCGGCCGTCCTTCGCCAGCATCACCACGCCCGAGAAGCGGCCCTCGGCCGTCGCCCGGGTGAGCGCCTCGTCCACCGCCCGCGCCGCCACGGCGGGGGATACGGGCGCCACCGCCGCGGAGGGCGCGGGAGCCGGCGTCGATCGAGACGCCGCGGCGATCGCCTGCTGCGCGGCCGCGCTGTGCGCCGACATCCCTGCGAGGATGGTGGCGGTGCCGAGGAAGGTGAGGATGGATCGGCTCATGTCATCTCAAGAGTGGAAGGAGGTCTTACGCATGTAAGACACGGTTGCGTGTGTTTCCGGCGGACGGGAGTGCCGCGGGCGTTCTGGACGATGGTGCCTCATCCCGGCCCGACAGGAGGCTTGGCGCTTCAACCCCTGACGATGTCATCCTGAGGCCGACCACGCAGAAATCAAAGCGTGCGGTCGACCTGGCAGGCCGAAGGATCCATAGCCGGCCCTCGGACCCCAGCATCCGGAGCGCGACTACATCCCCGGATGGGGTGTCAGCGGCGGTTCAGCGACCGGGCCAGCCAGCGTTGTGCAGCCGCGTCGAACGGCTTCGGCGCGCCGTTCTCGCGGTAGTCGTAGAGCGTGCGGCCGTTGGCGCCGCGGCGGGCGGTCACCTCGCGGCGCACGCCGCCGCGCTCGTCGGAAACGCGCAGGAACCCGTCGGGCCGGGCGCGCGCCAGGCCGGTGCGCCCGGCGTTCAGCTCGGCGTGATAGAGCTCGCGGATGAGCAGCGTCCTCCCCGCGCCAGCCGGCGGCGAGATGCCTGGCGAGAACGCCAGCGTGGCCGCCAGCGCACAGGCGGCCAGCCCCGCGCGGAGGGCGGCGGGGAGCGGGCCGGCCGGCGCGCGCGTGGCGTCCATCAGCCGCGCCGCGCGCCGCAGCAGCGGCGAGCCCCCGTCGCCGAACCCGGCCGCCGCCGCGCCGCGCGGCGACAGCGTGGCCGCCAGGATCCCCAGCGACTCCAGCAGCGGCCGGCGGCGCCCGGTCACGCGCACCGCGAACCCGTCGGCCAGATGCTCGGCGCATTCCGCCAGCTCGTGGCCGGCCACGCGCAGCAGCGGCTGGAACCAGAGGACGGCCGCGGCGATCTCCACCGCCACCTTCCACAGCGGGTCGCGCCGGGCCAGGTGCCCCAGCTCGTGCGCCAGGATCCCCTCGCGCTGCAAGGGCGTGAGCGCGGTGAGCGCCGTCGCGGGCAGGCAGATCTCCGCCAGCCCCACCGCCGCCGGCGCCGAGAGGCCGCCCGCCGAGGTGATGTAGACGGTCCGGCTCATCCCCGCCGCCGCGCGCAGCCGCCGGAGCGCATCCGCCGCTTCCGCGTCACCGGCGGCGTGGCGGGGGCCGGCCGCCCGCCAGTACCGCCGCCGCCCCTGCTCCAGCCGCGCCAGCCCCGCGAGCGCCCCCGCCAGCCACACGGCCAGCATGGCCTCGGCCACCCACGACGGGATCGTGCGGACGCCGGGATGGGCGGGGAGCCGCGGAGTGGGAAGCGGCGCCGGCACGCTGGACCGCAGCTCGCGGCGAGCCAGCCGGGGTGCGGGCGAAGTCTCGCGCCGGGCCGCCACGTACACCGTGGACGTCACGATCGCCCCCGCGATGGCCGTCTTCCAAAGCGCATCGCGCACGCCCGGCGAGCGAGCCACGCGCGACGCCAGCCACGCCGCGCCCAGCAACAGGGTGCCGTGCACGAAGTACGTGCCGAGCCAGGCGAGCGCCCAGCCCATCCAGCCGGGGGCCAGGGTGAGGGTGGGCATCAGGGCTCCTCGCGTTCGGCGGTCCAGCGGTTCAGCATCTCCTTCAGCCGCTCCACGTCGCCGGGCTCCACCTCGTCGGCGCGCAGGGCGTGGCTCACCATGGCCGCCACGTCGCCGCGGAAGAGGCGGCCCAGCACGCTGCCGACCGTGGCGCGCTCCACCTGCTCGCGGCTCACCCGCGCGCTGTAGACGTACTCGCGGCCTTCCTCGCGGTGCCCGATCACTCCCTGCCGCTCCAGCCGGAAGAGCAGCGTGCCGATCGTCTTGCGCGCCAGCCCGGTGTGCGGCTCCAGCGCCTGGTGCACGTCGGCCACCGTGGCCTCGCCCCGGCTCCACAGCACCCCCAGCACCTCCGTCTGCAGGTCGGTCAGTCGATGGAGCTGGTTCACGCGGGAGCTGGCTTACGGGTGTAAGACTGAGGGATGCGACGGAGCCGCGGTTGCGGAGGCCAGTCGAATGGTGGGATGCCGCGGGTGGGGAGATGGTTGCCGGATGCCCACGACGATTCGTCAAGTCCGCGTCGCAAAAATCGCGGGACCGTCCGCCCCGAGCGGATCTACGAGGTTTGTGGCCGTCGTGGCATGAAGCGTTGGCTTCCCATCTTCTCGATCAGCCCGGCCGCCTTCATTACCCAGTCCAGATTGATCGCGGGAGTTTCGGCGTCGTCCTTTAGGTACTGCGACAGATACGCATCGGAAGGGTTGTCGATTCCTAGTCGGTCACACAGTAGGTAGCAGACGGACTCGGCCTCGAGCTCCGCCACGTCGTGAGGCAGCGAGTGCCGGTCCGGCCACCATTTTATGTCTGGCGTTCCCAGGTGGCCGCAATACAAGTGCGCGAGCTCATGGACCAGCGTCGCATATTGGGCTTCGCGTGAGTGCTTAGCGTTCAGCAACACCTCGTAGCGCAAGGGCACGCGAACGGACTCGACGACTGGGCGCTCCCGATACTGGTAGCTCAGAGAGCGTCCGATCTCGGCGATACGAATAACTCCGGCACTCTGCGAGCCTGCATCCCGGGTTGCGACCTCGATGCCATCACGCACCCCATTCGAGATCGTGCGTTCCAGTTCGGTCCCCACGTATCCTTGCCGCACCTCGAATGGCCGTTCGACCTCGGGCGGCAGCGGCGGCGCGCCTTCCAGTGGCTCCGTGTCCGATACGTCGTACACGAACATCACCGGCCCCATCGGCTTGAGCATCACCAGAGGACGTGCACCCGTTCGGATGCGCCGGGTGAACTTGTGAAGCCAGCGGTGCGCGGGCGCAACGTACGTGGCTCCCGGCATCTGCGCGTGAAGAAGAGACACGTTGAACGGCGAGTAGAAGCGGAACCGGCCGATGAACGTCAGCAGTTCGCGGAACTCCTTGCCCGTACGGTATTGCCGCGACAGGCTGAATAGTTCGTCGAGTGCTCCGCGGGTGGCATCCGGGTCCCAATCCTGGGCGGGAGCGACGCCTCCCCACAAGCTCTGCTGCGTCGGTGCTTCGATGGATGGCATAAGTGATTCAACAATCGTAAAACAGTTTTCTTGATCAGCTTCCAGGAAGGTCAAGAACCTGCCCGGAGCAGACGATCATCCCTACAACTCCACCTCGTCCACGTAGCACCAGCCCCACGTCTCGCCCGGCTCGATGGAGCGCATCACCGGGTGGGCGGTGGCGGTGAAGTGCGCGCTGGCGTGGCGGTTCTTGGAGTCGTCGCAGCAGCCCACGTGGCCGCAGCTCATGCACACGCGCAGGTGCACCCAGTCGTCGCCGGTACGCAGGCACTCCTCGCAGCCGCGGCTGCCGGGGTGCACGGGGTGGACCGCGGCGAGATGCTCGCACCGCGCGCTCTCCCTTGGCGCCAGCGTCACCACCTGCTCGGTGTCCACGTTGCCGCGCGCCTTCGATCGGGCGCGTCCGGTCTCCGGCGCCGGGGGCGCGGGGAGCGAGCCGCCGGCCGGGCGGAAGAGCGGCGCGGTGCGCGCGAACGCCTCGGCCGTGCCCGCCAGCGCCAGCTCGGTACCCGGCGCCAGCACCCCGCCCACCTCGTCGGCCGCCTCGTCCCACACCCCGTCGCGGCGGATCCCGCGCACCCGCACGCCATATGCGGCCAGCCCCAGCTCGGCCAAGCCCCGCCCCGCCGCCGCCGCCCCCGCGCGCACCGTCACCGTGCGCGCCTCCAGGCAATCTTCGTCCAGCGGGCAGGCGGGCATCCGCGGCATCACTTCGGCGCGCAGCGCGGCATACTGCCCGGCGCGCACCGCCGCCTCCTGCCGCTCGATCTCGTCGGCGCCCACGCGGTACTCGCGCAGCACGTCGGCGAAGAGCTGCACCACCGCCTCCAGCTCCTCGGCCAGCACGCGATCGGCGCCGGCGGCGGCCAGCGGGTCCACCTCGGCCAGGTAGCGGGTGCGCACCACGATGCGCATGGTGGGGTTGGTCATCCGCGCCACCGTGGTGATCCGCGAGGCGGTGGCCGCGTCGTCGTCGGCGATCACCATCACCTTGGCGCGCTCGACACCCACCCGCTCCAGCGTGCGCTGCCGGGTGGAGTCGCCGCGCAGCACGGGGTAGCCCGCCGCCTCGGCCTCGCGCGCGCCCTCGGGGTTGAGCGTGGTGATCACGAAGGGAACGCCGGTGCCCTCCAGCACCCGCACCAGCCGCCGCGCCCCCGCTCCGTAGCCGGCCACCACCACGTGGTTCTCCATCCGCAGGTCGTCGCCCTCCAACTCCCCCTCGTCCCCGTCGTCCGCGGGTGTGGACGACGGGCCGCCGCCCTTGCGCGCCTCCAGCCACGACGCGGCCGAGGCCAGGTACGGCGTGCACACCATCAGCAGCACCGTGGCGGCGATGAAGGTCTGCGACCCGGCCTCGCCGCGGCCCAGCGGCGACAGCCCCGCCTGCGCGCCGGCGCGGTTCAGCACGAACGAGAACTCGCCCACCTGCGCCAGCAGCAGCCCGGCCGCGCCCGCCGCGGGAAGCCGGTAGCCCAGCGCCCGCGCCGAGGCCGCGGTGGTGAGCGTCTTGATGACCAGCACCCCCGCGGCTGCCGCCAGCACCAGCGGCAGGTGGCGCAGCAGGAAGCCCAGGTCCAGCAGCATCCCCACCGAAACGAAGAAGGTGGCGCTGAACAGGATCTGCAGCGGCAGGATCTCGCCCAGCGCGTGCTCGCTGAAGCGGCTCTCGCTCACCACCAGCCCGGCCAGGAAGGCGCCCAGCGACAGGCTCACGCCGGCCAGGCTGGTGAGGTAGGCCGTGCCGAAGCACACGGCGATCACGGTGAGCAGGAACAGCTCGGGCGCGCAGGTGCGGGCCACCATCTCCAGCAGCGGCGGCATCACCCGGCGCGCCACCAGCAGCACCGCGGCGATGATCCCCGCGGCCTTCCCCAGCGCCAGCGCCACCTCGCCCGCCGAGCCCCCCTGCCCGCCCAGCACGGGAAGGAGGAGGACCATGGGGATGATGGCCAGGTCCTGGAAGATGAGCAGCCCCAGCCCCACCTGGCCGTGCGTGCGCGTGGTCTGCCCGCGGTCGGCCAAGAGCTTCAGCACGATGGCGGTGGAGGAGAGCGACACCAGGAACCCGGTGAACACCGCCGCCCGCCACCCCACCCCCAGCGCCGCCACCAGCGCCGCTGTCACCCCCGCGCCCAGCACCACCTGCAGGATGCCGCCGCCCAGGATCAGCCGCTTGATCTTTGCCAGCCGCTCGAAGCTGAACTCGATGCCGATGGTGAACAGGAGGAGGACCACGCCCAGCTCGGCCGCCGCGTCCACCAGCGCCGGGTCCTTCACCAGCCCCAGCCCGTACGGCCCCACCAGCACCCCGGCCAGCAGGAAGCCCACGATGGTCACCAGCCCGGCGCGCGCGCCCAGGTAGGCGACCACCGCGCCCGCCACGATCACCGTAGCGGCCTGGGTGAAGAAAGCCGGCGGTCCCGAGCCGGAGAGGATTGCGGCGAGCATGGGCGGTGGGGCGGAGGTGATTTCGCGGCGTCGCTGGACGCGGGATTACGTGGCGTCCAGGCCGTGAGAGCCGGAGCGCGAAGCTGCCACGGAGCATACTCCGTCACCCCGCGAGGCACCACCCCAGAGCCTAGACACGTCCATAGGATGCCGCCGTGTTACGTGATCTCGCGACGGTGCGGGGTCGATCCGAGGGCATGGTTGGCCAACTGCATGAACGCGGAGCAGCGGAGAGCACGGAGGAAGCGGAGGATGCCCGTGCGCGCCTCCGCTTCCTCCGCTTTCCTCCGCTGCTCCGTGTTCATGGCCGTTTGGATACGTCGGGAGGATCCCGCGATCGGCACTCGTGCGACGTCGAACCCGCGGATGCCGGCGGGCTACGGCCCGGCGCACCCCTCCGGCACCCGCACGAACGTGTCGAACAGCTCGGCCAGCGTAATCTCGGGGTCTCCGCAGAGGCCTTCGTGCACGGGGGAGCTCTGGATCACGTCGCTGCGGGGGCTGGTGAGCCAGTGGAAGCGCTCGCTGGTGGGCACCAGCGCCAGCGGGCCCGCCGCCGGGTCGCCGTCGCACAGCGCGCGCACGGCGCCCAGGTAGCGCGCCAGCATCTCCACGTCCACGCTGGGCGCCAGCGCGTGCAGCGCCCGCGCGTCGGTGAGCACCCGCGCGCGCAGGAAGCCCACGGTGCGCGCGTGCATCACCACGCCCACGTTCACGAAGGTGCCCAGGTACGCGTGCGGCACCGTGCGGATCACGGCGAAGTTGTAGGACGTGCCCGCGGCGGCGCTCATCGGCGGGCCTGGATGCGGCGCGGCGGCTCGGCCTGCGCGGTGTCGCGGGCGCGCACGGCCTCGGCGGCGAACGCGCGCGGCGCCTCCAGCCGCGTGCGGAACCAGCGCGCGTACCGCTCGCGCGCTTCATCGGCCGTGCCGAAGTCGGCGCCGCTCACCGGGTCCATCAGCAGCGCGTCGGGCACGCGCGCCAGCGCCGCGGCGATCACCTCGTCGGTGAGCGCGGCGGAGAGGCGTTCGTCGGCGCCCTCGAGATCCGTCGCGCGACGCAGGAGGACGTGCTGCTTGATGAGCGGAAACGGCGTCTTCGTCCGCGCCTCGTCCACCGTCTTCCAGTCGTAGTGCGCGTAGAGCGCCGCGCCGTGGTCGATCAGCCAGGGGCGGCGCTCCCACACCAGCAGGTTGGGGTTGCGGTGCGTGCGGTCGGGGTTGGTCACCAGCGCGTCGAACCACACGAGGTCCGACGCGAGCTGGTCGTCGATCAGGGCGCCCGCGGCATACGCGTCGAAGTTGAAGGCGCCGTCCAGGTAGCGCATACCCACGTTCACCCCGTGGCTCCTCTGCAGCAGCTCCTGGATCTCGGGGTCGGGCTCGCTGCGGCCGAACTGCGGCGGCACCTCGATGATGGCCAGCTCGGGGATGGGAAAGCCCAGCTCGCCGGCCAGCAGCCCCACGATCAGCTCCGCGACCAGCACCCTGGCGCCCTGGCCGGCCCCGCGGAACTTCACCACGAAGCGCCCGCCGCCGTCGGTGTCTACGATGGCCGGCAGCGAGCCGCCCTCGCGCAGCGGCTGCAGGTAGCGGCTGGCCGTCCAGGTGGAGATGTCTTGCACGGGTCGCTGGATTTCGGGGCGTGGCGGGCGGACGATCCGCACACCGGCCTGCAAGCTACAGCGCCGCGGACTTAAGCGGGAGACGGTGCAGAGCGGGGGACGAGGGCAGAAGCCAGCCGGGCGCCGATTCTCTCCTCCTCGAGCGCATCCGGGTCATGCGGAAGGAGAAGCGGACGGGGATGCGTCTCCACTCTGGCGCGCGGGACGTGGGCACCTGAATTTTCAATCCTCCCGCGTGTCGCATCTCCATCTTCCCACCCGAAGCCGCCGATGCCCATCCTTCGCCGACTCGCCCTGCTGCCGATGCTGCTGATCGCCACCGGCTGCGCCATCCACGTGCAGACGCCGCGCACCGAGCGCGCCGCGCAAGACGCGCTGGTGGCGCAGGCGCAGGCGTTCATGCAGAGCTACGTGACCGACCTGATGGAGGGCCGCCGCGCGGCGATCGTCGCGCGCTACGACCCGCGCGGCGCCTGGTTCGTGGGCCAGGGCCGCAAGGAGATGCTGGCCACCGACGCGATCACGGCGCGCTACGCCGAGGGCGGCTGGCAGGCGCCCGCGAGCTTCGCCTGGCGCGACCTGTCGTACGAGGTGGTGGGGCCCGACGCGGTGGTGGTGACCGGGATGTTCGACTGGGGCGTAAGCGCCGAGCGCAAGATCCCCGTGTCGTACACCGGCCTGCTGCTGCGGCGCGACGGGCGGCTGGTGATCCGCCTGGAAGACGAGTCGGCCGCGCCGCAGCCCGCGCGGTGACGATGGAGGACGGCGCCTCGTCTCACTCCCGCGCGGCGTCCTCTGCTGATACGACGGCGTCCAGCGGCAGCCGGTATCCTTCCACCAGCTCCGCACCCCCGGGGCGGAAGTCGGTCTCGGGCGCGCGGACGAAGCCCAGCCGGCGGTAGAGCCGCACCGCGGCCGCCATGCTCTGCGAGGTGTGCAGCCCCAGCTCGGTGGCGCCCATCGCCCGCGCGCGGGCGACGCACTCGTCCACCAGCGCGCGGCCCACGCCCAGCCCGCGCGCCGCGGCGCTCACGGCCAGCAGGCGCAGCTCGGGCGCCGGCGCGGCCTGTGCCAGGTCGCCATACGCCTGCACCTGCGGCGGAAACAGCATCACGCTCCCCACGATGCGGCCGCCGTGCTCGGCCACGATGCGGTCCATCGCCGCGTCGCTCTCCAGCGCCGCGCGCAGGGCGCCGTCCAGCCCCGCCCACGCCGCCGGCTCCATCACCTCCGCATATTCCGCGTACGCCGCCAGCGTCAGCTCGCGCACGGCCGCGCGGTCGTCGTCGCGCGCGTCGCGGATCGTGATCCCATCTCCAGAATCCATCGTCACCCCAGCCGTTCGCGGCCGTGCGGCTCGTTCCAGTCCACGATGGGGCCTTTCGGCACGATGCGGGTGGGGTTGAGCTGGTCGTGCGTCATGTAGTAGTGCCGCTTGATGTGGTCGAAGCTCACCGTTTCGCCGAAGCCGGGGCGCTGGTACAGGTCGCGGGCGTACGCCCACAGGCTGGGGTAGTCGACCAGGCGCCGCAGGTTGCACTTGAAGTGGCCCACGTACACCGCGTCGAAGCGCGCCAGCGTGGTGAACAGCCGGATGTCGGCCTCGGTGAGCTGGCCGCCCACGAGATATCTCCGCGTCGCCAGCCGCGCCTCCAGCTCGTCGAGCCGCGCGAAGAGCGCATCCACCGCCGCCTCGTACGCTTCCTGGCTGGTGGCGAAGCCGGCGCGGTATACACCGTTGTTCACGTCACGGTAGACGACGTCGTTGACCGCGTCGATCTCGGCGCGCAGGTGCTCGGGATACAGGTCGGGCGCGCCGGGCCGGTGGAAGGCGGTGAACTGCGTCTCGAAGTCGACCGTGATGTCGGGATAGTTGTTGGTCACCAGCCGCTGCGTGACCCGGTCCCAGATGCAGGGCACGGTGTAGCGGCCGGTGAACGACGGATCGGTTCGCAGGTACGCCTCGGAGAGGAACTGGAAGCCGCAGACGCCGTCGGGCTCGTGCCCCTCGCCCGGCCGGAACGCCCAGCCGCGCTCGTCGCGGATGGGGTCCACCACGCCCATCGAGATCACGTCCCGCAGCCCCAGCAGCTCGCGCACGATGATGGCGCGGTGCGCCCACGGGCACGCCAGCGAAACGTAGAGATGGTACCGCCCCGCCTCGGCCGGAAAGCCCGACGACCCGTCCGCCGTGATCCGGTCGCGGATCGAATATTTCTGCCGCACGAACGACCCGTCCGCCCCCGCCTCTGCCGGAAACTGCGCGCTCACGCTCATCTCGTTTCCCCTGATGCCTCTCCATCTTTCACCGGACGCCCGAGACCAGCACGACCCGCGCCGGTGCGGGATGCGGGTGGCTGTGTGTCGAAAGATATCCCCGACTTCAAGGGTCACACGGAGCAACGGAGGGAACGGAGGAACTGCAGTTCTCCGTTCCCTCCGTTCCTCCGTGTGACCCAAATACCGGTACCGACGTAGCGTGGATGCTGAGGATTAACACCCCGGTGGCCGGGGAAGAATGTCGTCGTGCCCGAGCGGTCCACAACCTGCCGGAGTGCGTGCCGCTCGGCGGATGGAGGACGGTGCCGTTGCGGGGCAGCAGGCGCTGGCGACGGAGCGGTTGGGGCGGGCGGGCAGCAGGCCCAGGGTGGGAATATGCGACTGAAGTCGGCCGCTGCGGGGGCACACAGTCCGCCTTCGCGGACTTCAACAGACAAAGACGAACTCTTTCGCGATGAAGCGCACAGTGACGCGCGCCCTTGCCACGGGGCTTCTGGTGATGACCACACCCTCGTTCGCCCGCGCGCAGCCGGCGGCGGTGCAGCAGGCCCGCCGCGCGCGCGTCGACTCGCTGCTGGCGGCGATGACGCTGGAGGAGAAGGTGGGGCAGATGACGCAGCTCACGGTGGGCGTGTTCGCCGCCGAGGGCTCGCCCCAGCACGACAGCATCCGGCTGGACGTGGCCAAGCTGCGCCGCGGCATCGTGGAACGCCACGTGGGCTCCATCCTCAACGTGATGGGCGGCGCTCTGAGCGTGGCGAGCTGGCACCAGGCCATCGGGCAGATCCAGGGGGTGGCCATGCGCGAGACGCGGCTGGGCATCCCCGTGCTCTACGGCATCGACTTCGTGCACGGGGCCAACTACACGCGCGGCGGCACCCTCTTCCCCCACAACCTGGGGATGGCCGCCACCTTCGACACCGCCCTCGCCCGCCGCGCCGGCCAGATCACGGCCGACGAGGCGTACGCGTCGGGGATCCCGTGGAACTTCGCGCCGGTGCTGGACATGGGCCGCCAGCCGCTGTGGCCGCGAATGTACGAGACCTTCGGCGAAGACACATATCTCACCACCGTGATGGGCCGCGCCAACCTGGTGGGGATGCAGGAGGGCGGGCGCGTGGCGGCCACGCTCAAGCACTATCTGGGCTACGGCAACCCCCGCTCGGGCCGCGACCGCACGCCGGCCTACATGACCGTGCGCGAGGTGCGCGAGACGCACCTGCCGCCCTTCGCCGCGGCCGTGCGTGCCGGCGCGCGCAGCGTGATGGTCAACAGCGGCGAGATCGACGGCGAGCCGCTGCACGCCAGCCACTACTGGCTCACCGACGTGCTGCGCGGCGAGCTGGGCTTCACCGGCGTGGTGGTGAGCGACTGGGCCGACATCACCAGGCTCAACACCATCCACCACGTGGCGGCCACGGAGAAGGACGCCGTGCGGATGGCGATCATGGCGGGCATCGACATGAGCATGGTGCCCGACAGCTATCGCTTCGCCGACCAGCTCGTCGAGCTGGTGCGCGAGGGCGCCGTCCCCGAGAGCCGCATCGACCAGTCGGTGCGCCGGATCCTTTTGCTCAAGGCCGACCTGGGCCTGTTCGACCGCCCCACGCCCGACCCGGCCGCCACCGCGCGCTTCGCCACGCCGCAGTCGGCGGAGGTCGCCCGGCGGGCGGCGCTGGAGTCGATCACGCTGCTGAAGAACGACGGCGGCGTCCTCCCGCTGCGCAGGGAGGCGCGCATCCTGGTGACCGGGCCGGCCGCGAGCTCGCTCACCGCGCTCAACGGGGGATGGACGTACTCCTGGCAGGGCGCCGACGCGGCGCAGCTCCCCGACGGGCCGCGCACGCTGCTGGAGGCCATGCTGCGTCGCGGCCGCGACGTTCGCTACGTGGGCGGCGCCGGCTTCAACGACGGGGTCGACGTGGCCGCCGCCGCGCGGGCCGCCCGCGACGCAGACGTGGCGGTGATCGCCGTCGGCGAAGACGCCTACGCCGAGACGCCCGGCAACATCGACGACCTCACCCTCCCCGAGCCGCAGCTGCGCCTGGTGGAAGCCGTCGCGGCGACGGGCACGCCCGTGGTGCTGGTGCTGGTGGAGGGCCGCCCCCGCATCGTCAGCCGCGTGGCCGACCGGGCGAAGGGCGTGGTGATGGCGTACTGGCCGGGGATGCACGGCGGCGAGGCCATCGCCAGCGTGCTGTTCGGCGACCACAACCCCGGCGGCAAGCTCCCCTTCACCTACCCGCGCTCGCCCAACGCGCTGATGACGTACGACCACGCCTACGTGGAGAGCCTGACGCCCACCGGCGGCCCCGGCGGCTTCAACCCCCAGTGGCAGTTCGGCACCGGGCTCAGCTACACCACTTTCTCCTACGCGAATCTGCGGGTAGGCGCGAAGGAGGTGGGCCCCGGCGGCACCCTCCGCGTTTCGGTGACGGTGACGAACACCGGAAGGCGCGCGGGGCAGGAGACGGTGCTGCTGTTCACGCACCAGCGCTACGCCGCCATCCGCCCCCCGGTGCGCCGCCTGCGCGCCTTTCAGAAGCTCACGCTGCAGCCTGGCGAGTCACGCACCGTCGCCTTCGAACTATCCACTGACGAGCTGCGCTACGTGGGCCGCGATGGACGCCCGGTGCTGGAGCCCGGCACGTTCGACATGGTGGTGGGCGGCCAGACCGCGAGCTTCGACGTGGTCACGGCGCCCGCGCGCACGAACGCCGCCGGCGCGGGATCATCCGTCGGCGGAGCTGAACGCTCGGAAGCGAGGGAGAACAGCGGGGAATGATGATGGAACCGGAAAGCGTGATCAAACACGGGTGCTTGCCAGGGCAGAGAGATGGCGCCGGGCAGAGGCCGAGCCGGGCACACCGACGTGGTTCGGTGCACATCTCCGGCGTTCTCGACAATAAAACAGCGGTTCTCGACATATAAGGCTCTTTCCTAAATCTAATTGCAAAGAACCGACGTCCCGCCCTTGCCCGCCTCCTTATGTTGCTGGGGCTCGTCGACCGGAGTGCGCCAGGGTTTCAGCACCCGGACGAGCCTCGACGGCAGATTCAACCCTCACACACGCGGGAGCGAAACCCCTTGATCACGGCCGAGTTGCTGAAGCAGGTGCCGCTCTTCTCCGCCGTGCCGGAAGAGGAGCGGGCGCAGATCGCCGCGCGCGCGGCCGACCTGCACCTGCGCGCGGGCGAGTGGCTGGTGCAGGAGGGCGAGGTGGCCGCCTTCTTCGTGCTGCTGGAGGGCCGCATGGCCGTGCTCAAGCGGATGGGCGAGCACGACCAGCTGATCAACACCTACACCCCCGGCAACTATTCTGGCGAGGTGCCGCTGCTGCTGGGGGCGCCGTTCCTGGCCAGCCTGCGCGCCGAGGAGCCGTCGCGCGTGCTGCGGCTGGAGCCGGAGGACTTCCGCGCGCTGGTGGCCGGCTGCCCCGTGCTGTCGGAAGAGCTCGTGCGCACCATGACCACGCGCGTGCAGATGCTCCAGCGCCTCACGGTGGAGGCATCGCCCGTCACCGTCACCGTCGTGGGCCACCGCTGGGACACGGCGTGTTACGACGCGCGCGATTTCCTGGGCCGCAACCACGTCGCCTTCCGCTGGATCAACCCCGGCGACGGCGGCGAGGTGCCCGAAGCGGAGGCCGAATTGCGCCCGGGTGAGGCGTATCCGCTGGTGATCGCCACCGACGGCACGCGTCTCTCCGCGCCCTCGTTCCGCCAGCTGGCCCAGCACGTGGGGCTGCAGACGGCCCCGCGCGCCGGCACCGCCAGCGACCCGTACGACGTGGTGATCGTGGGGGCGGGGCCGGCCGGTCTGGCCGCGGCCGTGTACGGCGCGTCGGAGGGGCTGTGCACGGTGCTGGTGGAGCGGGTGGCGCTGGGTGGGCAGGCCGGCACGTCGTCGCGCATCGAGAACTACCTGGGGTTCCCCTCGGGGCTGTCGGGTGCGGACCTGAGCTCGCGCGCGTGGCAGCAGGCCCAGCGCTTCGGGGCCGAGATGGTGGTGGCGCGCGGGGTGGCCGAGCTGGGGGTGGACGGCGCGTCGCGCTGGGTGACGCTGGACGGCGGCGAGCGGATCCACACCCGCGCCGTGGTGCTGGCCTGCGGCGTGGTGTGGCGGCGGCTCTCCGCGCCGGGGGTGGACGCGCTGGTGGGCCGCGGCGTGTACTACGGCGCGGCGCGCACCGAGGCGCTGGGCACCCGCGGCAAGCGCGTGTTCCTGGTGGGCGGCGGCAACTCGGCGGGCCAGGCGGCCATGCTCTTCTCGGGCTATGCCGACCAGGTGACGCTGCTGGTGCGCGGGCCCTCGCTCGAGGCCAGCATGTCGCAGTACCTGATCGACCAGCTCGCCAGCAAGGCCAACGTGCGCGTGCGGGCGGGGTGCGAGGTGGTGGAGGTGGAGGGCGACGGCCACCTGGAGGCCATCGTGGTGGCGAACCGCGCCACCGGCGCCCGCGAGCGCGTAGAGGCCGACGCGCTCTTCTCCTTCATCGGCGCTGTCGCGGAGACGGGCTGGCTGCCGCCGGCGCTGGTGCGCGACGAGCTGGGCTTCGTGTGCACCGGCCGCGACGTGCTCGACCTGCTGGCCACCCGCCAGGCCGAGTGGCCGCTGGAGCGCGACCCCTACCTGCTGGAGACCAGCATCCCCGGCGTGTTCGCCGCCGGCGACGTGCGCCACGGCTCCATCAAGCGCGTGGCCTCGGGCGTGGGCGAAGGCAGCATGGCCATCGCCTTCATCCACCAGTACCTCGCCCAGCTCGCCTGATCGCTGAATCCGATTTTGCGATGGATCTGGGAAAGAGCACAAAAATGTCATCCTGAGCGGCGCCGCTGCACCGAATCATCCCTGGCGGCGATGCTTTGGCGGCGCCCGAAGGATCCGTGGCCGCAGTCCGGGCGAAAGGCTGCCTATCGCTCGAAGGCGGAGTATGGATCCTTCCATCGCCGCCGGGCGCCGTGTGGACGCCGATGTGAGCCCAGCGGCTTGGTGAGGATGACATCTACCGGAGCGCAGGAGCCCAGCCCTGATTGATACCAGATCCGGCGATCGGTCGTGCATTCGGAAGGACCGCTACGGAAGAATGTCACACGGAGCAACGGAGGAAACGGAGGAAACGGAGGAAACACAAGCAGTTCTCCGCTCCCTCCGTTGCTCCGTGTGAGCCAGTTTGTCTGTGGGGGAA
>Ga0247773_1000072_pt1 | contig 44614 bp, 44 predicted proteins | sample UWRJL092311B6_FD_179934 | JGI IMG/M metagenome (GOLD analysis project Ga0247773, IMG submission 179934) | Plant litter microbial communities from Arlington Agricultural Research Station in Wisconsin, United States - UWRJ-L092-311B-6 | ecosystem: Environmental > Terrestrial > Plant litter >... | reverse complement strand
AGGGCGACAGGGCGACAGGGCGACAGGGCGGCAGGGCGGCAGGGCGGCAGGGCGGCAGGGCGGCAGGGCGGCAGAGGGCCGGGAGCGCCTTGCCGCCCTTTGTCTTGCTCGTCGTCTCCGGGAAGGGGTGTCGGGGTAACTACGGACGTGGGGAGCAGAGAACGCTTCCCACGGGTTGCGGAGTACCAGTCATGGTGACCGCGCAGAGCAGCCTCGACCCGAGCCGTTCCCCCATGTCTGCCCCCGACCTTCCCACGAGCCGCGCGGAACTGGCCGCCCGCTGGAGAGCGGACGCCCAGGTACTCCGCCGCTACGGCTCTACCGGCCGCGCGCGGATGCTGGAGCGGCTGGCGGCCGAGTTGGACCAGACCGCCAACGACGAGGCCGCCGCCGTGGTCGATCTGGCCGGGGCGGCTCAACTGACCGGGTTTACGCGCGGGCATCTCCGGCGGCTGTTCCGTGAGGGGCGGTTGATGCCGGTGCGGACAGAGGGAGACGAGCCGCTGTTCAGCGTTGCCGACCTGCCCCGGAAACTAGCCACAAACGGACAGGTCGATGCGGTGCAGGCGGTGTTTGGTGAACGCCCGGTTAATCGGAGGTTTTCGCGTGATTAAGACCCGACGATTTGTCGCGAGTGGTAGAACGTCCGTGCGCTCCGCGAAGTATGTGGAGGAACACCGGGAGCGAGCAATTGCTCGCGGGATATCTCCGTCGGCTCGCTCCGCTCGCCCGGAGATATCCCGCTCGCCTGCTCGGTTTCGCTTCGCTCAACACGGCGAAACTGCAAAAACCTGAACCGCCCGAGCCATGCCCCGCAGGCGCAGGACCGTTCATAAGCTCACCCGCTGGCACGACGACGAGTGGCAGCGGGTGGCCGACGCCGCCAGCCGGAGCGGCGGCGTCCCGCCGCTGCGCTTCGTGCGCGAGGCCGCGCTTGCCGCGGCCGATGCAGGCGCCGCAGCGCCGCGGCCGAAGCCGCGGCAGCGCCGCGCGGGCGACGAGTTGGTGCACCAGCTCGCCCGCGTGATGAACAACCTCCAGCAGCTCCAGGGCGTGGCCCAGGACGATTGGAACGACGACGCGGCGCAGCTGATCGGCGCCGTCCTCCAGACAGCGGAGGCGGCGACCCGCGCCGCGCCGGAGCGCGAGAGCGTGGCCGCCGCAATCCTCGCGGACCTGCGCCCGGCAGGCGTGGCGCTGAACGAACTCGCACACCGCGCCAACGCCACCGACGGCCTTCCGCCGGGGGACGAGTTGAACGCCGTCCTCGAAACCCTGTTCGCGGCTCTCGTCCGCTGCCTCCCGTGATCGGCAAGGTCAACAAGCTGGGGACGGGCTTCAAAGGCCACGCGCGCTATCTGGAGCACGGGCGGCAGGACGCGTTGCCGCGCGACCATGAGCGCGTGGACTGGATCGAGTCGCGGAACCTGCCGACCCGCGACCCGGAGGCGGCCAGCCGCATCATGGCGGCGACTGCGCGTGACGCGGACAGCATCCAGCCGCCGGTCTACAGCTTCTCCATCAGCTTCGACCCCGCCGACCCGGTGAACCGCGAGACCATGCGCCAGGTCGCCGACCGGACGCTGCGCGACCTCGGGCTGCAGGATCATCAAGCCGTGATGGTGGCCCACCGCGACCGCGCGCACCCGCACGTGCACGTGATGGTCAACCGCGTCCACCCGGAGCATCACAAGGTCTGGTCGAACTGGCACGACTACCGGCGCATCGAACACAGCCTGCGCCAGCAGGAGTCCGAGCTAGGCTTGCGCAGGGTGCCGGGCCGTCACGCCCCCTTGCCCGAGCGTGACCGCGCGGGGCTGGAGCGCGAGCCCGCCCGCGCGCTGGAGCGCGGGGACACGGGGTTCGTGGAGCGGGTCCGGCGCGAGGCCGGGCCGCACATGGCGCGGGCGCGCTCTTGGGATGAGCTGGAGCGCGGCCTAGCCCAGCACGGCCTGTCGGTTCGGGTGGACGGGCGCGGGCTGGTGGTGACGGATGGCGTGCGGAAAGCGAAGGCATCGGATATCGACCGCTCCGTCTCCCGCGCCCATCTGGAGCGCCGTCTAGGTCCGCTGGGCGAGTACCGGGCGCGACAGGCCGTGGCCGCGCGCACGCTGGACGACCGCGCCGCCGCGCCCGTCCAGCGGCTCGGCCCCGACGTGGCCCCCGCTCTTGTGCCGGGTTCCCGGTCCCACGGTCGCGACCTCGCGCCGCTCGACCTGTCCGCCGCGCTCGACCGCTCCCCGCGCGCGCCGTCGCACCAGGTGCACGAGCGGACGCCGGCGCCGGCATCCGTGCCGGCGCCGCGTGCGCCGGCCGAGCGGCAACGCCCCCGCACGTACGCCGATGCCGCGCGCGACTTCTCGCGCGAGGCCCGCGCGCTCTACGACGACCCCGCCGCCGCACGCCGCGCCTTCCTCGACGCGTCCGCCCGGCGCGGCGCGGCCCGCACCGCATCGACGCTGCGCGACGAGCCGCACCGCTTCGGCACCCTTCGCAGGGACGCCGATCTCTCCCGCGTCTCCCGCGCGGCCGATGCGGGCTACGACTACGCGCGGATGCAGGGCGAGCGCGACCGCTACGTGCTCAAGCAATCCGCCCGGCTCATCGGCGACGCACACCGCGCGCAGGCTCCGCAGCGGGGGCTAAACGCCGCCGCCAACCTCGCGCACGTCAATGTCGCCGGGAACGTGCGCGAGGCCGGGGCGCGGCTGGCGTCGGCGGCGATCACCCGAGGCGCACCCGAGCTGGCCGCCAAGCTCGCGGAACGCCTCGTCCCGATGGTCCCGGCGCAGGCCGCCGGGCTGGTAAAGGATGCCCTGCGCCAGGGGCTGAAGCTCGCGCGTGACATGGCGATGGGCCGCGACGAGGAACGCGAGCGTACGCGTTCGCGCGGCCTGAGTCTCTGAACCCGCACCCCACGATCCACCATGCCCAACAAGACCGAACTGCCCAAGTCGCCCACCCGCGAGCGCCGCGTCTATCTCGCGTGCGTCCGCATCTACGTGAACCTGTTCCGGGCCGTGTTCGCCGCGCCACTCGAGGCCCGCCGCAGCTTCCGCAGGCTGGCCGAGAGCCGCACGCCAGACGCGGCGCTCGACCTCCTGTGGCAGCGGCCGGAGACGTTCGGCCCGCAGCGCACTTCGGTGAGCTACGTCCACGATCCCGCGTTCGTCTACTGGACCCAGCGGCCGCGCCGTCCGCGCGCCCTGCTCAAGCGTGCGGCGGCGGGCATCGCGCGCGAGCTTGCGCGGCGCGACCACCAGCGCCGTCTGGAGGAAGCCCGCAGCGCGGAGCGGAAGGCACAGGAGCTTTCCAACTCCGCGTCTCAGTCACGGGCTACGTGGGGCCGCGCGGCGAAGGAGGCCGTGCGGGCGGCCGGGGATGTGTACGTGGAGCCGAAGAAGGCCGTCCGCGCGATCCTGCGGGCAGTGCGGGCGTCCGCCCTGCGGACGGTTAACCACACCATCGAACACACGCCGGAGCACTTCGGGGCGCTGCTGGTCAACCGCGCTCCGACGTTCCGGAACACGCCCGTCCTGCGGGATTGGCACTGGCTCGACGGTCTCCAGAGCGACACGCACGAACGGGCTCTTCACTTCGTGCCGCTGTTCCGGCAGAAGTGCCGCGCGGCCCACGCGGCACGCGCGGCCAGGACGACCGCCGGACGTGCTCGCAGACTCAAGGAGCGGTGGATGGTGGCGCAGCAGCGTGTGCGCGAGGTGACAGCAGCCGATACCACGCCGGACGGCGGCTTGAAAGAGGCGGCGCCGCTGATCGCCATGCTTCTGCGGCGCCGAGCGATCGACGAGCAGCCCACGGGTGCGAAGGGACCGCCCGCCATCACCACGCAGCTCGCCGCGATGCTCCCGGCGCGCGCCAAGCCGCTGATTGACGAGGCCGTGATGATGGCCGAGAAGGAGTCCGGCGACGAGCACGAGGAATGGAGGCTTGAGTTGCGGCGGGGCCGCGACCGGGAACAGGGGCGCGGGGGGATGGAGCGCGAGCGGGCACGCGGCTACGGATTGGGACGATGATCATCGTGGGAGCGTCGGGCGTCTCCCCCGCTGCGCAGCCTCGGGGACATCGCCACGGCGGCGACTCAGATGATCCGAAGATTCCCGTTGCGCAACGCGAGGATCAACACCCCCATGTGCTCCAACTTGTAGTGCCATTTGCCACGCCACTGGCGCGTCACTACCCAATGTCGATCTACGACAGCGCGTGGATGAACGGTGCGGTTATTTGGTGTGCCGGGCCCGTAATCCAGCTTCCATCGCTTTCCGCTTCCCACGCTCTTCAGGAGCGCACGTTCCGCCTCGCCAAGTTGCCGCGCGCGTTCGAGTACGTCCGAACGGCCTATAGGATCACGTGTCGTCGCCATACTCCCGTTAGCAATCGCCCAGTATCGAAGTGCGATGTTGTCGCCGTGGATCGTGCTGTACTAGCGGTCCGTAGCCATATGCCTTGCTACTCCGCTCCTCCTGTGTCGGCACGGGTTTCGGCAAATATTTCCCGAGCTTCGGGGAGAGCTGCGGTCAGCCACTCAATCAGTAGAGGAACCTGCTCAGGCTCTAACACGATGATCGCATCGGATTCACGGTCTACCTCCTGCTTGATGCATACATACCCTTTGTCGCTCACGTACACTTCCGTTGCGTGTCGAGCTTCCGTCCGCCATGCCATGGAAAGCGCTCCCTTTGGTGTGGTGAGTTCCTCCAGTGCAAAATACTCCAAAGGGCGTTGCAATCAACCCTTGTGGGTGGGCGTCTCCCCCGCTGCGCGGGTGCCGGGCTTCGCGCGCAGTAGGGCGGCAAACAACGCCGCCCAACTGCGCCGGGCCAGCACCGCCACATACCGCCGTGGCGGCGCCGTCCCAGCCCTCCGGGCGCGAATCCCTGACGCGGTCGATCACCGCCCTCATACCTTCGGGACGGCGGGGCGGTCGCGCCTGCGGCGCGCTGTCTTTATGGGGGGCAGCGCCCCCCACACCCCCACGTTTTCGTCGTCGGGGGGGCGCGGTGGCGGGGCTGGCTTCCGGCGCGTTGCGGCGGCGCCCGGCGCGGCGGCGGCTGTCGTGGGCGCAGCTGGTGCGGGTTTCCGCAACGCTATTGCGGCGCCACGACAACATTGCACCGTCGCACATGCGGTCTTTGCTTCGACCGGCCGCGCGGGCGAGCAAAATCTAGGTAATTACTGCAATGTGCTGATATCGATTGCGAATAAAATCCTTGCGCATATTGCAATAAAGTGGTATATTATAATCGTGGGTTGCGCGCGCCACCGCTCACGGGACAGAGGGGGCGGCAATGGCGCAGAAGGTTAACAAGGCCAAGAAGGCCAAGGCGTGGAGCTATCGCGCGGGCAAGAAGGGTAAGAACCGCGTACGCGCCTACGAGGATGCACGAGACGGCGCGCTCATGCTCGAATGGTATGAGCCTGTGTTTAACAACTCGGGTCCGGTGATCGACCCCGCGACAGGGCGGCAGAAGGTACGCCGCGAGCGCATCAGCTTGGCCGCTAATGGGGTGACGACGCGTGTTGGGGCCGTTGCCAAGGCCGAGGAATTCGCGGCCAAGGTTGAGGAACTGAGTGCGCTAAAAGCCAAGCCTGAGCCGTCCCACGAGGCCAGCGGCGTGCCGGAGGTTATCACGCTGGGGTTTCTGCTGAACCTGTACTTTGCGGAAGTGGTGCCGAACAAGAAGCCCGACACGCGCAAGCAGAACGACACTGACCGGCGGATGTTCCTCGCCTACTTCGGTCGGGAGGCGGTGGTGGAGCGGATCGGGCCCAAGGGGCGGCCGGTCACGGAACTGGGGCGCGTCCGCTACAACGATTTCATCCGTGCGCGGCAGGAGGGAAGCATCCCAGGCTTCGCGAAAGCCAAAGGCCAGACGATCCGCAACGACGTGCGGTTCTTGCGCGCGGTCTTCAAGTGGGGCAAGCTGGAGCGCGACGACGGCACCGCGCTGCTGATCCGCAATCCGTGGGAAGGCTTCCCCGATCCGCCCTGCGACACGCCGGTGCGGCAGGAGATGACCCCGGAGCTACACAAGAAGCTGACCGACAACGCCCGCAATTGGCGGATGGCGGTAGTGATGGAGATTTGCAGGGCCACTCGCCGCCGACGCAACAGCGTGCGGCTCTTGGCGATCGAAGACATCGATCTGTCCGGCGGCACTGTTCGCTGGCAGGGCGAGTTTGACAAGGTGGGCAAGACCAGAGTGACCCCATTGCCCCGAAGCGCCGTAAAAGCGATTCTCCGCGCTCTGGAGCACAGGCGCGACGAGGGGCTGGAACACTCGCCCTGGCTCCTCCCGGCCGAGGCGAACGCGGCGCAGCCGGTGCCGCGCAGCCATCTGGATAGTTGGATGCGGATCACCAAGAGGGAGCAGGGCATCAACGTCCCGCGCCTCGGCTACCACGGCGAGAAGCGGGCGGGGATTCGGGACCCCAAGTTCCGGCGGCTGGACCCGGCCGTGCAGGAGGAACTTGCGGGAACGACGTGGGAGACGATGCGGCGCGTGTACGACTACGTAGACATGCCGACGCTCCAAAATGCCGTGGCGCTGCTGGAAACCGACAGCGACGAGCCGACGCCCACGGTGCCGCAAATTGGCCCACGGCGGGGCCTGAAAAAAGCGGCGTAGGAACCGACAGCAACGAACCGACAGCAGGCACTAACCAAAACGCTAAGTGCCTGCAAATCGGCCACTTACGCGAAGTCAGCAGAATACCTCGCAAACTGCCGCGAGGCTGTGGGCGCGGCACCGGAGTGCGAATCCGGCATCGTGTCAGCCGCCCAGGGTTTCGACAGTGCCTGCGCCGGACGGGTGAACCCGCTCAGGAAGAACGGCACGAAGCCTCGCAAACCGCCGCGAGGCTCATCCTTGTGTGCCAGGTTACCAGCGCCTGAAGGCGCCGGCCAGGAACGGCACGAAGCCTCGCAAACTGCCGCGAGGCTATGATCTCGGCGCCTCCGCGCATCGCGCCGATCCGCGCATGCGTCCGCGCCGCCGCACGCGCATCACGCGGATGCTCGCGAGGAAGTCGCGCAGCGACTTTGGGCCGTTGTAGCCGCGAATTCCATTCGCCCTTCGACAACGCCCGGCTATCACTCGCGGCCCGCCGTGGGATGCCGCGGCGCCCGCGCCGCCGTAGATTCCGCGTGTCTCCCCCATCATCCGGCGACACACGACCGATGCGTATCTGATGCGACTCACTCTGCGCGGCGCGCTGGCGGCCGCGTTCATCCTGGCGATGTGCGCCATGTGCGTGCGGCTGGGGTTCTGGCAGCTGGACCGGCTGGCGCAGCGCAAGGCGCGCAACCACGCGCTCCAGGCCGCGCTCACGATGCCCGCGCTGCGCTTCGACGCGCTCACCGCCGCCGCCATCGAGCGCCAGCCGGAGCGCTTCATCAACCGCCGCGTGCAGGTCACCGGCAGCTACGATCCCGCCGGCGAGATCGTGTTGCGCGGGCGATCGAACCGGAGCGATCCGGGCGTGCACCTGGTCACGCCGCTGATCGTGGCCGCCGTGCCGCAGGCGCTGCTCGTCAACCGCGGCTGGGTCCCCTCGCCCGACGCGGCCACGGTCGACGCCCGGCCGTTCGCCGAGCCGGGAACGCGCACCGTCACCGGCATCCTGCAGGAGATCCCCCGCAACACGCGCGCGGCGGGCGAGCCGGCCACCACGCGGGTCAACGGCGCGCGCGTCATCACCTACCGCCGGCTGGACCTGGACGCCATCCGCAAGCGGGAGCGCCGCCCGATCGCCCCGCTGTACCTGCAGCTCCTCCCCGCCGCCGACTCCGCCAGCTCGCGCCCGCCGATTCGCGTCGCCCTGCCGCCGATGGACAACGGCCCGCACCTGAGCTACGCCGTCCAGTGGTTCAGCTTCGCCATCATCGGGGTGATCGGCCTCGTCATCATGCTGTTCCGCCAGCGCCGTATCGACGAGCGCTGACCTCTCCGGGGGGCCAGAAGACTTCACCCCGCGCCGGTCCGTCCGGCGCGGGGTGAAGTGCATCTCATCTATCCACTCGGTTCGTCACAGGTCGTTCTGGTACGGCTGGAACTCGCACCCCGGCCGCACCGGCGCGTAGATCACCTCCATGTTCGGCCACCCGCGCTCGGCGAAGAGCGGCGTGCCGTGGAAGCTGCCGACGCGCACCAGTTCTGCCGGGTCCATCCTGCGCGGAAGGCCATACTTGACCCGGTACAAGCCGGTCAGGGGAAGCGGACGATTGCTGCGATACCAGTATGCATTCTCCACGTACGCAGGCGAGGTCGCCGGATACGCATCCCGGAACGGGCGCCCCGCCACCATGGTGTCGCCCGTCGCCGAGTCGATCTGGACCGGCACCCAGCGCAGCTCACCTTCCGCTAGCACGCACACGGCCGGGCCATCCGGCAGCGGCGGAGGCGCGGCAGGCGTCGCGGGGACGGCGACACGAACGCGGCGGACGTACTCCTGCAGGCAGCCAGCCTTCACCGGCACGTACAGCACCGCCACCTCCGCCCGCGGCACCTTGGGATCGGTCAAGAGCGGATGACCCGCCATCTCCCCGACCCGCTTGAGCCTCGCCTCCTCCTCCGCCAGCACGCCGAAGCCCGGCTCGAACCGGTGCCCATCGAACACGAATCCGCGCGCCAGCGGCGGGCGGTACGAGGGGCTGCGAAAATCCACGCATGGGCCATCTGCCTGCGCGCGGGTCACGGCGGACGCGGTCAGCGGCGCCGTGCAGAACGCCACGAAGATCATCGTTGGCCACAGTCGATTCGTCATGTCCGCGCAGGTGGGGAGATGGAGATGGAATGCGGTCGCCACGAGCGACTTGAATCGTATGCTCCGCGGCCGGAAGAGCGCCAGCCGCCGTCAGTCCGCGGCGAAGGTGAAGCGGCAGCTCGGCGCGCCGGCTCGGTCGCAGCACTCCGTCACCTCCTGGCCCACGACCTCGCTAAGCAGCGCCGCCGCGATGCGGCAGACTTCCGGGTGCCCGTCCACCGCCTCGCGCAGCGGGCAGCCGAAGCCGCGGACCGACGCGATTCCGCCCTCCACGCGCGCCTCGGCCACGCCGCCGAGCTCCGCCAGCACCGCGACCGCCGCCTCCGCGCGCTGGTGCGCGTCTCCCCGCGCCGGCGCGAACGCGGAGCCGAGCCGCGCGCCGACCTCGGCGACCAGCGCATCCACCTCCGCGCCCGGCATCCGGCCGCGGAGCGCGCCCAGCAGCGTGCGCAGCACCACGCCGTACGCGCGCGGGAAGAGCGAGTCCGCCTCGGGGGTGAGCGCGTACACGTGCGCGGGCTTCCCCACGCCCCGGCGCACGCCGCGCATCGCCACCAGCCCGTCGCGCTCCAGCCCGGCCAGGTGCATGCGCACCGCGTTGTCCGTCAGCTCCAGCGCGGCGGCCAGCTCGTTCACCGTGTGCTCGGAGCGGCGCAGCAGCGTGATCACCCGCCCCCGCGTGCTCCCCATCAACCGGTCGTTCCAGCGTCTCGTCTCCACTCGCCTCTCCTCGTGTTCTCCCCGCGAGTCTAACCCCACGCCGCATTCATGTCCAGTAAATCAAAGATAATGTTGACATATGGGAGCGGATGAATCCATTCTATGGAACGATCGTCGGGTCCGGCGCATCCACGCGCCGGGATCGGCGCGTATCACGGCAGCTCGCATCGATCACACCACACGGGAGACCACGGATGAACCGCAGCACGCGCACCCTCGCCCTCCTCGTAACCACCCCCGCCGTCCTGCTGCTGGCGGCGTGCGGCGGCAAGGCGAACGATGGCGGCGAGGGGACCACCACCGACACCGCCTCGGCCACCACGGCGCCCGCCGCGCCGGTGTCGCCGCCGGCCACCACCGACACCACCGCCGCTCCCGCCGCGTCCACCGGTACCGTCACCGATCCGCAGATCGCCGCGATCGCGGTGGCGGCGAACGCGGTCGACAGCGCGGCCGGCGCGATGGCGCGCGACAAGGCCACCAACCCGCGGGTGAAGGAGTTCGCCGCGCGGATGGTGACGGACCACGGCGGCGTGAACAAGCAGGCCGTGGCGCTGGTGCAGAAGCTGAACGTGACGCCCGAGGAGACGCCCACCAGCCGCCAGCTCACCCAGGGCGGCGAGCAGTCGCGCCAGCAGCTGTCCGGCCTGGGCGGCGCCGCGTTCGACCGCGGCTACATGAGCCACGAGGTGGAGTACCACCAGACCGTGCTCGACGCGATCGACAAGACGCTCCTCCCCAACGCGCGGAACGCGGAGCTGAAGGCGCTGCTGCAGCAGGTTCGTCCGGCCGTCGCCGCGCACCTGCAGATGGCGCAGGAGATCCAGACGTCGCTCGGCGCGCAGTGAGCCCGCGCGCCGCGCACCGGGTGACGCGAGCGGCGGTGCTCGCGGCCGCGCTCGCCGGGTGCGCGGCCGCGGCGCCCAGGCCGGTGCGCCACGAGATCCAGATCACCGCGTTCGTCTACCGGGCGCCGCGCGTGCCGGTGCACCCCGGCGACACGCTGGTGTTCATCAACCGCGACGCGGTGCCGCACACCGCCACCGCCGCCGGCCAGCGCTGGGACAGCGGCGAGATCCCCGCCGGCGAATCTCGTGTGGTGGTGCTCCCCGCCAACGCGACCGGCACGTACCGGTGCATGTATCACCCGAACATGAACGCCACGCTGGCGATCGCGGAGTGACGCCCACGGAGGGGAGAGGAACGGCGGGGAACGAAGAATCCGGGAGATGACGAAGGGGAGGCCCCTCGCGAGGCCTCCCCTTCGTCATCATCGAATATCCATCGACCCGCGTCGGTCGATCCAGCGGCGATCAGGTGTGGCCGGGGCCGTCGTCGTTGCCGCCGCCGCCGTGGCCCTCGCCGTGGAAGCCGCGCTCGGTCTCCACCTTGAACTCGCCGAGCCTGCCGTTGAACTGCGACAGGTCGATCACCGTCGTTCCCGTCTTGAAGAAGGCGGCCGGGTCCAGCACCACCGACACCGCGTTCCCGCTCGACCCCTCGGCCACGGTGAGCGGCGGGTTGATCGGCAGCGTCACCCGCACCTCGGCGCGGAGGAAGGCGCGGAAGCTCCGCGGGGCGCCGCCGGTGGGGGTGAAGGTGCCCGTCACCAGCATGCTCGCCTTCTGCGGCCAGTCCGGGATCTGCGCGCGGATCTGGCCGAACAGCGCCTGCACCTGCGCCGGGGTGGCGTCGTCGTCGTCCGCGTGGTCGTCGTCATCGTCGATGTCCAGGTTCTTCACCCGGAAGCGGACGCTGGTATAGGTGCCCGCCGGGGTGGCGCCGGTGGTCACGTCGAGCCGGCTCCCGTTCAGCGGCACGTCCACGAAGAAGGGACCCGCCTGGAACTCGCACTCGTCGTCGCTCACGCCGGTGCCGTTGCGGTCGCACGCCACGTCGTTGGCGCCGCGCAGCTGGAACTTGGCCACCACCATCTGGATCCCGGTGATGGAGAGCGTCCCGTTGGTCCCCGCCACCGCCAGCGGGCCGCCCAGCGCCGCCGTCCCGCCCGCCCGCAGCGCGCTCGGCGACGAGACGCCCATCCGCACCGCCACCGTCCCTCGCGCCTGCGTTCCCGTGCTGTCCGATCCGCACGCCGCCATCACCAGCGGCGCGCAGAGCAGGGAAAGGGCGAACAGCTTCCTGGCCATCATGGGTCTTCACTCCGTTACGGGTGTGGGCTCGCCGGACACGCCCGGCGGATCGTTCGACTCTGGGGGAACGATAAGGCAACGGGTGGACCGTTCGGCCGACATCTGTTTATAAGCGGGAGAAATCCGCGCCGTGCCTGGAAGATCGTTGCAACGATCAATCTGGCGCCGTCCCGGCGGCCGGGTTATAACCGTCTCATTGCGCTACACTCCCTGCCGTGCCCCGATCCAGGGCGCGGAACCCGTCCGGAAATCTCCTCCACGCTGCCGTGAGCCACCTTCTCGTCGTCGCGCGCTCCGATTCCTTCTCGCAGATCTGGCCGCAGCTGGCGGCCGCGATCGGCGTGGAGGCGCGCGTGGTCGACGCGCCCGGCGAGGCCGCCGGCGCGGCCGACGCGGTGGCGGTGATCCTCGCCGTCGCGGGGATCGAGGAGGTGGGCGAGGCGGACCTGCGCGCCCTGGCGGCCGCCGGCGCGCCGGCGCCGCTGGTGGTGGGCGCGCGGACGGATCACCGGCTCGCGGTGGCGCTGGTGCGCGCGGGCGCGGCCGACTACTTCGCGCTCCCGGGAGACCTGGAGGCGCTCCGCGGCGAGCTGGCGGAGCGCGGCAAGCGGCTGCAGGCGCGCGAGGCGGGCGGCCGCCTCGCCGCGGCCGAGAAGCACCACTTCGACTTCTCGCGCATCATCGGCGGGAGCACCCAGCTGCGCGCCGCGCTCGATCGCGCCTCGCGCATCATCCCGCGCGACCGCGCGACGATCCTGGTAACCGGCGAGACGGGGACGGGGAAGGAGCTGCTGGCGCAGGCGATCCACTACAACGGCCCGCGCGGCGCCCAGCCCTTCGTGGAGCTGAACTGCGCCGCCGTTCCCGCCGGGCTGCTGGAGACCGAGCTCTTCGGCCACGAGCGCGGCGCCTTCACCGACGCGCGCACCGCCAAGCCCGGGCTCTTCGAGGCGGCGGACGGCGGCACCCTCTTCCTGGACGAGATCGGCGACCTGCCGCTCGCGCTGCAGGGGAAGATCCTCAAGGCGCTGGAGGAGAAGAACGTCCGCCGCGTGGGCGCCGTGCGGGCGCGCGAGGTGGACGTGCGCATCATCGCCGCCACGCACGTGGACCTGGCGCAGGCCGTCCGCCGCGGCGAGTTCCGCGAAGACCTGTACTACCGCCTCTCGGTGATCCCCATCCACCTCCCCGCGCTGCGCGAGCGTGGCGAAGACGTGCTGCTGGTCGCCGATCACTTCCTGCGCACGCTCGCCGGGCAGTACGGGATGGACGTGCCGGTCATCACCCCCGAGGTGCGGCGCTCGCTGCTGGCGCACGGGTGGCCGGGGAACGTGCGCGAGCTGCGCAACAGCATCGAGCGCGCGCTCCTGCTGGGCGACGGCGGGCTGGACCCGGCGGACCTCTTCCCCGAGCAGGCGCGGGAGGGCGGTGCCGGCGCATCCTCCGGCGGCACCGCGGCGATCCCCTTCCCGGCGACGCTCTCGGAGATCGCGCGGGGCGCGGCGCACGCCATGATGTCGCGGGTGGAGGGGAACAAGAGCGCCGCCGCCGAGGCGCTGGGGATCTCGCGCTCGCGGCTCTACCGGCTCCTCGAGGGGGCGGACGACGATGGCGCGGAATGAGACATCCGTCGCGCGGCGGAACACCCGTCTCCGCACGGGATCCAGGCGTGGCGCGGATTTTCGTCGGTGCACGGCTTGCCCCGGATGATGTGCCGAACGGGGATGAACCCACCAGACGTACTGCCATGCAGATGATGCATCGACGATTGAAGTCCGCCGCCGCGCTGGTCCTGGCGGCGATCCTGGCCTCGTGCGGCGACTCGCCCTCGGGGCCCGGCGAGCTGCCGGCGAACGAGCTGGTGTTCGTCCGCGCGGCCGCCAACGCGCCGCCGCTGGAGACCACGCAGGTGCAGGTGTGGGCCAGGGCCGGGGAGGGGCGCCGGGTGGAGATCCGCTACGCCAAGGTCGGCGAGTACGGCGGCGACCGGTGCCTGGAGTTCGACATCCCCGGCGACGCGCTGCTCAAGCGGCCGGATGGGACGCCGTTCGCGAAGGGCGATTCGGTGCTGATCACCATCCAGCTGGTGGACCCCGGCACCTTCAACTTCCGCTTCTCGCCCGCGGGGCTGCAGTTCAGCCCCAAGCACCCGGCCGAGCTGCGCGTCTCGTACAAGTGGGCCAACCCGGACCTGAACGGCGACGGGACGGTGGACGACCGCGACCGCTCGTTCCGCTTCGGCATCTGGCGCCAGGAGACCGACGACGCCCCCTGGCTCCGCCTCGGCACCGACCGCGACGACGACGTCGAAGAGCTCCGCGCCGACATCTTCGGCTTCACCAAGTACGCCATGGCGGGCAACGTCTGACGCCCGGGAATCGCACGTGAGCGCCTCCGCATCTCCTCTGACTCTCGACGAGGCTCGCGCCCTTCGCGCGGCCGGCGACTGGCCCACGCTGGTCGCCCGTGCCGCCGTGGTGGAGGACGAGGCGCTTCTTCGCGAGCCCGAGGTGGCCTGGCACACGGCCGTCGCCGCGCGGCGCGTGGGCCAGGCGGGGCGCGCGCTCGCTCTCGCGCGGCTGCTGGAGCCCGTCGCGCGGCTCCGGGGTGAGCGGCGGCTGATCGCCGACGTGGTGAACCTCACCGGCGTGGTGCTCTGGGAATCCGGCCGGGCGGCCGAGGCGGAGGTGCGGTTCGCCGAGCTCCTGGAGGCGGCCACCGAGTGGGGGAACGAGGATGATGTCGCCGCCGCCTGCAACAACCTGGGGGTGCTGGCCAACGTCCGCGGGCGGCGCGACCTGGCGTTGACCTACTACCAGCGCGCGCTCGCGGCGTACCAGCGGCTGGGGAGCGTGGCGGGTCTCTCGCAGACGCACCACAACCTCGGGATCTCGTACCGCGACCTGGGGTTCGGGCGCGAGGCCGACACCCACTTCCGCCGGGCGATCGAGCTGGCGGGCGAGGCGGAGCGAGAAGACGTGGTCGCGCTCGCCGAGGCGGAGCGGGCCGGGCTCCGCGCGGCGTGGGGCGATGGCAAGCTGGCCGGGGAGATGGCGCGCCGCGCGCTGGAGCGGTTCCAGCGCATCTCGGACCCCACGGGCGCCGCGCAGGCGATCCGGATCCTCGGCCTCGCGGCACACGCGGATGGCGATCTCTCCGCCGCCGAGTCCCGCTTCGACGAGGCGCTTGCGATCGCACGCTCGCACAACGATGCGCTGCTGCGGGCCGAGGTGCAGCGCGACCGCGGCCAGCTTCTCCGTGAGATGAACCGTGTCGATGACGCGCGGGATGCGTTCACCGACTCGATCGTGCACTTCGAGCAGATCGGCGCCGCCGCCGAGGCCGAGGCGCTGCGGGTGATGGTCGAGGCGCTCACTCCTTAGCGGCCAGCACGGCGACTGGTCCCGATCGTCCGACCGCGTGAGGCGTCCCAAGTGCTTGGGACGCCTCACTTCGCTGGTGAACCATTTCGAGGCGGCGCAGCATTTTATTCATCGTATTTACACGGAGTGGACAACCATGTGTTTCTTCATAGTTTTGACGCTCGCGGAGGGTAGGCTTGACGCAACATAGAAGAACTGGTATAATCGCATGAGCAAGCTGCCGGATAGGCCGGTGCGGTGGGTGGGGAACTCGAAGAAAGATTTTTGCAAGTTCCCGCCCGAGGTACAGGACGATTTCGGATACGCGCTGTACCTGGTGCAATCCGGCGTTCACGTGGTGCCGGGTGCGAAGCCGCTGGGGAAGGGTGTGCTCAAGGGACTGGGGATCATCGAGCTGAGTGACGACCACGACGGCGACACCTACCGCACCGTCTACACGGCCCGGCTGGGGCGCGCGGTGTACGTGCTCGACGCGTTCAAGAAGAAGTCGAAGTCCGGGATCGCCACGCCGAAGCACGAAACCGACCTGATCCGGCAGCGCTACGACGCGGCGGTCCGCGACGCGCGGGAGCGGGGCGAAATCCAAGCGAACGGGAGAGAGTCATGAGCGAAGAGACCCGCATCGAGGAAGGCAGCGGCAACCTGTGGGCGGACATCGGCCGGGCGGATGCCGACGAGGCGCTCGCGCGGGCCGAGCTGATGCGGCGGATCAGCGACGCGATCCGTGCGCGCGGGCTCACGCAGGCCGCGGCGGCCGAGCTGCTGGAGACCACGCAGCCCGTGATCTCGGACCTGGTGCGCGGAAAGCTCTCGCGCTTCTCGCTGGAGCGGCTGATCGGCTACCTCAACGCGCTGGGGAACGACGTGGAGATCATCGTGCGCGCGCACCCCGGGGATGGCTCGGCGCGCGGGCGGATCCGCGTGGCGGCATAGACTCCGGCCGGCGGCGGCTGTCGCGAAGAAAGGCGGGGTGTTCCGGATCGGAACACCCCGCCTTTCTTCGTCCGTGCGGACGTTTTCACATAACTCGTTGCAACGGAGATGCTTCGCCCGGGCCGCGCCACGCGGGGGGCGCGGGAGCGGCGGTTGCGACCGTGGCGGGGCGTGAACACGACCCGCCAGGCCGCCTCAGGGCGCCACGTCGAAGAACGCGAGCTCCTTTTCGCGGTCGATGGTGGTTTTCATCGTCCACTCGCTGTCGAACAGGATCAGCGGCTTCTCCTTGCTGTCGTACACCAGCGCGCGGCCGTAGCCGCCGTTGGCCACGCGCTCGACCTCGGCCATCGGTCCCTCCACCCAGCGGGCGAAGCGGTAGCTCATCCCCTCGAGGCGCGCCTTCACGCCGTACTCGTGCTCCAGGCGGTGCAGCAGCACGTCGAACTGCAGCTTCCCCACGGCGCCCACGATCGGCGCGGGTCCGGTGATGCTCTCGGCGTAGAACACCTGCGCGGCGCCCTCTTCCGAAAGCTGCTGCAGCCCCACGTCCAGCTGCTTGCGGCGCATGGGGTCGCCCACGTGGATGCGGGCGAAGTGCTCGGGGCTGAAGCGCGGGATCCCGCTGAACTCCAGGTCTCCGTTGGCGCTCAGCGTGTCGCCCACGCGCAGGGTGCCGCGGTCGTGGATGCCGATCACGTCGCCCGGCCACGCCTCTTCGATCTGCGTGCGCTCGCGCGCCATGAACTGCGTGGGCTGCGCCAGGCGCACCTCCTTGCCCAGGCGCACGTGCTTCACCTGCATCCCCGCCTCGAAGCGCCCGCTGCACACGCGCACGAAGGCGATGCGGTCGCGGTGCTTGGGGTCCATGTTCGCCTGGATCTTGAACACGAAGCCGGTGAAGTGCGGGTCCAGCGGCTCCACCTCGCCGGCGCTGGAATCGCGCGGAGTGGGCTCGGGGGCCAGCCCCAGGAACTGCACCAGGAAGGGCTCCACGCCGAAGTTGGTGAGCGCGCTGCCGAAGTACACCGGGCTCACGTCGCCGGCCAGGAAGGCCTCCTGCGTGAAGGTGGCGCCGGCCAGCTCCAGCAGCGACAGGTCGTCGAGCAGCTTCTCCAGCGCGTTCTCGGGAACGATGTCGTGGATGCGGTCGTCGTGGAGCGAGATGGCATGCTCCTCGGCGCGCTTCTGCCCGTGGTCCTCGCCGCGCTCGAAGAGGTGGATGCGCTCGTCGGCGCGGTCGTACACGCCCAGGAAGCGGTCGCCGGCCACCACGGGCCAGGTCATGGCGTACGTCTTCATCCCCAGCTCGCGCTCCACGTCGTCCAGCAGCTGGATCGGGTCGGCGCCGGGGCGGTCGCACTTGTTGACGAAGGTGACCACGGGCGTCTTCCGCAGGCGGCACACCTCGAACAGCTTGCGCGTCTGCTCCTCCACGCCCTTGCGGTTGTCGAGCAGCATCACGGCGCTGTCGGCCGCCATCAGGGTGCGGTACGTGTCTTCGGAGAAGTCCTGGTGGCCCGGCGTGTCGAGCAGGTTCACGGCGTAGCCGCCGTACTCGAACTGGAGCACGGAGCTGGTGACGCTGATCCCGCGCTCCTGCTCCATCTTCATCCAGTCGGACGTGGCATGCCGCGCGGCACGGCGTGCCTTCACGCTCCCGGCCAGGTGGATGGCTCCGCCGTAGAGGAGGAGCTTTTCCGTGAGCGTGGTCTTCCCCGCGTCGGGGTGGCTGATAATGGCGAAGGTCCGCCGGCGGCGGACCTCGGTTTCGAGTCGTTCCATGGGGGATCCAATCAGACCGGCCGCGCGGCGGCGCCATCTGGCGTGCCGCGTGGCCGGTTTGCGTGGGTGAAATCTAACACCTCGGCCCGCAACCCTCAACGCGTGGCCGCTTCGGGCGGCCGTCTTCCGCGCCGCGCGTGCCGCGTGGCGCATCTCCATCCTCACCAGGGAAGGTTCACATGAACGGCAGGCTTCGTGTTTCCGCGTCGTTGCTCGCCATGCTGGCACTGTCCGCGTGCGGCGGGGACAGCACCGGTTCGGGCGGCGGCGGCGGCGGTGGCGGTGGTGGGGCGTTCACCAGCGCGGCCACGGTGCACCTCACCTCGGCCAGCTACTCGCCCAGCGTGGTGAACCTGAACAAGGGCGGTGTGATCACCTGGACGGCCGACACCAACGTCGAGCACACCATCACGCCCGACGCTCCCGGCCAGGCGGGCGCGTGGGCCTCCACGGGGATGGACGCTTCCGGGCAGACGTTCTCGCACACCTTCAACACGGCGGGCGACTTCGCGTACCACTGCAACATCCACTCGACGATGAAGGGCGTGATCCACGTGCAGTGAGCCATCCATCGTCCGTCGTGGGGATCTACGCGGATGACGGCCGAACGGCAAAAAGAGGGCGCTTCGCGCGAGCCACGGAGGACACGGAAACAGCCACGGTCGCATCCCGGTCGACCCTGGCTTTAGCTCGTCCCCGCATGCTCTTCTTCAGGAGGCGGATGGGGGAGGAGATGGTGCGCGGGCGCCGTCTCCTCCGCGTTCATCGGTCGCATCGTGTTCGGGAGGGTGATGGGTCGGGATCGATTCCCCCAACGCGGCGGCGGGTCGCGCTGTATCTTCTGGCGAACGTGGAGGCGCGGCACCGGGCCGCGCACGTGATGCACCCCTCGGAGGAATGGACGCCATGCAACGCTCGCTGCTCATCCCCATGACCCTGGCGGCCCTGGTGGGGCTCGCCGCCTGCGACCAGAGCTCCACCGGCAGCTCCAACCCGTCCACCCTCACCCCCGCCGAGGCGCGCGAGGTGGCGGCGGACTTCGGCGACCAGGACGGCGCGATGCTCGACGGCGTTCCCGGCGGCTCCTTCGACCGCGCGCCGGCTGGCCCGATGTTCGCCACCGGCACGGTGACCACCACGTTCACGCGCACGCGCACCTGTCCCGCCGGCGGGAGCGTGAAGCTGGAGGGGACGATGGTGCACACCGGCGATCCCGCCACGCGCACGGGGAGCATCAGCTTCAACGCCACGCGGACCGAGGCGGCCTGCGCCTTCACCCGCAACGGCGGAACGCTCACCATCACCGGCAACCCGAACACCGTGTTCACGGCGAACCAGGCGTGGACGAACGGCACGCCGGGCGTGCGCACCGCGACCAAGAAGGGGAGCTTCACCTGGGCCAAGAGCACCGGCGGCTCCGGCAGCTGCACCGTGGACGTGACCCACACCTGGGATCCCGCCGCGAAGACGCTCAAGGTCAGCGGCGCCCTCTGCAACCAGACGATCGACATCACCCGCACCTGGACCCAGGGTGCCTGATCGCGGGCCGATGGTGAAATGCGAAGCGGCCCCGGAGATTCGCTCTCCGGGGCCGCTTCGCTCGTCGGTCGTTGAATCGCGCGCCGCGCTCGCGTCTCGGCGGAGGCGTTCGCTCCGCGCGGCTCAGCCCCGCGCGATCTGGCGGGTGTGGTGCTCCACGTGGATGGCCATGAAGCGCATCCCCTTCACCGCGTCGAGCTTGCCGAAGTACGGGTGCGTCAGCCCGCCGCCGCCGGAGTGGTAGGCGCGCTCCATCTCGTTCTCGAAGCGCTCCGCCAGCGCGCGCAGCCGGCGCAGCAGCTCGGGGCGCGGCGTGGTGACCTCGCCCGGGCGCAGCTCGCGTGGCGAGCGCGCGCGCAGCGGGATCGAGCGATGGAAGAGGATGTGGGGGAGGAGCACCAGCCGCAGCAGCTTCAGGCGGAAGGGCGGCACGCGCACCGTCATCGCCTCGCCGCTCGTCACCTCGCGGATCCCCGCCTCGTAGCTCAGCGCCAGGTGCTCGGCGATCTGCGCGCGCGTCCACTTGCCCGGGCCCCACGGCTGGCTCCACGCATCCTCGCGCAGCAGCTCGGCGCTGTCCAGGAAGGCGGCGAGCGCGGTGCGGTGCTCGTCCACGGCTTCGTCCCAGCGGGTATCGTCGCGCTGGGCGGTGGCATGGGTGGGGCGCTTGCCGGCGGCTGCCACGCTCATGGCTACCCTCCAGGTGGGGTGAGGGGCGCCGGGCGCGGGAGGCGCTCGGCGGGCCGTGCGGAGATCGATGGGGAGAAAAGGGCGGCCGGCGCTCAGGGCGCGCGCAGCCACCCGGCAATGCGATGCGTGGACTCGCTCAGGCTCCAGCCGGCGCGGGCCCACCCCTCCACCCGGGCGACGATCTCGTCGGCGGAAGACGATCCGTCGCGCGCCGGGGCCAGGTAGTCGGCGCTGCTCCACTCCTGCCAGCGCACCCGGCCGGCGGCATCGGGGCGGTGGAGGAGGAGGACGTACCCCTCGCCCCCGCCGGGCGCCGCGGCATGAAAGGCCAGCGTGGCGCTCATCAGCGGGCGCTGGCCACCACGTCGGGGTTGCGCAGGATCAGCGGCTGGGTCGCCTCGATGCGGCGGATCGGCACCACGCCATCCACCGCCATCGCCGCGAAGAGGAGCGCCAGGTACAGCAGCGAGCTGCGGTACAGCGCCCACGCCGGCTGCGTGTAGTTGGCCGCGCGCGTCACCTTCACCACGCCGCGGATGAACCACGCGCCCAGCAGCGCCGCGGCCGCGCCGTAGAACAGCCCCAGCCCGCCGTAGGTGACCGGCGCCAGCGTCACCGGCACCAGCAGCAGCGTGTAGAACAGCATCTGCCGCATGGTCTCGCGCTCGCCCCACACGTTGGGCGCCATCGGGATCCCCACGCGGCCGTAGTCCTTCTGCTTCACCAGCGCCAGCGCCCAGAAGTGCGGCGGCGTCCAGAAGAAGACGATCAGGAAGAGGTAGACCGCCGTGAGCGACACGTGCCCCGTGGCCGCCGCCCACCCCACCAGCGGCGGGAAGGCGCCCGCCGCGCCGCCGATCACGATGTTCTGCGGCGAGGTGCGCTTGAGCCAGCGGGTGTAGATGAACACGTAGTACAGCAGCCCGCCCAGCGCCAGCACCGCGCTCAGCAGGTTCACGAACACCGCGAAGATGGCGAACGACGCGGTGCCCAGCGCGAGCCCGAAGCCCAGCACGTGCGCCGGCGACATCCGCCCGCTGGGGATGGGGCGCAGCGCCGTCCGCGGCATCTTCGCGTCGATGTCGCGGTCGATGTACATGTTGATGGAGTTGGCGCCGCCGGCCATCAGGTAGCCGGCGAGCATGGTCCACCAGAAGGTGGCCGCCGGCGGCAGGCCGCGCAGCGCGATCACCATCGGCGCCCAGGTGGTCACCAGCAGCAGCGAGATGATGCGCGGCTTGGTGAGGGTCACGTAGTCCCTCACGCGCTGCCGCATACCGCCCGCCACCACGGCGCCGCGCCCCGCGGCGGCGATCCCGGCGCGGTGCGTGGCGGTGGTGAAGGGCGTGTCGAGCGCCTCGCGGACGGCCGTGGGGTCGGCCGCGTAGCGCGCCATGGCTTCGGGCATCGGGTCCAGGTACGGCTTCTATGCGGACGCGAACGGCCGGAGGGCGGTCCGCGGGAAGCGAGCAAATATAATCTTCCCCCCGTCCTTCGCCACCCCGGACGGGGGATGGACTACCATCCGTGGGGAAGATCCCTACGCCGCGGCCCCGAAGGGCGAACGCATTCGGCCGCAACCACTTGCGTGCGGCGCGGCGGATGCGGTATCGTCTTCGCTCGCGAACCCCATCAACCGAACGCAACGTACGTTCCCGTGAACGCAGCACCCCGCCGGCCGCGCCCGACCCGTTTTTCCCGCTACGCGTGGGGGGTGCTGGCGTGGAACGTGGCCGTGGTGCTGTGGGGCGCCCTGGTGCGCGCCTCGGGCTCGGGCGCGGGGTGCGGCAGCCACTGGCCGCGCTGCAACGGCCAGGTGATCCCGCAGTCGCCCACCGTCCACACGCTGATCGAGTTCACGCACCGGCTGATGACCGGGCTCGACACCTTCCTGGTGCTGGGCCTGCTGGTCGCCGCGTTCCGGTTCTACCCCCGCGGCAATCCGGTGCGCCTCGGCGCCGTGCTCTCCACCTTCTTCCTGGTGACCGAGGCGCTGGTCGGCGCCGCGCTGGTCAAGTTCGACCTGGTGGCCGACAACCGCTCCACCGCGCGGGTGTGGGTGATGGCGGTGCACCTGGTGAACACCTTCATCCTCCTTGCCGTGCTGACGCTGACGGCGTGGTGGGCCGGCGGCGGCGCGGCGATCCGCCTGCGGGAGCGGGGTCGGCTGGCCGGGGTGATGCTCCTCGCCGTCTTCGCCACGATCGCGGTGGGCACCACGGGGGCGATCACCGCGCTGGGCGACACGCTGTATCCCAAGCAGGCGGTGGGGATTCGCGAGGCCGCGGCGGCCACCTTCCTGGAGCGCCTGCGCATCGTGCATCCGATCGTGGCGGTGCTCACCGCGCTGTACGTGGTGGCCGCCGGCGCCCTCGCGCGCCGCATGCGGCCGAACGCGGCGACGGCGCGGCTGTCGCGGCTGCTGGTGGCGCTCTTCGCGCTTCAGGTGGCGGCGGGGACGATCAACGTGGCCCTCCTCGCCCCCGTGTGGATGCAGCTCGTGCACCTGCTCCTGGCCGACGCCGTCTGGGTCGCGCTGATCTGCACCACCGCCGCCGCCCTGGCCGTGGATGATGGGGTCACGGTCGATCCCACTCCCGTCCGAGCCGATCGCCCCGCGCTCAGCGAAGCGCCGGCGTAGCAGTCGACGGGGGGATGATGCAACGCAAACCGCCCGGCTCTCGCGTGGAGCCGGGCGGTTTTTCGTTGCGATCCGCTCTTCTGGGTCCCGATCGGGGCGGTTCGGGGGATCGGAGGAGACGGATGGAGCCGCAGGAACCGCGTGGGTGCCCGGCGTCTCGGCAGCAGATCGCTGGACGATCCACGCAAACGTGGCTGCTCCTACGCCGGGGGCGAGGCTCCGGCGGAAGGCCGGCAAGGTCTTACCCGTGTTCACGACGATCGGGTGATCTCTTACTCCTCCGCCATTGCGTCCGGCCGCGCCAGGCCGGCGGGGAGGACGAGCGAGAAGAGCGACCCGCGCTCGGGGCGCGAGCGCACGGTGATGTCGCCGCCCAGGCGCCGCGCGAGCTGGCGCGAGAGCGCCAGGCCGATCCCCGTGCCGCCGAAGCGCCGCGTGGCCGAGCCGTCCAGCTGGCGGAACTCGTCGAAGACGCGCTCCAGCTCGCCGGGGTCCACGCCGATCCCCGTGTCTTCCACCTCCCACACCACGGCGTGCCGCGCGTCACCCGTGCGGCGCGCCTCGTCGGTCCACGGGTTGCCGCTGGCCATGCGCACGCGAACGCGCACGCCGCCCTCGCGCGTGAACTTGTAGGCGTTGCTCACCAGGTGGCGGAGGATGCGCACCACCTGGCTCCCGTCCGTGCGCACCGGCAGGGTGGCCTCGGGGGCGTCGACCACCACCTCCAGGTGCGGCGGCACCGGGATCGCCTTCATCGCGGCGCGGAGGAGGGCGACGGCGTCGCAGGTCTCCACCTGCGGCGCCAGGCGGCCCAGCGCCAGGGAGTTGAGGTCCAGCAGGTCCTCGATCAGCCGCAGCAGCTCGCCGCCGGCCTCCTCGATGCGGGCGAGCTGCGCCAGCTGCGCGTCGTTCAGCGCGCCCACGTCGCGGAGAAGGAAGGTGTAGCCCAGGATGGCGGTGAGCGGGGTGCGCAGCTCGTGGCTCACGTTGGCCAGCAGCTCGCCGCGCAGGCGGCGCGCCTCCTCGGCCTCGCGGAAGCGCGCCTCCAGCTCCACGTTCTGCAGGCGCAGCAGCGCGTTGGCGCGCTGCAGGTCGTCGATCAGGTGTGCCTTGAAGGCCGTGGCCGAAAGCTGGTCGGCCACCAGCCGCAGCAGGTGCCGGTCGTGCGCGGGGAGCGCGCCGGGGTCGCGGAAGTAGAAGGTGATCGCCCCCTCCGGCCGCCCGCCCAGAATCAGCGGCAGCGCCACCGACGCGGCGAAGCCCAGCTCGCCGGCCACCTCCCACCAGTCGCCCAGCGCGGGGTCGGCGAACACGTCGGGGACCTCCACCACCCGCCCCTCGGCGACGGCCACCCCGGTGGGGCCGGCGCCGATCCGCACGCGCATCTCGCCCAGGAACTCGGCGTAGGCGGGCGGCCAGTTCCAGCTGGCCGCCAGCCGCATCACGCCCTCTTCCTCGCGCAGGTAAACGGAGCCGAAGGCGGCCCCCACGAGCGGCGAAACACGTTCCAGCGCAAGGCGATACACCTCGTGCGGAGAGGCCGCCGTGAGGAACGCGTGGGCGATCTCGCGGGCGGCCTGCAGCTCGCGCAACAGCGTGTCGGCAGCGGGAATCGGCGCGGCTGCTGGAAAATTTGGCACCGGCGGTTCTTGACGGATGAGAGGGCGGCTCCTACTGTAGGTGCGAACGGCGTTGCCGTTTGTGGGTTTTCGCCGAATTCAACCCCTTTACAGGAGCTCCGCGGTGAACAAGTCCGAACTAGTCCAGCAGCTGGCGAGCCGCGCCGACCTTAGCCGTGCCGAGGCTTCGCGCGCCGTCGACGCGCTGTTCTCGGTCGAGAACGGGATCATCGCCGAGGCGCTGCGCGGCGACCAGAAGGTCCAGATCACCGGGTTCGGCAGCTTCGAGGCCAAGCGCCGCGAAGCTCGCAAGGGCCGTAACCCGCGTACCGGCAAGGAGATCGACATCGCTGCCTCCACCAGCCCGGTGTTCCGCAGCGGCAAGAGCCTGAAGGACTCGTTCGGCGGCTGAGGCCACGCCTCTCCAGACGCCCCGAGAGCCACGGCCCCCGGCCGTGGCTCTCGCCGCATCGGGGGGAATCGAGATGCGCAGACGCCGCCCTCGCGAGGCCCTGCAGCCGCGGGGCACGGTGCACCCCCTGCTCGACCTGCACGGCATGACCGGCGGCGAGGCGAGGGTGCGGGCCGAGCTATGGCTTCGCGACCACGCCGCCGCCGGCGAGCGCACCGTGGTGGTGGTCACCGGCCGCGGCAACCGCTCGCAGGGGCTGCCCGTGCTCCGCGGCGAGGTGGAGGACCTGCTCTCGCGGCTGCGCGGGCAGATCGTCACCGGCTGGGAAGACACCGACGGCGGGGGCGGCTATCGCGTCAAGCTCCGCCCGCCGCTCTCGCATCACCCCCGCGCCAGCCGCGCCGCGGCCGATCCGCTGGTGCGAGACGCGTCTCCCGAGCTGAAGCGCCGCGCGGAAGAGGCGCTGCACGACCTGGGGATCGCCCCCACCCCCGACCTGCTGCGCGCCGAGATCCGGCGCATCCTGGCCGAGGAGGGCGGCTCGTCCTCCTGACTCCCTCCCCCCGGCGCCGCGCGAAGGTAGGGGCGCCGTCCCGCCCGGGCAAGCAGCGCTCGTCCCGCGCGCCCGCATCTCCCGCATCATCGGCCAGCGACGGCAACGGCAGGGGTCGCACGGAGGGGCGGAGGGACCCGGATGTGCCGCCCGGCCTCGGCCCGCGGCGTGTTTCCGCCGATCTCCGGATCCACGGATGTTTCCCTGGAGAGGGGACGGAGGTGGCGGAATCCTCGTGCGAGCACGATGTTTGTTTCTCTTCGGCCGACACGCGGGATTCCCGGTTGAGTGTGAGATCGGCGTAACCTGGATGCAGTCGCTTCATCCCCCTGACGATCGCGCGGTGGAGGCGCCCCCGGCGGTGAGCCGCGGGCGGGCCCTGGCGCGCCTGCTGCGGCCGCGGCAGTGGATCAAGAACGCGTTCGTCCCCGCGCCGGCCGTGTTCGCCAACGTGTGGATGAACCCGGCGCAAGACGTTCGCGCCCTCGCGGCCACGGCGATCTTCTGCGTGGCGGCGAGCGCGGTGTACGTCTTCAACGACCTGCTCGACGCGCCCACCGACCGGCTCCACCCCGTGAAGCGCGTGTCGAGGCCGCTTGCCTCCGGCGCCGTCTCCATCGCCACCGGGCGCACGGTGCTCGCGGTGCTGGTGGCGATCCTGGTGGGCGCGACGATCGTCTTTCCGGCGGTGGCGCCGGCGATGGCGGCGTACATCGCGGTGAACGCGGCGTACACGCTCAAGCTGAAGCACGTGGCGGTGGTGGACCTGTTCTGCGTGGCGTCGGGATTCGTGCTGCGCGTGTACGCCGGGGCGCTGGCGGTGGACGTGCCGCTCAGCAGCTGGATGCTGATCACCACGCTCTCGCTCGCGCTCTACCTGGCGGCGGTGAAGCGGCGGCAGGAGCTGGCCACCAGCGGGCCTGGCGGGCGCCGCGTCCTTGGCGCGTACACGCTCCCGCTGCTGGATGGCTACGCGCAGACGGCGGCGAGCGCATCCGTGGTCTTCTACAGCCTGTACGTGCTGGACGTGCGCCCCGCGCTGGTGGTGACGGTGCCGTTCGTGCTGCTGGGGATCTTCCGCTACTCGTACCTGGTGCAGACGCGCAACCTGGGCGAAAGCCCCACCGAGGCGTTGTGGACGGACGTTCCGCTGATCCTGACCGTGGCCGGGTGGGCCGCGCTCTGCCTCTGGCAGCTTCGCGGGTGAGGGTGCCCGCGGTGCGCCCGTGAGCGCCGCCCGCCGCGCGCTGGACGCGGCCAAGCGCCGCGTGCCCGGCGCGTACTGGCGCGTGCGCACCGCCGCGTCGCTCGTGGGGTGGTACGCGCAGCGCGCCCGCCACCGCCTGCGCGGCGCCGACGAGTCGCCCTTCGACGAGGATTTCTGGCGGCGCAACGAATCGGGCGACTGGGCCGGCTTCGCGCGGACGATCCTGCGCCACGCTCCCGCCGGTTCGGCGCTCGACGTGGGGTGTGGCGACGGGAAGCTGCTCGCCGCGATGGCCGCCGCCTCTCCCGGGCTGCGGGCGATGGGGGTGGATTCGTCGCCACCGGCGCTGGAGCGGGCACGGGCGCGCGGGATCGAGGCGCGCGCGCTGGACCTGGCGGGGACGCGCCCGGCCGGGGTCGACGCGTTCGCGCGCGGCCTGGGAACGTTCGACCTGGCGATCTCGCTGGAGACGGCGGAGCACTTTCCCGCGTGGCACTCGGCCAAGCTGCTGCGGCTGCTCACGGCGTGCGCGCCGGCGATCGTCTTCTCCGGCGCGCAGCCGCTGCAGGGCGGGGTATTGCACGTGAACGAGCGCCCGGTGGAGCACTGGATCGCGCGGTTCCGGGAGATGGGATACGAGCCATCCCCCGCCAACGACGCGTTTCGCCAGGAGCTGCGCGCGCTCGACCTGCCGCCCTGGTACGCGGCGAACGCCAACCTCTTCGTGCGGCGCGGATGACGATTCCGGACGCGCCGCCGCCCACCCTCACCGTCGGCATCTCCACTCGCAACCGGCCGGATGCGCTGGTGCGCTGCCTCCGCTCGCTCCGCCTGATCCAGGGGCTGGCCGCCGAGGCGATCGTGGTGGACGACGGCTCCGCGCCGCCCATCGAGGGCCCCGTCCGCGCCGCGCTCGCGGCGGACCTTCCGCCGCAGGTGCGCTTCATCCGCCACGACCCGAACCGTGGCCTGGCCGCCAGCCGCAACCGCATCGCCCGCGAGGCCGCCACGCCCTGGGTGCTGATGCTGGACGACGACGCCTTCCTCGTCACCCGCGAGTCGGTGGAGATGGCGGTGCGCGTGCTGGAGGCGGACGCCACCGTCGCCGCCGTCGCGTTCGCGCAGTGCTACGCCGACGGGGTGCCGTGGGACGGGTCGATGCAGCCGCTGCGGGTCGATTACCCGGCGTACGCGCCCACCTTCATCGGCTACGCGCACCTGCTGCGGCGCGATGCGTTCGTGGCGGCCGGCGGTTTCCGCGAGCGGATGGGGATCAACGGCGAGGAGAAGGAGCTCTGCCTGCGGCTGCTGGATCGCGGCCTGCGCGTGGTCTACCTCCCCCAGGCGCGCATCGCCCACGTGGCCGACCAGGGGAACCGCGACGGCCGCCGCTACCTTCACCAGGTGGTGCGCAACGACGTTCTCGCCGCATTGTACGACGAGCCGTTCCCCTTCGTGATGATCGGCGCGCCGTACCGCCTGTTCCGCTACTTCCCCATGCGGAAGGGGTGGAAGATCCACGACCCCGGCGGCTTCGGCGCCATCGTCCGCGAACTGGCCGGCGCGCTCCCCGAGGTGCGCCGCGACCGCCGCCCCGTGCGCCAGGCCACCCTCCGCCAGTGGCGCACCATGACGCGCTCCGCCCCCGAGCCGTACACGCTGCCGGAGGTCGCGTGAGCCGTCGTCGCTTCGCTCGGATGAATCGGACGGATGCTGATCATCCTCCGGTTTTGCCGTCCGCGAATCGTGCGAACGCCGATGCTCGGCTCGATGAACCGCCCCCGACGTGTCATCCTTGTATCTCTCCAACAGGCTAGATTAGCACCCGCAGGGGTTAAGCCCGTTCATCCTGTGGTTCTCGAAACCGAGCCTCAGCAAGGGCGCCTCTGCGGGAGTTGGTCGAAAGCCCGAACAGTTGGGAGGACCGAGAGTCCGCATTCGCAAGGCCGGGCGAAGTCGACCGTGGGTACGCCTCGACAAGGATGATGACGTGAGTGAGCGCCGGGTGGTAGGGATCGACGTTTCGAAGGCAGAACTGGAATGCTTTTTCATTCCAGACTCTGTGGGTTGGCTTGAACCAAACAGTGAATCCGGGATTGAAGCGCTGGTGCTTCGGCTGCACGAGCTGAAGCCCGACCTGGTGGTGCTGGAAGCGACGGGCGGATACGAGACGGCGGCAGCCGTCGCGCTGATCCTGGCGAACTTCGCAGTCGCGGTCGTGAACCCGCGGCAGGTGCGGAGTTTCGCGAACGCGATGGGCAAGCTCGCGAAGACCGACAAGATCGACGCTCGGGTGATCGCGCTGTTCGGCGAACGGATGCAGCCGGAAGCGCGCGGAGTTCCGGACGAGGAGGTGCGCGAGCTCGATGCGCTGGTCACGCGCCGGCGCCAAGTGCAGGCGATGATCACGGCGGAGAAGAACCGGGAGCAGGTGGCCGCGCCGGCCGTGCGCCCGCGCATCCTGGAGCACCTGCGGTGGCTGTCGCAGGAGTTGGACGCCACCGAAGAGGAGATCGGCGGCAAGATCGAGAAGAGCCCGGCGTGGCGCACGCGCGAGGAACTGCTGATGAGCGTTCCCGGCGTGGGCCCCACGACCGCTCGCGCGCTGATCGCCGAGCTCCCCGAGCTGGGCGCACTGGGCCCCAAGCGAATTGCGTCGCTCGTGGGCGTGGCGCCATGGCCGCGCGACAGCGGGATGTTCCGCGGCCAGCGGAGGATCAGGGGAGGCCGCGCATCCGTGAGATGCTCCGTGTACATGGCAACGTTCGTGGCGATTCGGTTCAATCCTGTAATCCGCGCTCACTACAAGGCGCTGACGGCCCGTGGGAAGCTGTTCAAGGTCGCCATGGTGGCCTGCATGCGTAAGCTGCTCAGTATCCTCAACGCGATGGTGCGTGACAGCCGTCCATGGACCATGGCAGCGGCCGCGTGAAGACAGTTGCTGAGGCCGGCCACACCGAACTCGCGACCGCACAATCGGTTGCAGGCCGAAGGATTTATACTCTCGCCTCGCGCTCCCCCATCCGTAGCGCTCCGTCGGCGATAGATCCTTCGCGCTGCGACCGCCGAAGCGGGCGTCGGAGGCTGCGTGGCCGCGCTCAGGATGACACGTCCGTGGCCGGCGCGATTGGAAGCGGTAGCGTTCCGTCGGTTATGGATCCTTCGCGCTGCGACCGCCGAAGCGGGCGTCGGGTAGTGCGTGGCCGCGCTCAGGATGACACGTCCAAGGCCGGTGCGATTGGAAGAGGTAGCGCTCCGTCGGCGATAGATCCTTCGGGCTGCGGCTGTCGGAGCGTGCGTCGGGTGGTGCGTGGTCGCGCTCACGATGGCAGGGTGGGCTGGCAGGAGTGCGCCCTCGTCGCATACCGTTCGGATCAACCCTCCGCCCGAGGCGCCGGATGAGCGCGCCGAAGCGGCTGCTGACCATCGGGCACAGCTACGTGGTGGCGGCGAACCGCAGGCTGGCGCACGAGATGGCGCTCGCGGGCGGCGGCGAGTGGGAGGTGACGGCGGTGGCGCCCGAGCGCTTTCCCGGCGACCTGCGGCAGATCACGCTGGAGCCGATCGAGGGTGAGGCGTGCCGCACCATCGGCGTGCCGGTGAGCTTCGCCAGGATCCCGCACCTGATGCGCTACGGCCGCCGCCTGGCGAACCTGATCCGCCGCCAGCGCTGGGACGTGATCCACTGCTGGCAGGAGCCGTACGTGATCTCGGCCGTGCAGGTCGCCCGCGCCGCCGCTGACGACGCGGCGCTGGTGTACGCGACGTTCCAGAACCTCCCCAAGCGCTATCCGCTCCCCTTCTCGCGCTTCGAGCGCGACAGCCTGCGCCGCGCGGACGGCTGGATCGCCTTCGGCCACACGGTGGAAGAGACGCTCGCCGGCCGCCCCGGCTACCGCTCCCGTCCGCATGCCGTGATCCCCCCCGGCACCGACCTCGAGCGTTTTCGCCCCGATCCCGGCGCGCGCCGCCGCGTCCGCCAGCTGCTCGGGTGGGTCGGTGACGGGCCGCCCGTGATCGGCTACCTCGGCCGCTTCGTCGAGCCGAAGGGGATCGGCGTGCTCACCGCTGCGCTGGCGAAGACGAGCGTGCCCTGGCGCGCGCTGCTGGTGGGCGGGGGCGCGCGGGAAGACGAGCTCGCCGCCTGGGCCGGGTCGAGCGGCGGCGCCGCGCGGATCGTCACCGATGTGCCGCACGACCAGGTGCCGGACTACCTCAACGCGATGGACGTGCTGGTGGCGCCCAGCCTCACCACGCCGCGCTGGCGCGAGCAGTTCGGGCGGATGCTGACCGAGGCGATGGCCTGCGGCGTGCCTGTGATCGGAAGCGACAGCGGCGAGATCCCGCACGTGATCGGCGACGCGGGGCTCGTCACGCCGGAAGGCGACGTGGAGCGGCTGGCGGCGGCGCTCGAGGCGCTGGTCGCATCGCCCGAGCGCCGCGCGGAGCTGGCGCGCCGCGGCCGGGCGCGCGTGGAGGCCGAGTTCTCGCTCCCCCACGTCGCCCGCCGCCACCTGGACTTCTTCGATCAGGTGCTCGCCCACAAGCGCGAGGAGGGGTGAGATGACGTTCGCACCATCCATCCACCGGTTGCACGCATGAGCACCGACGAACGGCTGCGCGAGGGCGCGTACGCCAAGCGCCAGCTCTTCGGCGGCGTGGGGCTGCTGCGCTGGAGCCACGGGTCGCGCTTTCGCGTGGCGCGCGAGCTGGTGGCGCCGCTCGCCGGGCGCCCGCTGCTGGACTACGGCTGCGGCGACGGCACCTTCCTGGGGATGGTGCGCGATCTCTTCCCCCACGCCGTGGGCGCCGAGGTCGATCGCACCCTGGCCGCCGAGGCCGCCGAGCGCTTCGCGGGCGAACCGGGGCTGCGCTTCGTGCACACCGGCGCGCTGGCGGGCGAGCCGGACGGCAGCTTCGGCGTGGCGGTGTGCATGGAGGTGCTGGAGCACTGCACCCCGGCTTCGGTGGATGGCATCGTCGCCGACCTGCGGCGGCTGGTGGCGGCGGACGGCACCATCATCGTGAGCGTGCCCGTGGAGACGGGGCCGGCGCTGGCCGGCAAGCAGATGGTGCGCGCGCTCGCCGCCCGCCGGGGGATGGAAGGATACCGCGAGCGAGAGACGTACTCGCCGGGCGAGCTGGCGCGGATGCTGGTGGCGGGCGGCGACACGGCCATCGAGCGCCCCGTCTACCACTCGCACTTCCCCTCGGGCGAGGCCAACGTGTACCACGGGCACAAGGGCTTCAACTGGCGCGCGCTGCGGCGGCGCCTCGCGGCGGACTTCATCATCCGCCAGACGCGCTTTTCGCCGGTCCCGCTGCTGGGGCCGCTGCTCAACAGCCAGGCATGGTTCGTACTGTCGCCCAGATCGAAGCCGAAGCGCGCGGCCGCGGCGGGGTGAGCCAGGCGCCCCGCCCGCGCCGCGTCGGCATCGTGGCCGACTACCTGGAAGAGGGGTGGCCGAGCATGGACCTGGCGGCCGAGCTCACCTCGCTCGCGCTGGCGCGCCATGGGGAGGACGTGTTCATCCCCGCCATCCTGCGCCCGGAGCTCCCCCGCCTCTTCCGCGGCCGCGGCGCCATCGGCGAGCACGGCGCGAACAACGCCGACCGCTACCTCGGGCGATACGTGGCCTATCCGCGCTGGCTGCGGAGCCGCGCGCGCGGGCTCGACCTGGCCCACGTGATCGACCAGACGTACGCGCACCTGGTGCACGCGCTCCCCGCGCGCCACACGGTGGTCACCTGCCACGACCTCGACGCCTTCCGCTCGATCCTGGGCGACGATCGCGAGCCGCGCCCGCTCTGGTTCCGCGCCACCATCCGGCGGGTGCTCACCGGCCTGCGCCGCGCCGCCCACGTGATCTGCGACAGCCACGCCGTGCGCGACGCGCTGCGGGCACAGGCCGACATCCCGGCGGAGCGCCTGAGCGTCGTCCACCTCCCCGTGCACCCCGACTTCAGCGCCGCCGCCGATCCCGCCGCGGACGCGCAGGCCGCGGAGCTGCTCGGCCCGCCGCGCGCGGACGTGCCGGAGCTGCTGCACGTGGGCGCCACGGTGCCGCGGAAGAACCTCCCTTTCGTGCTGGAGCTGTTCGCGGCCGCGCGCGAGCGCCATCCCCGGGCGCGCCTGGTCCGCGTGGGCGGCGCGCTCACGGCCGAGCAGCGCGCCACGGCCGAGCGGCTGCGCATACGCGACGCCATCGTGGAGCTCCCGTTCATCGACCGCGCGACGCTGGCCGCCGTCTACCGCCGCAGCCGCGCCGTCCTCCTCCCCTCCGAGCGCGAGGGATTCGGCTGGCCGGCGCTGGAGGCGATGGCGTGCGGCGCGCCGGTCGTCGCATCCGCCGATCTCCCCACCGTGCGCGAGATCGGCGGCGACGCGATCGAGTACGCGTCGCTCGACGTGCGGGTGTGGATCGAGGCGATCGATCGCCTGCTCGCGATCGATCCCGCGGGCCGTGAGTCCGCCACCGCCCGCCAGGCCGCGACCGGGCGCGCGGAGGCGTTCTCGCTGGAGCGCTACGCCGCCGCGGTGATGGGCGTCTACCGCCGCGTGCTGGGAATGCGGGCCGAATGACGCGCCGCCTCAAGGTCCTGCACGTCGGCAAGTTCTACCCGCCGCACGCGGGGGGGATGGAGTCGCACCTGGAGCTCCTCTGCCGCGCGACGAAGGCCGAGGTCGACCTGGAAGTGGTCGTGAGCGCGGACGATGCGCACACGGCACGCGAGGTGGTCGACGGCGTGCCGGTGACGCGGATCGGGACCAGGCTGACGCTCGCCTCCGCCTCGTTCAACCCGGGGATGGCGAGCGCCGTCCGCCGCGCGAACGCGGACGTGGTGCACTTCCATCATCCCAACCCGACCGCCGCGCTCTCGTACCTGGCGGCGCGGCCGCGGGGCCGGCTGGTGGTGACCTACCACAGCGACATCGTCCGCCAGAGGGTGCTGGGTCCGATGGTGGCGCCGCTGATCCACGCGCTGCTCGGCCGCGCCGACGCGATCATCGCCAGCTCGCCGCAGTACGCCGCCTCGTCGCCCGTGCTCCGCCGCCATTCCGGGCGGGTGCGCGTTCTCCCCTTCGGCATCGACGCGGCGGAGTTCCAGCGCGCCGACCCGGCCCAGGTGGCGGCGATCCGCGCGGCGCATGGCGAGCGCATCGTCTTCGCCGCCGGGCGGCTGGTGTACTACAAGGGCTTCGACGTGCTGATCCGGGCGATGGCCCGCGTGGACGCCCGGCTGCTGATCGCCGGGAGCGGGCCCTTGCGCGACGACCTCACCCGGCTGGTGAAGGATACGGGCGTGGCGGACCGGGTGACGCTGCTCGGCGGCGTGCCGGACCTGCGGCCGTACTATCACGCGGCAGACGTGTTCGCCCTCCCCGCCGTCGCGCGCAGCGAGGCGTTCGGGATCGTGCAGATGGAGGCGATGGCGTGCGGGCTCCCCGTGGTGAACACGTCGCTCGACACGGGGGTACCATTCGTTTCGCCGCACGGCCAGACCGGCCTCACCGTTCCGCCGGGCGACGTGGACGCGCTCGCCTCCGCCCTCGAGGCGCTGCTGGGCGATCCCGCGCTCCGCGAGCGGATGGGCGCCGCCGGGCGGGTGCGCGTGGCCGGCGAGCTCGGCGCCCGCCGGATGGCGGAACGCACGCTGGCGCTGTATCGCGAAGTCGCCGGGTTCTCGAGCTCTCCCGATTGACCATCTTCCCCGACAGCCTGACGATGACGGACCACGCCGGCGCTCCCGCCACGCCTTCTACACCCGCCGAGCGCGAGCTCTCGCCCGAGTACTGGCGCACCCGCCGCGTGCTGGTCACCGGCGGCAGCGGCTTCCTGGGCTCGCACGTGGTCGACCGGCTGCGCGAGCTGGGCGCCGCCGAGGTGTTCGTCCCCCGCCGCGCCGACTACGACCTGACACAGCTGGATGCCGTGCAACGGGTCATGGACGACGCGCGCCCCGACATCGTGCTGCACCTGGCCGCCGAGGTCGGCGGGATCGGCGCCAACCGCGCGCACCCGGGACGGTTCTTCTACAACAACATCATGATGGGCGCGCAGCTGATCGAAGAGGCGCGGCTGCGCGGGCTGGAGAAGTTCGTCCAGGTGGGCACGGTCTGCGGGTATCCCAAGTACACGCCGGTCCCCTTCCGCGAGGAAGACTTCTGGATCGGCTACCCCGAGGAGACCAACGCGCCGTACGGGATCGCCAAGAAGGCGCTGCACGTGCAGCTCACGGCATACCGGCAGGAGTACGGCCTGGTCGGCATCTACCTTCTCCCCACCAACCTGTACGGCCCGCGCGACAACTTCGATCCCGAGAGCTCGCACGTGATCCCCGCCCTGATCCGGCGCGTGGTGGAGGCGAAGGAGACCGGCGCGCCGGAGCTGGCGGTGTGGGGCACCGGCCAGGCCAGCCGCGAGTTCCTTTACGTGGACGACTGCGCCCGCGCCCTGCTCCTGGCCGCCGAGCACTACGACGGCGACGACCCCGTGAACGTCGGCATCGGCGAGGAGATCCGCATCGCCGAGGTGGTGCGGATGATCGCCGAGGTGGTGGGCTACGAGGGCCGCTTCGTGTACGACACCAGCAAGCCCGACGGCCAGCCCCGCCGCTGCCTCGATACCAGCAAGGCCCATTCGCTCTTCGGCTTCCGCGCCCACGTCCACGTTCGTGACGGCCTGCAGCAGACGATCGAGTGGTACCTTTCGTCCGGCAGGGAGAGCTGAGGCGGCACGAGGCGAATCCATCAAATGAAACCGCACAGTCTCGGCCGCGGAATTGCTGGGAAAAATACAGGCCTGGTCCGTCCAGATGGCACGGTTGTCAAATGACCATCAAATAGGATCAGGCCCAGAACGGAACGTACCGGGCGTGCTTCCGCGACCAGCTTTCCGGGTTGAACTTCTTGATGAACCCGGCGGTCTCGGTTTCTCCGATGATGCGCGACGCGATCGCCGAGTTGCCCTCGGAGATGCCGAACCGCTGCCGCAGCGTGGAGTTGGTGAGCTGCGCCCGCGCGACCCATTGCAGGCAGGCGTGCTGGTAGGTGGCGCGGATGCGGTCGTCCTTGTTCATCTCGGTGACCGGCCGGGGCGCGTAGAGGATGGCGGTGAAGTGCTCGGCCGTGACCTGGAAGTCCGGCGCGGGCGAACGGTCGGCCTCCACCAGCGTGACCACGCGGTCGATGCCGCTCCCGCGCTCCTCGGCGTAGTTGAACCGCCGCATCATCGCCGCGAGCGCCTCGTTGCGCGAGCGGGCCGGTGAATCGAGCAGGCGCATGGGATCGACCAGCGGCGTTCCGGGATTGGTGATCTCGATCCTGCCGTCGAAGATCTCCACCATCGGGCCGGTGCCGGTGAGGGAGAAGTCCTGGTGGATCAGCGCGTTGGCCACCAGCTCGCGCACGGCGGCTTCGGGGTAGAGCGCATGCGCCTCGCGCAGCGTCTGGCCGATCGTCTCGCCGGACGGGAGCTGCGCCATGATGGCATCCATCAGGCGCTGGAAGCCAGCGATGTAGCCGCCGGCCTCCTGCCGCTCTCGCAGCCCGTGATTCCGTGACGTACCCGCGTACGCGATCACGCGCACCGCCTTTCGCTCCAGCCCCAGCCGCCGCAGCGACTTGCCGAAGGTGATCGCGCCCAGGTTGGTGATCGAGAACGTGCCATCCGGCTCGGAGGTCACGAACGCCTCCTCGCCGAGCCGCTCCACGATCTTTTCGGGCGTGGAGGGAACGGGCTGGTCCGACAGGTCGAAGTAAGCGGGGATGTCGAGGAGCGAAAGGACGTCGCCGGCCGAAAGCCCGCGCCGGGCGATCCCGTCTTCGAACCCGGTCCGCGTGAGGCGAAACCACAGCTTGCGCGCCTTCTCGGGGTGGTCGGCGAGCTTGCGCGTGCTGCTGCCCACGCGAACGTATTCCACCCCCGAGAACCGCGTGGGCGTGTGCATCGCCGCGGGGATCTCCAGCACCACCACCCGCTCGCCGCGTACCGTCCCGGTGTGGAAGCCCAGGTCCATGCGCGGGGTCACCTTGTGGGCCAGCCATCCTTCCAGCAGCTCGCCGCCGCGCTTCTTCGTGTGCGGATTGAAGGTGGTTCCGAGGATCGCGTGCGTCTCATCCTCGATCCCCCAGACCAGGAACCCGCGCGAGCGGCCGTGCAGCGCCGCCGCGTTGGAGAGCGCCGAGACGTACTTGCCGATCTCCTCGGGATCTCCCTGGTTGTGCTTGAACTCCAGCCACTCGAGCTCGTGCGGCGCGGACACGAGCCCCAGGACCAGGCTCTCGAGATCGGAATAGGTGGTGCTGTTGTGGTCGATGAGCATGGGGGGCGCGCACGTGATGGTTCGGAAGGCGCGAGAAGCCGGTCAAACTGCACGCTCGCCCACACGGAATCAAGGGGGAAATGAACTGATCGTACCCGTGGGATACCGTGCATTATCGGCCGCATCCGGCCGTGAACGGAGACAAAGTCTCATCCCGCAACGACCTGCCAATCAGGACAGCGGCACGCCGTGATGCTGGCGCCAGCCAGACCCGCGCGGTATCCTGCGGGCGAACGCCCAGGCGCTTTCTCATGGGCGCACGCGGAGCGCAGGTGGTCACTCGCGTGAAGTCGAGGTGGATCACAGTGCCGGTGCCGGGCGTACCATCGACCGGCGCGAGTGACGTACGTGATGGAAGGATTGTCATTTGCGCATAAATCGTTATATTAATGGGGCTTACGCCCAGTATCGCCCACCCCGGGGCGAATCATCCCGCTGAATATCATCGTCGATGAACGCGAGTGCCGCGATTGCGGCGCCGCGGAATCGTCTTACAGCTTTGCCAACGGTGACGCTGTGTCCGATCTGACCAAGCCCTCCACCACGACCCCCGTGGTTCCCGAAGTCTCGGAGCGCACGCGCCGCACGCCCGTGCTGCGCTCGCAGCTCACGCCCCAGCCCGGCGAGGAGAAGGACGGCATCCCCCTGCAGGAGTACCTCGGCGCGCTGCGCCGCTACTGGTGGTTGCTCGCCGCGGCGGTGGTCCTCTCCGTGGGGCTGGCCGCGTGGCGCGTGAGCCAGGAGCTGCCGACCTACTTCAGCAGCACCGCCGTGCGCCTTCGCGATCCGTCGGTGAAGATGTCGGGCGACCTGTCGGCCGGCGCGGCGGGCGGGCAGGACCAGCTGCCGGGGTACTACACCGACCCCATCCTCAGCCAGATCCAGGTCCTGCGCAGCCGCGCCGTCGCCGGCTCGGTGGTCGATTCGCTCGGCCTGCGGCTGCGGCCCACCAAGCCGGACTTTCCCTACGCCGTGGTCGGCCACGTGGCGGTGAACTCGGCCGCGCGCGACGGCGATACGGTGGACGTCACCTTCGGCGCGAACGAGGCCACGGCCACGCTCCGCGGCCAGACGGCGCGCGCCGCCTACGGCACGCCGCTGCAGCTGCCGGGGGTGGAGGCCACCTTCACCGGCAAGCCGGCGCTCTCCAGCGCGCGCTTCGCCGTGGTCTCGCGCGAGGAGGCGATCAGCGCGGTGATCGACGGGCTGCAGGCACGCCCGCGCGAGATGACCAACGTGATCGACATCGGCTACACCGCCTACGATCGCGACCTGGCGCAGCGCGTGGCCGATGCCAGCGCCGTCAGCTTCCAGGGGCTGAACGCCATGAGCGCGCAGCAGCAGTCGCGCCGCCGCAGCCTGTTCATCGAGGAGCAGCTGCGCAGCACCGACTCGCTGCTGGCCATCGCGCAGACGCAGCTGAGCGCCTTTCGCAAGAACGTGAACGCCTTCAGCCCGCGCGAGAAGTTCAAGGCGACGGAAGACGCGCTGGGCGGGATGCGCGTGCGCCGCGAGGAGCTGGCGCAGGAGAAGCGCATCTACGACCAGATGTACGGCGCGATGAGCACCATGGGCGAGCGCCAGGCCAACGAGCAGGTGGCCGCGCTCGCGGCCAGCCCGCAGGTGAGCGCCAACAGCGGGCTGGTGGCCATGTACCAGCAGATGCAGCGCTACCAGACGGTGCGCGACTCGCTGACCACCGGCCCCTGGTCGCGCGCCACCACCAACCCCGACGTGCAGCGGCTCGACACGCTGATCACCACCCTGCGCTCGCGCGTGGTGACCGCCGTGGGCGCCCGCGCCACCGCGCTCGACGCGCAGATCCGCGTGATCGACGGGGTGATGAGCGCCGACGCCAGCAGCGTGGCCCGCATGCCCGACGCCGAGGCGGAGGAGCAGCGCCTCTCGCGCCAAGTGGAGACGCTGCAGACGCTGGCCGACGACCTGCTGCGCGAGCGGCAGAAGGCCCGCATCGACCAGGCGGTGGAGGCGGGGCAGGTGGAGCTGCTGGACCGCGCGCTGGTGCCGCACTCGCCGATGGGGCGCGGCGGCAAGAAGCGGCTCGTGTTCGCGCTGCTGATCGGCCTGCTGATCGGCTCGTCGGGCGCGCTGGTGCTGGACCGGCTCAACACCGCCCTCTTCCGCCGCGAAGAGGTGGAGGAGATGCTGCACCTGCCGGTGCTGGCCATCATCCCCAAGATCTCGGGCGAGGCGGAGGCGAGCCGCAAGAAGCGCCTGCGCCTTCCCTCCACCAGGGCGCTGGCCAAGCGCGACCACACCACCGCGCAGGGGCTGATCACGGTGAGCGACCTGCACTCGGCGGGGTCGCAGGCGTACCGCAAGCTGCGCACGCACCTGATCTTCAGCACCAGCGGCGACCCGCTGCGCACCCTGCTGGTCACCAGCCCCGGCGCGGGCGAGGGGAAGAGCACGGTGGTGGCGAACCTGGCCGTGACCTTCGCGCAGCAGCGGATGCGCGTGCTGCTGGTGGACTGCGACATCCGCCGCAGCCGGCTGCACACGCTCTTCGGCGCCGAGCGCCTTCCCGGGCTCACCGAGGTGCTGGTGCGCCAGGCCACGCTGGAGGAGGCGATCCGCCCCACCGACGTGGACGGGCTGCACCTGCTCCCCGCGGGCACGCTGGTGCCCAACGTGAGCGAGCTGCTGGGGAGCGAGCGGATGCGCGCGACCCTGGCCGAGCTGGCCGAGCGCTACGACCTGGTGCTGGTGGACACGCCCCCCGTGCTCGCCGCCGCCGACGCCGAGATCCTGGGCGTGCAGACCGACGCCACCGTGGTGGTGATCCGCTCCGGCCAGACCGAGCGGCAGCCCGCGCAGTACGCCGTGCAGCAGCTGCGCGCGCTGGGCGCCCGCGTGGTGGGCGGCGTGCTGAACGACCCGGACGAGAAGGTGGCCGGCTACGGCCGCTACACCTACTACTACGACTACTACTCCAAGGACGCCCGGGCCTGATCCGGCCCGATCGCCCGCGCTCGACGGCCCTCCGCGACCCCAGGTCGCGGAGGGCCGTTCTCGTCGTGGGGAACCCCGGGTGTATCAACGCACGGTCGCGGGGCCGATCCGACGATGGGCGAGCCAGCCAGCCGGTCGCTCGGCCAGCATCTCCTCCGTGCACGAGTGCCTGTCGCCACGTCACCCCTTCTCGCGCGGTTCGGGAGACGGGGCCGGGGGAGGAGGGGCGGTTGACATCCATCCCCCCGCGCGGTCACTTGTGGGCCCGCACGCGCGTGCGGAACTCCATCACAAGCCGGAAAGCGGTTTCTTCATCTTGAACGCGCTCGTCTACGCGCTGATCGCGGCGGTGGCCAACCTCGCGGGCGGTCTCGTCATCACCGGCCACTCGCGCGGCGGGCGGCGGCTGCAGCACGTGCTGATCGCCTTCGGCGCGGGGTTCATGCTGGCCACGGTGGCCATCGGCATGATCCCCGAGGCCATCGAGCAGGGCGGCGAGGGCGCCGCCATCTCCATCCTGGTCGGCTATCTGCTGGTGCACCTCACGCAGCACGCGCTCACGCCGCACTTCCACTTCGGCGAGGAGACGCACGACCACGAGATGGTGAACCCCTGGGTGGGGATCGCCGCGCTGCTGGGGCTGGTGCTGCACACCTTCTTCGACGGGGTGGCCATCGCCAGCGGCTTCAGCGTGGGGAACTGGCTGGGGGTGCTGGTGTTCGCCGCCATCGTGCTGCACAAGATCCCCGAGGGCGTCACCGTCGCCTCCATCATGCTGGCCAGCGGCAACTCGCGCCGGCGCGCGCTCCTGGCCGTGCTGGCGCTGGGGGTCTCCACCGTGCTGGGCGTGCTGCTGACGGAGAGCGTGAAGCCGCTGGCCCGCCACGGGCTGGCGATCAGCGCCGGGGTCACGCTGTACGTGGCCGCCTCGAACCTGATCCCCGAGGTGCAGAAGGGGCGCCGGCCCGGGCTGGCGCTGGCCGTGGTCGTCGGCGCGGCGCTCTTCTACCTCACCTTCCTGCTGCTGCGCGGAGTGTTGCAGTGAGCGACTTCTCCCTGTTCGGCGAGCCCGATCCGGCGCCGCCCCCGCGGCGCGACGAGCCCGCCGCGCCGCCCATGCCGGGACGCGACGCGCCGCTGGCCGAGCGGATGCGCCCGCGCACGCTGGACGAGATCGTGGGCCAGCAATCGCTGGTGGGCCCCGAGGGGACGCTGCGGAAGCTGCTCGCCGCCGGGCAGCTCCCCAACCTGATCCTCTACGGCCCGCCAGGAAGCGGAAAGACCACGCTGGGCCGGCTGATCGCCGCGCTCTTCGGCTCCACCTTCGTCCCCTTCAACGCCGTCAGCGAGGGTGTGCCCCGGCTGCGCGAGGTGGTGAAGGAGGCCGAGGCGCGCCGGAAGGGCGGGCGCCGCACCCTTCTCTTCATCGACGAGATCCACCGGCTGAACAAGGGGCAGCAGGACTTCCTCCTCCCCTGGATCGAGTCCGGGCTGATGACGCTGGTCGGCGCGACCACCGAGCACCCGGGGTTCGAGATCAACGCCGCCGTCCTCTCTCGCTCGCGCGTGCTGGTGCTGGAGCCGCTGACGGAAGACGACGTGCGCTCCGTGGTCCGCCGCGCGGTGGACGACGGGGAGCGCGGGCTGGGCGGACGCGTGGCGCTGGAGCCCGAGGCCGAGGACGCGCTGGTGCGCAACACCGGCGGCGACGCGCGCCAGGCGCTGACCGGGCTGGAGATCGCCGCCGGGCTGGTGGGCGGCGCGGGGACGGTGGACCTGGAGGCCGTGCGCGAGGCGCTGCAGCGCCCCACCGCGCGGTACGACACCACGCTCGGCTACGAGATGCTGAGCGCCTTCCACAAGTCGCTGCGCAGCAGCTCGGGGTCGGGCGCGCTCTACTGGGCGCAGCGGATGGTGCAGAGCGGCGAAGACGTGAAGACGCTCTTCCGCCGCCTGGTGGCCGCCGCGTACGAAGACGTGGGGCTGGCCGATCCGCAGGCGGGGATCGTGGCGGTGCAGGCGATGCTCGCCTTCGAGCGGCTGGGGATCCCCGAGGGGCTGCTCCCGCTGTACAACGCCATCCTGTACGTGGCCAACGCGCCGAAATCCAACCGCGCGTACCTGGCCGGCGGCGCCGCGGCCGAGGCGGCGCGCCAGCACCCGGACGCGCCCGTGCCCCTGCACCTGCGCAACGCGCCGACCTCGCTGATGAAGGAGTGGGGGTACGGCGAGGGGTACATGTACGCCCACAACTACGACGGTGGGGTGGTGGACCTGCAGTGCCTGCCGGACGTGATCAAGGACGAGCGCTTCTACGAGCCCAGCGAGCGCGGCTACGAGGCCGAGATCGCCCGCCGCATGGCCGAGCGCCCGGACAACGGCTGATGGAGCGCCCCCTCCCCGAAGCGTCGCCGGCGAACGTTCTCGAGCGCGTGGAGACGGAGGTCGAAGGCGTGCAGGAGCTGCAGATGCGGAGGCCGTTCCGGATCATGCTCCACGGCATCGGGCTGCTGATGCTCGCCGGCGTGCCGCTCGCCGCGCTCATGCTGATGGTGACGGGCCTCTCGCATGGAGACTGGAATCAGGTGGCGCTCTGCCTGGCCGCGATGGCGTTCAGCGTCACCAGGGCTTCTCCCGGTTGGCTGCTCATCCGTGCCGCACGCAGCGGGGTGGACCCCCGCAGCGAGGATCGCGCGCTCGAAGAGGCCGAAAGCCGCGCGATGCTGGCGGCGGTGGAGCGGGCGGGTGGCCAGGAGCCGGCGCGATGAGCGACACCGGGAACACGATCGAACGCGTGGAGCTCGACGAGCAGCTCCCGCGGGCCGCGCGGATTCCTCTTCCGGTGCGCGTGCTGGGTGTGGGCGTGGCGGCGGCGATGTTCCTCACGCCGCTCCTGGTGATCTACGGCATCGTCGATTCGTTGCGCGGCGGAGACTGGTCGGGGGTGGGCACGATGGCCGCATTCGCTGGCGCCATGGCAACGGCCGCCGCCACCTGGGGACGCAAGATCCTGCGCGCCGTGCGCACCGGCGTGGATCCGGACGGCGAGAAGCGGGTGCTGGAGGAAGCTTCCAGCCGCGCCCTGCTCGCCGCCGTTCAGCGGACGGCGCGCGAGGAGCCGCGGCCATGAGCGAGGTGGAGAACACCATCGTGCCGGTGGAGACCGGGACGGAGCTGCAGCCGGCGCGCGTGCGCACGCCCTTTCGCGTCCTCGGCTATCTGCTGGCGCCGCTGTTGATGGCCGGTTCGCTGTTCGCCCTCTACGAGATCGTCCGCGGCATCCTCGCGGGGACCTGGTCGGAGCTGCCGGAGGCGCTGATGATGGCGCTGGTCGGCCCCTTGGTCGGTTGGAGGATATGGCGCGCCGCGCGCACCGGCATCGATCCCGCCAGCGAGCGGAAGGTGCTGGAGGAAGCCTCCAGCCGCGCCATGCTCGCGGCGATGGAGCGGGTGGAGAAGGCGGGATAGGTGGCGCGTTCGCCGTCTGCCCCAGCAGGGTGGGTCGACCGCCCTGCCGCTGTCCGGCAGGGGCGCGTTGCCGGACCGGTTCCGCGGGCCAGCGTCTCGATATGGGTGTCGTGTCCTCTGATTGATCGGGATGCGGGGTGAACACGATGGAGAACCAGATCCGGCGCGTGGAAATCGAGCCCGAAGGCGCGGCGTTCGTGCCTCTGTCGATGCGCGCCCGGGTGTTCCCGGGCGCATTCGGCGTGGCCCGGATGGGGCTTCTGGCGTCGCTGGGGATCGCAATTGCGGCGGCTGCCGTCGAATCCAAGGACCGGGGCCTCGGATCGATGGGATTCGGCATGGCCGTCGCCTGGCTCAGCGGCCGCTCGATCGGCAAGGACTCCGTCCGTGAGGCACTCACCGGGGTCAATCCCCAGGCCGAAGCCCGCGCGTTCGGCGGGGGCGCGAGCCGTGCGGTCCTGGAAATGACCGGTCCCGCCGGACCAGAGGACTGATCTCCCTTGTCATCGACCCTCCCCCTTCTCCTGCGCCTCGAGCTTCGGCGGATGTCGGACGCGTTCCGGCATCCGCGGCCGGCGGCGTGGCTGGCGGTGGTGCTGCCGGTGGCGCTCGCGCTTGGGGCGCTGTGGACGGCGGGCGACACCGTGCGGCCCGATCTCGCCACGGGTGATGGCGTGGTGCTGCTGGGTCTGCTGATCGCCGTGCCGGTCTCCCTCCAGGCGTACCCCATCCTCTTTCGCCCGGCGGACGACGCGTTCCTGCGCCGCCTCGGCATCTCGGCCGATGCGCTGTTCGGGGTGCGCGCGCTGAAGCTGCTGGCGCTCGCCCTCTGCACGTGCCTGGCGCTGATGATCCCGTACCTGCGCACGGGGGGCGGCGTCGCGCGGCCGCTGGCGATCGCGCTCGCGGCGGGCGTGGTGGCGTGGGCGGTGTCGCTCGCGGCGCACGCGCGTGCGGCGGCGGAGACCATCTCCGCGCGGAAGCCGTCGAAGGCCGCCCAGGCGCTGAGCGGCGGGTACGATCGGGAGCTGGCGGCGGCCGGCGCGCTGGTGTACGCGCCGATCGGGCCGGTGCTGGCGGGCGGCGCGGCGGCGCTCTGGATCGGCGGCGGCGTGTGGCCGTTCTGGCTGCGGATGGCGGTGGTGCTCGCCGTTTCGGCGGCGATGGTGCCGCTGGGGGCGCGGGCGTTCGCGCGGGCGCTGCCGCGCTTCGCGCCGCACGCGGGCGAGCTGGCCTACGCGCCGGGGGCGGATGCCAGCGGGGGCGAGCTGGTGCTGGGGCGCGGGATCGCGGCGATGCTGCCGCGCGGCGCGCAGGCCGTGCGCGCCCGCGACGCGGTGGTGATCGACCGGCGTTACCGCTGGGCGGCGCGGCTGGCGTGGCCCGTGGCCATCGTGGGCGCGCTGGCGGTGATCCGCGCGGGGGGGA